>OODU01000021.1_pt1 | contig 172326 bp, 155 predicted proteins | sample 1671171 | NCBI WGS metagenome assembly OODU01 (sample SAMN06348129, study PRJEB24527) | human gut metagenome | biome: human gut; feature: ankylosing spondylitis patient; material: feces | host: Homo sapiens | place: China | collected 2015-10
TTTTTTCAAGCAGAAGACGGCATACGAGATTCAAGTGTGACTGGAGTTCAGACGTGTGCTCTTCCGATCTCAAATGTTATCAATTGCAGATATCATGGGCCGGTGCAGACAATGTGGACGCAAACCGTGTAACCAAAGTAGTAGACGAACTGGAATGGAATACGACTGTGGCAGGCGGTGAAAACTCGTATACACAGAACATGATGCTGGCCGGACAAGTGGGCAGTACTTACACCAGTTGGACAGGAGCTATGCAGGCCATCATCGACGGTTGCAAAACCATTGCCGACGAAGTAGGCACCTCTAAAATCGGAAAGCCTCACACCGGTGAAGACAAAAACTACATCGAATCTCCTTACAGCTACAACTCCATCACCGACTTTTATGACAACATCATCAGCATACAGAATGCCTATATGGGTGGTATAGAAGGACAGCGTGATGAAAGTAAATCATTGCACAACTATATGGCATCTGTAAACGCCGACCTGGATACCAAAACGATCCATGCCATCACCAGTGCATTGACCAAAATAAAAGCAATGAAAGCACCGTTTGTATTAAACTATACGGATGACGCTTGCCAAGAGGCAATGGATGCCTGCAAAGCCTTGGACGATGTCTTAACGGAAGTAAAGGCTGAACTTGCCAAATAAAATAGCAACACCAATATATCTGAGAACAAACAAAGAAGAACATGAAAGGATTTTTTTATTCAAAATATTTCCTGATGGGACTGGCGGTACTCTCGTTCGCCGCTTGCAGCGATGAAGATACTCCGCGGCAAATTAATCCGCCGATAGAACCGGTTACGGATGAGGAATGGTATGCCGGAGGATTGCTGGGTACTACCTTCAACAGTTCGGCTTCTGCTTACGAAGACCCCACCCCTGCTGTCGAGAATGCCGGTATGACCGACAAGTTCAAGTATGGAGAATATTTCTTTGAGCGTACCTACACACAAAACACGAAGCCGTTCAACGGTCTCGGTCCACTTTATGTACGCAACTCCTGTATGTCCTGCCATCCGGGATATGGGCATGGGAAACGTATGGAACGGTATCGTGCCGATGATTGGGGAAACGGTTATCTGCTGGTAGTGACAGACCATACCGATACTTATCTTTCTTCACTGACCGGTATGCCCCAAACCAAAGCAACAGCTCCATTCAAGGCTCCCATTGATGAAGATAAAATCAATATAGAATGGCTCGATTACACAGATGAATGGGGTAATAAATTCCCTGACGGAGAGACCTACAGCCTGATTTATCCGGAAGTCACCATCCCTGAAGATGCCTATTATGTTCCATTGGAAGTGAATGGTAAGACGGTAGATTATGCCAATGTCAAGGTTCGTCTGGAGTCCACCATCGGCATTTATGGTACCGGATTGATAGATGCAATTCCCGATGATTCACTGAAAGCCGAGTATATCCGCCAGGAAAAAGCCGGTGTTTCACTGAATCCCAGCTTCTTTGCCAATGGCGAATGGGTGAAAACCTATGGCAACACCACTCACCCGTTCCGTTATACTTATGCACTGAGCCGTGGTCCGCTGCAAGATGCGGCAGGAGCCAATGCCATTTGGAATATTACCAATGTAACACGCAGCAACCGTCGTTATCATTATATGACACAGACTTATGCCAATACAGCGGCAAATGATCCTGAAGTGCAAAACAAATTCTATGAATATTTTCCGGATTGGAACAAAACCGGAAATGTAAAGGAAGATATCATAAACTATCTGATGAATCAAGAATTGCCAGTTGAAATGACAGATGATGATTATGTGGACTTTATGATCTGGCACAGAGGACTTGCAGTACCTGCGGCACGTAATCTGGATGATCCCGACGTGCAAAAGGGGCGTTCGCTCTTCCGCGAAATCGGTTGTGCCAGCTGTCACCGCCCATCATGGAAAACCGGCAAGGACAACTTTACAGATCCAAGCGGATTCTTCAGTGACGGAGATGCACGCTTGCCCAGATATCCCGATCAGACCATTTGGCCGTATAGCGATTTTGTACAGCATCGACTGTATATGGAGAATGATATCCGCACCGGCTGGTGCCGCACCACCCCGTTATGGGGACGTGGCTTATCTGCCATTTGCACCGGAGCCGGTGACCGTCTGCACGACTGTCGCGCACGCAATGTAATCGAAGCTATCATGTGGCATGGAAATGCACAAAGTGATGCCCGGTGGACAATTGAGAAGTTCCGTACGTTAAGCAAAGAAGACCGTGAAGCTGTCGTGAAATTCATTGAAGCAATCTAATTTTTATCACAACAAGAGGCTGTGCCACAATCCGGCATGCAGACAGACCGAATCGTAAAGACAGCCTCTTGTGATACGTCATCAAAACTGAAGCTACATGAAACTATTGAAAAGAATTGCTTTCTGCTTATTGGGCATCCTGCTTTTTGTCCTCACCATAGCTACAATACTGGAAAAAGTAAACGGTACGGAGTTTGTGAACAATCATATTTACAGTTCCGTACCCTTTATCATACTGTGGGGAAGCACAGCCCTTGCTTCCTTACTATATATGATAAAAAGAAAACTCTACCGCCAATGGACCACATTCCTGCTCCACCTTTCTTTTATCCTGATATTGGTGGGAGCATTTGTCACATGGATAGATGGCGAACAAGGAACCTTACAACTGAAACTTGGAGAGAAAACAATGTCCTTCATAAACAAAGGAGGAGAAAAACGCACTCTTCCTTTCAGCATCTCACTGGAAGATTTTGAAATAATTTATTATAAAGGAACACGGGCGCCTATGGATTATGTCAGCCGGATAACAGTTTCTGCCGAAAATAACAGTGAAAGTTTAGAAGGAGAAATATCTATGAACAAAATATTTTCATTCATGAATTATCGCTTTTACCAATCCGGGTATGATGCAAACGGACAAGAGACCGTTCTCAGCGTCTCCCATGACCCCTATGGGATAGGGATTACTTACACCGGATATAGCATACTGCTGGTTTCCATCATTCTATTCTTTCTTAATCCTCAAAGCACATTCCGCCAATTAATGAAAAGCTATCGCAACAACAGTCAGGATATAAAAAAGGGATGCAGCATCTTATTCCTGTTGTTTATCTCCACCTTTCCGATGGGAAGCCGGGCAATGGCTGCCGACCATCCCTTGCCGAAAACTCTCCCACGCGAAACAGCCGGACGCTTCGGTGACCTTTATATCTTGTACAACGACCGTATCTGCCCCCTGCAAACTTTCGCAAGAGATTTTACAATCAAGTTATATGGCAAACCGACATATCACGGCCTTACCTCTGAACAAGTTCTGACCGGCTGGCTATTCTATTATGACAGTTGGAAGAATGAACCTGTTATCCGCATCAAAAGCAATGAAGCCCGGCGCTTATTAGACATAAAGGGGCAATATGCCTCAGTGAAAGATTTTGCCGGTAACACCAATGAGTATAAGTTGGAAGATGCAATGCGGCAAATCCATTTAGGACGACAGATAACAGACAGGAAAGGCATAGAAGAAGCCAATGAAAAATTCAATATCATCAGCATGGTATGTACCGGAGCGCTTATGAAAATATTTCCCTATCGGGATGCAAAAGGAAACACCTTGCAATGGTATGCGCAAAGTGATCGGCTTCCCCATGAAATGGGAAATGAGCAATGGACCTTTACCCGCAAGGCAATGAATTATGTCCATGAGCAAATCGTCATGAAAAGATTTGATGAAGTAAACCGTTTACTAAATAAAATCAAACAATACCAGCAGAAAGAATGTGGAGAAGCACTTCCTTCAGCAAGCAAGTTCAAAGCAGAAAAACTATATAACCAATTCGATTACAGTAAACCTATTGCCATACTCTGCCTTTGTATCGGTTTATTTGCTTTTATTTACTATTGCCGTTGCACGGTAACAGAGAAAAACATCTGTTGCAGTTTAGCATTTATCTTTAATCTGCTGCTCTGCTCCATCTTTATCTATTTATCCATGACCATTGTCCTGCGCGGTTATGTAAGCAACCATCTTCCTCTGTCCAACGGTTTTGAAACAATGCAGTTCATGGCTTGGTGCACAGTCTTGCTTACTTTTTTTCTACAGCGTAAATTCACCCTGTCAGTACCATTTGGTTTCCTGTTGTGCGGACTTACATTATTAGTCTCCATGTTTGGCGAACAGAATCCTCGAATCACCCAATTAATGCCGGTCCTCCAATCTCCCCTACTCAGCATTCATGTAGTAGCAATTATGACAGCCTATTCATTACTGGCTTTCATCATGCTGAATGGAATAACGGCAGTCGTTCTACATTACTCAACAGAAAATTGTGAGACAGCAATAGATTTTTTGCAAAGAATCAGCCGGCTGATTCTTTACCCGGCCGTATTCCTGCTCACCATAGGCATCTTTATCGGAGCTGTCTGGGCCAATGTATCATGGGGGCGCTACTGGGGTTGGGACCCGAAAGAAGTGTGGGCACTTATCACCATGCTGGTTTACGCGCTGGCACTGCACCCGGCCTCTCTAAAATGGTTCCGCTATCCGATGTTCTTTCATGTATTTGGCATTGTGGCGTTCCTCACTGTATTAATCACCTATTTTGGAGTGAATTTTCTGCTCGGAGGCATGCACAGTTATGCCAATGGATAAAAAGAATGAAAAGAAGCATTGCCACAATGCCATAAAATTATAAATTTGCAATATTTAAAGCATCAACTATGATAAACTATAAAACCATAAATAAGAACGAGAACGTAATGGTCTGCTATTCTGAATTTACTCCTCCAAAAGGCGTTACCGAATATCAGGTCATGATCCAACTGACAAAACCCGGACAATCTTATGAAGAACAACTGAAATTGCTGTTGGATACCTATTCCGATTTGAAAGAGAATGAATTTAAAAAGGGTACTACTATTTTCAAGCGATACTTTCTGAGCGATGCCGCCAATCAGACCGACCTGCTTTTGGCAGCGGAAACGGAACACTCGGATTGTGCCTTATCCATCATAGAACAGGCGCCCTGCAATGGTACCAAGATTGCACTATGGGCTTTTCTGCAAACAGAAGTAAGTACCAAGGCGCTTCCTGAAGGACTCTTCGAGGTGGCACACAACGGCTATCGTCACCTTTGGAAAGGAAGAGATTTCAACCGTGCCTCTACTTCGGAATACCAGACGCGGCTGTTGCTGAATAACTATGTGATGCAGCTCAGTGAGCAGAATTGCAAACTGGCAGACAACTGTATCCGCACATGGTTTTTCGTACAAAATATAGATGTCAATTATGCAGGAATGGTAAAGGCACGAAATGAAGTGTTCCTCACACAAGACCTTACGGAAAAGACACACTACATAGCCAGCACCGGCATCGGCGGACGTCATCCCGACCCGCAAGTGACAGTGCAGATGGATGCGTATGCCATCAACGGAATACAACCTGCCCAGATACAATTCCTGTATGCCACTACCCATCTGAATCCCACATATGAATACGGAGTGAGTTTTGAACGCGGGACGTGTGTGAAATATGGCGACCGCAGACAGGTGTTCGTTTCGGGAACTGCCAGCATAAACAATAAAGGTGAAGTGGTGTACCCGGGTGATGTGCGTAAGCAAACCAACCGAATGTGGGAAAATGTGGAAGCACTGCTTAAAGAAGCCGAATGTAGCTTTGATGATGTATCACAAGCCATCATCTATTTGCGCGACCCAGCAGACTATACTATCGTTAAAGAATTGTTTGACAAAAAATTCCCCCATCTGCCCCACGTCATTGTACATGCACCGGTATGCCGTCCCAAATGGCTGATAGAAATGGAATGTATTGCTGTAAAGTCCGATAAAAATGATGAGTTTAAGGACTTTTGATATGTAAAAAGCAAATTTTCATAAGGGGATGTCAATACTAAAAAGGAAGTGTGTCAAAACGTGGATAATGCTGTCGTTTGGTTCGTAGGGGCGAGGTTTGCTCGCCCGAAAACAGTTTGCTTTGTGTATTACCCCCTCAACCAAAAACCATTATACTATTTCCCTATAAGGAAGCATACAGTTTCGGCATCCGGGCATGATGCCATATATAAGAAGCAGGATAAATATCTTCCTGTTCTTTATCAAGTATCTTCTTCAGAATACTGCATTTATTCTCACCCGCCACTAAGAAGCAAGTATGTTTTGCCTCTATCATCGGTTTTCCCGTCATGCAGATACGAACCGTTTTATTATAAGGATTGACTGATACAGCATAAGGCTCAGCAGCCGTCAACAAGTCTTTCCGGTCAGGAAAAACAGAAGAAGTATGCCCGTCCTCTCCCACTCCTAACAACACAAAGTCAAAAATAGGCACATCATCCACCGTCGGCACGGTGGCCTTCACCAAGGAAGAATACAGTATGGCTTCCTCGCCGGGAGCGCCCTCGCCCACTATGCGGTAATAATGTGAAGCCGGCAGATTTATCTTGCCGAACAAAAGGCGGTCGGCAAGACCGAAGTTGCTTTGTGCATCGGTAGGCGGTACACAACGCTCATCCACCCAGTAAAAATAAAGGCGCGCCCACGGCGTGTATGCCGCAAACTCACGCTCCCACACCTCAAACAATACCGCCGGGGTCGTTCCTCCGGAAAGGGCAATGGTAAAAGGACGTTCGGGCTCTTTCTCCATTGCCTCCAATATATGAGTAATGAGGGTTTGTGATGCCTGTCGGGGCGATATATACAAATATTTATCAGGTATCATAACAAACAATACAGTTTAGAATGTGTCAGATTCTTACAAGGATTAGTCCATTCGGCATGGCTGCGCTCTATGAGCACGTCCGCCTCTTTCGGTCCCCATGTTCCGGCGGGATAACCATAAAGAGGGGTCTCCGGGTGTTTCTTCCAGTAATCCAGAATCTTGTCAAAATACGTCCAGCTCTCTTCCACGGCATCCGAACGGGTAAACAAGGTGGGGTCGCCCGCCAAGCTGTCTTCCAGCAAGCGAACGTAGGCATCACCCGTCTCCTGTGCATTCCGGTCATAACTGTAATCCATCTCCATTGTCCCCATATAAAACCCCGAACCCGGCGCTTTCATGGCGATACGCTGCAAGATACCCTCATCGGGCTGGATACGAAGAATCAGTTCTTCACCCCGATAGAACCCTTCCTTCATCTTAAACATCTGCATGGGAGCAGGTTTAAAGTGGACAACAATCTCAGTCACCTTGGTCGGCATCTGCTTGCCGGTTCGGATATAGAAAGGCACACCTTGCCAACGCCAGTTGTCTATCTTGAGGCACATGGCAACGTAGGTATCCGTGCGCGAATCGGGATTTACATTCTTTTCTTCACGATAACCTGCCTGAGTCTCGCCGGCGACATATTGACCACGGATGACATTCTCTCGAATGTACTCATCGGTCAGCGGATGAAGCGATTGGTACACCTTAATGACCTCGTTTCGGAAACCGTCCTTATCGAACTTGGCAGGGGGTTCCATGGCGGTAATGGCAAGCAACTGCATCAGGTGGTTCTGCACCATGTCGCGCAACGCACCCGAACCGTCATAATATCCGCCACGGGTTCCGATGCCCATATTCTCGACAGCGGTTATCTCTACATAGTCAATATAGTTACGGTTCCAGATAGGTTCGTAGATGGTGCTTCCGAAACGTGTCACCATGATGTTCTGCACCGTCTCTTTCCCAAGGAAATGATCGATGCGATAGATATCCTCCTCCTTGAAGTAGGTAGCGTAAATCTTATTCAACTTATGCGCCGATGCAAGGTCGTAGCCGAAAGGCTTCTCAACAATAATGCGCTTCAGCCCCGGCTTCTTGAGGATGCCGGCGTCATGAAGATATTTCGGAATCAGTTCGTAAAGCAACGGCGGAGTAGCCAGATAGAACAGGTAATTCCCATCATTCTCATATTGAGGCGACAGAGCTTTCAACCGCTCGTTCAGCCGGGAATAAGTAAAAGCATCGGCAGGGTCCATCGACTGATAGTAGACAGTGGAAAGAAAATCATCCAATGACGCTTTCTCCTTTTCATCCAGAGAAGGAGACTTCGCCAGCTCCTCCTTCAGATAGCTGCGATAGGTTTCATCCGAATAGGCAGTGCGGGCACATCCCACAATGGCGAAGTGCGGAGGAAAACGTCCTTCGTTGTGAATCTTCACCAAGGCAGGCATCAGCTTGCGCCGGGTGAGGTCGCCCGATGCGCCGAATATAACTAAAAACAAACTATGTGGTAAACTCATAAATCAATTCTTTTTTATCGGTTCTTGTTATTTCTTCTCCTGCCATTGTTCATGGAAAAACTCGCCTCGCGGACTATCCACCCGCTCGAACGTGTGTGCCCCGAAGTAATCGCGCATCGCCTGAATCATGTTGGCTTGCGAATGATGGGTGGTCAGCCCCAGGAAATAATTCAATGCAGCAGAGAGTACGGGCACGGCCAGTCCTTCTTTCAGCATGATACTCACCGATTTCTTCCATACGGGAAGAGCCTCCGCCACTTCCAAACCGAAATGCCGGTCGAGCAACATGTGCGACAGTCCCGGTGCACGGTGATAAGCCTCGGCAATATCGTTCAGGAAAGCAGAGCGGATGATGCAGCCGGCACGCCACAGCAAAGCGATGGACGAAAGATTCAAGTTCCATTTATAGGTGTCACTCGCCGTGCGCATCAATGCAAATCCTTGTGCATACCCCACCAAACGAGCCGCATAAAGAGTGGCCTCCAGCGCAGCAACAGTATCCTGATAATTATAAACCGGATGATTCTCAACGTGCATATAATGTTTGGCCATCAACACACGCAAGCTCTTTTCCGCAGACAGATTACGTGCAAACACAGCCTCGGCAATTACATCGAGAGGAGTATTAAGCTGCAACGAATTGATAACGCTCCAACGCCCTGTACCCTTCTGTCCGGCAGCATCCAGTATGCTGTCTATCAGATAACCTCCGCCACACTCCTTATGACGGAGAATAGCTGCCGTTATCTCAATCAGGTAGCTCTTCAGACGACCTTGGTTCCAACGCTCGAACACGTCAGCCATCTGCTCATTCTTCAGAGCCAACAGATTCTTCAGCGCATAATAGGTCTCTGCTATCAATTCCATGTCACCATATTCTATACCGTTGTGCACCATCTTCACATAATGACCGGCACCGCCCGGACCTACCCACTCGCAACACGGACTACCGTCTTCGGCACGGGCTGCAATACTCTTCAGCATCGGCTGTATGAAGGGCCATGCCTCCTGAGCACCGCCCGGCATGACGGATGCGCCATGCAATGCACCTTCTTCGCCTCCGGAAATGCCGCAACCTACAAAATACATTCCTTTCTCATACAGTTCCTTTACCCGGCGCTCCGTATCCTCAAAATTAGAGTTTCCACCATCGATTATAATATCACCTTTATGCAACAAGGGAAGCAATCTGCCTGTCATTTCGTCTACTGCAGACCCTGCCTGCACCATGAGAAATACGACTTTCGGAGTCTTCAGTGCATCTACAAATTCCTCCAAAGTCTGCGTACCGACAATGCTTTTGCCTTGCGCACGCTTAGCTATGAAATTATCAACTATATGTTCTTCTTTGCCGGGAACTGTGCGATTCCACACAGCTACTTTCCATCCTTTACCTGCCAGGTTCAGGGCCAGATTCTGCCCCATCACTCCCAGTCCGATCAATCCGATATCTGCCTTTTCCATAATTTAATCTTTTTATATTTAACAAACGGCAGATTTATTTGTTCAATAATTCTATCTTTGTGAATATATCAATCTTACATTATGATGAAAAAGATTAAAATAGGGTTATTACCCCGTATTATCCTTGCCATTGCATTAGGTATCGCATTCGGCAACATCCTCCCCGGAGGATTGGTAAGAATCTTTGTGACCTTCAACGGAATCTTCAGTGAGTTCCTCGGTTTTATCATCCCGCTGATTATCCTCGGGTTAGTAACACCTGCCATTGCCGACATCGGGAAAGAAGCGGGAAAAATGCTGGTAGTCACCACACTCATAGCGTATGGAGCAACCTTGTTTTCGGGATTCCTTTCCTACTTTACAGGCATCACATTTTTTCCGTCGATGATTACTCCCGGCGCTTCTATCGAACAGATAAGCGAAGCCCATGATATCGTGCCTTTTTTCACGGTAGCCATTCCACCTGTCATGAATGTGATGACCTCACTCATTCTTGCTTTTACACTGGGACTGGGCATCGCCCACTTGAACACCACAGCACTCAAAGATGTATGTAATGACTTTAAGGATATTATCATTAAAACCATTCAAGTCATCATCCTGCCATTACTACCAATCTATATCTTCGGCATTTTCTTGAATATGACGCATTCAGGACAGGTTATGAATGTATTATCGGTCTTCATCAAGATTATCGGAGTTATCTTCCTGCTGCATATTTTCCTGCTCATTTTCCAATACTCCATTGCGGCTCTGTTTGTCCGCCGCAATCCGTTTCGTTTGTTGGGGAGAATGCTTCCGGCTTATTTCACTGCGTTGGGCACACAGTCGTCGGCAGCCACCATTCCTGTCACCCTGCGACAAAGCATCAAGAACGGAGTGAGTGAAGACATTGCCGGCTTTGTAATCCCGCTGTGCGCCACTATTCATTTATCGGGTAGTACACTGAAAATAGTGGCATGCGCACTGGCACTGATGATGATGCAGGGAATGCCCTTCGACTTCCCGATGTTTGCCGGGTTCATCTTCATGCTAGGCATCACAATGGTAGCTGCACCGGGTGTTCCGGGTGGCGCAATCATGGCTGCACTGGGCATCCTTTCCTCCATGCTGGGCTTCGGCGAAAGCGAACAAGCCCTGATGATAGCACTCTACATTGCAATGGATAGCTTCGGAACTGCATGTAATGTAACAGGCGATGGAGCGATAGCCCTGATCATCGATAAATTTTTCGGAAAGAAATAACTATGATTTAAAACACCGGCATCTGCCAAATAAAGCCCACAGACACTCGATTAGTCGAATAATTATCTTCTCCCAGTGCTTTAGCCCGGTCGGTAAATCGATAAGAACGACCGGTATAAGCCAGGAAGAAATGCAAATTGGTCTCCATCGGATAATACTCAATACCGCCTACATACCCCCATGCCGTACGGTATTTCCCTTTTTCCACCTCATCACTGCTTTTATAAACGGAAGCTGTTTCATACATACCTTTGGCAAACAGATTCCATTTCGGAGCAAATCGATAGTTGACATGAAGCACGTATGACATATATTCGGCGTTAAATACATTATGATTCAGGTCACCACCTATCATTCTTGTTATGATTCCCTTGCGGTCTACTCCTTCACGAGAATACATCCAGTCAAAATAAGCATGCCACTGAGGATTGAAATTGAACTCATTACCCAAAGCATAATAATACATTTTCTCGCCTTTTGTTTCGTTCATAACAGAGGCAGACCACCGGGTCTTGAATACATCCAGGAAGTTACCATTCCAGTTCAAGGTGTAAACCAACGGAAGCTTTGTCCGTTCCAAGTCACCATACATCTCTTTGGAAGGTCCATTCAGGCTGTTCAATACTTGAAACTGTATTTGCTGGTAAGGATTATAATTATAGGCCACATTCAATCCGGTCATGAAGTTGTTCATGTTCTCTATCATGTCGCTGTATTCGTAAATGTCAATCGGGTTGACATCAAACTCAATTCCTCCGTAAGCAGTGCATTGCTTGCCGGCAAAGAACGAAAACTTATCAAGTTTGACACCTATACCTGCATAGTCAATACTGGTAGGAACATTGTCAATATTACCCGATCCATCATTACCACGATTAAGACGCTGCCGATAACGATAGCTCAGCCAATCGTTGATATTACCCTTCATTTCGATGCGGAGCTGTTTCATCTCGAATGCCCCTTGATCGAAACCGGACTCATTCCATTTCATATTGAAGTCACCATGCATATTGAGATAGAGATTGAACTTATCGGTTTTCTTTTTTATACCGGTCACCTCTTCAAAGAGGCTTTTATCGTCCGACATGAAATCACTTTTTGAAGATTGTGCATATAGCGAGTGTGAGCCTGACATGGCAATGGCCGTCAGGCATAATAACATTATCCTTTTCATAATTAAGTATAGTTTGGGTTTTGAAAATAAATGAGAAGGGAGTTTGTCAGAACTAAACCGACCTATCCAACCGTCAGCTGTAAGGGCAGGGTTTGCCTGCCCGAAGACACAAAGCAAACTGTTTTCGGGCAAGCGAATCTTGCCCCTACGAACTAAACGACAGCATTATCCGCGTTCTGACACAACCCCCAAACACCGGGCACCTGCCCTATGTAAGTCAATTAATACTCGTTGAAGTATTGCTGAATCTTCTTCCAGTCATTTGTCTTTGTCAACGCAAGCATCAACAATACACGTGCTTTCTGCGGATTCAGTTCTTGAGAAGCAACAAACTGATATTTATTGTCATCCACTTCTGCATCAAGAGTGGTAGGACCTGTCGGAACACGGCTGGATCGAACGACCAGAATCCCCTGTTTACGCGCTTTTTCCAACATGGGGAACAGGTTCTGATGAATGTTGCCGTTTCCCACACCGGCATGCACAATACCCTGATACCCCCCGTTGAGGAACGGAGTCATCACATCGGCATCTACATTGGAATAACTATAGACAATACCCACTTTAGGCAATTTATCTAGATTTGTCACATCAAACTCTGACTTGGTAGTATGACGTTTCAAAGACTCCATATTATACGACACTTTTCCATTAAGAACATATCCCAGCGCACCCGAATTAGGAGACTGGAAAGTCTGCACATCTACCGTATTCATCTTGGTTGCTCCCTGAGCGCCCAAGATCAATCCGTTCATTGCAATCACCACTCCTTTTCCTTTCGATTCTTTGGCGGCAGCAGTAACTACTGCATTATAAAGGTTCAAAGGGCCATCGGCACTCATTGCCGTAGAAGGACGCATCGCCCCGACCAATACCACCGGTTTATCACTCTTCACGGTGAGATTCAGGAAAAATGCCGTTTCTTCCATCGTATCTGTCCCATGAGTTACCACGATACCATCTACATCACCACGCTTGAGCAGTTCATTGATACGTTTTGCCAATGTCAGCCAAACGGCATCATTCATATCCTGAGAACCAATCTTTACAATCTGTTCACCGGTCACATTGGCAATCTTATTCACTTCGGGCACTGCATCCAGCAATGTGCCGATAGCCACTTGTCCGGCTGTATAATTCGTATTGGTAGCCGAAGCACCGGTTCCGGCAATTGTTCCTCCTGTTGCCAAAATATGAATATTAGGCTTTTGGGCAACTGCTGCAAAGGCGCCGAATAACAACGTCACAGCCAGCAAACTGAGTTTTCTTAATCCATTCATAATTTTTTCTAGTTTAGGTAGTTAATATATTGAGACTATAATATTTGTATGAGCAACAGTCCGATAACAATCGATACAATTGTGGCTACAAGACCGGGCATCATAAAAGAATGGTTCAACACCCATTTCCCGATACCGGTAGTTCCTGTACGGTCAAAGTTTATGGCAGCAATCACAGTCGGATAGTTGGGAATAAAGAAATAACCGTTTACGGCCGGGAACAAGGCTATCAGCATCATTGGCGAAATGCCCAAAGCAATGCCCAGAGGCACAATAGCGCGCACAGTCGCCGCCTGACTGTAAAGCAGAATAGACATTACAAACAATGCCACACCGAAAAGCCACGGCATCTGACGGACAATTCCTTCAATAGAACCTGTCAATTCTGTTATATTACCATTAATGAAGGTATCCCCCATCCATGCGATACCGAAAATAGCAATCACTGCCTGCATCCCTGCCGGAAATACACTTCCCTGAGTTGCCTTGATACCGTCCGTGCGCGAGATAATCAAAATGAGTGCGGCAGCCGATAACATCAGAATTTCAATCAGTGAAGGCATGTCCATTACTTTTCCGTCAAACGAAGGACGAAGACCGGGAATAGAACCGAACAGCACAATCAGCAGAGTGGCCACAATGAAGATAATCACAGAAAGACGTGCCTGAAACATATTCTTGACGTCATTCAGCTCCACGTGCTTATCCTCCAACAGACCTTCTTCCATACGACGCAGATACTCAGGGTCTTCCATCAGTTCCTTACCTACTCTCATCGAAGCGAAAGCGCCTACCAGCACACCTATCAAGGTAGCAGGAATAGTTATTTTCAATATATCAAACAGGGTAATGTCAAAACCGGTAAGCAACCCGAGAAGTGCCACGGTAGCAGCAGAAATAGGGCTTGCCGTAATAGCCTGTTGAGATGCGATTACCGCAATACCCAAAGGACGTTCGGGACGGATTTTTGTTTCAGCGGCAACTTCGGCAATCACGGGAAGTACAGAATAAGCTACGTGTCCTGTTCCGGCAACAAAAGTAAACAAATAAGTCACCAACGGACTCAGAATAGTAACATGTGCCGGGTTACGGCGCAGCAAACGTTCCGCCAGCTTTACCATAAAGTCCAGTCCGCCTGCCGCTTGCATACAGGATGCGGCAGATATAACGGCAGCAATCATCAACATCACATCAATGGGAGGCGCAGTAGGCTGAAGTCCGAAGACAAAAGTCAAAATAGCGAGGCCCACACCTCCCATCACTCCAAGGCCGATACCTCCTAAACGGGCACCTACAATAATAGCGGCAAGTACAAATAGTAGTTGTAATAACATGATTCGTTTTTATCGTTATAAAAATACATTTTTAATTCTCATAACAAAGATAGACCAATTCTGTTCTATAAACCGTAAAAAAGCGGAGATTTTTCTTTTTTTTCACTACCATAAGAAGAAAAGGCGTAGTTTTGCAAGTAGTCAGCCAAACATTTTTCCGGCTTAATTGTTTAACATAAAATAGTTATATAATAATAAAGTAATGAACAGAATCTGCAATCTTTTTGGTATTACATATCCTATTATCCAAGGGGGTATGGTATGGTGTAGCGGATGGCGGCTGGCCTCCGTCGTGAGCAATGCAGGAGGACTCGGTCTGATTGGCGCCGGCTCCATGCACCCCGAAACACTCCGCGAACATATTCGGAAATGTAAAGCAGCCACAGAAAAACCTTTCGGAGTGAATATCCCGCTGATGTACCCCGAGATAGATACAATCATCCAAATCGTAATCGACGAAGGAGTAAAGATTGTCTTTACTTCTGCCGGAAATCCGAAAACATGGACAGAACATCTCCATCAGCATGGTATAACAGTAGCCCATGTCGTGGCAAGCAGTAAGTTTGCTGCCAAATGTGAAGAAGCAGGTGTAGATGCCATTGTTGCCGAAGGCTTTGAAGCAGGCGGTCACAACGGTCGTGAAGAAACCACTACCCTATGTCTGCTACCTGCCATAAAAAAAATTACAACCGTTCCGGTTATGGCAGCAGGAGGCATCGGCTCCGGTGAAAGTATCTTGGCCGCCATGACACTGGGGGCCGATGGAGTCCAAATAGGTACACGTTTTGCATTGACCGAAGAAAGTTCGGCACATTTCACATTCAAGGACCGTTGTCTGCGGCTGAATGAAGGCGATACCCAACTCACATTAAAACAGCTTTCGCCTGTCAGACTCGTAAAAAATGAATTCTTCAAGCAAGTGGAAGAAGCAGAAACACGCGGTGCATCTGTAGAAGAATTAAGAGAATTATTGGGCAAGGGACGTGCCAAGAAAGGTATTTTTGAAGGAGACATTTACGAAGGTGAAGTGGAAATAGGACAAATAGCGTCTTCTGTACATAGTCTCAAAACAGCAGAGGAAGTAATCAAGGAATTGATAAACGACTTTAATGCAGCATTAAAACGTACAAAAGAAATACCTTCTTTTATCCTATAATTAATAACTTGCATCGATTTATATTTATATCCGGGCAGACTTATCTATATGCCCGGATATATCCATGAAAACGCGATGTGTTTTTTCAATAGCTATTCATTTCTTTTCAGGTGCAATGAGCCGGTAATACACATCGGCAATTCATCTTTATAATGTGTCACCATTATCATTGTTTTATCCCTGCGCCGGCAGAAAGTCTCAATAATATCTTTCACCAAACGGCGGTTTATCAAATCGAGTCCATGCAACGGTTCATCCAATATCAGTAATTCCGGGTCTTTAACAAAGGCACGCGCCAACAAAACCAAACGTTGTTCTCCGCTGGAAAGCTGTAAGAAACTACGCTCCTTCAAGTCTGCAATACCAAAAATATCCATCCACCACTCACAAGTTTCCATCTGTTCGGGACGAGGACGTTTATAAAGCCCCACCGAATCATGCAATCCGCTTGCCACAATATCAATGGCCGGTAAATTCTTTAAATAGGCACGATGCATCTCCGGGCTGACATACCCGATATGCTTCTTTATTTCCCAAATGCTCTCTCCTGATCCGCGCTTACGCCCGAACAAGGTTATATCACAGGCATAGCTCTGCGGATTATCAGCACAAACCAAACTCAGCAATGTAGATTTTCCGGAACCATTATCTCCGCTAAGAGCCCACTTCTCACCACATTTCACACTCCAATCCAACTCTTTCAGGATAGTCCTTTCACCGTAACGGATACTCACTTTATTCAAATCTACCACATGGTCGGTATGATAAAAGCCATCACCATAAGGAAGAGCCAAGATACGTTCTTCTTTCTCCTTTGAGAGCACACGTTCGGGGACAGGCTTGCAACCGGCAAGATAAGCTTTCAACGTAATTTTATCACCGCACATACGATTTTCTACAGGAATTACGTGCGTAATCAACAAAGGTATATCATCTGTCTTTGAAAGTACCAGAATTACTTGCAGACAAGTCATCCGTATAAGTTCGCAAAGCAATGCATGAAGTTGGTCACGTGTCTTGGCGTCAAGTCCGATAAAAGGATTATCCATTATCAGCACACGAGGGTTACTCAACAAAGTCTTGGTCAACTGAAATTTACGTAACTCTCCACTCGATAGCAGAATAATATGTTTATCCAGCATCGTTTCTATGTCGAACAAGTCATACAACGTTTTTTTCAGTTCGGGATTCGTAGCTTTCGGCAAAAGGTCACGAACGACAGGCGTTTCATCCAAATCATGGGTATTCCAGCGCTGTTGATAATAATAATTACCGTCTGCATCCCCATAAGAGTCCCTGAAAGCAATATATTTTATATTATCATACACCATCTTTGAGGGAGAAGGCGAGAAATCATACTTCACTTCGTTCATTAATAGCGGCCAACGCCCGATAATAGTATCCACCAATATACTTTTTCCTGCTCCGTTCGGACCTACAATAGCAATATGTTCACCTTCGGCAAGCGTCATGTTTATCGGCTTTTTCATCCGATAAAGCGGATGACGGACAACCCCGTTCTCAATAGCAATAATATTCTGCATTTCAATATCTCATTTTAGTCTTAAACAGAATACAAAGGTAGATAAAATTTAATAGAGCACTTACCCCATCCCTATATTTTTCTTGCCCGGAAAACATTCGTCAGAGCATAGAAAAATATGGGTTTTAGCATAAAAAGTTAGGTTTTTCCATCCTTTTGTCATAACTTCGTGCACTTTTTTGGAGAAAACTTATGTATATATTCCGTTCTATTTACGAAATCATAAATACCATATCCACGGCAAAAACATTGCTGACGGAAATGTTCGAAAAGAGAAAAACCATCAGTTTCAGATACATCGATGCCTTAGAATTATTAAAAGACGATGAAAATCGCCTTAAAATATTAATTGAAAAAGAAGTGATTCACCAAAATGGCAACTTCTTGGAGCTGGACGTGCGTTTTCTCGATTTCTTTGAAACGCTACTTGAAGCCAACGAAGAAATCGACACAGCCACAATTGACGAAAACATCGAATACCTGCACGAGCTGATGGATTATTATCTGAAAGAAAAGATACAATCACGCAAAGAGAGCTATGTGAGGAACATCAAACTGACGTTCCAGAAAATAGCTCGCGTAACAATACGTAATATCATGAATTTGCAAAACAGTATCGACAACACTTTCAAACATGAACCAACATACCAAATCAAAATAGCCAAGCTGAAGAATCTGGACAAGAAGCGCATCAATATACAGAATCTCATTGACTCCACCGAGCACCTGATTCTACATGAAGAGCGACTTTTTTTCCAACAAGCCACCGATGAGGAATTAGGACGCATCTTGCTGGAACTGCGTCAGGAGTTGCAATTGTCTGCTCACAGCCTCATACGGGCGCAACAGGATATAATCAACTATCTGAACCAAATAAAGAATCAAGTAATATTGGTAGAGAAAATCCGAAAAGTAAAGTATCTGCAAGACCAGTTTGAACTGCGTACCCGAAGCAACCTGGCAGAAGTAATGGAGAATGAACATTCCGTCTTGTTGGAAGGCTGTACACAGACTTCATTCAAACTATCGCCCGAATATCTGGCAAGTGACGAAGCACGCCCCATTATCCTTAGAATCCTGAGCAACCGGAAAACCCGGGAGCATATCCGCAAGAATGAAGCGGGTGCTTTTAGTGAGGAAGACATGAAAGCGCAAGCCATGTATGAGGAAGTGGTAAACTTGGAAGAAGTGGTTAAAAGTTTTCTACAATCGGGTGCAGAAGCACAATGGAAAAACGAGCAACCCAAAGACTTGTTTACCTTTCTGCTCCATTATTCTTTTCAACGTGAAGTAAACGAGGAAGAATGCACCACACTGTTTTGCCAAATAGTGTCGCTCTACGAAGACAAATTAGAAATAAGCGATGATTTCGGACGATACAAACAATATGAATATGCCAAAATATACCCTTTATAAACTATGAATTTGAATATACAAATACCGGACAATACAGCATTAATCTTCGAATATATGCAAAAAGGGCAATTTATCTGTTCCAACAGCACAGATATCGACTTGCGCGACATGTATAATATGATTGATGAGAACTACGAATCTTTATACCAATACTTTTCACAAATAAACTATACATTAGAAAGGGGAAACGAGTATTTCTACTTCTCGCGCACGGAATCAAAAACCACATTGGAACAAAAGATACTCCGTGCCTATTATTGGATAGATGTACTTGATTTCTTCAAAACTTACGATGAAACATTCGGTGCAGGCTTCCGCTTCCAGCCGGAACAAATTTTGGTAGAGGCCAATATCAATGTTTTGCTGCAAAATAAATTAGACGGTATCCGCAAACATTTCTCGGACAAGGATATCCGCAAAGACGTGCTCGACAATATGATACGTTTGCTGGCCAAAGAATCGTTTATCGAATTGGAAAATGAGAAGACTAATACTTATAAGGTACTGACTTCATGGCATTATCTGGAAAAATTAGTCGATAGTATCAACATTTTTGAAGACATTGAAGATGAGAAACCTGAGTAGAATAATTTTTATCAATAGTGCGAATATTCCTTATTCGGACAATATATATCTGGATGGAAATATCCACTTTATCGGCACACAAGGAGTAGGAAAAAGTACCATTCTGCGTGCTATCTTATTTTTCTATAATGCGGACACGCAGAAACTGGGCATTCCCGTTGAAAAACAAAATTACACGGACTACTATTTTCCTTTTGCCAACTCATATATCATTTACGAAGTAACAACGGAGCATGGAGCATTCTGTATCCTGAGCTTTAAAGCCATGAACCGGGTATGTTATCGTTTCATAGATTCACCTTATCGCAAAGAATTCTTTATTGACGAGAATCGCACCGCCTACAGCGGCACAGACCGTATCCGTGCCATGCTCGACCAACATGAAGTGGAGTATTCGCGCATCATTTATACCTACGACGAGTATCGTAATATCCTATATGGCAATGCAACGAGTACTGAATTCCGACGTTATTCCTTGATGGAAAGCAAGCAATATCAAAACATTCCGCGTACCATCCAGAATGTATTGCTGAACTCAAAACTTGATGCCGAATTTATCAAAAGGACTATTATCTCTTCTTTAAATGAAGAAGAAATATCCATCGATCTGAATAGTTACAAAGAGCATTTGAAAGATTTTGAAATGCGCCTGAGAGACATTAGTGAATTTCAAAAGAAAGAGACACAGAAGCAGGCAACGGAGATTACCCAACTATCACAGCAAACAACCCGTCTGCAAAGTGATATCATGCAAAATTGCCGCGAACTGGTGATTGCCGGTCGAAAAGCATCCGAACTGCTGCCCGAGTGGAAAGAAAAACGCGACAAGGCTGGCAATGACATACAAATACAGGAAAAGCTGAAGGCAGAATTACAAAATGAATCACGGCAGCGTTGCGAAAAAATACAGGAAGAACTGACCATCGTCAGCAATGATTTGAAGAAAGCCGTTCTGAAGGAAAAGGAATATGAAGAACATCATATACAGGAAGTGATGGAACGTTCTGCCAAAGAAATGGAATGGAAAAACAAACGTCTCGGTTTGCAGGAAGAACAACGCATATTGACTTCGCAATACACGGAAATCTCTTCTAAATACAAATTGCTTATCCAGAACCTGGATAACCAGTGGAATAAAATACACGAAGAGAAAATTCATCAATTGGATACATTAAATACTGTTTACAATGCCCGTTTGGAAGAAGCTCGTAAAGAAAACCAAAACCAAACAGAAGCTTTGTATCAGGAGTATGAGAACCTGTCACAAAAACTGCATCCGCTAAAAGCCGAAAAACAGACAAAGCTGAGCGAAATGGATTATCGTATTCGTTCATGCCGCAAAGAAATCTTCTTCGAAAAGGAACAAGAGGAATTAAAGATGCGCATTCAGTCGTACACCTCTACTCACTTGGAACGAAAAACACGTATCAATGAGGCTCAAATCATTATCAAAGACTTGATGATGAAATGGGAGCATGAAGTTCAAAAATTGGAAAAAGGGATAGATGATGAACTGTCGAAGTCACAGATGGAACTGCAACAGTTACATGTCCGCATACAGGAATTGCAGCAGTTTCTTACCCATAGTAAGAGTACCTTACAAGGCTGGCTGAAAGAAAACCATAAAGGATGGGAAGAAACAATCGGTAAACTATGCGATGAAGCTATATTGTGGCAAACCAACCTCTCACCGCAAAAAGCAGAAGGCAATTCTTTTTATGGAATCCAAATTGATTTGAATGTCATAGAGCGTCACATCAAATCTATTGATGATTATAATAAAGAAAAAGAGGAGAAGGAACAACGTTCGGCAGAAATCTCTATGCGCATGCAACGTTTGCAAGCCGAAAAAGCAGAGGGACAAGAGCAAATAAAGCGAAAATACCAGCCGTTGATAAAAGAACAGAAAAGCCGTATCAACCAGTTAGAATATGAATTGGAAAAACTGGAACGCCAATACCAGCAAGACATGCTCGACCTTGAAGACTGGAAGAAAAAAGCAGAAGCTGCCCGTAATGAAAAGTTAACCCGGCTGGATGAGGAAAAAAGCAAAATTGCTTTAGAACTGGCTTCCGTCAATGAAAAGCTGGATAACTTGGGACAAGAGAAAGCAAACAAGCTCAATGCCTTGAAAGAAGCATGGGCACACTTGCAAAACCAACTCTTTGAAGAAAAGAACATCCAACAAGAAAATATACGCAAAGAAGAAAAAGAGGAACAAAAGCGTATCAATGCCGGCAAAGCACAGCATGAGGCAGAGATGCAAAAAGAATTGCATTCCCAAGGTGCCGATACCGAACGTTTACAAAATATCGCCAACCAACTGGGACAGATTGAGCAGGAGTTGTCTTTCATCAAAAAACACGCAACACTGATTATCGAATATCAAAAAGACAAACGAGACCTGATTGAACATATCCCTACATGGAAATATCAGGAAGAAGACCTGAGAAAGCAATTAAAGAAAGAACGGGATACCCTGAGAGCAGAAGTTGATACCTTGCAGAAAGAGATAGACAGAATAAAGATAATTTTACAAGAAGCCGAAGGTAATATTCGTCATTTACAACAGAATCTGGATGCTTACGCCAATATAGAAAGCTTTGATTGGTATAAATCTCATCAGGATATTTTCAAGAATGGCCCTTCTATGACAACTATTACACAAAAAAGTTGCATGGAGTTAATTGACCTGTTGAATCAATATTACATGCAATTCATGCAGATGCAAACCAAACTGCGTAAAGCTGTAAACCTCTTCACAGGACACTTTGACGAAAACAATACTTTCAAGTTTAAAACCAAATTTAATGAAGACTGGGAATACATACGCTTTGCTGATGAGTTGCACGATTTTATAGAGGAAGATAGAATTGACGAATATGTACGCCGTATCAATAATGAACATTGGGATACATTTAAACGTATCAGCATGGATGTCACTTCACTTTCTTCTTCCGAAAAAGATATACAAACAATTATTGGCAAGATAAATAAAGGATTCGCTACCTGCAATTTTGTAGGTGTCATTCAGCGCATCGAGATGAAAATGGAAGAAAGCAGTAATCGAGTGGTAAATGTACTGCATGATATTCAAAAATATTACAAAGAATATGGTTATGACCTTACCCCCGAAACAAACTTGTTCTCTTCCGAAAAAGAGCCTTTGATAAAAGAAGAAGCCATCAAGCTGCTGCGCGACTTTATCAAAGAAATTCATGCCTACCGTTATGACAATATCCGGCTGTATGACTCCTTCGAACTACGTTTCCGCATTGTAGAAAATGGTAATGACACAGGATTTGTAGAGAAAATTTCAAGTGTAGGTTCGGAAGGTACGGATATTCTGGTAAAAGCTATGATTAATATCATGCTAATCAATGTATTTAAAGAAGCCGCTTCACGAAAGTTCAAAGATTTCAAGTTGCACTGCATGATGGATGAAATTGGAAAACTCCATCCGAACAATGTGGCAGGTATCTTGAAATTTGCCAACGACCGGAATATTATCCTTATCAACGGCTCTCCTACCGAGCTCAACCGAGAAGCATACAAGCATGTGTATTTATTAACAAAAGATTCACAGAGTAAAACACGTATTGCACGGTTAATTTCAGACACCAACATATAATGATAAATATTACATTAAACCAAGTGCGATTGTTGAAATCTCTCTCTTTAGGGGAGAGATTTCCTTTAAGCAATTTAAAAGGAAAAATCTTTCAACAGTTATTGGATGAGCATGTCTTATCAAAGTTTCCACAAGGAAATGGTTTTATAATCTATGCTCACTCTCCCATTGCCTTACTAAACCATTTAAGTAATAAATATATAAAATGTTCCCTAGATGATTACATCGAAAAGATGGAAATAAATGAGCTAAGGAAAGTAGACAATATATTGATGAGAGGGAACTCAAAGAGCAATGAAACGCATCCCATGAATGGTTTTCTGGTGAGAAGCATTGAACCGATTGAAGTTTCTCTCTCCAAAAGAAAACTGGTGCTTTCTCCCGAAGTGTGGCCTGTCTGTTTCGTTTCAAATCATGAAGAGTTCACAATTCCCTCGGATGTCACCATTGTTATGGTAGAAAATCCTGAAAACTTTATCTTTATAGAAGAACAAAAGGAGTTCTTTGAAGGAATGCGACCTTTATTTACAACTTATTATCCCAGAGATACACATCGAAGTTTAGTGAATTGGTTAGAAACATTGCCTAATGCATACATTCATTATGGTGACTTTGATATTGCCGGAGTTTATATTTATCAGGATATTTATAAAAAACATATCAAAGGTCCTAAAAAATTCTTTGTTCCTAAATTTATTGATAAGTTAATGCATCGATTCGGTGATGCAGAACTTTACGATAAACAATTGAGTTACAGAAATTCCATCATTTCAGATGAACCAGGCATTCAAGAACTAATGAAAATTATCGATAAAGAACATAAGGGATTAGAACAAGAAATCTTTAATTCAAAAGAATATAAAAAATATACAGACTAACTTTCTCTTCTTTCTATTATACTGAAACAAGTTTAAGATGCTAACTTACTTTTTAAATCATTTTTAATCATGTGAATACTGTCACTGGAGTATTTCTTATAGAACAATAACAAAATAATGACTCCGCAACTGATAGCTGCATCTGCAAAATTAAAGATCGGACTAAAGAATATAAAATTATCTCCTCCTATAAATGGCATCCAACCGGGCCAGTTAAATTCAAAAAGAGGAAAATAGAACATATCGACAACTTTTCCGTATAACCAATCAGTGTATCCATGTCCTATCGGTACAAAAGTTGCCACTTCAGATAAGGTACTTTGACTGAATATGACTCCATAAAAAATACTATCAATAATATTTCCAATTGCACCTGCCAATATCAGGGAAATACAAATAAGATAACCACGTTTACAATTAGCTTTGATAAGTCGGCCTATATACCATATAATAATCCCGGCAAATAAGATACGGCCTATTGTCTGTACTGCTTTGGGAATAACTTGCATACCAAAAGCCATCCCCGGGTTCTCAACAAAATGAATATAGAACCAATCGGTAATGCGAATACTTTCATTATAATACATATTCGTTTTTACCGCTATTTTTATGATTTGGTCAAGAATTAAGATTCCCATCACAATCAACAAGGAAAGCCATCCTTTAGAAATAGTATTTTTCATAAGTATTATTTTGTGTTTTTAAATAGTTGCAAATATACTGAAGAATTTCTATCAGCAACCATTTTCATACCCGAAATGTCATCTTCCGATACTCTGACGGTGATATTCCTATTTTTTTCTGCACATATCGGCTGAAATAGGATACTGAGGAAAAATTCAGCTTTTCGGCAATCTCTGTCAAGGAGAGTTCCTTCTGCCATAGCAGACGAGTGATTTCCAAAAGAGTAAAACGATCTATCCAGTAAGTAGCAGGTCTGCCACTCACCTCTTTACATATCTCCGACAGGTAATGAGGAGTAATGCAAAGTCGGGAAGCATAAAAGTCAAGACTACGGTGACGGATATATTCGCCATTATACAACAATTCGATGAACTTCCGCAGCAGAAAAGTGATATGTTCCGACAGTCGGACCGCCTCCCGTCTGCGTGCATGGATGTCGTAGAGATCGAGAATATGGGCGGTAAGCAGACTGCCTAGTAATTCTTCCCGGAAAAGATGACCTTTATCCTCCATACGCTCCCGGATACACAGCATGGCCTGTTTGCACACCCGGAAGTCATGAAATGAAAGTTTCATGACCGGATTCTGCAAAAGTGACAAATGTCCGATGATGCCGTAATTGCTGCGAATGGCTATTGAGGTAATAAACAAATCCGAAAGGCTCATAAAAATGCCTTGGAAGTCCCCGGAGTCCGAAAAGTCCGACCCAAGTGTTGCATTGGGCAGAATCACATAATCTCCTGCCGCAATGTGATAACGGGTGTCTTGAAACGTAAAGCCCATATTGCCTCCGCTGCAAAGAATATGAATGACTCTTCCCGTATGCCGCAGGGCATTGAAGTCCTGCAATGTATCAGCGAAAATAATCCCATCAAAGTCTGTATGCTCCATTTCCCTTATTCATTTCCTTGCAAAAGTAACCAAAAACCACGAATAGTGAAAATACTACCTCGAATTATGTAACAAAGAAGCGAGAAGTGCGTTGTAATTTTGCATCAGAAGCTAAAACCATAAAGAATATGAAAAATGTAAGATTGAACAACGGAGTAATGATGCCTGCCATCGGGTTCGGCATCTTCCAAATTCCTGAGAACGAAACGGAACGGATTGTGAATGATGCGATTGAGACCGGCTACAGGAAGTTTGATACAGCCGCCTCTTATTTCAATGAGGAGCAGTTAGGCAACGCCATCCGACATAGCGGCATGAAACGTGAGGAGTTCTTCATTACCACCAAATTGTGGGTGCAAGACTACGAATACGATGATGCCCTGCGCGCTTTCGATTTATCGATGAAAAAGCTCGGGCTGGATTATCTGGACCTCTACCTGATGCACAAACCATACGGAAACTATCGTGGTTATTCCTAAATCCGTACACAAGGAGCGAATGGTAGAAAACTTCAACATCCTTGATTTCATACTTTCTGAAGAAGAAATGGCCGCTATCTCCCTACTGGAAACGGGAAAAATCCCTATCTACGACGACATGGACTTAGCAACTGTGAAAGGAATCGGATTGCACAAAATCCATGAATGATTTTAGAAAGAAAAGAGAAAATAGAATATGAACCCTTAAAAACAGAATCTTATGCAGACTATCAAATTGAACAACGGCATCGAAATGCCGGTATTGGGATACGGAGTATTCCAAGTATCTCCCGAAGAGTGTGAGCGTTGCGTGCTCGATGCCATCAGCACTGGTTATCGGCTGATAGATACGGCGCAGGCTTACTATAATGAAGAGGGCGTGGGCAATGCCGTCACTCGCTGTGGTGTGCCCCGTAACGAGCTTTTCCTTACCACCAAAATATGGATAAGCAATGCCGGAGAGACAAACGCCGCCCGCAGCATTGATGAATCTCTCCGTAAACTGCACACCGACTACATCGACTTGCTACTCATCCATCAGCCTTTCAGCGACTACCCGGGAACATGGCGGGCCATGGAGAAGGCCGTAAAAGATGGAAAAGTCCGTGCCATCGGCCTTTCCAACTTCTACCCCGACCGCTTTGTGGATATGGCGGAATATGCCGAAATCAAACCTGCCGTGAACCAGTTAAAGACGAATGTGTTCAGCCAGCAGTGGGAGGCCGAAGCCGAAATGAATCTCTATGATACACACATCATGGCTTGGGCACCGCTGGCGCAAGGTAATCCCGAACTTCTGACCAATCCCGCACTGACTGCTCTAGCTGAGCGATACAATAAAACAGTGCAGCAGGTGGCTCTGCGTTACTTGATACAACGCGGCATCATCGCCATTCCGAAGAGTACTCACACCGAACGTATGAAACAAAATCTGGATGTATTCGACTTTGCCCTCACACCGGAAGATATGGAAAGCATCCGTCCGCTCGACAAACCCGACGACTTCCGTTGGTCGCACCGTAATCCCGAACTCGTAAAATTCCTCCTGAATTACGACAAACAGTTTAACCCGGACAATAAGAAGTAAGAATATGAAAATTTCATAAAGCAAGAATCCTTTTTTCTATTTCCAAATCATTTTCATTCAGTTGGGGAGACGGTATCATGCAAGTACGGATACAGTCTCCCTCCCGACAAGTATAATCGTAATATTTCTTTTGCAGCTCCGTCAAGTTTTCAAGTGCCACAAGCTCCCCTTTCAATTCCAGGAACTCCTCCATGTCCGTACTGTCACTTTGCTTTACAAAGAGAATACGGCGTGATATCGGATTCCTGTTATAATCCAGGCTGAGATATAACCCTTTCAGAAAAGGAGGGAAATCATACATGGGCAATTGCAGGTAAATGCTGAACAAAGCCATTTGGGGAGCTTCCCGTTCGTTGAAAAAAATATATCCGTTCTGATGGTTATTAAACAACCCTACCCCCCGGTGAGTCGTGTTATAAGCACTCATGTGAGTCACCTTCACATACGTGTTATCTTCGGAAGACTCTATCAGGTAAGGTTCCACTTTCAGGCAGTTGCATGACGAAGAAAGACTGTAACTCAAATAGCTGCCACTATAATTATAAACTTCCTGAACAGAACGCTGCATCTCGGCAGTCATCATTTCCATAAACGGATTCGCCTTTGTCTCGCCATTGGCAGGTTCCAGACTGAAAAGCAATTCTTTGATGCTTGACAAATTACCCATCAAGCGTTTCTTTGAAATGTTATTGACCTGTCCCAAAGCCAAATCCAATGAATTTTCTTCAGAATGTCCTTGTTTCAATGAGGTTACATAAGTGGGCAGAACACTGGAATAAAGTGCAGACAATACACTGGGAGCCATATCGATAAAATCTGCTATTTCTTTCATTTTCAATCCGTTATTACGGAGATATTCTATTCTTCTATAAATTTCTATTAAATCATCCATGGATATTATCTTCTATATTGAACTTGCAAAATACAAGTTTCCGTGTGAACTTACAATGACATACACATTACATTAATATTACATCATCAACTCCTCGCTATATGAAAAATATTAATCATAAATATTCATTTTTTCTCCGACCGGATGAGCATACTTTTGCTGCCGGAAATCATCGGAACGGGATGCAAGACTCCGCTTTTACGATGATAAAAACATAATTTGCAAAAACAAGTAAAACAATAATGGAAGCAAAAAGCGAAACGAACAAACCAATATCCAATTTCCTGTTTATCTTATGGGCAGGAGGAACAGCCTTACTTTCCTATTCATTGGTATATGCACTGCGTAAACCTTTTACGGCTGCCACTTTTGACGGAATGGACTTTTTCGGAATGGATTACAAAGTAGCCACTACTATCATGCAAATCTTCGGCTACCTCATCTCTAAGTTTTTTGCCATTAAAATTGTCTCCGAATTGAAACGGGAGAACCGGTTGAAATTCATGATATTCTCCGTGGCTCTTGCCGAACTTGCATTGGTCTTTTTCGGACTGCTCCCCACTCCTTTCAATGTATTTGCATTGTTCTTCAACGGACTGGCACTGGGGTGTATGTGGGGAGTTATCTTCAGTTTCATTGAGGGGCGCAAAGTGACCGACATATTAGCCAGTTTGCTGGGAGTAAGCATGGCTGTGAGTTCCGGAATGGCAAAATCACTCGGGCTATTTGTTGTCAACACATTCGGTGTCACAGAATTCTGGATGCCTGCCCTGATAGGCGGTCTGGCTTTTCCGCTACTTGTCCTGATGGGATGGTCGCTCAACAAACTGCCATCCCCCACTGACGAAGACCGCGCCCTGCGTTCGGAACGCGTAGCACTGAACGGAGAACAGCGCCGGCAACTGTTCAAAAGCTATATGCCCCTGCTGATAATGTTGTTTTTTGCCAATCTGTTCATCACCATCCTGCGTGATATCAAGGAAGATTTTCTGGTCAACATTATTGACGTAAGCACTATCTCTTCATGGTTGTTTGCACAAGTAGACGGCATGGTAACACTGATTATTCTGGGAATATTTGCCATGATGTCACTGATAAACAGCAATTACAGGGTGCTGATAGTGCTCCTTTCCATGGTGATAGGCGGAGCCGTAACCATCAGTTATCTGGCATTCAATTATGACACACTGCAATTGCCCACCCTTTACTGGCTCTTTATACAGAGTTTGAGCCTGTATATTGTCTACCTGAGTTTTCAAACCTTATTCTTCGAACGGTTTATCGCCTGCTTCAAGATTAAAGGGAATGTGGGATTTTTCATCGCATCCATCGACTTTATCGGATACACAGGAACGGTTTGTGTGCTTCTTTTCAAAGAATATTGCAGCCCGAATATCGACTGGATGCAATTCTACAACCAATTTTCGGGATGGGTAGGCATCGTTGCCGGTATTGCATTCATCGGTTCGGCAATCTATCTGATGCAACGATACAAAATGGAAAAACAGAACTTGCCCACGGAATGTTATCACCCGACGGACAACGCCACGAATGCTTTCCCGCAAATCCAATCCACTCCTACAGGAAATGAATAAATAAACAAATAACTAAATAACAACAAGATGAAAAAAATAGAATGTGTAATTATGGACTGGGCAGGGACAGCAGTCGATTACGGATGTTTTGCACCTGTTGCCGCCTTCTTGAAGGCCTTTGGTGAAGTAGGTATCACTGTAACCATGGAAGAAGCACGCCGCCCTATGGGAATGGCAAAAATAGACCATATCCGTGAACTGTTCAAGTTGCCCGGAGTGACAGAGCAATTCCAAAAACTATACAACAGACTTTGGACGGAAGAAGATGTGGTTGCCATGAACCGTGAATTTGAGAAATATCTCTTCGCTTCTCTTCAGGAATATACCACTCCTATCCCCGGAGTCATTGAAACCATTGGCGAACTGAAAAAGGCAGGCATTAAAATCGGCTCCACCACAGGTTATACACGCGCCATGATGGATGTGGTCCTGCCGGGAGCTGCCGCCAAAGGTTATACCACAGACAATTGTGTCACCCCCGACGGTCTTCCTGCCGGACGTCCTCAGCCTTTTATGATTTACAAAAACATGACAGATTTGAATGTACCTTCCGTAACAAGTGTTGTGAAATATGGGGATACCATTGCCGACATCAAAGAAGGAGTGAATGCAGGCGTATGGACTGTCGGTGTCATTCTGGGCAGCAACGAAATGGGACTTACCCAAGAAGAAACCGAGAAACTTCCATCAGATGAACTGAACAAACGCATGGCTGCCGTCAGAAAACGCATGTATATGGCAGGTGCCCATTATGTGGTAAACAGCATTGCCGAACTCCCCGAAATTATTGAAATTATCAACCATAAAATAAACTAACACAATGAGACCATATTTACTTTTGACTCCCGGCCCTTTAACAACATCAGAAACAGTAAAAACAGCCATGATGACCGACTGGTGCACATGGGATGAGGATTACAATGTGCACATCGTTGAAGAAATCCGCAAAGGACTGGTGAAACTCGCTACCCATAAAACCGATGAATACACAGCCGTTCTGCTACAGGGAAGCGGTACTTACTGCGTAGAAGCAACATTGGGAAGCGTCATCACCCCGAAACACAAATTACTCATTCTGAGCAACGGCGCATACGGTGACCGTATGGGAAACATTGCCGAATACCACGGCATGAACTATGACATGCTTGCTTTTGATGAAACCGAACAAGTATCCGTGGAATATGTGGACGACTACCTGGCACATAACGCAGAAATCACACACGTGGCAGTGGTGCATTGCGAAACAACGACCGGCATTCTGAACCCGTTGAAGGAGATTGCCCACATGGTAAAGATGCACGGCAAGAAGTTGATTGTGGATGCAATGAGTAGTTTCGGAGGCGTACCCTTGGATGTAGAGGAACTGGGTATCGACTTTATGATCAGCAGCGCCAACAAGTGCATTCAGGGTGTACCGGGATTCGGCTTCATCATAGCCCGCAAATCCGAACTGGCACACTGCAAGGGCGTATCACGCAGCCTCTCTCTTGACATTTACGACCAATGGGAAACAATGGAGAAGGGACACGGCAAATGGCGCTTCACCTCTCCCACTCACGTGGTACGCGCTTTTAAGCAGGCCATGGACGAATTAGAGGCCGAAGGCGGCGTGCAGGCACGTCACGAACGCTACTGCCGCAATCACGAGGTATTGGTGGCAGGAATGCGCTCTCTGGGCTTCAAGACCTTATTGGATGACACCATACAATCTCCCATTATCACTTCTTTCCTGTACCCCGATGCGGCATTTGATTTCAAAGAATTCTATAAGCAACTGAAAACAAAGGGATTCGTGATTTATCCGGGTAAAATTTCACAGGCAGATACATTCCGTATCGGAAATATCGGCGATGTATTTCCTGAAGATTTCAGCCGACTGATTGATGCCATAAAAAGCACAATAAAGGCATAAAGTCTTCTCGCATAAAAGTGGTAATTGTTTCTCGCTATACCAAAAGAGTGAAACAGTTGATTATCAAATGATTAATAATTTATTTGGGACCACTTGGACCAGGGCCCGCCTTTATGAGAATCCGGCCCCAATAAAAGACCATTAATAAATTGATAATCAAACCGATAAAGCGGACAAGCCTATTAAATGAAATTCGGCAGTGTAATCAATGAGATTATAAATCATTCAAGCACCTATTCAGCGAAACAATAAACTCATTGCCAACAGATATTATTCATGTAATAATAATTCATATTTCATAAAAAGAGCTTGTCCGTTTTACAAATCAAGAACATACTGATAAACAACAATATATATATTCATATCAGCAGAAATCCGGGGCCGGAATCTCATAAAGACGGGCCCTGGTCCCAGTGGTCCCAAATAAATCATTAATTCTTTGATAATCAATTATTTAATTATAATCCACATCACAAATCCGCAGTCCGTTTTATAAAGAGATAAAAGCGAAAAATAAAACATGAAAAAGGACTCCCGAAAAACTCCACTGTCTTTTTGCAAAACCTCTAAGTCTTTTGCGAAAAGACAGTGGAGTTTTGCAAAAAGCTGAAAGAGTTTTTTCAAGAACCTTGGAATTAAAAAATGCGGTTTTCTTTTCGTCTCCGTCACATCTCCCAATATCTATCGCAAAGATTCAGATATTCCATTTCGGGTTGATTGCCAAAAGAGAGTGCAAAAAAAGAAGTCTTCCGACGTTTCATCACTCTTATTTGTTCTTTTAAATCTTTGGATAACGGAGGCATCTCGAAGTCTGAAATCAGGACAATATCCGACTCTCTGAAATCGTTTCCGTTAATGATATGCGCCGCTTCGCGAAGGGCGGGTTCTACATCCGTTCCTCCGTTGAAGGATTTATTGAGAAATTCGGCCAGTTTGGGCATATCGCGCGACAAATCTTCCACCAACAGAGCTACAGCCTCATCGGAGAAGTTGATGACATAACATTTGCGGTGAGTCTTTTCCGTCAACTGAGCAATGGCAAGAATCGCAGACTTGGACAGGATTTCCCGGTCGCCCTGCATGGAGCCGGACGTATCCACACAGATGATATAAGGCCCTTGTCCCGAAACTTTCTGCTTGTCATTCTTCACCGGGTCTGCTTCTTTCGATTTATAATCAAACAGTTGCAACCGCTTCTCGGCATACCGTTCCATGAACACGGCACGCAGCGAATCGTCCGCCAGATAACAATATTCTATCGGCAACAGACTGTTCAGGTCATTGCCCAAAGTGACGCCCGTTATATCGCTGTGGGGAGAATGGCGAATCAGCATCTTCTTATCCACTCCCGAAAGAGAATCATATTTCAATGGTTCCCGCTGCTTTCTCCCCAAAAGCTGCGCCAGTTGCCGGATGGCAGGATTGCGTTTCATCACTTGCTCAAAGGGGAGCATCTTGCGATACAAATCCGGGTAGTTGTGAAGCAGCCACTCCATGCGCGACCCGAGCAGGTGATTGCCCGACTGTTGCCCATGTTTCTTTACCAACAGGTCGAAACTCTCGCAAAGGCTGTCGATGTGCATATACTGATAGTCGTACTCCTTGCGGGTGAGCAACTGATGCCATTTATCCAGAAAAAACTCCTTTGTCTGCGTTGCTTCCCCTTTTAGCAGAGAGCAACCTTCCATTTGTGAGATATAGTAATCAATATTGAGTTCGGAAAGCTCATAACGCTTCTTGAATGCACTGCGCATCTGTTTCAGGAATTGCAGGAATGCCATGTCCGGCAAGTGTTCCGAGGAATAAAAAGCATCCCACTCGGGAGTGTAGCGCGAATAATATTCCTGCAGGGAAGGCGTTGTGCGGCGATAGTAGGCAAGCACTTTTTCCTCCAATTCGTGTCGGCGCACCATTCCGCTGCCGATATCATCCCCGTATGCTTTAAACGTTCTGTCTTTAAGCTCCTGTGAATAAATCATCTTCAGGTCTCTCAACCTTATATTCCTGGTTCTCTTTTCGGTACGCATCAGCCATTTCGTTCAATTCGTTCTTATATCGTTCTATATTGTTCTTTTGATGGGTGAGCATCCTCCGCATCAGGAGGCGTTGCCTTGCACTCAGGAAAAGATGATTTTCGTAATACTCCGTTTCGGCAGCAAGCAACTCGTTCCAGTCTTTCTCCATTCTCCCCAAGGCCTCCGTCACTGAATGATATTTCATGCCCAGGTCTTCCGGTTCCGGTTCGGAAGGCGGAGGCGGACAGTTCTCATAACACATCAGATGATATTCATAATTGTTTATATAAACGGAGCGAGTTCCCCGCTTCAACGTATATATCTTGCTACGGGGAACTTTGGCATGAAGCACCGAATCATATTTTTTCAGAATACAACAATTTGCTTTGTACTTGTCTTTGTGCAAATAGAACAGTTTCCCTGTTTTGTCAAGATGCCGGTAATCGGAAGCAAAAATCAGCAAACGCTCTCTCATGCGGACTCCCTCCACCTGATAGTAATAGGTATCCACCACCTGAATGCCGGGATCATTAAGCTCGCGCAAACTGTGTTCCGAAGATTGACAATCTTTCAGTTCCTCGATATCTTGTTCCAGTCCTTTTATGTTGAGCAGATAGCCCTCGGCACTCTTCCGTATGGCGGCGGCAACCATTTCTTCAATGGCTTCCATATGCTCCGTTTCGCTCCACAAGCAATAAGATAAAAGCGTACAGTCCGACAGGCGGATGGTATCCGAACCGTTCAGGAAAGCGGACGTCTTGAGCAGCTTTACCATCTTCTTCCAACGACGGTCGGACACATAGAGAGGAGCTGAAATACCACCCTCGTTCTGCACTTGCCGGTTATATTGCTCAATGCCGTCTTTCAGTGCATGAATCACTTCAAAAATGGAGTAATGAATCTTTATGGCAGCTATTTCCTTTTCCCAACGGACATATTCTTCACCGGTTATTTGAAGTTGTTCATCCACCACCGGTTCCGTTTCGTCGGTAGACGAAATCATGCGGTCAAACTCACCCATATCTTCTATTCCTCCCACCAGACAACGAAGCAGGAATCGGTCCCATAGAGCTTCAAGTCCCTGCCCTTGTGCCGGAAGTTCATTGGATGCTGCAATCAGACCTTTCAGAGGAACCCGAATAGAAAACTGTCCGTTACGATAAATCTTTTCATTGATAATGGTCAGCAAAGCATTCTGAATGGCAGGTCCGGCTTTCCATATTTCATCCAGAAAGGCAATGGTAGCCGAAGGCAGATAACCATCGACAATGCGTTCGTAGGTATCCGCATCCTTCAGTTTGGAAATGGATACCGGCCCGAATATTTCATCGGGCGTACTAAAACGGGACATGAGATACTCGAAAGCGTAGGCATCCCGAAAAGCCAGTTTCAGGCGGCGCGCCACCATACTCTTGGCAACTCCCGGAGGGCCGAGCAGGAAGATACTCTCTCCTGCCACTGCCGACAGCAGGGAGAGTGCCACCACATGCTCTTTCTCGAAAACACGTTCGTTAAGTTGTTGTAACAGGGATTCTATACGAAGCTTTAATTCATTCATTTTACTTTTTCCTTTGAAGTTCCATTGTGCTGTTGCCGATTCTTTTCAAAACGCAGTCACAAAAGTAGTGCATTTATTCAGATAAAAGATAAAATCCGGCTCTTATCTTGTTTCTCACGCCGAATTATCTATCTTTGCGCCCAACATTGACAAACCATGAAAACATTAAAAGATATTGCAACGGCAAGGTTGCTGAACCAACATCTGCTTCGCCCGCTATTCACTGCCCCACAAGAGGTAGTGTCGTGGATGGGAGCAATGCAGGCACAGGATTTCTCCATGTGCCGGTGGGCCGTCGGAGTAAGGATGCGGAAGCCCTCGGAGGCCGGCGTTATCGAGGCACTCAACAAGGGCGACATCATCCGCTCACACTTGAACCGTTCCACCTGGCAACTGGTCACTAAAGAAGACTATCATTGGATGATGCCACTCCATCGGGAGCGTTCCATCCGTTCGTGGTGTGCATTTGCCAAACAGTCGGGCAACCCGATTTCCGACAAAATGATGGACAACAGCCGTGAGCTTCTGACTAATATATTAGGTGGAAAGAAGCATCTGACACGAGAAGATATCATACCTTTCTATCAGGAAATAGACATTGACAATGCTCACACCGTCCGCCACCTGTTGGCAGTGGCAGAAGCGGAAGGCATCATCCATAACGGTTGCACCGACGGCAGGAAGATAACCTACCGGCTTTACGGAAAAGATGAAAACAAGTTCGGTTGCCTGCCGAAAGAAGAAGCATTGGCACGCTTGGCAACAAAGTATTTCCAAAGCCACGCCCCCGCCACACTCGCCGATTTTGTATGGTGGAGCGGATTACCGGTGAAAGAATGCCGCATAGGAATGGAACAGATATCCTCTGCGCTGACCGTAAAAATGATAAACGGTACGGAATATTTCCTGCACGAGAGTAATCGATATGGCAAAATGCAAAAGGACAGCATTACGCTTTTGCCTCCCTACGATGAATTGCTCATCGGCTACAAAGACCGTTCCGCCGTACTCTCCAAGGAGCACGAAAGGAAAGCCTACAATACGTTCGGCATTTTCTATCCGGTGGTTCTGCATGAGCATCGGATAGCCGGCAACTGGTCAAGGAAAGAATTAAGCGTTACTTTTTTTGAAAATGATAAGCCGGATGCAGCGTGTTTGGAAAAGGCAAAAAAACAATACGAGAAATTTGTAAATACCAACCGATAAAAATGACACAGCAAATGAAAGCAAACCTTCTCTCTCCCGATAAAGACCCGATGGGGGCAGCTATTACCGACTATTTTCACCATCAGAAGGCAGGAAAACTACGTGTATTCTCATCTCAGTTTGAAGAAGATGAAATTCCCATTAACCAGCTTTTCCGTTCGTTCGACGAAATGTCCGAACCGGAGAAGACAGCTTTGCAAATGGCAAGCGGAAAGATTCTGGATGCCGGTGCCGGAAGCGGTTGCCATACCCTGGCATTGCAAGAAATGGGAAAGGAAGTTTGCGCCATTGACATCTCCCCGCTTTCAGTCAAGGTTATGGCAGAACGCGGTGTACGTGATGTCCGTCAAATCAACCTTTTTGATGTAGGATTTCTTGAAACATTTGATACCATCCTGATGCTGATGAATGGTTCGGGCATCATCGGGAAGTTAGGAAATATGCCCGATTTCTTTCTGAGAATGAAACAATTGCTTCGTCCGGGAGGATGTATCTTAATGGATTCGAGCGACCTGCGCTATCTTTTCGAGGATGAAGACGGCAGCTTCCTGATAGACCTTGCAGGAGATTACTATGGCGAAATTGATTTCCGGATGCAATATAAGAATATCAAAGGAGACCGTTTCGACTGGCTCTATGTGGATTTTCAAACACTCAGTCTCTATGCTGCCGAGTATGGCTTTGAAGCAGAGCTGATAAAAGAAGGAAAACACTATGATTACCTGGCTTGTCTGCGGATGAAATAAAACCGCGAATGTCCGAAATCGAATTCCGAATATTCGCGGTTCCCTCATTAAGCCATCGAGCCGCCCACAATATCAAGCAATTCATTGGTAATTGACTGCTGGCGGCTTTTGTTATACATCACCGTCAGCTCCTGCAACAACTCATTGGCATTGTCTGTTGCAATCTGCATGGCCATGGTCCGTGCCGCATGTTCGGCAGCATTCGAATCCAGCAATACGGTGAACATCTTCATACGCAACACCTTGGGTAGCATTTCCTGCATCAGTTCCTCGGCAGAAGGCTCAAGAATATAGTCTATCGTCCTCTCTTCCTCCTTCTTTTCATTATTTAAATCAATGGGAAGATACGTCTCGCGAGTCAATATCTGCGAAGCGGTGGACTTGAAATGATTATAGAGCAATTCCACTTTATCCACATCGCCATGCAGGAAGCGTTTCATCAAATCGGCAGCCAGGTCGGCAGCCTCCTGATAAGAAGGTTTGTCTGCCATGTGCTGGAAGTCGCCTTCAATGCGGAATCCCAGCTTCCTGACAGCATCCGCCACCTTCTTTCCTACCGGGAAAACCAGAATATTCTCCAATCCCAACGGCTTGTATTCTGCCAGCAAATCGACCAGGTGCCTGATGACATTGGCATTAAACCCGCCGCACAGACTGGTATTGGAAGCAAACACCACGACAGCCACCTTTTTTACTTCACGCTTCACAATGAAAGGAGACGTCACCTCGGTACAGTTGCTCATAAAATCGGTCAGTATATGGTGCAGCCTGCGTTCGTAAGGAAGCATACTTTCTATGGCAGCCTGAGCCTTATGCAGTTTGGCTGAAGCCACCATTTTCATAGCCGAAGTAATCTTCCGGGTACTGTTTACCGAGGCTATTCTTCCTTTTACTTCTTTCAGTGATGCCATGATAATTATTGTTCTTTATAAAATTGAGCTGTTTCCGCAGCCACTTTTTCTATGATTCCGGTTACTTCCTCATTGATAATGCCACTTGCCAGCACATCAATTACATCCTGCTGATGATTGGCGCGCATCGTTTCCAAAAAAGTATTCTGGAATTCAATCACTTTATCCAAAGGCACATCATGCAGCAAGCTATGTACCCCGCAATAAAGGATGGCAATCTGCTCGCCCACCGGCATCGGGCTGTACTGGGGCTGAATCAATAACCGGTTGTTCTTACGTCCACGGTCGATAGCCATGGCAGTCACGGCATCCATATCACTGCTGAACTTGGAGAATGCTTCCAGTTCACGATACTGTGCCTGGTCTATCTTCAATGTACCCGCTACCTTCTTCATACTCTTTATCTGTGCGCTACCACCTACACGGGATACAGAAATACCTACATTGATGGCAGGACGGAATCCCTGGTTGAAGAGGTCCGTTTCGAGGAATATCTGACCATCGGTAATGGAAATCACATTTGTCGGGATATAGGCCGAAACGTCTCCCGCCTGCGTCTCGATGATGGGCAGGGCTGTCAACGAGCCGCCACCTTTCACCTTTCCCTTCAGGCTTGCCGGAAGATCGTTCATCTGTTCTGCCACTTCCTGCTGGTTGATTATCTTCGCGGCACGTTCCAACAAACGGGAATGCAAATAAAAGATATCTCCCGGATAAGCCTCACGCCCCGAAGGACGGCGGAGAATCAACGATACCTCACGGTAGGCAACAGCCTGCTTGGACAAGTCATCGTAAACGACCAACGCATCCCGACCGGTATCGCGGAAATACTCTCCGATGGCAGCTCCTGCAAACGGAGCAAAATATTGCAAGGCGGCAGGGTCGGCAGCAGTAGCGGCAACTACGATAGTGTAGTCCAATGCTCCACGCTCCTTCAGCACGTTCACGATATTGGCAACAGTAGAACCTTTCTGTCCCACGGCTACATAAATACAGTAAACAGGTTTGCCTGCTTCGTAATTCGCTTTCTGGTTCAAGATGGTATCGATGGCAATGGCGGTCTTTCCCGTCTGACGGTCGCCGATAATCAATTCACGCTGTCCGCGACCGATAGGAATCATGGCATCGACAGACTTCAAGCCGGTTTGTAACGGCTGATTGACCGGCTGGCGGAAAATCACCCCCGGAGCCTTGCGCTCCAACGGCATCTCACAAAGCTCACCGCCTATCTGTCCGCGTCCGTCAAGGGGTTCGCCCAATGGGTCAATAACGCGTCCCAACATACTTTCGCCCACCTTGATGGAAGCGATTCGTTTGGTGCGTTTTACAATCATACCTTCCTTAATCTGATCGGTAGGTCCTAATAACACCGCACCCACATTGTCCTCTTCCAAATTCATCACAATGGCTTTGATGCCATTCTCAAACTCCAGCAACTCATTCGCCTCGGCATTGAGCAAGCCGTAGATACGAACCACGCCATCGCTCACCTGAAGCACCGTACCCACCTCATCAAACTGAAGTGAGGTATCGATATCCTTGAGTTGTCGAAGCAATACTTCGGATACTTCGCTGGGTCTTATATTTTCAGACATAGTCTTTACTTTTCTTTTTTATACTATTCTTCTGTTCTTCTCTATAAACTGCTGTTTCACTCTGCGCATCTGGCTGGCAACGCTTGCATCCAAGCGGTAGGTACCGATTTCGAATATGAAACCACCTTCCAACGAGGCGTCTACTTTTGTAGCAAATTCAGCAGTTCCTTTCGTGCGGCTGACTACTATCTTACGGATACGCTCCACTACTTCGGGAGCTACCGGATAAGCCGTGGTCAACTTGCCTATGCTGATATTTTTCTGTTTCCTGTACAGGTCGATATATGAATTTATCATAAACTGAAGAAACTTTTCACGCTTTTCCTTCAACACCAGTTGTACAAAGCGTTCCAGCTCCTTTGTCACTTTCCCTCCGGCAGCTTCCACTACCAGCCTCAGCTTTACATCGGGCGCCAGTACAGGATTGTCCATAGCCTGCCGCAACTCGGGAACTTGCGCATAACTGTCTTTCAGCAACAACGCTTCCCGGTAAACAGCATCTTCCACCTTCGCATCATCGGCATACGCCAGCAATGCCTTGGCATATCGCATAGAAACTACTCCTATATACATGGCAAATCAGTTTTTAGAAACAGTCAATTCATCCAGCAGCCGGTCAATCATTGCCGTCTGCTTGTTCTCGTCGTCGAGGTTCTTACGCAACACTTTCTCGGCAATATCAACGGACAGAACCGCTACCTGACGGCGTATGTCACGGATAGCATCTTCTTTTTCTGCCTGGATTTGGCGCTTCACCTCTTCCATCATTTTATCTCCTTCTATCCGTGCCTGTTCTTTGGCTTCCTTGATAATACGGTCTCGTGTCGCCGCTGCTTCGTTCAGTATGCGTGCCTGTTCCTCATGAGCTTTAGCCATGATGGTTTCACCTTCGGCTTTCAGGTTAGCCAACTGTTCGTTTGCTTCTTTTGCCACCACCAACGAACGGTCGATGTACTCCTTACGCTCATTCACCATCTTGACAATGACGGGAAAGCCGTATTTGGCGAGCACAAAGAACACGATGCCGAAGGAAAGCAACATCCAAAACAACAAACCACTATCGGGCACTAATAATGACATAACTTCTTTTTATTTTTATAATGCAAGGAAACAAACCACAATGGCGAACAAGGCTACACCTTCTACCAAGGCGGCGATGATAATCATATTCATACGGATATCACCTGAAACTTCCGGCTGGCGTGCAATAGCTTCCATAGCCGAGCCACCAATCTTACCAATACCCAAACCTGCACCGATTACTGCTAAACCTGCACCCAGTGCTGCACCTACTTTACTCAAGCCGACTCCGGCTGCTGCTTGTAATAATACTGTTGATAGTAACATAACTTTTCTATTTTTTAATGATTTATTTTATGCTTTTTCTTTCTCTGTTTCTTCTACACGGGACAGTCCGATAAACACTGCCGACAGCATGGTGAACACATACGCCTGAATAAAGGCTACCAGCAGTTCCACAAAGTTCATAAAGATGCAGAACAGAACGGATACCACTGTCATCGTGCCGTTTATGGCAGGTCCCATGCCGACTGTTACGAATATCAGGCTGGTGAGCGCCAAGATAACCGAGTGACCTGCCATGATATTGGCAAACAAACGTATCATCAAGGCGAAAGGCTTTGTGAAGATACCGAACAACTCTACTACCGGCATCAACGGCACAGGGCACTTTAACCATGTAGGCACATCCGGCCAAAGGATTTCTTTCCAATATGCCTTGTTGCCCCACACGTTGACAGCAATGAACGTACACAATGCCAATACCAGTGTAATGGCAATATTCCCCGTCACATTTGCTCCACCGGGAAAGATAGGAATCAACCCCATGAGGTTGTTGATGAACACGAAGAAAAATGCCGTCAACAGAAAGGGGGAATAACGCTTGTAATCTTTTCCCACACAGCCCTTGATTACATCATCTTCTATCATCATCACAAACATTTCCATGAAACCGACAAAACCTTTCGGTGCGGGAGAATCAGGCGTGCGCTTCTTATACCAACGGGCAGTACCCAGAATAATGGCAACCAGCAACACACTGTTGATTAGCAGAGCAAGTACTGTTTTTGTAATAGAAATATCGAACGGACGAATCTCCTGTCCGGCAGCATTCACTTCTACAATCTTTCCTTTATGGTCTCCATCGGTAGCGATGCGCAACCCTTCGTACTCACTGCCTTCATGTGCGATACGGGAAGAAAGAAAGGTATGCCATCCCGTCTCCTTACTGTATACAATCACCGGAAGAGGAATCACAATATCCTTATCACCCCACTTAGTGATATGCCATTCGTAAGAATCCTGAATATGGCCGAACACGATATCCTTCGCATCCACATTTTCCTGCTGCTGACTCACATTGATATCTTCGGCTTTCACCGTACCGACACCCATCATCAGCAAACAAAAAACAATACCTATCAAATACCTTACCTTATCCATTTTTTTCTTTTTTGTCTTTTAGTTTAATCTTCAAATTGCTTTCAAACACGAAGAAGAATATACTTTCATACAGCATGCTGAAAAGGTAAAACAAAAAGAAAGTCAATACGAAATCCTCCTTATGCACTTTGACGTGCAACACATAGAACAACAGGATTATCATCGAGAATACCATTTTTACAAACTTCATTCCCATATAGACAGAAAGCAATTTATGCGGCGTATACTTCCGACAGTAGTCGAACATAAAAATGTAATACCATCCGAAGATATAAAAATACAGAGGAATAAAAGGAAACCAGGCAAAATAATGCTCCGGCCAAAATAACTTGATTGCTCCTCCTACTACCAGTCCGGCGACCACCATCATAACGGTCTTCCAGATTAAAAATCGCTTTTTTGTCAGTGTAAATCCCATAGTTTTGACTCTTTAAATGTTATTGTTCTACGCAAACCGATACTATATCCTGTTTTACCTCAACAAAACCACCCTTGATAGCGACTTTTTCCGGTTTCCCATCTTTCACATAAACGATTTGTCCCTCGGTCAGGGAAGAAATCAGAGCTGCGTGTAACGGCAGAAGAGTAAATGCACCCAACGTACCGGGAAACTCTGCACTCTCAACCTCTCCTTCGAAAATAACTCCTTCGGGAGTGGCGATTGTCATATTCAGAAACCGTTTCATAAAGCACTAATTCTTTTTATTGGCTGTTTCCAGCAATTTCTTACCTTTTTCTATTGCTTCTTCTATTGTTCCTACGTTCAGGAACGCTTGTTCGGGTAGGTAATCCACTTCCCCGTCCATAATCATATTGAATCCTTTAATGGTATCTTCGATGGAAACCATCACCCCCGGCACACCGGTGAACTGTTCGGCCACGGCAAAGGGCTGTGACAGGAAACGCTGTACACGACGTGCACGGTTTACCGTCCGGCGGTCTTCGTCCGAAAGCTCATCCATACCCAGAATAGAGATGATATCCTGCAACTCTTTGTTGCGCTGAAGGATTTGTTTCACGCGTTGCGCGGTGTCGTAATGTTCCTGTCCCACAACATTCGGATCAAGAATACGCGAAGTGGATTCCAACGGGTCTACCGCAGGATAAATACCCAACTCGGTAATCTTACGGCTCAATACCGTTGTAGCATCCAAGTGGCTGAATGTAGTGGCAGGTGCCGGGTCTGTCAAGTCGTCGGCAGGCACATATACCGCCTGTACGGAGGTGATAGAACCATTCTTGGTGGAAGTGATTCGCTCCTGCATCTGTCCCATTTCGGTAGCCAGTGTCGGCTGATACCCCACAGCAGACGGCATACGTCCCAACAAGGCGGATACTTCTGAACCGGCTTGTGTGAAACGGAAAATATTATCAATGAAAAACAGAATATCACGCGGTCCGTTGGCATCCCCACCCTTACGGTCGCGGAACGATTCGGCAACGGTCAACCCGGAAAGGGCGATGGAAGAACGTGCGCCGGGAGGTTCGTTCATCTGTCCGTACACCAAGGTGGCCTGTGATTTCTCTACTTCGTTGTAGTCTACTTTAGAGAGATCCCAATTTCCCTCTTCCATGCTTTTTTTAAACTCTTCTCCATAGCGGATAACGCCTGATTCAATCATTTCACGCAACAGGTCGTTACCTTCACGGGTACGTTCGCCCACTCCTGCAAATACGGAGAAACCGTTGTGCTTCTTGGCAATGTTGTTGATCAACTCCATGATAAGTACGGTTTTTCCTACACCGGCACCACCGAACAACCCGATTTTGCCCCCTTTTGAATAGGGCTCCAACAGGTCGATTACCTTGATTCCGGTAAACAACACTTCCTGTGTAGTAGACAAATCCTCAAACTTGGGAGGTTCACGATGAATAGGGTATGCACCTTCTTTACTTAACGGCTTCATTCCGTCCACGGCATCGCCCACTACGTTCATCAAACGTCCTTTAATCTGATTGCCCACCGGCATGGTGATGGGATGTCCTGTCGGTATTACTTCCATGCCGCGTTGCAGTCCGTCCGTACTGTCCATGGCTACGGTACGCACCGTGTCCTCACCGATGTGTTGCTGCACTTCGACAACCAGCGTTCTGCCGTCCGGTCGTTTAATGGTCAAAGCGTCGTGAATACTAGGAAGAAGAAGGTCGGTATCGATATCTTTGCCTTCGAAATACACATCGACTACCGGTCCGATTACTTGTGATATATGTCCAACGATTTGTGACATAAGCTTCTGTTTAGTTTTATTTTATAATTTATCTTTGCTATATAAACAATCTTTTTACCGAATTGTTTAGGTCGGTTATGCACCAACGTGCGTGGCAAAGGTAGAAATTATCTTCAATCATTATTCCCCGACTAACATTTTTTACACTTTAAAACGACATATATCCATTAAAAGGGGAAAAACAGAACAATTTTGATAGAAAGAAGTGAAAGATTATAATTATTCTCCCCGAAGCAATATGTATAAGTAACCGTTTGATACATAGCTCCGGAGAGAAAAACATTAAAAAGTATGCATACTACTCCTTATACATACCTTCTCTGGATAATTGCTTGTCCAGATTAGCAACTCCGAGTGCCACTATTGCAGTCACAACTGCCGTATGCTCCTGGTATTCGGGAATATTCTTTGTGTAAAGATCACGTTCGGTATGCCAGATTTCTCCGTAAGAAAAATTATATCCTTTGATATCATCTGTCGTGAAACCATAAGTAGGAACACCCTCTACGGCAAACACACTGGCATCGGTTCCTCCCGTTGAAGTGGGGCGTTTACGGGGTTTGGCAACTTTCACCTCGAACGGAAAATCAGGATTGATATTCTTCACCGGTTTACAGATTTCTACAAAATCATCATACATAGCTTGTGGAACGGAAATACCAATCGGAGGAGTAGGTCCGCCATCCCGGTTGAACAGATTCGCAATCTTTCCCAACTCATTCTGATGTGTGCGGGCATATGCTTTTGCACCCAGCGAACCGAATTCCTCTCCGGCAAAAGCAATGAATAGAATGGTACGTTTGGGCTTCGCTCCCGAAAGGGCGATAAGTCGGGCAGCTTCCATCATAGGACCGATTCCCGTACCGCAGTCAATTCCTCCCGTTGCCACATCAAACGCATCGAGATGACCACTGATTATCACATATTCATCCGGATATTTTGTACCCTTTATGGAAGCTACTACATTATGGTATTTCACCGGGCCAAGCTTGAAATGGTTACGAATATCAAACTCCAACCAAAACTCCCGGCGTTCTTTTGCCATCTGTTCTATAACGGCATACTGATGCTCATCCAATTTAATATCACATACTTCGGGTAAATTATCAAAAGTGGTATTCTTGTCGTTCACCAACGGCCGGTCATAGAGTGCACGCAAGGGTACGGAAGCAGACTGTATGAAACCCAGCACACCGGCTTCGCACATCTCTTTATAGAATAACCCCGGCATACGACGCAAAGGAATCGTCTTGTGATGTGCACCCTTTGTCCAATTCTCCTTCATCAACGAATCATTCATTTGTTCAATCTTCACGTTTTCCGCTTTTATCGCATTGCGAATTGAATCAGCTTTGGCAGAATGATCGACAGGCCAGCCCACATTTTTTCCCGAGACCAACACCCACGCCCCTTTCAACTGATGTCTCATACGTTTCAGCTCAGCTTCCGTTGCGGGTTCTATCAGCACATGGCCACGTTGCAGCCCTTTGGTTCCCGAAGTATAAGAAGGAGTGACAAAATGCAGATTCATCGGTTGGTCGCCCCCGATAAGGCGTCCGAACCATGGACCACGGTTAAAACCTACAGGCAACTCACCGGCTTCTTCCAAATGAGCTTCGATACCCCAACTCCTAAATTCGCGGAGCATCCATTCGGCAGCATTATCATAGGCATCAGAGCCAATGGGACGACCTCCAAAACGATTAGTCAGGACATCCAGCTGATGCATTACACGATTATCGGTCGTTCCTATTTCTATTATTTTCTTCACGGCGGCAGGTTGAGCATATACATTTCCGGCATACAAAGAGGCCACCAAAAAAGACACGGCACAAAGGTTTTTCATCATAACAGTTTCGCTTTATCAATGATTAATGACTGCAAATATAAAACCTTTCATGAAACCTTATCCATTTCAAGCTCTATAAATTTCCATTTCCCCTGAATGATAATGTAATTCACACCTACATAAAAAGCTATGTCTGCATCACGCAGCCATAACTTTAAAAGAGAGTTTTATGAATTTATATAAAGTAATTGCAATCAAATGAATTCTTCGACCAAATACATCTCATTGAAAAGTGTTTGCGAGTAATCGGCAGCATTTTTTTGCAATAAATCAAGCAACAAATATTCTCCTCTGCGAACCCAATACACAAACTCACGCCGGGGTTCGTAAGTCTCGGCAAATTCCAGTAACCGCTCCAGTTCAAAATCATTAGAAACAATACCCGCACCACTCAAAGACGCATCGTAAGCATTACAGTCCTGTTCGATGTGTGCAGGAACCATCATAATGGGTTTTCCCAAATACATAGCTTCACAGATGGATTCAAACCCGGCAGTGCTGGCATAGGCTTTACAACCTGCCATCTGACGCAAAAATTCCACATCATCCAACTGATAAAAAGTCAAAGTATCATCTACTTTCTTCACCGGTTCTTCCTCCCATTTATCCCAAAAGAAATGAAGCGGAATATCGGGATGCTTTTTATGCCATTCCATTATGTTCTCACCAAAACCTGAATTGACCATATATCCGTGCACATAATCCCCCTTACAAGACTCATATAATAAAACTTCCCGACGGAGTAATGGAGGAACAACACGAATGTGACACTTATCATCATCTTTCATGACACGAAAAGAAAGAGCCAATCGTTCGCGTGCTCCGATAGCAGTCAACCTGGTAAAGAATTTCAGTAATGCCACATTCAACTTTCCGACACGAGGGAATTCAAAATCTTTATGAAGAAACAAATATTGATGTCCGATACACACCTGAGGCACCGAAGGGCGAAACAATAAGTAAGTGAAACCTGTGAGCAATTCATAAAAATTAATAACCATGTCGGCTTCACTGGCTTCGATACGTTGGAAAATATAACGAATACTGTTCATGTAGACAGGCAGTTTTACCAAATTACAAGCAACACTGCGTATCAAACTCACCCGTTTGTTGGCTGGCGTAGGCGTAAAGTTCGGACTGACAAAACGTTTTACGGGTGCATGAATGCTACGGTTAAAAAATCCCGGCAAACGCCGCGAACTGCTCTTTCCCACCAACACTTCCACAACCTCGTGGCCGTTACGAAGCAAAATCTCTTCCAAAGTGATTGCCTGGGTAAGATGTCCCCTTCCCTCTCCTTGAACAATAAATAAAAATTTCATGAAGCAGCATATATTAAAAGTTTCACATTCATTCCGGTTATCTTTTAAAAACTATGCAAATATCCATGTTGTTCATTACAAGATAATGTCAAGGGAGTTACTATATGGTTAATTTAAACATTGGGAGTGTGTCAAAACTAAACCGGCCCCATCGTCAGCTGTAGAGGCAGGGTTTGCCTGTCCGAAGACACAAAGCAAACTGTTTTCGGGCGAGCGGACCTCGCCCCTGCGAACCAAACGACAGCATTATCCACGTTTTAACACAACCCCAAGTCGTATTAATTATCGATATCAATCACATTAAATTTTAAGTCAAACTTGATTTCCCATCCATTGGAGAGCTTTATTTCATAGTCTTTTTTATCCTTTTCAATCCTCAGGACTTTAGCGTCTGGATAATTGGTTGACACATACTTCTGAATTTGAGCAGGAATCACATTACCCGGAACAGAGCTATATTTACAATTCACTTCTGTCCATGCTCCCCGCTTATCAAATTCCAACTTATCGCCATTCGTAAAAATTACATCATAACTTTTATCAAAGAGATCGGTTTCCATTTTAGCCATAGCTACTTTAGCAGCCGAAAAGTACTGTTTGATGAAAGTTTGAGCCGGTTGCGGTAATTGGTTAACTTGTATAGGCTTGTCATCATCGGCCATAACTACAGTTTGCAACGCGAATAAACACACTAAAAATAAAAATACCTTTTTCATAATCTGATTGTTTTATAAGTTATACATCATTGTCTTTTCTCTGATGCAAAGATTAAAAGAGATTCTGAAAAGAATTTGAAAAGAAGCACAGGAAACGCCTTTTTTACGAACTTTTTTTCATGAATTTAAAAAGTTGACCAAACTTTCCCTCTTAAATTGTTGGCACAAACAACGCTTATCATCGATTTACGACACCAAGTCATAATCTTACCTCAAAACAATGCTCCCCTTCCCGATAATAATAATGTAGATATATACCTTGCATTTTACAAATAGAATCGGCAAGTGCAAGTCCCAAACCGGTAGACCCTTCTTTCTTCTTTCCCTGATAAAAACGTTCAAATATATGACGACTGTCCAGTTCTGCTTCTGTCCCCCGGTTGCAAAAAGTGATAGTACATTCCGTAATGATAATCCGAATATAGCCCCCCTCTACATTATGAACAAAAGCATTTTTCAACAGGTTGGTAAATAACACCACTGCCAACATTTCATTCATAGTAATGAAAAACGTCCCTTCTTCCTCCACCTGTACTTCGATATGACGATAAGCATATACTTCTTTATAATCAGTGAGATATTGCTTAATCAAGCGATTAACTTCTATCTGAGAGGTCTCCGAGAACTGTCCATTTTCAATCTTGGAAAGCAACAATAAAGTTTTATTCAATTTTGTGATGTGTTCCAAGGTCTGGTGAGTCTTCATCAAGTCTGTCAGTTGAGCTTCGGAAAGAGCCTCATCCTCCATTAACATTTCCACACGATTGAGGCAGATAGAAAGTGGAGTTTGCATCTCGTGAGAAGCATTACCAATAAATTGCTTTTGCTGTTCAAACATCTTTTCGCTACGCTCCGCATAACGAATGGCCGCCTCATTCAACTTTTTAAATTCCGAAACCTGAGTAGGATTATGTAAAGGTTCATTCTTTGTTCCGATTCTATATTTATCCAACCAATTCAACAACACATAAAGCGGACGCATATTTTGATAAACCACCCACACATTTATCAAAATGGTAATAAGCAACATAATAACATACAGAAATATAATCCATCCCGTAATGGCTTCTTTCAAGTCCTCCTTTTCAATGGAAGGTGTTGCAACCGTCAGCTCAAAAAAACGGTCTCCGTCATCTTTAAAGAGCGTAGTCAGGATACGTGCCGGTTCTGTTTCTCCTTTTTCGGGAATATACACCATTGAATCTTTATAGAGTATATTTTCACGACTGACAGCATATTCTTCTGTTACCTCTTTTAAGAAATATTGATTATTGGAAGCTGTATTTCTGGATGGCAATTCTTCGCCTGCCAATGCACGGATAATAATAATTTCCGAGTAGTCTTCAAGTGCATCATCCACCTCGTCGTTAACTTCATCCATGACAGCGATATAAAAAAAGATAGCCCATCCGGTCAGAATAACTGTCAGGGCAAGCGATATACGAACCAGTATGTAATAAATCAGCTTCATCAGTCCATAGTCATTTTATAACCCAACCCATAAACGGCTTTCACCTCAGGAGTCGCACCGGCCTCCTTCAAATGCTTTCTTAAATTCTTTATTTGAGCATAGATAAAATCAAAATTATCTACTTGATCTATGTGATCACCCCAAACAGATTCGGCCATCGTATTCTTATTGACCAAACGTCCCGGACGATTCATGAAATAGACCAGAATGTCATACTCCTTACGATTCAAATCCAGTTCCTTACCATCTACCTGTACACGGTATTTATCAGGAAAAACTTCTATGTTTCCATATTTTATGGTAATTTCACCATTCTGCTGATTCCGTCGGATAACACTCTTGATACGTGCATTGAGTTCTGCCAAATGAAAAGGTTTTGGTAAATAATCATCTGCCCCCAACTCCAATCCCAAGACCTTATCTTCCAAAGAATCTTTTGCCGAAATAATAATCACGTTCTCACGTTTACGCATCTCTTTGAGCTGTTCAAGCAACTCCAATCCATTACCATCAGGCAACATTATATCCAGCAAAATGCAATCGTAAGTATAATCCTCTATTTTTTGGATACCTGTCCGAAAATCAGGAGCTACTTCTACTATATAGCGTTCTTTTTCTAATGAACGTTGAACTACTTCACGTAAATTAACATCATCTTCTACTAATAATATCTTCATAACCTTTGATATTTATGACAAGCAAAGAAATAAGATAATTCTGAAATAATACTGAAATAGAGAAAAAATAATTGGGAATGTGGACATTTCTTAAAAAAAAGTGTGCCAAGAGCTCGAAATATCCCTCGTATTCCAACGTCATTTCGCTCTTGACACACGGTCACAAACTCTCTCTTTAAACCCTAATTATTCGATTTCCATTTTTGAAAAATCCATCTGTTTCACTTCATTCGGAGTCGGCTCGTCCATCAGTTCAAAAGGAACTGTCACTTCACCGTTAACAGCCGAATTCAATTTTATCTTAACACCTTTCATTCCGGGAAGAGCCTCAATAGAATTAAGGTTAAATGAAACAGCTCCATTTCCATAAAGACCGGTCATATCATCATAGGTATTATAACGCAACTCCAATGTAAGATAACCTTCAGAATCCAAAGCTAAGGGAGTTGTATGTACCAAACTGATGCGATGCTTTTCCTGTGCAGGCAGATTCTGCCTAAAAACAATATTCATATATCCGCCACCTATCCACATATTCCTCTTTTCAATATAAATAGGATCATTCCCCAATTCTGCATCGTTTTCTTCCGTAAGCTCCTCAACATCTTTAGTCAGAATGGAGCGAATACCCTCTATCTTGATAGCGCAATCATATCCTTGAAAATCATCATACAACGGATTGAATACGATAACAACACGCTCTCCATCCTCCGGCGACCAAGGAAAAGCCGATGCAGCAGGCCACAGAGTCCCCCACGTATCACCTGTCAGTGAATAAGTGTGGCTGTCTTTAGCTTCCACAGTAGCCCAATCAACAGCAATATCACCTATTGAATATCCATCACTATCGTCACATGACTGAAACATAAAAGAAGTAGCAGCCAGCATGATTCCACAAAAATGAGCTAACTTTTTCATAATCTCTCTGTTTTTTATATTCTATTCATTAAAGAATGAAAATGATGGATTACTGCATATACTCTTTTACTATTTAACGTATTTTCAGCAAAAGTTATAGATATAAATTTCTTCGTAAACTCAAATATAATCACACAATATTCCCTTTTCCACGAAAATATACGCAAGATTCCCCTACGGTAAATGAGAATATAGTTCAAATAGAAAGCAACTATCCCTTCACACTCTGATTAATACTTTCTATATAATCCAATATTTCTTTGCGCCCTAGTTTTTTCTCAGAAGAAGACAAGAAATAAGGAGGCAATTCTTCCCACTGTTCACTCAGCTTCTTCAGATATTTGTTCACATTATCTTTTGCCTTCCCTCCCGACAATTTATCTGCTTTAGTAAATATGATAGCGAAAGGGACTCCATTTTCTCCCAACCACTCCATAAATTCCAAATCGATTTTCTGTGGCTCCAAGCGACAATCTATCAGCAAAAACAAATTTGTCATTTGCTCGCGCCCCAAAATATAATCTTCTATAATTTTCTGAATTTTATCTACCTGCTTCTTACCTCTCAAAGCAAAGCCATACCCCGGTAAATCCACCAAATACCATTCGTTATTCACTAAAAAATGATTAATAAGCAACGTTTTTCCCGGAGTGGATGAAGTCATTGCCAGCTTAGGACGTTTGGTCAGCATATTTATCAAACTGGACTTGCCCACATTGGAACGGCCTATAAAAGCATATTCCGGCAAATTACCTTGCGGACACTTATCTACCTTTGTATTACTTATTACAAATTCAGCACTGAGTATTTCCATATATTTTTTTATTTTTAATACTTAAACAAGTTAACCCCATAAAAGTTAAGAATCCATTGAACATCAGCATCTCGTAGCCAAACTGATAACCGGTGTAATTAAACACCACCCTGTCTATGGCATAGCACACCAGCGGAGATGCTATCGCCACATAAGGCACAAAGCGGTCACGCGGGTGCAACTTGGTGAACAGTCCGAATACAAACAGCCCCAGCAACGGTCCGTAAGTATAGGAGGCTATAACATATATCGCATCTATCACACTCTTATTATTCACCACTTTAAATAGCAGAATGAACCCAATAAAAATTGCCGAAATGCAGAAATGAACTATCTTCCTACGTTTTTCCGCTTCTTGTTCGGGCAAATGACTGATACCCATAATATCGATGCAAAAGCTAGTGGTCAGGGCAGTCAATGCAGAATCGGCACTCGAAAAGGCAGCCGCGATAATCCCGATTGTAAAGAAAATCAACACTGCATATCCTAAATGCCCCTCTGCCGCAAACAGAGGAAGAATATCATCGCCTCCCGCCGGCAATGCCATCCCTGTCCGACTTGCCAGCAACAGCAACAAAATTCCCAAAGACAGAAACAGGAAATTGACCGGGACAAAAGAAATGCCGTAGCAATACATATTCTTTTGTGCTTCACGCAAGTTCTTGCATGACAAGTTTTTCTGCATCATATCCTGATCAAGTCCTGTCATTACAATCGTGATAAAGATGCCGCTGAAAAACTGCTTATAAAAGTTCTGTTTGGAATGCCAGTCATCGAAAACGAAAATGCGACTATGTTCATTATCCTTCACGGTCTGCACCACTCCCGAAAAATCGAGTTCGAGTTGTCCCGCCACATTATATATTATAAGTCCCAATGCCAGCAAAAGGCACAAGGTCTGCAAGCTGTCGGTCCACACAATCGTGCGAATGCCGCTTCTGCGCGTGTACAGCCAAATCAGCAATACAATCCCTATCACCGTCACGACAAACGGAACCTCGAATACATCGAACACATAATGCTGAAGTATCAGGCAGACCAGATAAAGACGCGCTGCCGCCCCTATAATCTTTGAAAGAAGAAAAAAAGAAGCTCCCGTTTTATAGGAACATCTCCCTATCCTATCATCCAAATAGGAATAAATGGAGGTGAGATTCAGTTTATAGTAAAGCGGCAGCAACACATGGGCTATAATAAGATAGCCTACAAAAAAGCCCATACAAGTCTGCATATAAGTCATATCGATGCTACGCACCATGCCCGGAACAGAGACAAAAGTAACTCCCGACAACGAAGCTCCAATCATGCCGAAAGAAACAACATACCAGGGAGAACGGCGGTTACCACGAAAGAAAGCATCGTTATCGGAATTCTTGCCGGTGAAACGAGCCACAAGCAACAACATTCCGAAATAAAGAAATATGGTCAGCAGAATATAAATTCCGTTCATGTTATTTTTTTGACTGCAAATGTACGCAAAATCACTTAAATTCCGTAAGTTTGCAGCCATTATATAGGAATTTAATCGATGAACCAACAATACCCTTCCATATTATTAGAAAAAGCAGTAGGAGAATTTGCCAAACTGCCGGGGGTGGGACGAAAGACTGCCATGCGCCTCGTTCTTCATCTTCTGAGACAGGATACGGCTACTGTAGAAGCATTTGGCAATGCCATTATTACATTAAAACACGAAGTGAAATATTGCAAGATCTGCCACAATATATCAGATACCGAAACATGCTGTATTTGTTCAAACCCGGTACGTGACGCCTCCACCATTTGCGTGGTTGAAACCATCCGTGACGTAATGGCCGTGGAAGCTACACAGCAATACAAAGGACTGTATCATGTACTGGGCGGAGTGATTTCGCCAATGGACGGTATAGGGCCTTCCGACCTGCAAATAGAAAGTTTGGTGGAACGTGTCAAAAACAATGAAGTGAAAGAAGTTATTCTGGCACTTAGTTCTACTATGGAAGGAGATACAACCAACTTCTACATTTTCCGCAAGTTAGCTGACACCAATGTCAAACTCAGTGTCATCGCGCGAGGAATTTCCATTGGCGATGAGTTGGAATATACAGACGAAGTTACTTTAGGACGCTCCATTGCAAACCGCACATTATTTACAGGAACAGTATAATTATTGAATTAAAAAAGATACAATGGAAGAAAGAATAAATAAAACAGTGAAATATCTCCAGGCAGAATATATCATGATATGGATCTTGCCTATAGTGTTAGTCATCCTCTACGAAACGGGAATAATGACGGAAGGAGACTATGCCGGTGATGCCCGCATGGACTATATACTACAGACAATCGGTATACTGCTGACAGTAGGATTAATACCTTTATCCCTCCGACTATTCAGCCTGTCACTGGTAAAATGTGTCAAACTACTTTCACTCCCCGATGCCCTGAGCAGCTATCGCCGTTGGAACGAAATCAGATTGGGACTATTGGTAGTGCCTGTATTGACAAACTTGTCGTTTTACTACCTCACACTCAATACTACCGGTCTCTTTTGTGCTGCCATGTCTCTCATTGCTTCCCTGTTTTGTGTCCCTACCCGCAAACGTATATGGAACGAACTCGACTTATTAAAGGAAGAAAAGGAGGAAGAATAATGGCACGACAATTAGAAGAAAACGGAATTAAGCTTCGTGCTCCCGAGCCGGAAGATTTAGACTGCATGTTCCGATTCGAAAACATTGTTGATTTATGGGATATCAGTAATACCACAGGACCTTACTCCCGTTTCCATCTGAAACAATACATTGAGCAAACGCAAAATGATTTATTTACAGACCGCCAACTCCGATTAATGATTGAAAATAGCGACAGACAGGTGGTAGGGATTGTAGATATCTGCAATTTTGACCCTCTGCACAGTCGGGCAGAGGTAGGCATCGTCATAGACGAAGCACAACGGAGGAAAGGAATAGGCAGACAGGCGCTATCTCTCCTTGAAAGCCACTGTTTCCATTACTTGGGTATCCATCAGCTGTTTGCATATGTAGACACCGCAAACAAACCCTGCCGCAAGCTATTTACTACTTGCGGTTATCAAGAGTGTGCACTATTAAAAGATTGGATGCATACCGGCAAAGGCTATCGGGATGTGATAATGCTCCAAAAAATAAATTTCTAGTTAAGCATCGGATATTGAGGATAACGTGCCCAAATAGCATATCTACCTCCTAATTTAGCAAGCATGGTATGCCATAAATCACAGAAATTCAAATCCTGCAACATCTCTTTATTACTATCCACTATCAACCATGATTTCTCTTCTATCTCCTTAATCAATTGCCCTTTCTCCCATCCGACATATCCCGAAAAGAACCGAAATACCCCTTCTACCGGTTTACCATCAAGAATATATTTTTGCACCTCGCCAAAATTGCCATTCACATATAATCCATTAGCCAAAGGTATTGCTCCCTTCAAATCTTCTAACGTGTGCAAAAAGAAAATAGTTTCTCTACTTACCGGACCTCCTTTATATATAGGCACACGCTGTGCAAATTCCAATGGAGGCAACAGTTCATTCAACAAGATATGGTTACGAAATTCTTTATTCAAAATTATTCCCATACTACCTTCTTCATTATGTTCTAGCAACAACACTACCGACCGGGTTAAATCATGACCACGAAAAAAAGGAGATGAAATAAGTATATCCCCTTTCATAGGTAATACCCTACCAGACTCTATCTGAAAAACACGCATATCCATAGTTAACTTCTTCTCTTTTTTAATTGTAATACCAATATACGGAATAAAATCAAATTAAAAAAACATCTCCTCTCCTTTTTTTGAAAAATTATTTTCCTTGAAATGTAAATGATTCACTATCAAGACCAATAGAAAAAAGTTCAGAAAAAAAACGTCCAAACATTTGCAGAATTAAAATTATTGCGTACCTTTGCACCCGCAATCGAGAGAGAAAGCATTGAAAGAAATACAAGTTGAAATATTGGTGCGTTAGTTCAGTTGGTTAGAATACATGCCTGTCACGCATGGGGTCACGGGTTCGAGTCCCGTACGCACCGCTGAGACTCAAGGACAACTGAGAGTCTGAAAGCGACAAAGTCCACAATTTCAATAAATTGTGGACTTTTTTTGTATTCTGCAAGTGCCAATCCAAGGACATCAAATAGCCCACTTCGGACAAAGTTCCGTTACCAAATCGTTACAGAAAAATTACCGTCTGATTATTGTAACGATTTTCATGCTAACTCACTGATTTGTCCGCTGTTGTCTCAATTTTGTCTGCTCATAATTCAATTAATAACCTTTCCTTTGTGGCATTGTGTAACGATTGTAACAAAGGATATAAAAACAGATGCATTTATGAGCAAAAGTACATTCAAAATTCTCTTCTATCTGAGAAAGAACTACGTAAACAAAGAAGGTAAGGCGAGCATTATGATTCGTATCACCGTAAACGGGGAAATGTCACAATTCAGTTCAAAACTGGATGTGGAGCCTCGTCTGTGGGACACCAAACTGGGACGTTTGTCAGGGAACGGAGCGAAAGCAAGGCAGGTGAACAACATGCTTGATGACATACGTACCGCATTGAACAACCACTACCGCTATATAGAATCAAGGGATTCCTTTGTGACTGCCGAGAAGGTAAGAAACGCTTTTCTCGGATATGAGGTGAAGCAACAGACCTTACTGGAGCTTTTCAAACAACACAATGAGGATGCAGAAAAACTTTGCGGCATCAGTAAGGCTCCTGCTACTCTTGTGAAATATGACCGAACTTACAGGCGGTTGGAAGAGTTCATGAAAGTAAAATATAGAATATCAGATATAGCGCTTCGGGAAATAGACCATAAGTTTGTGACAGATTTTGAGTTCTATCTAAGAACAGTGAGCCGATGTAATGAAAACACGACAGGAAAGTTCATGCAGATATTCCGTAAAATTGTTTTAATAGCCAAAAATAACGGATGGATAACAGTTGACCCGTTTGCCAATTATCATATCCACATGAAAGCTGTGGACCGCGGTTATCTGACGGAAGAAGAATTGGAACGCATTCTGAAAAAGGATTTTCAGTCACAAAGGCTGGAACAGGTACGGGACATATTTATATTCTCGTGCTTTACGGGGCTTGCTTACATTGATGTTTATAACCTGAAAAAAGAAAACATTTGTACATCATTTGACGGTAGCAAATGGTTGAAGCTACATCGTCAGAAAACTGCCACTCCGGTAAACCTTCCACTTCTGAAAATTCCGCTGGCGATATTGGAAAAATACGAAGGAAAGTTAAAAAACAATCGTGTGTTACCTGTATTGAGCAATCAGAAAGCAAACTCTTACCTGAAAGAGATTGCTGATTTGTGTGGAATTAAAAAAAATATTACCTTTCACGTTGCAAGACACACATTTGCGACAACAACCACATTGTCTAAAGGTGTGCCGATTGAAACGGTATCAAAATTATTAGGACATACGAATATAAAGACTACCCAAATATACGCGCGTATAACTAATGAAAAGATACGTGAAGATATGAAGGTTTTAGCAAGTAAACTTACCGGTATAGAAGATGTTGCATTGAAGAGTAATGTAATATAGACGATTGGTTGTTCTTGTTTCAAACATTCCTGATTAACGGTAAGAACAAAAGATATGCTATGGTAAAGATTGGAAATTTTGAAATCGAATATGACCGCAATGCTCCGGAAAGGGTTGCCGTGAAAATAGAAACGGACAAGAACGGAGAAGTATGGCTGTCGAAATGTGACATCGCACGGGCATACGATGTATTCGTACAGTCAGTGAATGCCGGACTGAAAGCCCTGGCAAAAACAGGGGATTTTGACGAATACACGGATGTACGAGTGGAACATTTCATCTATAACGGAAAGAATTGCAGCACTGACCTTTACGGGTTGAAAACCATCGTCGCACTGGGATTCCGCATGAAAGGACTGAAGTGCGAGGCATTCAGAAAATGGGCGGCACGGAGGCTGGCGGAGTCATTTGAGGCAAAAAAGAATATGGTCATTCTCTGTATGACCGGTGAAAAGAGAAAGGGTTTGAACTGAAACCGCCGGATATGACGGATATGCGTGTCGGGGCAGTCTTTTTTTGCAGGAGGCTGTCCCGACACGTGTTTATATAAGCTAAAAAATGTGAAACCGTAAAACGCACTTATCTGTAAACCGATAATAATTTGTAACTTATCTCCATCTTAAACCTGTAATTAAAGATAGAAACGGTATGGTGGAGGAATTTGACCTGCTTGAAGAGGTGGAAGTGCAGTTCTGCGATGAGGAATGCACGGAGTCGGTATGGCACGGAGTGGAATACAGCGAAAGCTTGTTTTGCCGGGAGAAACCGAAGTCGGAACTGACGGTAGTCATCAAAGAGGAAGGCATGATGTACTTCCTGGCTACTGACATGAAGGAGTTTGCCGGCCTGTGCCGGAAACACGGATGGTACATCGTCTCGCACCAGCGGTTCAGCGAGGCGATGGAAATCGGCATGTGCCTGATGGAAGCCGGGAAACATGCGGGATGGTACTCGCTGGGCAGGTCGAAGGAATGGAATGCCATGATGAGGGATGTGCTGAACTTCACGTTTGAAAGGGAGAAGAAAATGGACTTCTATCCGTACGAAACGATGTTCAAGGGAGAAGTTCTTATAGACGGATGCAGGTGCCACTACCTGCATGACTATTACCCAACGAAAATTGAAAAGACGGACGAACACCAGAAACGGGTAAGCAACCTGATTTTCCGTTTCAAGGAAGGAGGACACTGCGGCGAGCTGGTCGCACGGATACTGGTACTGTGTCTGAAACATGCGGGGTTCAACGGCACGAAGGAAGACACGGTACTGATACCTATACCCGCATCGACGAGGGAAAGACAGCGGAAACGCTTTCCGGTAGTGTGCTATTACCTGTCGGAATGGCTGGGCATTACGGACGGTTTCAAGGCTATCTGGATAGAGGAAGACCGCAAGCAGCTGAAAGGAAAGGGAAAGGATAAGGACATATTGCGGAACCTGCAATTCACACGGCGGTATATCAGGGGAAAGAATGTTGTCCTGTTGGACGATGTACTCACGACCGGGGAGAGCTTCAGGCAACTGCAACGAAAGATGAAACAACTGGGGGCGTTGTCGGTTATCGGAGTGTTTCTGGGGAAAACAGTGTAGCTTGATTCTATTACATATTTAATGACTGACCGATTAGGCGGCTTCATCCGTGCTTCATGCCGGGCGGAGCCGCCTTTTTTTGTGCCCGTATGTGAAGAAACAGGGCACTTGTGGAAAGAATTACAGGAAATTTCGGGAAAATCATTCCCTACTATGGAAATACTATGGATTGTGCCTGCGCGGAGTTGCGCACCTTTGCAGCGTAACCAATACGGAATAATATGGAAATAGTAACAATGGACAACGAGGTCGTGAAAACGATGATGGAGAAGATAGACCGGATAGCGGACTATGTTTTCAAGAAAGACAACGTGCCGAAAGAGGAAGCGGAAATCCTGCTGACGAGCGAGGAGGCGGCAGACCTGCTGAAAATCAGTACGAGGACACTGCAACGGATGCGCAAGGACAAGACAATCCCCTACATGATGGCAAGAAGCAAGTGCCGGTACAGACTGACGGATCTGGAGGAATGCGTGAGACGGAAAATTGTCCGCTGCAATCCGAAGACGCTGGAGGAGTTCAAGCATAACTACCTGATGACAAGAAAGGAGGCAGACGATGGAAGCGGTTGGTAAGGACTTGTTCGAGGAATGGATGCAACGCATCATGGGACGGATTGACCGGTTGGACGGTATCATATCGGTACTGATAAACAAGGATGCTTCCGGGGTGAAGTACTTGGACGGGGAACGGATGTATGACAACCAAGACCTGTGCGAGATGCTGCGTACCAGCAAGCGGTCGCTCCAACGCTTCCGCAGCGAGTACGGACTCAAAAGCCGGCGCATCAGCCGCAAGAGCTACTACAAGGAGTCGGACGTGTTGGAGTTTATCAGCCGGAACATGGAAGAAGTGGTACTGGACGGTGGGAAAGTGCTGAAGATAAAGGAAGGCACAGGGAAAAATTCACCGGGTAGGACCAAAGGCGGCAAAGGCAGTAAGCGCACGGCAAGTCGCTTATGATAGGGAATTTTCAAGACGAAAAGAAAAAATGCCTGTATGGGTGGTTGCCGGCAGGCTTTTTCAATAACCAATAAAAAATCAATCAATGGAACAGAAAAAGAAAAAGGAAGAGGACGTGCTGGTTGTCCGCGACGAGAAGACGGGCGAAATCAGCGTGGTTGCCGGACTTGACGGCAAAGGTTATCCCAAGAGGATACCGCCGAAAGCGGAGCACTCGCAGGAGTTTTTGCGCTTTGACCGCCACGGAGATGCGATAGACAATTTCTTCAGGAACTTCTACCGCCAGTGCAAGGAACCGACGCGCTTCGGTTTCTACAGGGTGGCAGCGGACATGGTGAAAGCACTGCTTCCGGTTATCAAGGACCTGCTGAGAGACCCTGCGGCAAATGCAGAACTGCTCGCTCCGCACAAGGTGGATACATCGGCGTACCAGCAAGCTGAGGAACAGCAGGCTGCGGAAGAGGTGAAAAAGGAAAATGCCGAGACGGAGACTGAGGAACAGCAGGCTGCGGAAGAGGCGAAAAGAGAAAATGCCGAGACGGAGACTGAGGAACAGCAGGCTACGGAGGAGGCGAAAAAGGAAAATGCCGAGACGGAGGCTGAGGAACAACAGGCTGCGGAAGAGGCGAAAAGAGAAAATACGGAAGAAGACAATGTGGAACAACAAACAAATGAGAAAATGGAAGAAATGAAACAGGAAAATCAGGAACAGCAACCGCAGGCAGCGGAAACGCAGGCGGTACAGGGACAGGAACCGGCACAGGACGGGCAACCGCAGGCGAAGACGCAAAGACCGAACCTGATAGCGGACGGCGACGTGGACTGGAAGGAACTGGAACGGTTCGGGGTGAAAAAAGAGAATCTGTCTGAAAAGGACATGAAAGCTTTGATGAACTACGGCAAGACAAATCTGGTGACGGTGAACCCGACCTTTGGCGGTGATAGCTACGAGCTGCAAGCCCGACTCTCGTTCCAGAAGACGGAAGACGGGGCATTGAAGCTCACTCCCCACTTCGTTCGCCACGAGCCGAGGCTTGACATCCCACACAACGGCTATACCTTCACAGATGAGGACAAGAAGAAACTGAAGCAGACAGGCAATCTGGGCAGGCTGGTAGATGTGGCGGATACGAAAACCGGTGAGATGCGTCCGTCGTACATCAGCATCGACCGCCTGACGAATGAAATCGTGGACATTCCGGCAAGCAAGGTACGCATCCCGGACAGAATCGGACTGACGGAACTGTTAAAACCGGAACAGGACATCCTGCGTGCAGGACTGGCACTGCCCAAGGAGGTGACGCTGAAGAACGGGCGCAAGTTTGAAGCCGTGTTGCAAGTGAGTGCGGAGAAACGCGACGTGGAGTTTGTGCCGGAATATCTGTGGCAGGGGCAATCGCAGCAACGTGGAAACGGACAGGAGAAGAAACAGCAGAGCCCGGAAGCCCCGGATGCTCCCGGACAGCAGCAGAAGGAAGCCGGGAGTCAGGAGAACGGACAACGGCGCAACCGCTCGTGGACGAACGAGGACGGCAGCATCCGCCCGATAGGGAAATGGAAGGACGACATATTTACCGAACAGCAGAAGGCGGACTATGTGGCGGGCAAGACCGTGGTGCTCGCCAACGCGAAGGACGACCAAGGACAGCCCTGTACGAAATATCTGAAGTTCAACCGCGAGAAAGGCAGACCGCTGACCTATTCGGAAAACCCCGACCTCGCGCAGACCGTTGCCCCGTCCAATGAGAGCCGCACACAGCTCGCCGTGAACAACGAGGGCAAGACCAACGAGGCGACCAAGCACCTGAAGGAGCCGCTTACGCAGGGACAGACCGCCCCGAAGGACGACGCCCAGCAGAAGCAGCAGACGAAGAAATCCAAAGGCATGAAGGTTTCCTGAGTGCCGCCACTGAATCCATAAAAAATCAAAAGAGAATAAACAACGGAATGAAACGGGGCTTCATGCGCCATGCCCTGCATATCCCACGGACACCGGCGTACCCCGTTCCATTTCACAAGAAACAAAAGTATCAACGACTAAAACAGGAAATATATGATTACCATACTGGCAGAAAAACCGAGCGTGGCGCGTGAGATAGCACGCATCACCGGAGCGACAAGGAAAGAAGAAGGATATTATACGGGAAACGGCTACCATGTGACATGGGCGCTGGGGCATCTGGTGCAGCCTGCCCTGCCGGACGGCTACGGCTTCAAGGGCTTCCACAGGGACAGCCTGCCCGTGATACCGGAGGAGTTCATGCTGATTCCCCGACAGGTAAAGACGGACAAGGGCTACAAGGCGGACGCGGCAGCGGTGAAGCAGATAAAGGTGATAACGAAGCTGTGGAACGAGAGCGACGGCATAATAGTGGCAACAGACTGTGCCCGCGAAGGGGAACTGATATTCAGATACCTGTATGCCTATACGGGCTGTACGCTGCCCTTCCGCCGGCTGTGGATAAGCTCGCTTACGGACACTGCCATCCGCAAGGGATTGAAGGAACTGAAGGACGGGCATGAATATGACGACCTGTATCTGGCGGCAAAGGCACGCAGCGAGGCGGACTGGCTGGTGGGCATCAACGGCACGCAGGCGCTGACCGTCGCCGCCGGGCGGGGAACGTATTCCGTGGGACGCGTACAGACACCCACACTGGCGATGGTCTGCAAGCGGTACCGGGAAAACAGACGCTTCACGCCGGAGCCGGTACACCAGTTGCATTTCTCCGTGCCATCGGCAAATGCGGGTACGGTGGTGAAATTCGCTTCCGTGAAGAAATGGCAGGACAAGAACGAGGCAGCTATACTATATAATAAGGTAAAGGCAAAGATGTGCGCCACCGTGACCAAGGTCGAAAAGAAGCAGAAGGTGGAGAACCCTCCGCTGCTGTACGACCTGACCACACTGCAAAAGGAAGCGAACACGAAGCACGGCTTTACGGCGGAGCAGACGCTGGAACTGGTGCAGAAACTCTATGAGGCGAAGCTCGTCACCTATCCGAGAACATCAAGCCGCCATATTCCGGAAGATGTGTTTGCCGAAGTGCCCCTGCTGCTTGAGCGGCTGGCAAGCCACTCCACACTTTCGGATAAAATCGGGGAACTGGGGAAGTTGAACCGCCGTTGTGTGGACGCCTCGAAAGTAACCGACCACCATGCCCTGCTGGTGACGCCGAACCGACCGCTCGCCCTCTACAAGAACGAGCAGATTATCTATGACATGATTGCCGGACGCATGGTAGAGGCATTTTCGGAGGAATGTGTGAAGGATACGGCTACCGTAGTAGCGGAGGTGGTGCCGGACACAAGTGAAAGATGCGAGGGCCTGACATTTGAGGCGAAAGGCTGCATCGTGCGCAAGGCAGGCTGGCGCGGCGTGTACGGAGAGTATGGTGAGGACAACGGGAATACGGCATTGCCGGACTGGACGGAAGGTGACACACTGGTGATGGCAGGATGCTCGATGAGTTCGGGCATGACCCGACCGAAGCCCCTGCACACGGAAAGTTCGCTGCTGGCAGCGATGGAAACCGTCGGACGCGAGGATGTGGAGGATGAGGAGGCACGCCAAGCCCTGAAGGATTGCGGCATCGGCACACCCGCCACCCGTGCCGCCATCATCGAAACGCTGCTCAGAAGGGAATACATGGTGCGCGTGAAGAAGTCGCTGGTACCGACGGAGAAAGGGCTCGCCCTGTATTCCATTGTAAAAGACATGGACATTGCCAATGTGGAGATGACCGGGCAGTGGGAAGCTGAGCTGGCGGAGATTGAGAAAGGAAAGACACCGCATGAGGCTTTCATGAGGGATATAGAAAGCTATACCCGAAAGATTACCACGGACTTGCTTGCGTGTGACCGTATTTTCGGGCACAAGGCTTCGGGCTGTACCTGCCCCAAGTGCGGCAAGGGCACGATGCAGTTCTACGGCAAGGTAGTGCGCTGCGACAATCCGGACTGCGCCCTGCCCGTATTCCGCCAGATAGCCGGCAAGACACTTACCGACGGGGAGATGACCGATTTGCTGGCAAAAGGAAAGACGGAAGTCCTCAGCAGCTTCAAGAGCAGGCAGGGCAAGCCGTTCAGCGCGGCGGTCGCCTTCGACGCTGACTTCAACACGAACTTCATCTTTCCCGAAGCCAAAGGCGCAAGAAAAGGCACGAACATGAAAGGAAAACGAAAATAATGCGTAACTTCGCCACTGGTTCATGTCATAATCTGTTTCAATCCGTTGATACTCTTTATTCACATGGATTTAGTGGCGGCACCCGGAGGGATACCGGGTGCCTTTTTCTTTCCTATCCAAAATCATTCACCCACTAAATCCATCAGAAAATGAAACAGAACAAGAGAACCGCTCCGGCGGAACTGTCCTACTACGGACTGTACCTGCTGGACTACCTGAGAAAATACCATCCTGACAAAGTAATTGATACCGGGTTTATAACCGGAAGGGAGGAAGCCGCCGCCGAAACCTTCGAGAAGACAAGGCTGGAGGGAAGCTCCACGGAAGCCGCACAGGAGGAAGCCATGCGCGTCCTGCTCGAAGGACTCCACTTCTCCCCTTACGCCCTGCTGCGCGAGGTGGTGGAAAACGAGTTCGCCGACGAGGTGGCGGCATCCGACCGCGAGGCGTTCTGCCGGAAACTGTACCCCTATCTGAAAAACCTGCTCGGCGGTTACGACACGCCGGACGACACCTTCGCCCTGTCGCCCGACCACGACCTGCTCTACACGGAGCTGACCGGAACCGTCATGCTTTATCTGGAGTCCTATGGCATTCAATAGGAAACAGAAGCTGAGGGACAACATCGAGGCGATACGGACGGCATTCACGCTCGACCGGGAAGGGCGCACGCCCACCGAAAGGGAGCGCGTGCTGCTGGAGCGGTACTGCGGCTTCGGGGGACTGAAGTGCATACTGAACCCGGCATGGGAACTGACGGATGCCGTACATTGGGCGAAATCCGACCTCGAACTGTTCGCCCCGACGGTGGAGCTGCACCGCATCATCCGGGAAAACAGCCGGGACGACATGGAGTACAAACGCTATACGGACTCGCTGAAAGCATCGGTGCTGACGGCATTCTACACCCCGCAAGCCATAACGGACACCATAGCGGATGTGCTGCACGACCGCAAGGTGCGCCCAAGGCTGGTGCTGGAGCCGTCGGCAGGCATGGGCGCGTTCATCAGCCCGGTGCTGTCGAACAACCCGCAGGCGGAGGTGACGGCATTCGAGAAAGACCTGCTGACGGGCAAGATGCTCGGACACCTGTACCCGCAGCAGAAAATACGCACGGAGGGCTTCGAGAAGATAGAGAAACCTTTCCTGAACCGTTTCGACCTTGCCATCTCCAACATACCCTTCGGGGACATCGCCGTGTTTGACGCGGAATACGAGAAAAAGTCGGTCATGCACCGGATAGCGGCGAAGAAAGTGCATACGTATTTCTTCCTGAAAGGGCTGGACGCGGTGCGTGACGGCGGTATCGTGGCATTCATCACCTCGCAGAGCGTACTGAATACGGAAGGCAACGGAGGCACGCGCTACCTGATGATGAAGCAGGCGGACCTGTTGTCCGCCATCCGTCTGCCGAACAACCTGTTCACGGAAAACGCCAACACGGAGGTAGGGTGCGACCTGATAATCCTGCAAAAGAATGAAAGGAAAGAGGAACTTTCGGAAGAGGACAGACCGTTTACCCGGACGGTCAGAAGCAACCATACCGGAGTCGTTACCAGTGAATATTTCCTTGACCACCCGGAACGCATCATCCATACCGAAGCGAAAAGGGATACCGACCCCTACGGCAAGCCCGCCATGATATACACGCACAACGGCGGTGTGGAAGGTATCGCGATGGATTTGTATAAAATGCTGTCGGAAGACCTGCCGGTACGGCTGGACTTGGAACGCTACAACGGCATCAAGGGCGAAAGGCAGGAAGCACGGCAAGAGATGCGGCAGAACATTGCCGTACAGACCGAGGGTATTGAGACGAAAAGAGAAAATATCCATTCGGCTGCGGGTGAACCGGCGAAGGCGAAAAGAGAAAATTCCGCTTCGGTTGCGGAAGAACGGACGGAGGTGAAAAAAGAAAGCGGATTGCCGGATGCAGGTGCAGCGGACCGGACAAAAAGGGAAGCAAACAGTGTGCAGCCGAAAGTACAAGCCATGACCGGCGTGTCGCAAGAAGCGCAAAGCAGACATCCGGAAGCCCCGGTGATGGATTTGTACGACCTGTTCGGCTACACGCAGGAGGAAAGGCGGCTGGCGGAACGCGGACTGAAGCCGGAGCGGAAGAAGGGCAGCAAGTCCAAGCCGAAGAAACCGGTACAGGCATCGCTGTTCGTGCTGCCGGAGGACGGTACGGGAATGGAAGCGGACAAAGGAAAGACGGAGGCAGGTGCCGCCATTACCCCGGAAGAGGCAAAGGAAATGGAGGAAATCATCCGCGGCACAGCAGAGATGGAAGCTGCCCCGGTGGAAACGACCGCACCGAAAGCAGAGGACACGGTACCGCAACAAGAGGACGGCGACCCGGAGGACGCCGTTTACCGCAGCCTCGACTGGGAAACGAACCCGCCCATCAACGGATTCTATGAAACGATGATGTCGCTTACGCCGGAACGACGGGCGGAACTGCGCCGGCTCGGAAAGATGAAGATGGAAGCCAATGCCGCCAGACAAGCGGCCGGAACAACGGAGGCGAAAAGAGAAAAAGTCCATGTGGGGAAAACGGAAGAACCGCAAGGTACTGCTGCTACGGCGGTATATCCGATAGAAAACGGATTCGAGGCGGAACGCGACAGACGGATAGCAGAAGTGGAGAAAGCCCTCCGCGCGGAGGAAGCCGCCCTGACACCGGAAGAGAGGCAGCGCAAGCGGGAGGAGGAAATGATGCCCCGCCCGTACAGCCGACCGCTGGAGCCGCACCTGAAGGACGGCTCGCTGGCATGGGTACACACGCAGGGCGTGCGCTATCAGGTTGGCGTGTTGAAGGACGTGACCCGCTACGGGGCAACCTTCCAGCCGCTGGACATGGAGGGTATGCAGAAGGAGAAGGCGCAGTTGTACATCTCGATGCGCGACACCTACGAGCGGCTCTACGCACAGGAGGCGGAGCGGCAGGAGGCAAACGACATGCTCCGCCGCCACCTGAACACCTACTATGACGAGTTCGCGATGCGGTACGGTTGCCTGAACGCCAAGCAGAACGTGAAGCTGCTGATGATGGATGCCTCCGGGCGCAACATGCTGGCGCTGGAACGTAGCGAGGGCGGTACGATGGTGAAGGCGGACATCTTCGACCATCCCGTTTCCTTTTCGCAGGAAACGACCGTCATGGCGGAATCACCGGAAGAAGCCCTGTCCGCTTCGCTCAACCGCTACGGCGGGGTAAACCTGCCGTATATGGAATCCCTGTGCGACATGGCACGGGCGGACATGCTGGAAGCGTTGAAAGGCAGGGTGCACTACAACCCGCTGGCAGAAGGTTACGAGATAGCCGACCGCTTCATCGCCGGTAACGTTGTGGTGAAAGCGAGGGAGGTGGAGGAATGGGTAAAGGGAAACGAGGGGCACGAGATGATGCCGCAGGCACGGGAGGCTCTGGAGGCTTTGCGCGAGAACATCCCCGAACAAATCCCGTTTGAGGATTTGGACTTCAACTTCGGGGAACGCTGGATACCCACGGGAGTGTATGCCGCCTATATGAGCCGCCTGTTCGACACGGACGTGCGGATAAGCTACTCGGAGAGCCTCGACGAGTATTCGGTGGCGTGCAGCCACAGGACGATGAAAATCACCGACGAGTTTCTGGTCAAGGGATATTACCGCCACTATGACGGGATGCACCTGCTGAAACACGCCCTGCACAACACTTGTCCGGACATGATGAAGAAAGTCGGCGAGGACGAGAACGGTAACGACATAAAGGCACGCGACAGCGAAGGCATACAGCTCGCCAACGCCAAGATTGACGAAATCCGAAACGGATTCACGGAATGGCTGGAGGAACAGTCACCGGAGTTCAAGAAACGGCTGACGGACATGTACAACAACAAGTTCAACTGCTTCGTGCGTCCGAAATATGACGGCTCGCACCAGACCTTTCCCGGACTCGACCTGAAAAGGCTGGGAATCACCGACCTGTACCCCAGCCAGAAGGACTGCATCTGGATGCTGAAACAGAACGGCGGAGGAATAGCCGACCACGAGGTGCTGCGCCCATAAGGGCATATAGTAAATGTAGGCTTAGCAACCTACCCGGCAAGGGTTTTCAACGCCGGTCATTAGCCAACTTATCCACTTAGCCGAAAGGCGGTGGGGAGTGTCGCATGTTGGAAACGGCATAAGTCAGCTAACTATCATGCTGCTACTGAATGTCTAAATGAAATGATAGATATGAGGATGAAGACTATACTGTTTGAACGACAGTCCGAGTTGTTAGTTGGTAAACCCCGACGGAAGATAGTTACAAACGTCGGGCTGCAATACTTCTACTTTCCTACCTCAAGTACGAGAGCCGAAAACCGATTGCAGAACAGCCGCAATAAGCGGAAAAGGACGAAAATCGCATCCGACAATCTATTGAGCTATGTTACTATATGTCTAAATGGGGATTGTCTAAGTAGGAATGCCGAAAGGCTATGGGGTTTGCCCCCTGAATATCCTATATGACAACAGAGTCTCCGTAGTAGTCCGAGCAAGGGAAAGCCTTGTACATGGCGAAGGGAGACAGTGAGTTATTATTTAATATGTTTAACGAATGATGTGTGAGACATTATGAGAGATTCAGCAAATGTATTAAACAGTCTGGCTGGGCACAGCCAAGACCCTAATTACAAGTTTGAACGGCTTTACCGACTGCTGTTCAATGAAAATCTGTACGCACTTGCCTATCAAAAGTTGTCGCAGAATGCGGGCAACTATACGAAAGGCACAGACGGGCAGACCATAGACGGAATGAGCATAAAGCACATTCACTCTATCATTGGACAGTTGAAAGACGAAAGTTACCGTCCGTGCCCTGCACGGAGAATTTACATTCCCAAAAAGAATGGCAAGCAACGTCCTTTAGGCATACCAGCCTTTAAGGACAAACTTGTACAGGAAGTTGTAAGGATGATTCTTGAATCCATCTACGAAGGTCATTTTGAAGACTGCTCGCATGGATTCAGACCACACCGTGGCTGTCATACGGCTATGGCTTCCTTACAAAAGGGAGGTACGGGAGCACGTTGGTTCATCGAGGGAGACATCAAGGGTTTCTTTGACAACATCAACCATGATGTTTTAATCGGAATCCTTGCTGAAAGAATCAATGACGAGCGTTTCCTGCGACTGATACGTAAATTCCTCAAAGCAGGCTACATGGAACAATGGGAGTACAAAAATTCCTATATCGGAACACCGCAGGGAGGCATAATAAGTCCGATTTTGGCGAATATTTATCTTGACAAACTCGATAAATTTATGCGGAACTACATAAACGTCTTCAATAAAGGTAAAGCACGTGTACGCAACCCCGAATATAAAAGGGTTGCAAATCGTAAGGACAAACGTGTAAAGAAACTGAAGAATGAAACAGACGAGCAGAAGAAAGAAGCATTGCGCAGGGAGATAGCCATTCTCCACCGTGAGATGCAACAACTTCCTGCAACTCTTGACATGGACGAAAACTTCAAACGCATGAGGTATGTACGCTATGCCGATGATTTTCTGATTTGCGTAATCGGAAGTAAAGAGGACTGTGTAAAAGCAAAGGGGGACATTAAGACCTTTCTGCAAGATACGTTGAAACTCGAACTTTCGGATGAAAAGACGTTAATCACCAACTCACACGACGCAGCCAAATTTCTCGGCTTTGATGTTACAGTCCGCAGTACGGACAAGACGAGAAAGGATTTCAGAGGAATCCCCATACGCTCACTTGACCATAAAGTGGTTCTTCTCCTGCCTTATGAGGTTATGAGAAAGAAACTGCTTGACTATAATGCGATGCGCATAATAATCAAGAATGGCAAGGAAGCATGGGAATCGACCTCACGCCCGTATCTCCGTAGTAATGATGACCTTGAAATACTCAACCGATACAATTCGGAAATTCGGGGAATCTATAACTACTACTGTATTGCAAACAATGTCAACATTCTCAATAGTTTCTATTACTACATGAAAGAGAGTATGTATAAAACATTATCATCCAAGTATGAATCAACCGTAAGGAAAATAATCCGTAAATATTGCCGGAATAAAGTCTTTACAGTAAGGTATGAAAACAACAAGGGCGAAATGTTGGAACGTACTATTTATCATGGAGGGTTCAAGCAGAGAAAAGACGCGCGTATTGACAATGCGCATATCATGCCCAGTTATCGCGGGACTGAAAGTACCAGCCTTATGGCTCGGTTGAAAGCCCGTGAATGTGAATATTGCGGAGCGGAGGACAACCTTAGAATGGTGCATGTCCGCAAGCTAAAAGACCTGAAAGGCAAACAGGAGTGGGAACGCTTCATGATTGCCAGACAGAGAAAAACAATAGCAGTATGTGAAAATTGTTATCGTAAGATTCATGAAAAGAAATAGACTGAAAATAACCATGGAGAGCCGTATACATGGAGACGTGTACGTACGGTTCGGTGGCGAGCGTTTAGAAACCTACCGTCCGAAAGGACGGCAAGGCGCTTTGCGCTTAGCCTGTGGAACCGGCAAGACGCTGATAATGTGCGTGTCAGCACACGAGATGAAGCGTCTGGGTCTGGTACACAAGCCGATGATAATCGGGCTGAAAGCCAACGTGCGCGAGATAGCGGAGACCTACCGCAAGGCATACCCGAATGCCCGCGTGCTGTACGCATCGGAGAAGGACTTCGAGGCGGCAAACCGCGTGCGATTCTTCAACGACATACGGAACAACGACTGGGACTGCGTCATCATGAGCCACGACCAGTTCGGGAAGATTCCGCAGTCGCCGGAACTGCAACAGCGGATATTGCAGGCGGAGCTGGATACGGTGGAGGAAAATCTGGAAGTGCTGCGTTCGCAGGGCAAGGACGTGTCGCGTGCGATGCTGAAGGGACTGGAGAAACGCAAGTTCAACCTGCAAGCCAAGCTGGAGAAGGTGGAGCACGCGATAAAGTCAAGGACGGACGATGTGGTGGACTTCAGGCAGATGGGCATCGACCATATCTTTGTGGACGAGTCGCACCAGTTCAAGAACCTGACATTCAACACAAGGCATGACCGCGTGGCGGGTCTGGGCAACTCGGAAGGCAGCCAGAAGGCACTGAACCTGCTGTTTGCCATCCGCACCATTCAGGAGCGGACGGGAAAGGACTTGGGGGCGACGTTCCTGTCGGGCACGACTATCAGCAACTCGCTGACGGAGCTGTACCTGCTGTTCAAGTACCTCCGCCCGAAGGAGCTGGAAAGGCAGGACATCCGATGCTTCGACGCATGGGCGGCGATATTCGCCAAGAAGACGACGGACTTCGAGTTCAACGTGACGAACAACATCGTGCAGAAGGAACGCTTCCGCTACTTCATCAAGGTGCCGGAGCTGGCGGCGTTCTACAACGAAATCACCGACTACCGCACGGCGGAGGACGTGGGCGTGGACAGGCCGGACAAGAACGAGGTGCTGCACCACATACCGCCCACCCCCGACCAGGAGTATTTCATCAAACAGCTGATGGAATTTGCCAAGACGGGTGACGCCACCCTGCTGGGCAGGCTGCCGCTGTCGGAAACGGAGGAAAAGGCGAAAATGCTCATCGCCACGGACTACGCGCGGAAGATGGCGCTGGACATGCGCATGATAGACCCGGAATATGAAGACCACCCGGACAACAAAGCGAGCCACTGTGCAAGAACGATTGCGGAATATTACCGGAAGTATGACGAGCAGCTCGGCACGCAGTTCGTATTCTCCGACTTGGGTACCTACCAGCCGGGCGGGTGGAGCGTATATACCGAAATCAAGCGCAAACTGGTGGAGGACTACGGCATACCCGCCCATGAAATCCGCTTCATTCAGGAGTGCAAGAGCGAGAAGTCAAGGAAAGCGGTGATAGAGGCGATGAACGAGGGATATGTGCGCGTGCTGTTCGGCTCGACCTCGATGCTCGGTACGGGCGTGAACGCCCAGCGCAGGGCGGTGGCAATCCACCACCTCGATACGCCGTGGCGACCGTCCGACCTCGCCCAGCGCGACGGTCGGGCGGTGAGAAAGGGCAACGAGATAGCGAAGCTGTATGCCGACAACAAGGTGGACGTAATCATCTACGCGGTGGAGAAGTCGCTGGACTCGTACAAGTTCAACCTGCTGCACTGCAAGCAGACGTTCATCTCGCAGCTCAAAAGCGGTGCGATGGGTGCACGAACCATTGACGAGGGGGCGATGGACGAGAAGTCGGGCATGAACTTCTCGGAGTACATGGCTATCCTGTCAGGGAACACCGACCTGCTTGACAAGGCGAAGCTGGAGAAACGCATCGCCTCGCTGGAGGGAGAGCGCAAGTCGTTCAACAAGAGCAAGCGCGAGTCGGAACTGAAACTGGAGTGCAAGACCGGGGAACAGAGGAACAACCAAGCCGCCATAGCCGCCATGACAGAGGATTGGGAGAAATTCACCGCCGCAGCACAGACAGACAAGGAGGGCAACCGGCTGAACCTGCTGAAGATTGACGGTCTGGATTCGACAGACGAAAAGACAATCGGAAAGCGTTTACAGGAGATAGCCAAGAACGCCACGACGGGCGGGCAGTATAAGCGCGTGGGCGAACTGTACGGCTTCCCCATCGAGGTGGTCAGCGAACCGACACTAAGGGACGGGCTGAAGTTCACCGACAACCGTTTCGTGGTGGCGGGCAATTACAGGTACAACTACAACAACGGGCATCTGGCGATGGCTGACACGCACGCCGCCGCCACGAACTTCCTGAACGCTCTGGAGAAGATACCGGGCATCATCGACCAGTATAAAAAGAAAAACGAGGTGCTGGAACAGGAAATTCCGCAGCTCCAAGCAATAGCGGGCAAGGAGTGGAAGAAAGAAGACGAACTGAAAGGGTTGAAGTCCGAACTCGCCACTCTGGACCGCAAGATACAGCTGGAACTGGCTCCCAAGCATGAAGAAGCGCCCGACCACGGACAAAACAATGACATGAGGCCCCAGTCGGAAGCTATAGCCCAACCGGAATTTGTAAAGTCCGATTTACATGATTCGACCACTTTTTCCGTTTCCCATCACAACAAGGGTTTGAAGCTATGAATAAACAATACAGACCGGCAAACGGATTTTTATCCTGCTGCCGGTCTGTAAACATATTATATAATCCGGAAGAAACAGTTTTTTTATCCGAAATGTATAGCTGCGATAATAATTTGATATACCTTTGCAATGAGAAAATTGTTTTTTTATTGATTATGAGCAAAATATTACATATAATCCTACTTATATGCACCATAGTTATCACAGAAGGTTGTACAGGAAATCAGAAACAAGCGTCCGGAACAGAGTGTGACAGTACCTATGCGGCAGTTCACATACAGAATTTGTCCATCGTGAATCCGAAGGAAGCGTTGGCCCTGCTCGACACGGCAGAACAGCAAGGGCTGATGGATGATTTTGAGCTCAACCGGTTGCGTGCCGTGGTATACCATAACGGCTTTTCGGATAACAACAAGTCATTGGAATATGCAATGAAGGCATATGACTCTCCTTCGGCGCATGAAGACATCAGGAAGTTTCTTTCCCTTATCCAAATGATAGCCAACCAGTATTATTTGAACGGCGACTATGCCCGGAGTGTCGAGTTTTGCACAAAGGGCATAAAGATTGCCCAAGACAGCGTCATCAGAAGTGCGGAGGCGAATCTGACATTCAAGCTCGGCAGGAACCTGCTGGTCCTGAACCGTGAAGACGAGGGATTCGGACATTACTTCAAAGCAGTTGACATTCTTGACGGGGAATCGGAGAAGGACAACACTTGGGAAACAAGCGATGACTATATCTATACGCTTGCCATTTTAATCGGTACACTGAGGAACGAAGGCTATTATGACAAAGCGACCGGTTTGCTCCCCCGATATGAGGATGCCGTCAGACGGCTTGAAACCAAGGAGCAGATACCGGACGGTCTTATTGATATGCGTCGGGCCAGCGGCTATGGCATGGCAGCCCATCTCTATGCCATAAAAGGCGAGAAGGACAAAGCACATGAGGAATATCTGAAACTTTGTTCTACGGAGTATTCCAAAACCCCGGACGCCGGACAGCTTACGATTCCCTATCTGTTTGAGGCAGGTGACTACCGTGAGGCGTTGCGAAAGTTGCAGGAAGAAAAGAAGTATTGGCAGGCCAACATTGACACCATAAGTTACAGCTATATCCGGAACCATCTGGAATCGGAACTGGCCGTGCACGAAAAACTTGGCGACATCCGTTCCGCCAACCGTGTCCTTCATACCATACAGACACTGAATGACTCACTGCGCATCCGGGACCGTAACGAAAAAGCGCTTGAACTGGCGGAAATATACAAGACCAACGAACAGGCGGCACAACTGAAAGAACAGGAAAACACCATACGCATACGTACCCTCATCTTTTCCTTTACAGCCCTGCTGCTGGTTGTGGCGGTAGGCTTCATCATCCGTATCCTGCGCGACAAGCGTGTCATCCAGAAGAAAAATGAGGCTATGGTAGGGACCATCAATGAGCTGATGACCTACAAGAACGAACTTTTTATCCGACGGGAAGAGAACATACGCCTGCGTGACGAGCTGCGGCAATTCCACGAAGCACAAAGTCAGACAAATTCCGGTACGGAGGATATGCAGGAGCCGGACAGTACGCAGGAGAAGGAAGATTCCAGTCCGACACTTGAACTGACCGAAAATGACCGTGTGCTGTACGACCGCATGTGTCATGAGATTGTCAGCCGCAAGCTGTATCTGAATCCCGATTTCAACAAAAGCGGGCTGATGAAGGAGATTCATGTACCGGCTTACAAGTTTGCCGCACTGTTCAGGAAGTTTGGCGGTTGCAGTTTCACACAATACCTACAGGATTGCCGGATTGACTATGCCATCAATCTGATGCATGAGTATCCTCAGTGGAGCATGGATGCTGTTGCCAAGGAAGCACAAATGTCTAAAACTTCATTTTTCAGGCAATTTCAAAAGAAGTATGGTATGAGTCCGTCCAATTATATTGAAAAGGAACAATTAACCTCAAATCGACAGAGTGTTGATAGTCAAGATATTAACGCAGAGATGTGATTTTTTGGAACTCCTAATGTGATTTTTTGGGACTCCTACCCACTTGAAAAGCACTCTTTTTTATCACCTCTTAATTACCTTTGCTCCATGTCAAACTGAAATACAGAAATGATATGGAGCAACTTTATTTATACATACTTCTCATTGCAACCCTGCCCGTCATAGCGGTGCTTGCCTTTGCCCTCTGCCGTTGCAGGCGGAGGCTGAGTCGCTGTCAGGAAGCGATGGTGCGCCTGATTAACGAGAATCTCGACATGAAAGAGAAGTTGCCCGCGCACGAACGCCCCAATTTCATGAACCGCGGGGACATCACGCCCGAAGAATTTACAGAAATCATACATAATATGCTGAAAAGACTGATGTTTTTATCCCTCTTTTTCCTTGTCGCGGTATATCCGATGAAAGCGCAGGAAAAGCAGGACACGACCTATCTGTTCCGCTTCGTGGCGGACAAGGACATGTTTTACTCCCCGTGGAACGGCAACGGCGAACAGCTCGCCCGCCTGTTGAAATGCGTCGATGAGAACCGCTCTGCCATTGAATCGGGGCAAATGTACCTGTTGGTGACAAGCTACGGCACAGACGGAAATGCCGGGCAGCCGGCTACAGAAGTGGCGAAAGTACGCCGCAACCGGGTGAAGTCGGAACTGATTATGCGCGGCAAGGTAAAGGAAACGCATTTCGTTACAGACCGTTCTTTTGATGCCGGCTATACGGATGAGAACGGTAAATCCTTGCGCAACATAGTCATCGTTACACTTCCCGCCTCTGCGGACAAGGTAGCGGAAATAGCCGGAGAGGAAGCCGCAACCAAGGTAGAAGCCTATAATAAAGAGGTATCGGGCGAGGCGGAACGCGAGCGCATTGCCGCAGAGAAAGCAAGAGTACAAGCCGGGGAAGCTCGTATGAAAGCTGAAGAAGAGAGGATTAGGCAGGAGGAAGTACGGATAGTCGCAGAAAAAAACGAAGCCGAAAGAAAGGCAACGGAGGCAGAACACACTGATGCAAAAGGAACTACCCCAAAGATACAGAAGGAACCGGAACAATATCACGTAGCCCTGCGTGCCAACCTGCTGCGCTGGGCAACGCTCACACCGGACTTGGGGCTGGAATGGCGCATCAACAGCAGTTGGAGCATCGTGGCAAACGGCTCGTGGACTTCATGGTCGTGGAACGATAAGGACCGCCGCTATGCCATCTGGGAAGTGATACCGGAAGTACGCTATTACATCGGCGAACAGAAGGCATGGTACGTGGGTGCGATGTTCAAGACGGGGCAATTCAATTACAAGCTGTCCGGCACCGGCAAGCAGGGTGACCTGATGGGCGGCGGCATTACGGGCGGTTATCAACTGAGACTGAACAAGGCACTCTCAATGGACTTCAACCTCGGACTGGGCTATCTCAATGCCGACTATGAGAAATACAAGGTCATTGACGGCGTGCGTGTACGCCAAGGCAAGGAAAGCAAGAACTGGTGGGGACCCGTCAGTGCAGGTGTAACACTGGTATGGACGATATTTTAATGGAATGAGAACATGAAGCATACAAGACGATATATGACAATGGCAGGTATGGTGGCGGCGGTGCTGCTCGCCTCCTGCGTGAAAGATGACCTGTACAACACGCCCCATCCCGACAAGGGAGCGGTGGTCATCACTACGGACTGGACGGACGCGCTGGCGGAAAGCACCGTGCCCGGCACTTATCTCCTGCGTATGGACGACGGCAAGGCGGTGCCGACAAGCGAGAAAACAACCGTTTATCCGGAACTTCTGACACCGGTAGCGCATACCTTATTAATATACAACGAGCCGGAAGGCATCACCATAGCAAGCAATGTGGCAACCGTGCAGCAAAAAGACGGTATGCTGATTCCGCTGCCCGGCTACCTGTTTTCGGCAGAGAAGCGGTTGGACATAGTCCAGGACGACACTCTACATGTATCTGTCCCGATGGAACGCCGCCTGTGTCCCATCGTCCTGAACCTTGACCTCAATGGTGAAAACGCAGACGAGATAGCCCGGATAGAAGCCACACTGAGCGGACTCTCCGGCAGCGTGGACCTGCGCACGGGCACGCCCGGAGGTGAGAGCCTGACGGCACGGCTTGACGTACTGCGGGCGGAAGCCAAGGCACGCGCCACAGATGCGATGGCGTTGGAAATGAAATGCCGCGTGACGGGAACGGCACAGGGAGAGCGGCAGATACTCACCGTAAAGGTAACGATGGCGGACGGATATGTAAGCACGATTACTTCCGACCTGACGGAACATTTGAAGGACTTGAATGCCGATATGGAACCCGTCAGGCTGGAAGGCTCGATTGAAGCCCCACAGGACGGGCACTTCAGCGGAACAATTGAAGGTTGGGAAGAAGTGGACGGCGGAGATACAGATGCAAATTGAAAGTTTTATTGAGACAAAATAAAAAGTAATGATGAGAAATTTAAAAACCAAAATGATGGCAGCAGCGGCAATGACAATCATGCTGACAGGCTGCAACAGTGAGGAAGGCTTGCCTGTAGGGGGAAGTCAGGGTATGGCACATTTCAGTGCCACCATCCATGCTCCGGGTACACGGGCCTACGACCAAAGCTGGGAGGTAAACGATGAAATCGGCATCAGCGGGACAAGCGGTGATAAAGCCTACACCAATGTGTGCTACCTGACGGAGGGAGGAAACGGCAGCTTTACTCCGAAGGATGAAAGCGGAAAAATCTATTTCCAAGGCAATGACGAAGTAACCTTCACCGCCTACTATCCGTGGAATGACCTGCAAGACAGAGCGACCACCATCAGTGCCGACACATGGGGACAGAAAGAACAGAAGAAGTTCGATTTCCTTTGGACACAGGCCAAGGGAAGCAAAACCAATCCGAATGTGGCTTTCACGTTTGCGCACAAGATGGCAAAGGTGGTGCTTACCGTGAAATGCGGTGACGACGTGAGCTATGAAGAGGTAAAAACCGCCGTGCTGACACTGGACGGCTTCAAGCACGGAGGCTCGTTCAATGTAGCGACCGGAGCTGCGGAAGCTACCGGCAACGAAAGCGCGATGTGGGAGTTTGCGAACAATAAGGACGAGGACGTGTACAACGCCCCGTTCAAGCGTGACGATGAAAAGCAGACGGTTTCCTACACCCTGATATTCTTCCCGCAGGTGTTTGACTCGGCATTGCCGTTTACCGCCACGCTGACGGGCGAACAGTCCTTTACGGCAAATCTCGATTTCAAAAATGCCAATGCAGAAAAAGACAAGGAACAAGCCAAGAACGAATGGGTGGCAGGCCGCCAATACAACATGGGCGTTGTGTTGAACAAGACGGGCATCACCGTGGAAGGCTGTACCATTGCTCCGTGGGAGGAAGTTCCGGGAGGCGATTTCTCGGCTGAATAAGATTGGAATAATATTAAAATCTAAAAAAAACAGATATGAAAGCAAGCAAATATTTATTTTTGGGAATGGCTGCACTGGCTTTTACGGCTTGCAGCAACGAAGAAGTGATAAACGATGGTCCGGTGGCAGCGCAGGTCAGCGCGGGCATCGAAGGTGTGCAGACCCGCGCAGCGGGAACAAGCTGGGATAGCAACGACGAGATAGGTATCAGTTGCAATGGAGGAAAAACACAATACACCAATGTGTATTATACCGTCAGCAACACATCCGACGGCAGTTTTACAAGCTCCGCCCCCATCTATTTCCAAGACTTGGAAGAAGTTACTTTCTCTGCCTACTATCCATATACGGCAGAAGGAGGTACGATAAGCAAGACCATAGCGGCAGACGACCAGAAAGCGGATGCACAGAAGAAGATAGACTACATGTTTGCCTCCGGAGCAAAGGCAAGCAAGACAAATCCGAATGTGAAGTTTACGAATGATGGAGCTACTGACGCCTGTTTCAAACATCGCATGAGCCAGTTGAGTTTTACTTTCAAACAAGGAGCGGATACCGACCTGACGGCTATGACCGACTTTACCATCAGTGGTTTGAAGATGGAAGGTACATTCAATACTGAGGACGGAACAGCCACTGCAACGAAAACGGCACAGGCAGAGGATTTGAAAATCACTGAAACACCGTCCGCATCCGATACCTACACCCGTTCGCTGATACTTTTCCCACAAGAGGTAAGTGACGGTAAATTCAATCTTACACTTACACTGGGTGAAGAAATCTATAAGACGGAACTGTCAATTCCCGAAGACAAAACAGCCTTGACCGCCGGCAACAAGTACACCTATACCATTACAGTAAACAAGACCAAAATCGAAGTCGGACAGTCTACCATTGAGGGCTGGGGCGATGGTGGCAGCAATAGCGGTGAAGCCACAATGTAATTAACCCCACTTTCAGCCACCTCATGCAGCAAGGATAATGCACGGAATATATTAAGGTATAAAGTGTGTTTCATAGTGTGAGGTGGCATACGGAAACAATAAAAGACAACTGAATATGGTCAATAATCCCAAGCAGGAAGGGATTGAATTTCCTGTTAACTTTAAATAATCAGTATTATGGCAGGTTTAGTAGATTTATTTTATCCGGACAACAAACATCGCTTAGACAGACTAAATGAGCTGGCAGAGCAGTGCAGCCTGTATCAGCAAGAAATTTCTACCCAAAAACAGGATTACGATGAGCTGATAAAGACTATAAATGAGGATGTTGTTAAAATATTTGGTTCGTTTCAAAAAGTGGAAATGAAGGATGTGAAAGTTCCGGATGGTTCCATCATCTGTCAAGTTGCGGGAGGTGTAGCCTCTATCTTTGCCGGAGCCGGAGCGGTAGCTGCAATGAATGTTGCATGGAAATCATGGATGCTGAGTCAAGGGCGCATAGGTGAAGCGGCTTTGGTCAAGCTGATAGGATATCCCAGATGGTTTCGGTTTGCCCGTTTCGGCGGTGCTATAATAGTGGCATTTGCTTTGGAATCCATTATAACAGCGATAGAGGGAGCTGTACAAAGAGATCAGTTGAGAGTGGGAATTCATGACTGCATACAACCTCGCGTGAATTTATTTAAAGTCTATAGGCGCAATAGAATGTTGATAATGAACTTGAAGGTTATAAAAAACCTTTTGGAAGACTTGCAAAGTATAGGTATTCTTACACCGGAACAGATAATGTCTGTGGTCATTTCCCGTGCGGAAAAAACTAAAGCTGAAATGGATTCCATCACTGACGAAATTCTTGAAAACGAGTTGGCGCAAATTGATATAGACCGCCAATCTTGGACAAAAGAAGACCATATATTAGGAGATTTGGTTGCATTGCCTCTATCTGAATTGGAGGAAGCACCGGTTGATTACCTTGACGGAAGTCTGGTTTCAGCAGAAGGCGATGATAAAATTTACCTCATAATGGATGGTAAACGTAGCCTTATCCCTCATGACAACACATTCAATGCGTTATTTTCAACGAAAGAATCCGTACATAAGATAGAAAAAGCATTCATGGAATCTATACCGGAGGGAGAATCATTGTCGGAATCAGCCTGCCTTATGAAGTGCGAGGAGAACGGAAATGTCTATTTTTATTCCAATGCGAAGAAAAAGTTAATCCGTTCGATTGGAGAATTCAACAAAGCCGGATTCAACCATGAAAACATACTTGGAATTACGAAAGAAGAAGCGGATAACATTGAAACTGCAGGTGATTTTATTGTAGCTGAATGGTAATTTTTTAATAAAAAGAAAATGGAAAAAACAATTAATGTAAGAGCTGACTCCAGAGAAATATCCATTGATATGCCGCAAGGTTATTTCTTGTCATGGTTTGCTACAACGCAGGCGGAATTTCGTATTACCGCCACACTGAAGGATGAATGTAAGACCTACTTTTCCGAAAGCAAGGCTTCTACGAACATCGATCCCCCTTTGGCGCAAGGTGCAGGAACGATGCTCGGCAAAAAATTGAAACTGTTGATAGACATCCCCCAATCGTTAAAGATAAGGATGGAAACCAACAAAAATTTTGTTGAAGTGGATGGGGTGGAAATCGCACGATGCTATACGTGGCTTATCGAAGACCAGAATGACAATGATTTTAATGACCTGCACCTTAGCCTGATTGGTTGGAGGAAGAAAGGATAACAACACAGCCATCCCGTGCGCCAAGCGTAAAGCACGGAGGTACACGAAACAAAGTGCATCGGGCGGCGTCGCTGCCGCCGGTGGCACAAACGAAATAGAAACAATTAAAACAACAACCGGAAATATGAAAAGAAGCAAAACACAATTGTTGCGGAGCCTTGCGGCGATGATGCTGCTTAGTGCAGGGCTTGCCTCGTGCTCGCAGGACGACATGCCGCAGACAGGCGGCACCCCACTGCCCGAGGGTGAATATCCGCTGACGCTCACCGCTTCGGTGGACGGAATGAATACCCGCGCCACCGGCAAGGACGCATGGGTAGATGGCGATATGATAGGCGTGCGCATCGGCACGGATGATGCGACAGGCTGCTACGAGCTAAACAGCGACGGCTCGATGAAGAATGTCATCACCCCGGTGTATTGGCAGAATACCGCCTCTTCCACTGTAACGGCATGGTATCCCTACGAGGGAAAAAAGAGCGTGGACATCTCCGACCAATCGAAAGGCTTTGTAAACATTGACTTTCTGACCGCTACGGCACCGGAACAAAACTACCAAAGCTCTGTGTCGTTAAAGTTCGAGCACCAAATGGCAAAGGTGAGCTATACGCTTCAGGCTGGCGATGGCATCACGGAAGATGACCTGAAAGGAGCGGCTGTACAGATTGCCGGCTACACAAAAGCCTCCTTCTCTGAAGGGGAATTGACAGGCAATGATGACGGCTGGATTACTCCGGCTTCCGACAATGATGCCCTGCTCGTGCCGAAAGACATGACGGGCAAACCGCTTATCAAGGTCAGCATCAACGGCAAAGACTTCATCTACACCCCGTCTGACGAAACCGCCGGAAACCTGAAAGCGGGCTGTCATAACACCTACACCATTACTGTCAAGAGAAACGAAATCGTGGTGGAAGCCGGGCAGAGCGTTACTTGGGGAAGTGGTGGAAACTTCACCTCAGGCATTGAGGAAACCCAGACATACAACCTCTTTTTAGCCTGCACAGATGACATTCAGGAGATATCGGTAACGGATAAAGGAGGTCAAACTCTGTCCCCAAAATCAGAAAACACTTATTCCTTGTCCACCCAAGGCTGCATAGTCAGGTATAAGATAGCCGAAACCGTACAACCTCCGTTCCGCCGCGACGGAACGACAGGAGGTTATGCCGAAATATCGGGAAGAAAAGAGGGCGACTTTTATGTCATGGAAATTTCCGACATGTCTTCCGACATAAGTATATCGATAGACCCGCACTCCGCACCCATTGTCGGGGACTATTATTATACCGATAACAGCTATTCGACCCAAATGCTCGATAAAAAGGAAAACTGTGTCGGTGTGGTTTTTCATGTCGGTCCAGGTCCGGGAGACGAGGTATCTGCCTATGATAGCAAGCTGAATGCCATTCACGGCTATGTGCTCGCTGCCTACCCTGCTTGTAATGGTGATCGTCCTTCTTGGTGCAATCCAAATTACCAGAAAGAGCTTATCGGCACTCATGAGCGACCCGACGACTGGTGCGGATACAAGAATACGAAGATGATAATCAATTCTGCCCAAAATAAAAACATAACCTTGTCGGCAGACAACTATACACATGTCTATTATGCCACCACATATAACCAAAACACCGCTCCGAGTCAGACAAGCGGTTGGTATCTGGGTTCTGCCGCACAGATGAAAAAGGTAATCGATGTGTCCGGTGTGATAACCGCTCCCATAAGTAATTGTGGCGATGCTACAAATATCAAATACTTGGGTACAAGTACCGAAAGGGACGATACTAAAAATGACATCTACGGTATCTACGACATAGAAGGCGGCAGTCTGCGCCTCGGCTTTAAAAACTACGGACAGAATCCACGACCTATATTAACATTCTAAATTGACCTGCAATGAAATTATTTCACCATAAACGCAACCGGCATCTTCTTGCCGCCGCTGCATTCATCATGCAACTGCTGTCCGCGTCCTGTACTTCCGACAGTTACTTGGACGAGCTCGGACAGCCGGAAACCTCTTTTGTCATCCAAATCGAGGCGGCAAACTTTTCGCAGTCCCCCGCCTCGCGGTCGAACAATACAAATTCCAATTACACCACCACATTCGCATCGGGGGACAAGGCAGGGCTGATTGCTGTCGACAAGAACGGAAGTGTCGTTCCGGAATTGAATAATGTCCCGCTCAACTATGATGGCTCGAAATGGAGCTTCGCCGACGGATCCTCCTATTATAACTCCGGTTATACCTACATCGCATATTATCCCTACAAGGAGGAGGCAAGCGGGCTGAAAAGTATCAGTGAACTGCGGCAGGCGTTTCCTCCTGCATTGGACCAGTCGGATATAAGCAAATATACCACTGCCGAGATTATGGCGGCAGAGGGTGAATGGGAGAGCAGCAGCAAGACGCTCCGTTTCGGAATGAAATACCTGCACACGCTGCTGGTACTGCCCAATGCGTATGATACCTATTATCAATTTTCCGAAAATTCGTACAGTTTTTCCGCTCCGATAACGAATGTAGCCGTTACCGTAGGCGGCAAAGTATATAAGGCAATGAACTGGACCAATAACAATTTGAATCAGTACAGGGTCGTCATCCCTGCATCGAATCAGGAACGTGAATTGAGAGCCTGTTTGTCGGGAAATGACAAAAGTCTCATCCTTGAAACCCGACAGACACTGGCTGAAAGCCAGTATTACGAATGGCGAAACAATGGCTTCGACATTGGTAACTACTCTGAAAGCGGCTTGATACGCGTAGGTGATTTCGTTTGCCGTACAAACGATGGAAATGATTGGTTCATCGTGCCGCAGGAGGCATACGAAGCAGCGATCAATCCGATCGGTGTGGTGTTCCATGTCGGTCACAACGCTGAAAAGGATGATGCCATGTCTGTGTATCAGAACCAATTTAAGGATGGCAAATTCCATGGTTACGCGGTTGCCCTGACCGATGTGGGATCATATCGTTGGGCATACAAGGATGGTGCATACAGTCAGAATGCCGGAACGAGTACAAATACGGGGGATTGGAAAGGGTACAGCAATCAGAAAGCCATCGAAAATTTTGCCGACAACAATTCGGATGGATGGGAATTGAAACATTTTGAAGCGGCATATCGGTGCTCTCTTTATGGGACGGACCAAGGTGATAACTGGCAGCGTCGATACGCCGCACCGGTCAATACCAGCGGATGGTTCCTACCGTCGTGCAACCAGCTGACAACTCTTTATTCCTTGAATCGTGATAATGCGAATTTACTTGCCACATCAATGGACAATGTCAAGAGTCTGGATAAAGATCATATCCGTTGGTTCAGTACAGGTTGGTATTATTGGTCGTCCACTGAGTATTCGCGCAGCTCGTACTACGCGTGGGACGTGTACTTCGACGATGGCCGCACGCGCTACGACGTTAAGCGCTATACGTACGATGTGCGTGCCGTCCTCGCTTTCTGATCTATTTACCTATTTAATCTATTTATCTATTAAAGACTTATAGAGAGTAAAGTCTCGCGAAGCGGGTCGAAAAATTTAAAAAAATTGAAGCTATGGCATTATCCGAGGATTTACCCCTGTACCGGGACACTTACCGGTTGTTGAACAACCTGCTGGCGCTTACGCAGGATTTCCCGCGCTTCTTCCGTTACAGCATGGGCAGTCGCATGGTGGATTTGACTCTGGATATGCTGTCATTGATTTATAAAGCCAACAGCAGCTATGAGAAAGTGGGCATACTGACCGAATTTCTCGACCGCTACCGGATGTTGCAGATGCTCTTCCGCGTATGCGTGGAGCAGAAGGTGATAACGGAGCGGAAATACGCCTCTTTCGGGCTGCTGATGGAGAAGATAGGCAAACAGGCTACAAGCTGGAAGCAGTATAACGAACGCGGAATGAAAAAGAATGAAGAAAAAAGGCAATGATTTATCAGTCGGAATCCGGGCGGTCAAGGCTTCCCGGAGCGAACTGTTTTTAATTGAAAAAGGGCTGCCGGCAGGCTTCTCTCGTGCAGGGAAGCTCGCAAAGATAAACACAGGCAGCATCTGTTGGTCGTCCACTGAGAATTCGAACAACTCGAACAACGCGTGGAACGTGAACTTCAACAATGGCAACACGAACAACAACAATAAGAACAATACGAACGATGTGCGTGCCGTCCTCGCCTTTTCAATAAAAACTTTACGATAAACAAAAAAGAGTATTGAGATATGGTGTTACAACAAAGTCTTTTCACGGAAGAGGAACTCGGCGGCATCCCATTGGAGGATGTCTTCGAGGCATACTTCGAGTGCCGCAAGAAGAAGCGCAATACCTGCAATGCCCTTGCCTTCGAGAGCGAATACGAACGCAAGTGTGTAGAGCTGTGGCGGGAAATCAACTCCGGCACCTACCATCCTTCGCGTTCCATCGCTTTCATCATTACCAAGCCCGTGAAGCGGGAGGTCTTCGCCGCGGATTTCCGCGACCGCGTGGTGCACCACCTGATAGCCCGAAGGCTCGTTCCCTTGCTGGAAGCGCAGTTTATTGACGACAGCTACAGCACCCGCAAGGGCAAAGGCACACTGTACGGCATACTGAAGGTGGAGGAACACATCCGCCAATGCTCGGAAAACTACACCAAAAACTGCCACATCCTGAAGATAGACATCCGCTCGTTCTTCATGAAAATATCGAAGCAACGGCTGTATGACCTGACGGAGCGTCTTCTGCGGGAGCGGTACGAGGGAAACGACTTGCCGGTGCTGCTTTATCTGCTCCGGGAGACGGTGTTCAACCGACCGGAAAAGAACTGCATCCGCCGCACGCCTCCCCAAAGCTGGCGCGGATTACCAAAGGACAAAAGCCTTTTCCATTCCGACGGCACTTGCGGCCTGCCCATCGGCAACCTGACCAGCCAGTTGCTTGCCCTGAACTTTCTCGATGAACTGGACCATCTGATTACCGGAGAGTGGGGCATTGAACATTACGGCAGGTATGTGGACGACATGGTGCTGGTGCATCCGTCCAAAGAGCGTCTGCTGGCGGTCAAGGCGAATATCGCCGCATGGCTCACCGCACACGGACTGTCGCTGCACCCCCGCAAGATGTATCTGCAACATTATACGAAAGGTGTGCTGTTTGTAGGCGGCATGATACTGCCGGGAAGGAAATACCTGAGCAACCGCACGGTGGGGTTCTGCTACGATGCCATAGACCGCCTGAACCGCCTGGCGGAAAGCTCGCCCGACTATGTCCTGACACACGGGGAGGAGTTTGTCAGCACGGTCAATTCCTATCTGGGCATGATGCGGCATTTCGCCTCGTACAACCAGAGACGCAAGGTCATGACGCGCGTGGGTAAGGAATGGTGGAGGGTGGTCTGTTTTGAAGGACACATAGAGAAAGCCGTCCTGAAAAAACGGTACAGACCGGCGGAGCGGAAAAAGAGAGAGATAAGGAATGAGATTACGGAACTAAAAAAAATGACATGACCGAACAGGAACTCATCAACAAGCAAAAAGAGTACGGGGACAGCCGTTTTGCAGTGACACGCTCCGGCAAATTCTTCTGTGCCTACGGTTGCGGAGCATTCGCATTGGCGCGTGCCACCGGCTACCGCGTCATGCGCCGTCCGCGCAAAGGGGGACACTCCGTGCTGACCACCGGATTTCCGGAAAGCCGTCTGGCGAATGTACTGGAGCAGATAGCCGCCTGCGGCGGCGAGATTGTTGTTCAAGAAACAGACTGTTTCGTTTTTGCCGGCATAGACGGCAGTGAGGACGACGGGCTGGTTTCGGAGCAGAAACCGCCGAAAGAACATAAAGATACGGGGATTCGGAAGGATAAGGCAACCTTACGGGAACGGATTATGTCGTTCGACCTTTCCCGATCCACCCCGATGGAAGCAATGCTGTTTCTTGACACACTGCAAAAACAGATTAAAGAAAACACAGTCTAACAGATACCGAATATGGGAAAGAAGATGTCATTGCAACATAAAATCCTTTTCGGATACGTGGTACTGGTGGCGGTCATAGGAAGCATGGCCGCCACTTTGCTGCATGAGCGGAAACGGCTGCGTGAGATAGAAGCGGAAACGGTAAAAATCCGCTCGGTGCGCCTTGACATCAACAAGGCACACAGCCGCATCACGGGGCTTGCCATCCGGGGTGAGAGCGTAGTGGCATGGGAAGAGGCGGACTATCGCGACTACCGTCGCCACCGGCTGCTGACGGACAGCCTGCTGCAAACGCTGAAGCCCCACTGCCGGGAATATGTGCACCCCGGACAGATAGATACCCTGCGGCACCTGCTGGCGGAGAAGGAAACACACCTGCTGCGCATCATGCAGAACCTCGACCACCGGGACGAGCGCGACAGCCTGCTTGCCACCCAGCTGCCCGAAGTGGCAAAACGGGCGACAAGGGTACGCACCATACGACAAAAGAAAAAAGGCATCGCCGGGCTGTTCGGCAAGAAAGAAGAGATACGGGTCATGCCCTCCGCCGGGGAACTGCATGCCCTGAGCGACAGCCTGACCGCCATGCAGCGCAAGCAGGAGAAGGAGATGGATGCCTACGCCGACAGCTTGCGCACCCGCAACCGTACGCTGAACATACAGCTGAACCGATTGATAAACAACCTCGACGGGCAGGCACAGACCGCCTTTGCCTCACGGGAGCGGAAGATGGCAGAAGCACAGGACAACTCCATACGCCTGTTCACCGCCGCCATCTCCCTCTCCATCATCCTGCTTTTTCTGTCCTACCTAACCATACACCGGGAAATCAAGCGAAATGCAGACGAAAAAAGGAAACGGGAAGAACTGATCGGGAAATTGCAGGAAACTATCCGGCATAACGAGGAACTGACGAGGGAAAAACAAAGCATCATGCAGACCATCACCCATGAGCTGCGCTCTCCGCTGTCCGCCATACGGGGCTATGCGGAAATGATAGCGACTGATAAAGAGAGTTCCATTTGCATCCGCCATGCGAAAACCATTGGCGATACTTCCGGACGGATGGCAGGAATGATAGACACGCTGCTGAACTATTTCCGTCTGGACAGCGGAAAGGAAACCGTCTGCTCCCTGCCGTTCCGAGTAAAAAGCATAGCGGAAATACTGGAAACGGAGTTCATGCCACAGATGGAAAAGAAGCGGTTGGCATTTGAAACGGTCAATGAGGCGGACGAGGTTGTCATGGGTGACCGTAACCTGATACTCCGCATCGGCAGCAATTTGCTGTCCAATGCCTTGAAGTTTACACAAAAAGGCTCGGTCAGACTGATTACCGGATATTCGGACGGCAATTTCATGTTGGCTGTGGATGATACAGGCACAGGAATAGACAAGGGAAAGCAGAACCGGATATTCAAGCCATTCGAGCGGCTCGGCAATGCCGCCACGCAGGACGGCTTCGGGCTGGGACTCGCCATTGTAAGAAGCCTTGCTGAACTGATGGACGGCAGCATCACGGTGGAAAGCGTGCCGGGAAAAGGCAGCCGGTTCACCGTCACACTGCCGTTGGAAAAGGCGACCGAAACGGAAAGACAACCCTCTTCCTATACCGTAACGCATCATCTTTCCGGGTGTTCCGTGCTTTCCATGGACAATGACCAGATGGTACTCGGTATGCTGCATGATATGTTCGAGCAAAGCGGGGTACATAATGAAACCTGCATGGACATGGGCGGACTGACTGAAAAACTGCGTGGCAGCCGCTATGACCTGCTGACCACCGACCTGAAAATGCCGGACATCAGCGGCTATGAGGTGCTGGAACTGCTCCGTTCATCCGACATCGGAAACTCGCGTACCATTCCGGTACTGGCGATAACCGGTTCGGGAAGCGTTACGGAAGAAGAACTGAAACAGGCAGGGTTTTCCGCTGTCCTGTTCAAGCCGTTTTCCATTGACGAACTGCTGGCAGTGGCTGAACAGTGTATCGGAGAAAACCGGACACGATACATTGACCTGACCCCGCTGTTTGCCTACGGAAACAAACGGCACAGACTGGAATGCCTGATAAGCGAAACGGAGAAAGAAATGGCAGGCATCAGGAAAGCCATAGACAATGCCGACAAGGATAAAATTGACGGCTGGATACACCATATCCGCAGTTCATGGATGCTGATAAGGGCAGAACAGCCGTTGCAGGAACTGTATGAGGCAATACATGAGAACCGGACAATGGAAGAAATACAGGCAAGAGCCGGGAATGTGCTCTTACAGGGAGAGAAAATCATCCGGCTTGCCAAAAAGGAGATAGAGAAAACGAAATGGGAAAAATAATAGTGATAGAAGATAATCCGGTATTCCGCGACCATGTATGCGGAATGCTGGAAAGTGAAGGCTACACGACCCGGACTGCATGCGATTGCGCCACAGCCCGCAAGTTGCTGGCGGCACTGGAAACGGACGATATAGTGCTCTCCGACCTGCGTCTGCCCGACGGGGAATGCACGTCATTGCTGGAATATATGCGTGCTTCCGGCATGAGAAACCCCTTTGTCATCATGACCGACTACGCACAGGTAGTTTCGGCTGTCAGTTCCATGAGGCTCGGAGCGGAAGATTACATTCCCAAAACACTGTTGCAGGAAAAACTGCTGCCCCGGATAAAGGAGCTGGCGCACAAAGCGGAGGCAAGGCGCAAAATTTCCATATTCGAGCGCAGGAGTACCGCATTCAGGGAGATAAACCGGCGTATCTCGCTGGTAGCCCCGACAGACATGGGCGTGCTGATACTGGGCGAGAACGGTACGGGCAAGGAACACATAGCGGAGAAGGTACACGAGCGAAGCCGGCGTGCGGGCGGACCGTTCGTAGCCGTGGACTGCGGCATGCTGACTGGAGAACTTGCCGCCTCGGAACTGTTCGGACACCGGAAAGGCTCGTTTACGGGAGCCGTGGCAGATAAGAAAGGGTGCATGGAAGAAGCGGATGGCGGTACACTGTTTTTGGACGAAGTGGGCAATCTGCCACCGGAAGTTCAGCAAAAGCTATTGCGTGCACTTCAAACAAAAAGTTACCGTCCGGTAGGAAGCAACCGGGAACGGAAAGCGGATGTCCGAATCATAGCAGCCACCAACGAGCATTTGGATAAGGCGGTGGAAGAAGGACGCTTCCGCAGAGACCTGTATCACCGGTTGAAAGAGTTTGTCATACAGGTCCCTCCGCTGCGTGAATGCCGGGAGGACATCCTGCCGCTGGCGGAGTTTTTCCGGGAGCTTGCGAACAGGGAACTGGGACGGCATACCGAAGGATTCGACAAGGAAGCGGAAAAGGTGCTCCGTATGCGTACATGGTCCGGAAATGTGAGGGAATTGAAACAGACCATCGGTTCTGCCGTATTGCTTACGGAAGGGAAGCTGGTTACTGCCGACAAACTGGAAGCGGAAGGTAGCGCACAGGCTGGCTGCATACTGCTGCTGAAAGACGAGAATGAAGAAAAGGAACGTATCGTGCAAGCACTGGTGCAGGCAGATGGAAATCGGGAAACGGCAGCCGGACTGCTGGGCATCAGCCGCACGACACTGTATAGCAGGATGAAAGAATACGGTATCATGCAGAAAAAGAAAGGAAAATGAAGATTTTTCCACCGAAAACCCTATCTTTGCATAGAGTTTGGAGAAAACACGGGACATGAAGATGCTGATTTTCTGTTCCGAAAAGATATAGTATAGAATAAGACCGCAAGGCGTTTCAAGTGTAAATCTGGTAAATTGAAACTGAAAGAGACTAATTGCGTGATGCTTATGCTATGCCTTGGCATAGCGTGCATTCGCGTACATCTTTCAGGGGTTTTACCAGAACCCACACTTGAGGTAGCGTGAATTGCACGCTATTTTTTATTATACGGCTTACGGTCACAACAGAATGACCGCTATGGCAAAAGTCCGATTACTCGCCGTCCTGACAATGGACGGATGTCCGACAGATACGACCGCACTGTCCGGGCAATGGCTCGGTTCCGACAAATACGGGACAGGTGCGCTGAAAGAAGACGCCATCTGTATCCTGAATGAGAACACGTCACTTACCCACCTCTCCAGTTGGACAGAAAACTCCGATGATTCATTGACCTATCTGATAGAAGCCAGCGAAAAGACGGCAGGTATCATCAACGGCATGATGCGTATGCGCCTTGTGGATGAAATCATCCTCTACCTGCTTCCCGTCATAGCGGGAAACGGCAGCAGGCTGTTTCAGGGCTCACTGCCCGAAAGCGAATGGACATGCACGGAGAGCAAACGGTGGAAAGACGGCATAATACGGATAACCTATGGTCGGAAAACACCCCGCCAGCCGGTGGTTGTGTTCAAAACATGAACATTTTCAAGAGCTTCCGACGTTCAGAATGTGAACATACGTTCAGATTTTGAACAAAAAACGAGGCATGAAAGTTTGTGCCGAAAAATATTTTCTCACTCTATTTTACTGAATATCAGATGGATATTATTATTTAGCAGAAAGGCTGTTTCGACAGGAGCGGTATTTGTCCAATCATTTTATGTGCGCACACTTTTAATCCAAGTGTAATAACATAAAAATGAAAGAGATATGGAATACCTCATATTGACAGAAACCGAATTTTTCGGTCTTATAAACGGGAGCGATGAAACAGCCGGTCTGAATACCGCATACAATTGTTTTGTGAAGGCGGTTGTAGAACTGATGCATGACGGCGATACGGACGGGGCGAAGATTGCGCTGGCGTATGCCGAAAACGAACTGCAATACCACCACACGCAGTATATTGCGGGTATGAGAAGCCATACCGCCCTGTTTGTCCGTAAAGCCTTGTCTTTCATACGCAAGATGCAGAAACATATCCCCTCCAACCGCCTGCAGGTGCCGCCACTATCCACAACCATCCACTCTGAATGTGAAAAGAAAAATGATATTCCTGTCAATGCCCCTTCCATGCGCTGGACGGGCAGTATGGCTGAACTGGTGGAGCTGATTTACGGGCTGGATGCCATGAAGCTGGTAAACGAGGGTGAAACGGGTATCAAGGAACTGCTGGAAGGTTTCTGCAAGGTGTTCGGCATGGAAATAAAAGAGAGCCAGTGTTACAATACCTATGCGGACATCAAGCGGCGGAAGAACGAGAGCCGCACCTATTTCTTCGACAAGGCTGCGGAGAAATTGAACCGGCGGATGCAGGAGGACGAGGAACGGGAGCGGATGCGGAAAAGATAAGCAGAAAATGAGGCATGGGCGTCATAGTCTGCAAAAAATTGCTTACCTTTGCAGAAACAATTATAATACAATAGATTATGGCATTAGAAATTAAAGCAATCCCCACGCTAAAAGGCAAAGAGGCAGAGCGTTTCGTGAAGGAAGCGGACAAAGCCTACAAAAGCAAGGAGAAGACCGACTTCAGCAAGCAGGTAAAGATAGCCCGTGCCATACTGAAAAAAGCCAATATGTTGTAGGCATGGGATTCCTGTTAGACAAATGCAGTTTTTCTCCGCTTGACGAGGAAGTCATAGGCAAATGCCGTCCTTTCTCATGCGGCAATGCCGACTTGGACGACTTTTTCCGGCAGGACGCACCGCTTTACAGCCGTCAGATGCTCGGAAAGAGCTATTGTTTCCGGCTGGACGAAGACCCTTCCGTCATTGTCTGTGCATTCACGCTCTCCAATGACAGCATCCGTGTGGACATATTGCCGAACAGCAGGGAAAAGAAAGTGCAGAAAGACATCCCCCGTTCCAAGCAGATGCGGCGTTATCCGGGCGTACTGATTGGACGCTTGGGTATCAATACAGAATTTGCCCACCGTGGTATAGGCAGCGAACTGATGGAGTTCATCAAGTCATGGTTCATAGACGCAGGCAACAAGACCGGCTGCCGTTTTTTGATAGTAGATGCCTATAACGAGGAAATTCCGTTGGGATATTATCAGAAGAACGGTTTTACTTTCCTGTTCTCCACCGAAAGCCAAGAGGCGGAGAATACAGGATTTGACAAGGATACGAAACTGCGTACACGGCTGATGTACTTTGACCTGATTTCATTGGTCAATGAGCAGGAAGAATGACAAGGGGACAATTCAAATGAAAAGAAAACAAGCCTTCCATGCGAGTACGTAAGGCTATTATATACTTTTGGAAGGCATTCTATTTATAACGGGAATGGCAAAAAAGAAAAAGCGGAAACAGCACACAGCTACCGACTTACCGATAATCCTTGATTACGAAGGTGAGCCGATGTCCGTCTATGACCCGATAACCATGATGCCGTACAGTGAACCTCCCCTAACAGAAAGGACACGTTTCAAGAAACTGAACAGGGAACAGAAGGCGGCTTTCAAATCACTGGTGGTGTCAGCCATCACCTATTATTGGGAAACGGAGAAGCAGATACCTTTCGGAGAAAGTATGGCAGACATCCGACACTGGCTGACAGAAGCGTTTGCCGAAGACTATGGAATACTGCTGAAAGAAGACACCGAGTTGAAAAACTACCTGATGACCCTTGTCATTTCATCCGTCAACAAATTACTCAAGGCAGAAAGACAGATACAAGAAAAGAAAAATCCGTAACATTTCACATTGGAGTGCTACGGATTTTCCTTTTTTCGCTTGCGGCGTGTTACTTGTTCTGCAAGAGGTATTGCAGTTCCGGGTCGGACTGGATGCGCTGCAACTCGTCGGCGACAATCTGCCGCACTTCGGCACGGATGCGGTTGTAGTTCTCTTGAATCATCTCCTTCATGCGGTCGTTGCCGTCGGTATCGGTAAAGTCCGTGATGACGGGAATAGGCTTGTAAGCCTGTTCCTCACGCTTGACCTTCTCGGCATCCACCACAATCTCGCAATGGAAAATCTTCTGCTCGATACGCTCGTTGAAGTTGTCGGCGACCGCCCCGACGAACATGCCCTGCGTGAGCGTGGAAATCTTGCTCGCCGGGATAAGGCTCTCCATCTGCGTGTTGATGGAGGTGGACTTGTCCTCGCGGTTAATGGTGATGCTCTGCCGCTTCTGCAAGATTTTACCGAAACGTTCGGACAGGGTCTTGGCGGTCTCGCCGACCACCTGCCCGGAGAAAACGTTGCCGACGGTGTTCATTACCACGGCGGCTTCCTTGTCGCCGTAGTCGCGCTTGAGCTGGGAGAAGTCCTGAAAACCCAGCAGAGTGGAAACCTTGTTGCTCCGGGCGGTGGCAATCAGGTTGTCCAGACCCTTGAAGTAAATCGTGGGCAGCTCGTCTATGATAATGGAGGACTTGAGCCTGCCCTTCTTGTTCACGAGCTTGACGATGCGCGAGTTGTACAGCCCCAACGCCGCCCCGTAGATGTTCTGGCGGTCGGGATTGTTGCCCACGCAAAGGATTTTCGGCTCGTCGGGGTTGTTTATGTCGAGCGTGAACTCGCTGTCGGACATGACCCAGTAGAGCTGCGGGGAAATCATGCGCGAGAGCGGAATCTTCGCCGAGGCTATCTGTCCGGCGAGCTGTTCCATCGCTCCGCCCTGCCATGCGTCCATGAACGGGGAAAGGTAGTTCTCCAGTTCGGGGTAGCTGGTCAGAATGGGAAACACGTCCTCGTAACGGCGGTTGAGCAGTTCGATGGCATGGGGAAAGGTACAATACTTTCCGTCCTGATAGATGCGCAAAAACCATATCACTGCGGCGAACAGGATAATCGGCGACTCCACGAAGAAATCCCCTTGTTTCTGCACCCAAGTCTTGTTCAAATTGAGCATAATGGTATAGGCACTCTCGTAGGCATCGGTGATGTCCTCCATGAAATCCGGGTGTATGGGATTACAGCGGTGCGAGCGGCGCGGGTCGTCGAAATTGATTACATAGAACTTCGGCTTGACCCTGTACCCGTCCGGGTGGTTCAACAGATGGTTGTAGGCGATGGTGGAAAGGTCGGGATATTTAAAGTCATAGATATATTGACTAAAACCTTTCTCAATCTGCTGCTTTATGAAGGAATTTACCACGGCATACGACTTGCCGCTGCCCGGCGTACCCAGCACGATGGAAGCACGAAACGGGTTTACCACGTTGATAAATCCGTCGTTCCACTTCTTCTTATAGTAAAAGCGGGTGGGCAGATTGACGGAATACTCGTTCTCCATGAGGCGGGTTTCCTGCATGAAACTCTCGTTCTCGACATTGAACACGTCTTCCATGAGGTTGGTACGCAAGAGGCGGCTCATCCATGTGCCCGCCATGAGCAGGCAGACATAGCCCGCCGCCATCGAAGCGGTGTAGAAACCGGCGACCGCCTCCACCGGGAGCGGCAGGGACAATATCCACCAGTTAAGAAAGAACAGCACAAGCCCGGCGGCAAGCACCGTCCAAATCCTGCGCCAAGTGATTTTCTCCTCCTTGACGCCCTTCGTGCCGAGGCACGAGAGCGCGAGCAGCAGAAGGGCAAAGAACTTTGTGTAGAGGATATGATGGAACAGCCCTGCGGTGCGGTCGAAGTTCATCAGCACCCTGTCCACGACACCTATGCCGATGCCCCACAGCCTTACGGCTTCATAACAATACCAGTAGAGGTGGATGACCACCAGAATAATGCTCACGGCACGGAGAAAGTCCATGATTTTCGCCAGTGCCCTCAAATCGTCTTCCTGTTGTGACATAATCTGTTTCTGTTTTTAAGTTGTTGGTAAATAAATCATAACCCCAGCCCCTTGCGGCGTTTCTTCCGTCTGCGTTTGAGGTCACGCTCGAAAGCGGCTTCCTCCGCCTGTGCGCCCGAAGTGTCGCCACCGAGCAAGCCCAAGCCGGAGGAATATCCCCCATCGTGCTCCACGACGTGACGGTCTTCGGACTGCTGCCCATCCACCGTAACAGTAAAAGGCATGGGCGGAGTACCGGCATAAGGCAGGGTGAAATGTTCCTGCAAGGCATTGGCAGAAAACTCCCTGCCCAAGCGCGAGCCGTTGAGAACGCAGCCCGTGCGGTGGTCGATGAAGGTTGCCCCGTAGATGCGGCCTTCTTCGGTATGACGGAATACCACATCCACACCTTTCGCTTTGAGCAGGGCGACAAACTCCTCGCGGCGGTACGTCCGGGCAAGGGCGGCGGCGACGGTCTTGCGGGTTATCTCCGCCAGACGCTTGTCTCGGATTTGCCCTTTGGAGTATTCAAACCTGCGCTGTACGGCTTCATAGCCGACGGACTTGCCGATGCGGGAAGCCTTGAAAGGGTTGCCGGTTCTGTTACCGGCATCATCAGTGGCAGAATAGACCAGCCCGTGATACTCGCGCCCGTCCACCATGCCGTGCGCTTCCTCCACCGTGACATTGTAGAGCGAGAGCAGGGCGCGGTATTCACCCATCGTCTGGAACTTGTAACCTGCCATGACCGCCTTGGCTACATTCGATACCTGCCGCTTCACGTCGCCCTGCGATGTGTCCACCCTGCGGAGCGGATTGTCGGTACGGTGCTGCCTGCGGTCAGCCGGGTGCAGCCCGTACTTCTTTTCCAGCTCGGAGGTGATGCGCTTGCTGCGCCGGTGGATGAAGTCACGGTTAAGCCGCCTGCCGCTTTCGTCCACATTGACGGAGACGATGTGCAGGTGGTGGCGGCTGATGTCCTCGTGCTTAAAGATAAGATACGGCTGGTCGCCGTAACCCAGCCTGTCAAGATACTCGCGTGCGAGCTGTTCCAGCTCCGTGTCGGTCAGGCGGTCGTCGGGATGCGGATTGAGCGAAATATGGATGACCTTGTTGCGTGTGCGCACCTGCTCCGGCATGAACCGCTTGAAATCCTGTTCGGCACGTGCCACGTCCACCCGTCCGCTGCCGTCGTCGAAGACCCTGTTCACGGCAAGGAGCCTGCCTTCGCCCTCGTTCACCTTCAGACCGTTGTAGGCGAGTGCGCCGTACAACGATGTTCCCATGCTTATCTTCGCGACCATCTCTCCTCAAACTCTCTTGAAAGTTCCACGACCTGCCGCGTCAGAGCGACCAGTTCCTCCGTGCATTTTTCCAGACGGTAGAGCAATGCCATCGCCTTCTTTTCCGAGAAATGGCAGCGAAGCTCCCTGACCGTCTGGTTGTAGTTGTTGCCGACCATGCGGTACTGCGCATGGAAAGCGGAAAGCTTCGTGCAGTAGTCCAGCAGCGTCCTGTCCGTGACCAGCACACGGAAGGGCTGTCCGAAGAAGTGCGCTTTCAGGAACACCGCCCTCGCGTACACGCCGGATTTCTCATACATGGCAAGAAACTTCTGCCATTCCTCATTGTCGAAGCGCACCATCACGCAGTGCGACTTGCGGCTCTCTTTCGGATGCCGCCCCCATTTGGGCATTTCATCCACGTTCTTTTTCCTGTTCATCTTTATTATGGATTTAGTGGTTCGTTTCACGGCACAAGCGCAGCTTCCGGCACGCATACCGCAGGTAGGAAACAGGCTTCCCGACTTCGGAGGGGAAGCCCGCCCCCGCAAGGGGCAAGGTTGTTTCCGGGAGTAACCGGAAACCCTTTGAGTTACTCAAAGGACACCTTGCTGTGTCTTTAAGGACACAAGAATCCGTACACGACGGATTGGGGATAGACCTGCCTGTTACCAACCCCAAAGGTATCGGGCGACCGATACCTCCCAGCTGCCCAAAAGAGAGACGGAACTGGGGTGCGGTGTGCGCATCGGGACCGTTGCCCTGCCGCTTGGGTGCAAAGATACGGGGTAAAAACGCACCGGAAAGGGGCCGGACAACGCCACAAGCTACCGGAACAACGCCAAATGCTGCCACGCAAGGGGGAAACGATACAGACCGGCGGATTTGTATATTCCTTTGCGGACAGAAACGATGAAGCAACAAGGCAAATAAATGAACATGGATGGAAACAGACATTTGAAAAGGCAAGTCCGCACGGACGGACAGACACACCGCTCCGCTGATGTACTGACATACATACGTACTGATGCATTGACATACATACGTGCTGACGTATTGACGTATCGGCGTACGACAGCACACCGGTGGGGAACCAAACCAAGACCTCCGTAAAAATGCGGGTATGCAAGAAAGTGCGTCTGCGCATATATGAGGAAGCGGAGAAACGAACAGGCGGGGAGACACACCGCCACAGTCATAAACCAACAACGATTAAAACATACAGAAAAATGAACAAGGAAACATTCGTTGCATTCGCAACACAGAAAGGCGGGGTCGGCAAATCGACCGTCACCGCGCTCGTAGCCAACTATATCCACAACGTGATGGGGATTGACGTCGCCGTGATAGACTGCGACGAACCGCAGCACAGCATCGCCGGGCTGCGCGACAAGGAAACGGCACTCATCGAAAAGAACGACAGCCTGAAGGCCGTCGCTTATGAACATTTCCGCAAATCTGGACGCAAGGGATTCCCCATTGTCCGAAGCAACGCCGTGCAAGCGTTGGACGATGCGGACAGCCTGCTCTCGGAGAAAGGATACCGGCCGGAAATCGTGTTCTTCGACCTGCCGGGCACGCTGAAAAGCGACGGGGTGATAAAGACGCTGTCGCAGATGGACTACATCTTCACGCCCGTCAGCGCCGACCGCTTCGTGGTGGAAAGCGCGTTGCAGTTCGTGATGATGTTCAACGACAACCTCGTCACCACCGGGCTTGCCAAGACAAAGGACATCTCCCTATTCTGGACGATGGTGGACGGACGGGAGAAAACCGGGCTGTACGACCTGTACGGCAAACTGTTCGCCGAAAACAACTTCCGTGTCCTTGACACGAGGCTGCCCGACAGCAAGCGTTTCCGCCGCGAGCCGTCGGACGACCGCAAGTCGGTCTTCCGCTCGACCATCCTGCCGCCGGACACCTCCATGCTTAAAGGAAGCCGTATCCGCGAGCTGTCGGAAGAGATATGTTCCATCATCAACGGGTGAATCTTATGGCAAGCCGAAAGCTGAATACGGAGAGCATAGACGAGAGCCTGCTGCTTGCCTCCATAGGAAAATCCCGTCAGATGGGCGGACCTCCGGCAAGGGAAGGAACGGACGAACCCGATGCCGGCAACGCACCGGAAGATGCGGTACAGCCCACGGAAGCGAAAGCACGGAGCGAACCCGCAAAAAGAAAGAAGCCGGACTACGGCTCGACCTTCCTCAAACGGAACGAGGTGAAGCTCCGGCACTGCGTGTACATCAGCAAGGAGGCGCACAGCATCGTTTCCAAGATAGTGAACACCATCGCCGACAAGGAAATAACCGTGGGCGGCTACATCGACACGGTGCTGATGCGCCACTTTGAGGAGAACAAGGACGAAATCAACGACCTGTACCGCCGCAACAGGGACAACCTGATTTGAAGAAAACATTGTATCACATAAAAAATAAAGACGAAATGAAACTGAACATCCACATTTTCAGAAGAAAGCAGAGAGAGGAAGCCTATAAGGGCAAGTACCTTAACGGACGCAAGCCGGAAGGCACCGCGCAGAAGGCGGTGTACATCAGCCGGGAGAACCACGAGGCGGTCAGGCGCATAGTGGGCATGGCGGGAGAAAACGGGACGACCATATCCGGCTATATAGACCGCATCGTCACCGAACACCTTGAACGCCATAGTACGGAGCTGGAGAACCTGTACAGGAAGAAAAGCCACGATGTTGTCGAACAGATAACGATAAGCCGATGGTGACGCTGCTGTTAATCCTGATGATGGCGTGCAACCTGTGGATTCTGTTCTACCTGACATGGGAACGCAAGGAGGCACGGAAGGCGGACAACAGGGAGGATGCCGGAAATGCGCATCAAAGACCGCCGGACGAGATTATGGGCAAGAGCAGGTTCAGGATGCCGGAAACGAAGCCACAAACTACCACTCCGGCGCCAAATGCTGCCACGGAAATGCAAAGCGAGGCGGTGGACGAGAAGGACGTTACCTTTGCCGACGAAATGGAAACCTCCGGCAGCCACTCGGTGGAAACAAAGCCCTCGCGCCAAGTGCCCGATGAAGAACTGGACGAGGTTTTCAGGGATAACCGCGTCCACGACACGGACGGGGAGTTTGACGGGGAGCAGCCACAGGCAGGCGGAAATACCTTTGACGAAATCGACCGTGCGGCAAGGGCGGTGAAGGACCCGAAAGCAGGGAAAGCCGACATCCTACAGGCAGGCAAGGTATTCCACGAGCTGGAAGGAACGGAGTTCTACGACATGTTCCGGCGCAACAATGCCCGGTACGAGGCAAGGGTGTCTGAAATGGTGGAAACCTATCTTGCAAGCATCCGGCCCGCAGAGAAGAAAACAAGAATGAAAGCGGCTGTACGGAAGGAATACGAGAACTTCAACATCCGCGACTATGTATAACAATGTAAAAAACGTAACGAAGATGCGAAAAAAGAAAATCGACTACGGCTGAAAGACGGCTTGCCACCGAATCCACTAAATCCGGAAGCCGGCTTTATCCGAAGCCGCAAGAATTAAAAAAGTATCAACCGCCGAAGGGAATATCCGACCCGGAGGCACAAAAACGAAAAAAGATTATGACAATGACATCGAAAAAGAAACAGATTATCCTCGCAGCCCTTCTGCTGGCTGCCAACATCTCCGCCTTCGCTCAGGGCAACGGCATGGCGGGCATCACCGAAGCCACCAGCATGGTGACATCGTATTTCGACCCGGCGACGAAACTCATCTACGCCATCGGCGCGGTGGTGGGCCTTATCGGGGGCATCAAGGTGTACGGGAAGTTCTCGTCGGGCGACCCGGACACGAGCAAGACCGCCGCAAGCTGGTTCGGAGCCTGCATCTTCCTGATAGTGAGTGCGACCATCCTACGCTCGTTCTTCCTCTAAACAGGCATTTCCAATACATATATAATAAGGTATAAGGACAATGGCTGACGAGTTGTTGAGCGCTAAGCGCGAAAAATACCCGGTAAACAAGGGCATCGGTCGTCCGGTGGAGTTCAAGGGGCTGAAGGCGCAATACCTGTTCCTGTTCGCAGGCGGGCTGCTCGCCGCCTTCATCCTGTTTGTCATCCTGTACATGGCGGGCGCAGGTCAGTGGCTCTGCATAGGCTTCGGCATCACGGCGGCTTCCGCCGTGGTGTGGCTCACGTTCCGGCTGAACGCGAAGTACGGCCAGCACGGGCTGATGAAGCTGGGCGCTGCACGGATGCGCCCCCGCTACCTGCTCCACCGCAGACGGGTGTCCCATCTGTTGAGATGGAAAAAGAAAGGAGGAAAAGCATGAGAAACGTAATGAAAGCGACCACGCTGGAAAGCCGTTTCCCGCTGCTGGCGGTGGAACACGGCTGCATCATCTCGAAGGACGCGGACATCACCGCCGCCTTCGAGGTGGAGCTGCCGGAAGTCTATACCGTGACGGCGGAGGAATACGAGGGCATCCACGCCACGTGGTGCAAGGCAATCAAGGTGCTGCCCGACTACTCGGTGCTGCACAAGCAGGACTGGTATGTAAAGGAGGAATACCGCCCCGACTGGCAGAAGACAGGCACGGGCTTCCTCGCACGGAGCAACGGGATGCACTTCAACGAGCGTCCGTATCTGAATCATAAATGCTATCTGTTCCTGACCAAGACGACGAGGGAGCGCATGAGGCGGCAGAGCAACTGGAGCACGCTGTGCCGGGGGCACATCGTCCCGAAAGAGATACGGGACAGGGAAACGGCGGTGAAATTCATGGAGGCGGTGGAACAGTTCGCCCGCATCCTGAACGATTCGGGGCACATCCGGCTGCGCCGGCTCTCCGATGACGAGCTTGCCGGCACGGAGAAGGAAACGGGCATCGTAGGCAGATACCTCGCCCTGTCACCCGGCAACACGGACTGTCTGGAAGACATCGCCATGAGCGCGGAAGAGATGCGGGTGGGCAGCAACCGCCTGTGCCTGCACACGCTCTCGGACACGGAAGACCTGCCGGCGGCGGTGGAAACGGATTACCGCTACGAGCGTCTTTCCACCGACCGTTCGGACTGCCGCCTGTCGTTCGCCGCCCCGCTGGGACTGCTGCTGCCCTGCAACCACATCTACAACCAGTACGTGTTTGTCGGCAACAGCGACGAGGAACTGCGCCGCTTCGAAAAGTCGGCGAGGAACATGCAGTCGCTCTCGCGGTACAGCCGCCAGAACGCCATCAACTGCGAGTGGATAGAGGAATACCTGAACGAGGCGCACTCGCAGGGGCTGAAATCCGTCCGCGCCCACTGCAACGTGATGGCGTGGAGCGACGACGGGGAGGAACTGAAACGGATACGGAACGACGTGGGGAGCCAGCTGGCTTCGATGGGCTGCGTGCCGCGCCACAACACGACAGACTGTCCGACGCTGTTCTGGGCGGGCATACCGGGCAACGCGGCGGACTTTCCGGCGGAAGAATCGTTCCACACGTTCATCGAGCAGGCGGTATGCCTCTTTACAGGCGAGACCAACTACCGGGACTCGCCCTCGGCTTTCGGCATCCGCATGGCGGACCGCATCAGCGGCAAGCCCCTGCACATCGACATCTCCGACCTGCCGATGAAGCGCGGCATCATCACCAACCGCAACAAGTTCGTGCTGGGACCGAGCGGCAGCGGGAAGTCGTTCTTCATGAACCATCTGGTCAGACAATATTATGAACAGGGCACGCACGTGGTGCTGGTGGACACGGGAAACTCCTATCAGGGACTGTGCGAGATGATACACCGCCGCACGCACGGGCAGGACGGCATCTACTTCACCTACACGGAGGAGAAGCCCATCTCGTTCAACCCGTTCTACACGGACGACGGGGTGTTTGACGTGGAGAAGAAGGACAGTATCAAGACACTGCTGCTGACGCTGTGGAAAAGCGAGAACGAGCCCGCCACGAAAACGGAATCGGCGGAACTGGGAAGTGCGGTAAATGCCTATATCCTGAAAATCCAGCAGGACAGTAACATCGTGCCGTCGTTCAACACGTTCTACGAGTACCTGCGGGACGTGTACCGCAAGGAAATGGAGGAGCGCTACATCAAGGTGGAGAAGTCGGACTTCAACATCGACAACCTGCTGACCACGCTCCGGCAGTATTACCGGGGCGGACGCTACGACTTCCTGCTCAACTCGGCGGAGAACATCGACCTGCTGCACAAGCGGTTCGTGGTCTTCGAAATTGATGCGGTGAAGGACAACGCCGAGCTTTTCCCGGTAGTGACGATTATCATCATGGAGGCTTTCATAAACAAGATGCGCCGGCTGAAAGGCGTGCGCAAGCAGCTGATATGCGAGGAGGCATGGAAAGCCCTGTCATCGGCGAACATGGCATCCTATCTCCAGTACCTCTACAAGACAGTGAGAAAGTATTTCGGGGAGGCAATCGTGGTGACGCAGGAGGTGGACGACATCATCAGCTCGCCCATCGTGAAGGAGAGCATCATCAACAACTCGGACTGCAAGATACTGCTTGACCAGAGAAAATACATGAACCGCTTTGACCAGATACAGTCGCTCCTGGGTCTGACGGAAAAGGAGAAGTCGCAGATACTCTCGATCAACCAGTCCAACGACCCGGCAAGGCGGTACAAGGAAGTCTGGATCGGACTTGGGGGCACGCACTCGGCGGTGTACGCCACGGAGGTGTCGATGCACGAGTACCTCGCCTATACGACGGAGGAGACGGAGAAGATGGAAGTGCGCGGGCTGGCGGAGAAGCTGGGTGGCGACATGGAAGCCGCCATCCGGCAGGTGGCAGAGCGACGGAAGGAAGAAGGCTGAAATGCCGGAAAGGTGAAAAGAAAAATGACTCATAAACAAAAGAAGTATGACCGATTAAGAAAACAAGAATTAAAGAATCATGAACATCAAACTGACAAAGACGGAAAGGCTGCTGCTGTGCGGCGGTCTGATAGGCATGGCATCGCTGATGCTGCAAGCCTGTGAGACGGTAATGAAAGAAAACGAAGATGAGCGCGAGAAGATTTGCGGCAACTGGGAAAGCGCGGAGGGAAAGCCCGACATACTGGTGTACCGGGAGGGTACACTTTACAAGGTGACGCTGTTCCGACGGTCGGGCGTGCGCCGCAGGCTGAAGCCGGAGACCTACCTGCTCGAACGGGAGGAGAACGGCAACCTCTACATGAACACGGGCTTCCGTATCGATGTGGCGTACAACGAGGAAACGGACGTGCTGACCCTCTCGCCGAACGGCGACTACATCCGGGTGGACACGGATGACACTTCGGACGGCGAAAAGAAAGAAGAACAATAAAGATGTACCATTCAATCCAACGTGAAAATGAAAATGAAACGAAAACTGAAAATGCCGCTGATTGCGGTCTGCCTGTGCCTGATGGGTACAGGCAGGGCAAATGCCCAATGGGTGGTGTCCGACCCCGGAAACCTTGCGCAGAGCATCATCAACTCCGCCAAGGAGATGGTGGAGACAGCCGGGACGAAAGCCAACACCCTGAACGGCTTTCTGGAAACGAAGAAGGTGTTCGAGCAGGGAAAGGCCTATTATGACGCACTGAAATCGGTGCACGACGTGGTGAAGGGCGGCGCGAAGGTGGCGAAGAGCATTGGGCTGGTGATGGAAATCTCGGAAACCTATGTGGACAACTACCAGAAGATGCTCTCGGACGGGAACTACACGCCGGAGGAGCTTGCCGCCATCTCGTCGGGCTATGCGATGCTGATTGACGAAAGTTCGGACGTGCTGCAGGACCTGAAGAATGTGGTGAACGTGACGGGGATGTCACTGACGGACGCGGAACGGCTCGCCATGATCGAGAATGCCTACCGCAACCTGCTGAACTACCGCAACCTCGTGCGTTACTATACGAACAAGACCATATCGGTGTCGTACCTGCGGGCAAGGAAGAAGAACGACATGGACCGGGTGATGGCGCTTTACGGAACCCCCAACGAAAAATACTGGTAGCCTATGGGAGAGTTCGATAACCTGCACCGGATACTCCTCTCGCTGTATGAGGAGATGATGCCGCTCTGCTCGGACATGGCAGGAGTGGCAAAGGGGCTTGCCGGACTGGGCGCCCTGTTCTATGTGGCGGTGCGCGTGTGGCAGTCGCTCGCCCGTGCCGAGGCGATAGACGTGTACCCGCTGCTGCGCCCGTTTGCCATCGGGCTGTGCATCCTCTTCTTCCCGACCATCGTGCTGGGGACGATGAACTCCGTTCTGGGAGTAGTCGTACAGGGGACGCACTCGATACTGGAGGAACAGACCTTTGACATGGAGAAGTACAGGGAACAGAAAGACAGACTGGAATACGAGGCGATGATGCGCAACCCGGAGACCGCCTATCTCGCCTCGGACGAGGAGTTCGACCGCCAGATAGACGAGCTGGGCTGGTCGCCGTCGGACATGATCACCATGACGGGCATGTACATGGACCGTGCGTCGTACAACATCAAGAAGAGCGTGCGCGACTGGTTCCGCGAGCTGCTGGAACTGATGTTCTCCGCTGCCGCACTGATAATCGACACGCTCCGGACGTTCTTCCTGGTGGTGCTCAGTATACTGGGACCTGTAGCCTTCGCCTTCTCGGTATGGGACGGCTTCCACTCCACGCTTTCGGCATGGTTCAGCCGCTACATACAGATTTACCTGTGGCTGCCCGTCAGCGACCTGTTCAGCACGATACTGGCGAAGATACAGATACTGATGCTCCAGAATGACATCGAGGCGATGCAGGCAGACCCGAATTTCTCGGTGGAGGCGAGCAACGGGGTGTACATCGTGTTCCTCATCATTGGCATCGTGGGCTACTTCACTATCCCGACGGTGGCTGGTTGGATTATCCAAGCCGGTGGCGGTATAGGCAGTTACAACAAGAACATCGGTACAGCCGGAGCCTTGGGCGGCAGTCTGGCGGGCGCAACCGCAGGAAATGCGGCGGGACGCACGGGCAGGTTCATCAGGGGAACGGCGGGCAGGCTGTTCAGGAGATAGGCGTTCCGCCTTTCACGAGTCGCCGACTTGTGCCCCTCTTGTCGCTGACTTGGCATCCACCAGTCGGCGACAAGGGAAAGGGGATGTGAAAAGGCAAAGAAATTCATGAACTAAAAGACGAAAAGAAGAAAATGGAATTCAAATCACTCAAGAACATTGAAACGAGTTTCCGGCAGATACGTCTGTTCGGAATCATCTACACGGCGGCGTGCGCCCTCGTGGTGGTCTGCTCGGTGGTGTGTGCCTTCCGCTTCGCTGAAGCGCAAAGGCAGAAGATATACGTCCTTGACGGAGGCAAGAGCCTGATGCTCGCGCTCTCGCAGGACCTGTCGCAGAACCGCCCGGCGGAAGCGAGGGAACACGTGCGCCGCTTCCACGAGCTGTTCTTCACCCTCTCGCCGGAGAAGAGCGCCATCGAACACAACGTGAAGCGCGCCCTGCTGCTGGCGGACAAGAGCGCGTACAACTACTATGCCGACTTTGCGGAAAAGGGATTCTACAACCGCATCATTGCAGGGAACATCAACCAGGTGCTTCAGGTGGACAGCGTGGTCTGCAACTTCGACCGCTATCCCTATGAGGCGCGGACATACGCAAGGCAGATGATCATCCGTGAGAGCAACGTGACGGAACGCACGCTGGTGACATCGTGCCGGCTGCTGAATGCGAGCCGCTCGGACGACAACCCGAACGGGTTCACCATCGAGGGGTTCACCATACTGGAGAACAGGGACATCAGAAGCGTGGAGAGATAGGCGTATGGGAAAGGTGAGAATAATCATTGAAAAGTGCGCCACCCGTTTCCGGACGGAACTGCGCAGAAAACTGGACACGCTGCCGCCGAAGGCAAGGCTGGCGGTCATTGCCGGGATGCTTGTCCCCTTTGCCGCCGGGTGCCTCCATACGACAGTTGCCTCCATTGCCGGCTTCGGAGAAAGAGGTGGCACGATGAAGATGCGGCATATCGAGAAGCCGGACCTGCCTGTGCAGGAGAGTATGAAATTATATAATAATGTGTATGGAAAAGGAACAGAAGAAAAATGAAACAAAGGAGAAGAGACCGCTGACGGAGGAACAGCGCCTGTTGAGAAGGAAGATGCTGGCCTTTCCGCTGATGGTGCTGACCTTTCTGGGCTGCATGTGGCTCATCTTTGCCCCCTCGCAGGAGGACAGGGAGAAGGAACGGCAGGGGCAGGGATTCAATACAGACATGCCCCAGCCGGAAGATTCCAAAATCATCGGCGACAAGGCGAAAGCCTATGAGCAACAGCTGCTGGAGAAAAGGCAGAAGCAGCGCCGGGGCATGGTGGGCGACCTGTCCTCGTTCTGGGACGACACGGACGTGAAACCGGATGCGGCGGATGCACCGGAAGACTGCCGCCTGACACCGGCGGAAACACCCCGAAAGGAAACGGATAGCCGGCAGCATGCGGGTATCCGTTCTTCGGTTACTGCCAACAAGCGGCTGAACACCTCGCTGGGCACGTTCTACGAGCCTCCGAAGGAGGATGCCGAGAAGAAGGAACTCAGGCAGCGCATCGACGAACTGGAGCGCATGGTCATGGAACAGGAGAAACAGCCCGCAAGGATGGAGGAACAGGTCGCCCTGCTGGAGAAGTCGTACGAGCTGGCGGCGAAGTATCAGAACGGGGGAAGCAATGCCGGACAGACCGCACGGACCGATGGGACGGAAATGACGGAAAGCAATGCCGGCGAAAAGAAAATGAAGGCTGAACCAGTGAGCGGCGTGCAGCAGCTGGTGGTGTCCGCCCTGCCGCAACCCCTGACAGATTCCGCCTTTATAGCGGACTACGGGGGCGAAAGGAACTACGGGTTCCATACTGCCATCGGCACGGCAGAGGCTGCCGGAAAGAACACCATCGCCGCCTGCGTGCAGGGCGACCAGACGGTAACGGACGGACAGACGGTAAGGCTGCGGCTGCTGGAGCCGATGCGGGTGTCTGGACGGACAATACCAAGGAATACGACCCTTGTGGGGACGGCACGCCTGCAGGGCGAGCGTTTGGAAATCGGCATCATCTCGCTGGAACATCAGGGGAACATCATTCCGGTGGAACTGGAGGTGTACGACAGCGACGGACAGGCGGGCATCTTTGTGCCCGGCTCGATGGAAGCGGACGCGGCAAAGGAAATCGGGGCGAACATGGGCAGTTCGCTCGGAAGCAGCATCAACATCTCGACCGATGCGGGGGCGCAGCTTGCCTCCGATCTGGGAAAGGGAGTGATACAGGGAGTGTCGCAATACATATCGAAAAGGATGCGCACCGTCAGGGTACATCTGAAGTCGGGATACAGGGTGCTGCTGTATCAGGAAAAATAGACAGCAAGAGACGAAAGGAAAAAACAGCAAGAGGCGAAAGAAAAAAAACAGTCAAATTTTATCAACCACTAAATCCAACGTAAAAATGAGTATCAGAAAAGTAATGATGATGTTTGCCCTTATGACGGGCATTGTCTGTGCAGGACACGCACAGGAAGTGAAAAACGACAGCACCGCCACCACGAAGGCGGAGGAGCTGAAACTGGTAAAGGACGTCTATCCGCAGACAGAGGAGAACGGCGACCTGTATCACGGACTGACCAGGAAGCTGATGTTTGACCGCATGATACCGCCGCACGGTCTGGAGGTCACGTATGACAAGACGGTGCATATCCTGTTTCCCTCGGCAGTGCGCTATGTGGATCTCGGTTCACCCAACCTTATAGCGGGCAAGGCTGACGGTGCGGAGAACGTCATCCGCGTGAAGGCGACGGTAAGGAACTTCCGCACGGAGACGAACATGAGCGTCATCACGGAGGACGGGTCCTATTATTCATTCAACGTGAAATACGCCGACGAGCCGCTGCTGCTCAATGTGGAGATGAAGGACTTTATCCATGACGGCAGCACGGTGAACCGCCCGAACAACGCGCAGGAAATCTATCTGAAGGAACTGGGAAGCGAAAGCCCCATGCTGGTGCATCTCATCATGAAGTCGCTGCACAAGGAGAACAAGCGCAAGGTGAAGCACATCGGCTGCAAGCGTTTCGGCATCCAGTATCTGCTGAAAGGGATATATGTCCACAACGACCTGCTGTACCTGCACACGGAGATAAAGAACCAGAGCAACGTGCCGTTTGACGTGGACTACATCACGTTCAAGATTGTGGACAAGAAGGTGGCGAAACGAACCGCCATCCAGGAACAGGTGCTGTTTCCGCTCCGTGCGTACAACTATGCGGTACGTGTGGCCGGGAAAAAGTCCGAGCGCACGGTGTTCTGCCTGCAGAAGTTCACCATTCCTGACGGCAAGCAGCTGGTGGTGGAAATGAACGAGAAGAACGGCGGGCGTCACCAGACGTTCACCGTGGAGAACGAAGACCTGGTACAGGCTGAAACCATCAACGAACTGCGTGTGCGATGAAAGGGAAGGCTGTGTTTTTAGCAATGCTTCTGTCCGTCCTTCTTGCAGGACGGGCGGAAGCCCAGCGATGCCTGCCGAAGATGCGGGGCATTGAGATGAAAGCCGGAATGACCGGGGCGGACGGCTACTGGCTGGGAGCCGCACTGTCGAGCTATGCAAGGGGCGGCAACAAATGGGTGTACGGGGCGGAATACCTGCAGACCAATCATCCGTACAGGAGCGTGAATGTTCCTGTGGCACAGTTCACGGCGGAGGGGGGCTACTATTACAATTTCCTGTCGGATGTGAAAAAGACGGTGTTCTTCTATGCTGGGGCGTCAGCCCTTGCCGGATACGAGACGGTAAATTGGGGAGAAAGGACGCTGTATGACGGGGCAAGGCTGAACAACAGGGACGGCTTCGTCTATGGTTGCGCCGCCACGCTGGACATGGAGCTGTATCTTGCGGACTTCATCGCACTGACGGCTTCGGTCAGGGAGCGTTTCCTATGGGGCGGCAGTATGGGCGTGTGCCGTACGGAGTACGGGATAGGTATAAAGTTCATCATCAACTGACGTGTGAACTTATGGAAACGGAAATAGACAGAATGAAGAGGATACCGATTGAGGACTTTCTCGCACGGCTGGGCCATTCGCCCGTGCAGCGCAGGACAAACGCGCTGTGGTACAAGGCTCCGTACAGGGAGGAACGCACGGCATCGTTCAAGGTGAACATGGAGCGAAACCTGTGGTATGACTACGGGCTGGGCAAGGGCGGCAATATCTTCGCCCTTGCCGGGGAGTTCATCCATTGTGCCGATTTCCTCTCGCAGGTAAGGTATGTGGCGGAAGTGGCGGGTATGCCGCTGCCGGAAAAGAAGGTGTACCACCCATGCGAAGTGAGGCGGCCGGTAGAGCCGTCCTTCGAGGACGTGGAGCTGATGTCGCTCCAGAACCGGGCGCTGCTCTGCTACATGCAGGAAAGGGGCATATCGTCGGGGGTGGCCATCGGCGGATGCAGGGAGATACACTACACCACACACGGGAAGCGGTATTTTGCCGTGGCATTTGGTAACGGAGGAGGCGGCTATGAGATACGCAACCGCTTCTTCAAGGGATGCCTGCCGCCCAAGGATGTGACACTGCTGGCTTACGGTTCGGCAAGCTGCAACCTGTACGAGGGGTTCATGGACTATCTGTCGGCACGTGTGCTTGGAATTGGAAACGGTGAAGACCACCTCGTGCTGAACTCGGTGTCGAACCTGACGAAGGCATACAGGCATCTGGACGGTTACGGGAAGCTGCAATGTCACTTTGACAATGATGAAGCCGGACGGAGGACGCTGGAAGCCCTGCGTGCACGGTACGGCGGAAAGGTGACGGACTGCTCCGGACTGTACGGCGGCTGCAAGGACCTGAACGATTATCTGCAAAAGACGCTTGCCGAAAGGCAGGCATGGAGGGAAAACGAAAAGAAAGGAAAAAACAACGGAATAAAATTATAATGATTATGGACATGAACAGACTTAAAGATGGAATAAGAGAAAAGGTAAATACAGTAAAAATGCTGGCAGTCTTCTGCACCGGACTGCTTTCTATCGGCATGACGGCCTGCGATGATGGGCTGGATGTGACGCAGGCTTATCCGTTTACGGTGGAAACGATGCCCGTACCGAAGGAGCTGGCAAAGGGTGAAACGGCGGAAATCCGCTGCGAACTGGTGCGTGAGGGCGATTTTGACGGGGCGGTCTATACCATCCGATATTTCCAGTTTGACGGTAAAGGTACGCTGAAGCTCGACAACGGGCTGGTGTTCCAGCCCAACGACCGTTACCTGTTGGAGAACGAGAAGTTCCGCCTGTACTACACATCGGAGTGTGACGAGTCGCAGAGCCTGACCATTACGGTGGAGGATAATTTCGGGAACTCTTTTGAATGGGAAACGGATTTCAACAACGATTCGGATGCGGAAGAGGCTCCGTCCGGAAACGATACGCTGAGTACGGTGAAAGGAGGTGTCTATCAGTAAGGGGGTAATGAAAAGGCTGCTTGCCCCGGCGGTGCTGGCGGTTGCTTTTTCCGCCAGCCTGCCGGCGCAGAATACTGGTACGGTTGGGACACCCGCCTCGTTCAAAGATGAAGCGAAGGCGGAGTTAGCCGTCGAGCTGATTAAGAAATACGAGGGACTCCATGACCGTTCTGATTATCCGTACTACGGTTACGGACATTGTAAACTTCCGGGAGAGAAACTGTCCTATGATATGACGGAGGCGGAAGCGGAAAAACTGCTGATAAGGGATTTGGAGAAGCGTTACAGGTTGTTCAGCAAGTATGGGAAAGATGCCCTGATCCTGACCGTACTCAGCTACAATGTGGGTCACGGAACTCTGCTCGGATATGGGAAACACCCGAAAAGCCGTCTGGTGAAAAAGCTGGAAGCCGGTGACAGGGACATCTATAAGGAGTATATATCCTACTGCCACTACAAGGGGCGGAAAATCCGCTCGATAGAGCGGCGACGGAAAATGGAGTTTTTGCTGCTGTATGAGAAGTAACGTAAAGGGAGAGCTTCACACGAATGGTGGGGTCTCCTTTTGTCATTTTCCGGAAAGGTTTTGCTTAGCTCCGGGAAAAGACCTAATTTTGTACCACTTTTTTTGAAACAGAAAAAACAATCATGGAAAAATATATGGCAAAAGCGGCGTATGCCTTTCTGATTGGGCGTCCGTATGGCATACGTCTGGACTTCAAACATAAGGGCTTCGCTCTTTTCAATCACAACATGAACGAGCTTGGCAACCATCTTCCCGGCAGACTGGAAACGCTCCCGCTGGAGGATTTTGACGTGGAGGATATTCCGCTGTGCGGGGAGCGTATTGTCCGAAAGGAAAACATAACGGACATATTCTTCTATGACGAGAAGAGCAACCCGTATTCGGACAACCGGGTGGATATGAAGAAACTGAAGGCATACAACAAATATATCTATCCGCTTTCACTTATTCTGAATAGAAATCTGTAAGATGGAAACAAAAAAGACTTCCGTCAATATTTTTTTGAAGGCATATTTTTTGGGGGGAATATAAACTTCAATTAATTTATAGCTTTGTTATTTTATTAATAATACAATATGTGTAAACAAGCAATTAGTCAAGAACATATTATATGGGAACAGAACCTTAGTAAAGGTGGATACAAGCCAGCATTTATGCAAATACATCTTCATGAGTCTTTTGATGGGGATTTGGATAAACTTGACATTCCTACCTTAGGCGTATTTGTTCATGAGTATATTCACTTTCTTCAAAATTTATCAACGCCATGGGGATTATATGATAGTATGGTGCGATATAATATAATGGCAGAAACATATGCTTATGTAGAAAAAGCGACTGGTTCTATTACTCTTCCGTTAAAAATCGAATATTCCAAAAAGCTAAATGATAAAATTAAAATAGTTGAAAACGGTACAGGATACTGTCCTCTTGCAGATACGAGAAGGCAATATTTTGAGATTGATAAAAATGAAAAAATTCACATTCATAGGAATGTAAAAAAGATTGAACATTATTCTTGTCCTATAATTACACTGGATATATCATATACTGATAAATCAAAACAAACTATAACCTTAGGTGCTAACATTATTAAAGAGAGCATGGCGGCACTATATCAACAGCTCATAGATGATACAGTAACTCATGAAAGATTTGATCTTCCTTACAATTTGGTCAAAATTTTGGCAGAACAAAATTATCCAGCTATTGCAAATGACAATGTAAAACTAATAACAATTTGTTATATATCCTTATTTAGTCTTTCTCCGGCTGAAGTTTTAATGGACCAATTGTACCATGCAAATGAAAATCCCAGTTTATCAGCGGCAGAACTGTTTGAACATTTCATGGAAAAATCAAAAATGAAAGTTAAGGGGAGAAAAAAAACTATTAGTGATTTTTTTGATAACCTGATAACTACATTCAAAGAAGTTTTTTCCAGAAGTATAAAAGTTGATATAGACTATATAAACACAGTTCTTGATAAAATTAGACCTGCAAATGGATTTATTCCTATATTAACAGTCATAACAGATTATCAACCTTTGTCAATAGATAGAATAAAAACATTAATTGATTTTTTAGGAGTACCTTATACTTACACTGATAATGGAGATTTTAATCCTCCTATTACACCCTCAACAGAATCAGATGAATTATCCAAAGATATGTTAGCATTAATAGGTCATAATGTGTTATTTACTTATTTGACAGAGCTTAACAAATTTGGTCGTATTTGTCCAATGCATTCATTCTGTGAAAAGCAGGAATCTGATAAAGATGAGTGTTATGATAAACCTTGGAACGGAAAGGAATGTCCGATGACTATTATGAGTAAAATCATTAGTCTTGACAAAAAAGAAATTATTTTTAATCCATAATCTGAGAACCGCCTAATTACCCATAATTTATTCAATGTAGGCGAACTAAATTCTATAATATTCATAGTAATAATTTGATGTAGTCAGATATTCCTTATCAATGAATTTCTTAACTGATTGTTGAAAATCATCTTTATACTTGTTTCGTTGTATAGTATAAGATGGTTTTCAATTATGCAAAATAGCACTTATGAATGCTATTTTTATATAATAATCGAAGATTGGAACAGCGGTTTCTTTGCTACTTTCTTTGTCCGCCTTCTGCTCACCGAAAGAAAGTAGGGCGGCTCTCGCCGCCTCTGCCTAAAGTCGGGTGTAAAGTCCCGTTACATCCGTGAAAATCTGCTGGAGCATATCAAAGTACACTCCCTCGTATTTGGTTATCTCCTTGACCCTGATGTCCGCATACTTCGTCAGTGTCTGACGATAGAAATACATGGTGTATGTATCAGTATCCTCGTCCAATATGATTTTCAGTCTGTTGGCTGACGTCTTGTTCCTTGCAAGCTCATTTGTAGTCCGTTGCCCAAATTGATATAGTTACGGCTTCCCGTCATGACGGTAAATCCATGACCGCCCAACTGCTGTAAGATTGTATTCGCTATCATCTGTATATGAATTTAAGTTATTGCCAATGGGTGGCTTTTGCCACCCGATTTTTTATACGTTCATGCTCTGCCTTATATGTTCCAATGTGCGCTCGGCAATGGGGCGTGTTTCCTCCGTCCAAAGGTCATAGTCATGTACGGATATTCCCACACTCTGCAAGTCACGGATATAGCCGGACACATAATCTCCTGTAGGGAGGTAAACGAACTGCATCCATGCGTCCCTGCTGTCTGTCAATATAAAATAGTATTTCATGTTCTTTCTTTTTTATGGGTTATCTGTTTCGGGTGTGGGCGGTATTGTGTACCGCCACACCTTTAGTATTCTTTCATTTCGGTAATGGGGGTATATTTTCTGAGCCATTCCACCACATGCACCATGTTGTATTCGGAAGTGATGACTGCCGTATGTTCGCTTATCGGGGTCATTCTTGTACTTTCGTAGCTCTCTATCCACTCCTTTAGTGTTGCCACATCACAAGTATCGGTACACATCATATCCAAAATTCTGATAGGGTCGCTGAATGTCACAATCAAAGTATCATAGTATGCTGTCATAATCTGTCCTCCTTTCCTTTTATCCATTCGTCACGCAGGTGTCTGCACTCCTTCAATGTCGGTCTCACGCAAGAGAAAAGTTCTCCGTCCGTGTGTCGGTAGTCATACTGGAAAAGGGTTGTTCTTTTCCGTCTGATAGTCGTTTGGTACTTTTCGTACTTCTCAGTACCTGCCGTCTGGCAGGTACTCACTCCGTTGATGGTCATTCTTGTTGTCATGGTAGTCATTTATTAAAATTCAACAATCAGTAGTCGGTTCTCCATTACCTTTTCGGGGTCGGTTATCATCCTTTGGGCTACCCAAAGGTGATGCGCTCCGAAGCCGTAGGTGAACAGCCTTCCGAAGTTCTCGTTTTCTGAAAGTTTCGCCATTGAATTGCGGATTTCCTTTTCACTGAAACTCAAGGACAAGGTGTTTATCAGACTGACAAAGATGTCGGTTACTTTCTCGTCCCATAATATCAGTATGTTTTCTATCTTTATTTCCATATCATATATATTTTGAAGTCTATAAATCAAGCACTCATCCGTTTGCGGATAAGTTCGGCATTGCTCTCTACAAGGCTGATGATGCGGTCGTGGTATTCGGTATTGGAATTGCATACACCTCTGCTCTGTACCACCTTGAATGTTGTCAGTGAAACCTCTACCGTTTCAATGCGTTTGCCGTCAATGGTTGCGGATAGTATAAGAGAGTCTGTCCTCTTGTGATAGCTTCCCACACAATGGTGCATCAGTTTACCTTCAAGTTGCATTTCCGCCACACTCTCAATGACCTTTACAAGAATAAGGTTGTCGGTAAACACAAGTCCGAAGAACTTACCTTTGGACTTCAGATAATTCTTTTCGTCCTTGACCAACTGCTCCCTGCGTTGCTCCGCTCTTTCCCTTTCAATCTGTTCTTCGTGTTTTCTGACAAGTCGGTCATGTGCCTTTTTCAAGTCTGTCGGACAAACATATTTTGGGCAGTGGGTGTCTTTCCCGAAATGTCGGAGCAGTCTTACAAGGTCACACCACATGGAGGCATCTGCAATATGATAGCCGTTTCGGATACAGATTTTTATGGAGTTCCAATATTCATGTAAATTGATATTTGATATGACGGTATATCTGAACATTTCTGTCTGTCCCGCTTTAAGCAATGTTTCTTTTTTGCTGTCCGTCAGAATGGCGGTAAAAAAATCGTATGGGGTCAGTTCGTGGAATGCTCCCTTGAAGCCGTTTCGTCTTAATTCGGGAATGATGCGCATTGCCGGATAAGTCTTGTATGCGTCTATGTTGTATGCTTTCAGCATCTTGTTGCTGCGCAAATCCATATCGCTCCATTCAGTCCAAAGGTCATAGTACATCGTGTGCATGGCTCTCAGTCGGGCAATAACTTCGGTCTTTCCGTTTGGGGCAATCCACCATTGCACCACCTCCCGAATGGAATACTCAGCCTTCTGTCCCACCTTGTATGTTGCTCCTACCATAAAGTAGCGCAACACTTGATAGCCTTTTCGGGTTGTAATGATTTCATAATATGCGCTGCCCCTGAAAACTCTCTTTCGGGTATCAAGTATTTCAAGTTCCTTTCCGCAATGGGGACAGCTACAGCCACATATAGTTTCCGCAAGAGTGTGTCCGCCTTTCCAGCGGTGTCCACATTCCGAACAAGTGATAGTTCCGCCTTTTGTGCGGTAGGCATGATGCTTGAAGCAATGTTCAAAAGCGTATGCTTTCTGCTTGTCTGTCAGTTCGGGCAGTCCGCTTGACAAACGGACTACCTCTTTCTGTATGCGTGTTCTCGGTTTCATATCAAAAATCAAATAATGAGGGTTGGACTTGTGTTTCTTTTTTCGCTGTCGGCTTGTTGCGGTTCTGTAGCTTTTGGAGTTCCATCTGCTGATATTGGGCAACCGCCTTTCTCCTTGCTTCCTGCTTTTCCTCTTCTGTCAGTTCCACCACATGGTTTACAACTACTTGACATTGTATAGGCTTGCCTACTTCAATCTTGTTTTCATCGTAATAGTGAATGGCTTGTCCGTAAATCTCTCCGTCTGAAAAGCCGTTGCAACCGCTTTTCTGCACATAGTTCAGAATGTATGTGACACAATCGTCTATGTTCTTGGCTGGGTTGCGGTAGCTTTTGGCGAATAGTTCATCTTCCGCTGCTCTCTGCTCCAAAAACATCTGTATGGTTCGTTTGAAATGGTCTGTTCCTTTCATAATCTCAAATTTTAGTCGGGTTGTCGTTCAAATAAAGTATCTCGCAATCTTCCACTTCTGTGGGAAGTCCGAAAAGGGGGTAATGGGTGAAATAAGGCTGTGCGTTCCCTTCTTCATCTGTGAGGGGTGAAACATCTTGTACTTGCCATTGCTCCATCCATCTGTCTATTGTCTGAACTTCATCGTCTGTGAGTGCGGTTGCATCACCATTGATGATGTAGGCTAAACTCCATGTGGGTATCTTTTCTGTTGTCCTGTTCATATCCGTTTCTTTATGGGGTCAGACAATCTCTTGTAAAATCTCCGTGTGGTATTGTGGAGGACATTCCACCAAAAGAAAACCGATGAAGTCCTTTCTCGCTTCCTTGTTGAGTTCGTGGCATAGCCTTCTTAGGGTTGAATGGTTGCCGTTGATGTAGGTTTCCACCATATACTCAAAGATGTTGTCCACCTCATAAAATCTGCATTGCTGCGCTGCTGTCTTGCTGTATCTTCTTGCCATATCCTTATTTGTTAAATAGTTAATAACCAAATGAAAAAGCCGATTGTCGCCATTACTGAAAATAGGGAGATTAGGATGCCGAACATGATGCTCAACATGCCGAATAGGATTTCTTCTATGATACCTACTACCAAACCGCCAGCACAAAAGGCTATGTTTGATGTTGCCGTTACTACTGCAGATAATGCTTTCCACAATACCTTTCCGATGTCACTCAATATCATTCTCATATTTTCCGATTTTAGATTGTTGATTACCTTGTTCGGATTTGGAGTGGGCGGTTTCTTTTTCTTTTCGCCTCTCTGTATGTCCGATGTTTTCTTGTGACGTCTTCCGACCGCATTGGTCGTTTTCGTTTCGGGGGCTTCTCAAAGGTTAGGGAGTAGGATTAGCAAATTTTTTAGACAAAATACTACCCCTGAAAGGGCGTGGAGATTTTTCGACAAAAAATTTGAGTTCCTAATCCCGTCTTTACCTTTGCCCCAAGCAACGAAAATGACACCTGATGCCGTCCTGGATGGCGGCATGGAAACAGAGGCATACGCATAGAGAGGCGGAAAGGAAAAGGGACAGATGTATTGGCGTGAGCGCCATGTGGATAGATTAAGGGCGGTGCTACAAATAAGGGGAAAGTCGGCTTTCCGACCGCCGTGTGGAAGTCCTGTAACCGTCATTGTCATGCGTGCATGGCTTGCGGTTACTGGTGTTCCTCCGGTGGTACATTGTCGTAAAACGGGATTGTCTGCCGTTGCTTTGTCTGCAATGGAAGGCAAACTGGTTTTACGACACGGGACATTGTAGCCGAAAATGGTCACAAGAACAGATCCACGCTTGGCGTGTCCTGTAGAAGTGGCATTTTCGGCTACTTGTATATGGATGAAATAATGACTATAAGAACGGTTTTACCGTTTGGGTACAAGCATATAAAAGAAGTGCCCACGGCGATGGCAGTGTCATTTATAACATTGTGGTCGCTGTGGGCTTTTCTTTTGCTTGTGCTGTTTCTGAAATCGGCTTTTAGTAGGCAGAAAGCGTTTTGGGGATTTTATGGAGAAAATGGGTTTCTGACTACGATAAATAAAGCAAAAAATAGGTTGGGAGATAAAAAGGAGGTGAAACCTTCTTCACCGTTGAGTAACTTCTGTAATAAGCATTAGTCATGGAATAGCATGGCTTGCGGTTATAGGTGTTACTCCGGTGTATTGCCTTAAAATGGACTTTGGAGATTTACAGAAAAGTCGGTTTTAAGGCAGTGGTCTTTCTGAAAAATGAAACAACAAATTGAAATACAATGTATAAGACGTTATTAGAGAACTAATTAGAGGTCTGAACTTTAATCCATACCAATTTGATTTTGAAAAAAATAGGATAAAAGTTTGCTGTTACAGAAAAAGTGTGTATCTTTGCAACCGTAATGATAAAACGTGCAGACATTGTTAAGTCACATTAGGACATAATCAGTCAAATGTTCGTTACATATTCGTTACAGAAAAGATATACGGTCGTTGTAACAATTTGAAAATCAAATTGTGGACATTTTCGGGTTCGAGTCCCGTACGCACCGCAACTTTTTTTTCGATAACAAATATATTGGTGCGTTAGTTCAGTTGGTTAGAATACATGCCTGTCACGCATGGGGTCACGGGTTCGAGTCCCGTACGCACCGCTAAAAAGGAATCCGCTAAAAACGGGTTCCTTTTTTCGTTAAGCCGAAGATATCTACATAAATAGGCGCCCTCCCTACGTTGTTTCATTAGCCGGACTAAGCGTTTTCATCCTTTCTATTATGCCTGTCTGTCCGTCAGATTACTATAGTCTTCGGCAGCGGACTGTATAGTCCGCTACTGTAGACCGTACAGTCCATTGCAGTAGACTGTACAGTCTGCCGTCGCAGACTGTAATAATCTTCCGTTTAAAAGACCTTGGCCGACCATGGGAAACGGCTTATTCTTCCCTTTGCTTGTGGTATGACATTTCCGAATTTTCTCAAAATATTATGCTCACACACTTTTTGACTTAATCCCAATTAAGTATATATTTACCAAAATCTTACTAGTATTTACCGATATTTTCACCTATTATGATACCGCCTTTGATACCATTGGCGATACCGTCTTGATACTTTTCTTGCCAGACTACGCTGTCTTTCGGATTAATCATTTGCAGATAAAGAGTCTTACTTTTATCCGATAAGCCGAAGGTTTGTACATCCAGCTGATAGGCTTTGAACCAAAGGTCTTCACCTGCTTCATAAATTCCTTTGCTTGTTTGCAGATATATACACTCTGAAGGATAACCAGACAATTGTTTGTTAACCGAAGAGAACAAACTATCTATAGTACTTGTTCCATTCGTTTTTTCATTTGCAAGAAAATTCCGTCCTTGCGCATATATAGAAAAAGAACATATGAAGTATAATAAAATAATCTTTTTCATAACTCTGTAGTTGCATTTTATTATGAAATAATATGTATACAAAAATAATAAAAGTGTAATTCATTAACAATCAGAATTACACTTTTTTTCTGCCAAAGAATTATATTTTCAACCTATTTCTCGGCTTGTTCTCTATCTTTTAGAATGTGGCTTACACCCAGCTTTTCTTTAAAGGAAAAGCCTATTTTTGATTTCGGAGTAAAAAAACATATCCAATACTTGCCACATACTTTTGTCACTGAGTAAAGAAATAAGAAAATCAAAACTGTTTCTTAATTTAGAATACATTTTAGTTGTATCTTCTATTCTTTTTCTCTTACTTTGTAAAACTAACATATCAGTATTATCGCGTTTACATATTTGAAAACCAAAATTAGCATGAAAAGGAATATATTATTCATGTTCTTTTTACTGCCTTTTATCGCTATGGGGCAAACGTACAAATATATAGGGATAGAAGACGGACTGAGCAACCGAAGAATATTCAACATTCAAAAAGACTCAAAAGGATATATGTGGTTTCTTACCAATGAGGGAATGGACCGCTATAATGGCAAAGAAATAAAACACTATAAATTAGCTGACGAAGAAAATAAAAGAAATGCCCAAAATCATCTTACATGGCTGTTTCGAGAGAAAGAAAACTTATGGATTGTAGGTAAAACCGGAAAAATATTTGAATATCATCATCAGTTTGACAGATTTATACCCACCTATAAACCTGCCAACTTATCCTTGTCTATTTCATACAGCTATTTAGACAATCGAGGCAATATATGGCTGTGCGACAAAGATTCGATTATACTATATAATACGCAGAGTGATCAAATTTCACGTATTTACAACCCACTGAGCAGCAACATTACCTCTATGGTACAATCAGACAACTCCCATTTCTTCATTGCGACAGAAAAGGGAATACGCTATTGCTGTATAAATGACAATGAGTTACAGCCAATTCCCATTCCTCCATTGGATGAAATCAAAGGGCAAATCAGCGAACTCTATTATCACAGAGTATTGAAACGACTGTTTATCGGAACATTCGAAAAGGGCATCTTTGCCTATGATTTGCCCACGCGCCAAATTCTTCATTCCGAAACAGATTTAAGCGATGTCAATATTACCCAAATCAGTGCCCTGAACGAGAATGAACTTTTAATTGCTACCGAAGGTATGGGGATTTACAAAATTCAGGCTAACAGTGGCGTGATACATCCTTATCTCACCACCAACTACGAAAGCAATAACGAGATGATGGGAAATATCATCAATGATATCTATGTGGATGAGGAAAAGAGAATATGGCTTGCCAATTATCCTACGGGAATCACCATAGTCGACAACCGATATCAAAACTACCACTGGATAAAACATTCCATCGGCAACAAGCAATCTCTGATTAATGATCATGTGCATACCATCATCGAAGATAGCGAAGGAGACTTATGGTTTGGTACCGGCAACGGTATCAGTCTTTACAACACTAAAACACGTCAATGGCATTCGTTCCTGAGTTCTTTTGACAAACAACTCAAAGATAAGAACCATATATTCATTGCTTTGTGCGAAGTTACTCCCGGAATTATTTGGGCAGGTGGATATACTTCCGGTATTTACAAAATTAACAAGAAAGCACTTTCTGTGGAGTACTTCTCTCCTTCATTGCTGACGCCCATCAATATGCGCCCTGACAAATACATCCGAGATATGATAAAAGATTCCGAAGGAAATATCTGGTCCGGAGGATATTACAATCTAAAATGCTTTGACTTAAAAAATAATAAGGTAAAATTATACCCCGGGGTAAATTCAATTACATCTATCAGAGAAAAAGACAGTGACCACATGTGGATTGGCACTGCTACCGGTTTGTATCTGCTAAATAAGAACACAAGCCAATATAAATATATAGAGATTCCCGGAGAGTCTACTTACATCAATACTCTTTATCAAGCTCCCAACGGATTATTGTACGTCGGTACCAGTGGTTCCGGTCTAATAATTTATAACCCCGACAAAAATACCTTCAAACAATTCCACACAGATAATTGTGCACTACTCACCAACAGCATCTTTACCATACTGCCCGAAGTGAACGGAAATATCATAATGAGTACAGAAAACGGTATCACCTGCTTTTCCAGCAAAGATAAATTATTCTATAACTGGACTAAAGAGCAAGGGCTTATGTCTGCCAACTTCAATGCTTCTGCCGGTGTATTACTCAAAGATAAAGGATTTATATTCGGCAGCATAGACGGTGCCATCGAGTTTCCCAAGGATATTAAATTTCCTCATTATCAATTTTCCAAAATTATTCTAAGTGATTTCCGACTATCCTATCAGCCTGTATTCTCCGGTGAAGAAAATTCTCCATTGACGGAAGATATCGATGATATAAAAGTATTGAAACTGTCTCACAATCAAAATACTTTCTCACTAAAAGTATCGACCATCAACTACGACTTTCCATCCAATGTGCTTTACAGCTGGAAACTGGAAGGCTTTTATACTACCTGGAGTCCCCCGAGAGCAGAAAACATAATCCATTTCGCCAATCTGAAACCCGGAAAATACAAACTGTATATTCGTGCTGTGTCCAAAGAGGAACAGAATGTCATATTCGAAGAACGCACCATCGATGTCATAATCGCACATCCGGCATGGCTCAGTTTTTGGGCTATATTATGCTATATAGTGCTAGGGATACTCTTGCTTTTTATCATTACCAGAATTATCTATTTTAAAAAACAGAAAAAGATTTCCGATGAAAAAACTCAATTTTTCATCAATACCGCACATGACTTGCGCACGCCGCTAACCCTGATCAAAGCTCCATTAGAAGAGTTGAGTGAAAAAGCACAGTTGACGGCAAGCGGACTCAACTGTATGAAAACTGCTCTGAAAAATGTGGACGCTTTGTTACGTTTGACCACCAATCTTATCAACTTCGAACATACCGAAGTCTATTCCCCTAAGCTATACATAGCTGAATTTGAGCTGAATACTTATATGCAAAACCTATGCAATGGCTTTCATTCTTATTCAGCCACAAAGAATATAGATTTTACTTACGAAAGTAATTTCAAGGAAACAAAAGTATGGTTTGACAAAGAAAAGATGGACTCCATCTTAAAGAATATCATATCCAATGCCTTGAAATACACTCCTGATTATGGTCACGTAAACGTCTGCGTCACCGAGACCAAAGACTCTTGGAAAGTCAAGGTATCTGATACAGGAATTGGCATTCCTGCCGAAGAAAAAAAGAAAATATTCAAACTGCACTTCCGTGGCAGCAATGCCATCAATTCTAAAATAACCGGTAGCGGAATCGGACTAATGTTGGTATGGAAATTGGTAAAGCTTCATGGAGGAAAAATCAATATCGACAGTACCGAACATCAGGGAACAGACATCAGACTTATTTTCTATAAAGGTTATGAGCATCTGCGTCATTACAGCATCGTAGAGCCGAATCAAGAACTGCCGGCCAAAGAAGTTGTCGAACAAGCGAAAGTTACAGAAACGCCCGAAAAGCTACAGGAAATGATTGAAGCCGCATTATTACAACGCATTCTCATCGTAGAAGACAATGATGAATTGCGCAGTTATCTCGCCACATCACTTGCAGGAGCTTATACCATACAAGCTTGCAGCAACGGAAAAGAAGCATTGATTATCGTTAAAGAATTTTGGCCTGACTTAATCCTCTCTGACATTATGATGCCCGAAATGCGCGGAGATGAACTATGTACAGCTATTAAAACAAATATTGAAACATCACATATTCCTATCGTATTACTCACTGCGTTAAACGATGAGAAGAATATTCTAAATGGATTGGCAACCGGTGCAGATGGTTATATCACCAAACCATTCAGCATCAAAATGCTAAAGGCAAGAATATCCAATATACTGTCCAACAGAGATTTATTACGGCAAAGATATGCGATGGCCACTAAAATGGATTCAGAAAAGCCGGGATTGTTGCCTGCTGAAGCCAACACACTGGACTGGAAGTTCATAACCGACGTAAAGAACAATATAAAAAATAATATTGATAATACAGATTTTACCGTAGACTCTTTATGCTCATTACATAACATGAGCCGCACTAGTTTCTATAACAAACTGAAAGCATTGACAGGACAGTCTCCCGCCGATTATATCAGAGACTTCCGTCTGAATACGGCTGCACAATTGTTGCAGAAAAAAAAGTACTCAATTACAGAAGTAGCAGAAATGACAGGATTTTGCGACAGCAAATATTTCAGAGAGGTATTTAAAAAGCACTTCAATGTAAGTCCCAGTAAGTATGGGAAAGAGGATAAAAAATAAGTATAAGATATATTCAGGCAGGCAGTTACAACAGTTCCTTACACTTATATTATAAACTGTAGGAGTGTGTCAAAACCAAACCGGTCTATCCCATCGTCAGCTGTAGGGGCAGGCAAACCCTGCCCCTACAAACTAAACAATACCTCATTACCCTTCTATTTCACTCAGTTCCAACCAACGCATTGATTTTTCATCAATCAAATCATTCAGTTCCGGTAATCGCTTCGATTTCTCGGTCAGCTCTTCTACACTCAAGGTTCCACTACAAAGGGCAGATTCTATATCTGCTTTCTCCTGTTCCAGTTCTCCTATTTCCTTTTCCAACCGCTCGTACTCCTTCCTTTCCTTGAAAGTCATACGGCGTTTATCATTCAACCGTACACGTGCCGTTTTCTCCTCTTTCGGCTTCTCGGCTTCCTTCTCACGTTGCTCTTTCACTTCGCGCCAATCTCTATAATCAGAATAGTTGCCGGGAAAATCACGAATATCACCTTGTCCTTTGAATACCAATAAGTGGTCTACCACCTTATCCATAAAGTAACGGTCATGACTCACCACAATCACACAACCCTTAAAGTTCTGAAGATATTCTTCCAACACCTGTAAAGTAATAATATCCAAATCATTGGTTGGTTCGTCCAGTACCAAAAAGTTTGGATTACGCATTAACACCGTACAGAGATAAAGCCGGCGCCGCTCTCCCCCACTCAACTTATACACATAACTGTGCTGCGTTTCAGGTGTAAAAAGAAAATGCTGAAGAAACTGCGAAGCTGTAAGGCGCTTACCATTGCCCAGTTCAATTACTTCGGCAATATCCTGCACCACATCTATCACTTTCATCTGTTCATCAAACCGTAAGCCATCCTGCGAATAATATCCGAAACGCACCGTCTCGCCAATATCTATCGTACCGCTGTCCGGCTTCTGCTCGCCCATCAGAATCTTGATAAAGGTGGATTTTCCCGTACCGTTGTTTCCCACAATTCCCATCTTCTCGTATCGGGCAAAGATATAAGAGAAATCGTCCAAAATCTTCAAGTCACCGAAACTCTTGTAAAGATGGTCTGCTTCAAAAATTTTCGAGCCGATATATGACGCCTTCATTTCCAGCTTCACATTACCGTCATTGAAACGTTGTTTTGCCACCTTTTCCAGCTCATAAAAAGCCTCCTCCCGATAACGCGCTTTATGTCCGCGTGCCTGTGGCATACGGCGCATCCATTCCAATTCCGTACGATATAAATTATTGGCACGGGCTATTTCGGCGTTTGTCGCCTCTATGCGTTCTTGGCGTTTTTCTAAATAATAACTGTAATTACCTTTATAAGAGTAAACCTGCTTATTGTCTATTTCGATAATTTCAGAACAGACACGATCAAGGAAATAGCGATCGTGAGTCACCATCAAAAGACTGATATTGCCACGTCTCAAATAATCTTCCAACCACTCCGTCATATCAAGGTCGAGGTGATTGGTAGGCTCATCCAAAATCAGGAAATCAGGCTCCGTGATAAGCACATTCGCCAAAGCAACACGTTTGAGCTGTCCTCCCGAGAGATGCTTCACCTGCTGATTGAAATCACGGATTTTAAGTTGCGAAAGAATCTGTTTTGCCTTTCGTTCATAATCCCAGGCTTTTTCATGTTCCATGCGTGCCAGCAGGTCCTCCATTCCCGGATTACCTTCGGTTTCCATACACCTTTCATATTCCTTAATAAGTTGCACGGTAGTATTACCGTGATGGAAACACGCTTCAAGCACAGTCAGTTCTTCGGGATAGTGAGGATCTTGCTCCAAGTAGCCTACACACAAATCACGACGAAACACAATGCTGCCTTCATCATAACCTTCTTTTCCGGCTATAATATTCAATAATGTAGTCTTACCGCTACCGTTCTTGGCTATCAAACCGATACGTTGTCCTTCGGCTACCCCCAAAGAAATTTGATTAAATAAAACCAAATCACCAAACGATTTTGTAAGTCCGTCTATCTGTAAATATGGAACCATTCTCTTTTTTAATTAATATCATCCAACACAGCTTCCGCTTCGCGCTTAATTTTCTTAAATTCAGCCTTCAGGTCACAAGGAAGGTTTTTCTTCGCTTTATTCCATACTATGGCGGCAGGATCAATCAGCATATCGGAATTCATAAACTGCAAAGCCGGATATTCTTCCTTTCCGTCTATCACTGTCACCCATTCCATGCCTTCCATCTCATTAACCAGAATTGTGCCAAAAGCCACACCGAAGTTCTCCCAAGCCATACGCTGTTGAGGTTGGAAACGCCCGCTATCCATTACTTCCTGAATCTTTTCGATATCCTCTTCCTGCGAAGAGAAGTCTTTTGTAAGCTGTTTCTTTATCGTACTTGAGGCCCATTCATAAGCACTATTCACCTCGCCTATCTCAAGCACTCGAATAGGAATAATCTCTTTAGGATAAGCCTTATTTTCACTGCGTATTTCTATGCTGGCAATAATATTCTCGGCAACAGTTTTATCACCACCCTTAGCTACCGTAAAAGAACATTCCACGCATATATCACGACAATCAATAACCCAAAAATGAGAGGTGTACCAAATGCCTTCTTCCTGAAAGCTATCCACACTGTAAGCCGATTGCACACCTCTTATCAGGGTCAATTCAGCAGCCGGATTTTCTTTCAATTCATAACTGACACATTCTTTTCCATAGTTTGTGTCAGCACCTCTATAAGCCGAGATACGGAAATTTCCACTCCATGTGTCGGGGTCATAAAATAAAAAACTCTCTTCTGTATCTTCAAACTCACGCCAACCCGCAGGATATTCCAGCGAGAACCAGCCACCGGGAGCAATGTATTTCATAGTTCCTATTTTTTATATTTATTTATTTCACCGGTAATACTTCAATCCAATAATCATCCGGATCATTAATGAAGTATAGCCCCATCTCTGTATTTTCATAACATACACATCCCATTTCTTTATGGAATTTACGCACTTCGTCATAATCTCCTTCTACACGCAGACAAAGATGGCTTTCATTTTCGCCCAATTCATAAGGCTGCGGATGATCACGTAACCAAGTCAGTTCCAGCAAGAAGTTACTATGATCATCAGCCATATATACTAAAATAAAAGAACCATCAGCAGCTACTTTTCGATTGGCTTCATGCAGCCCCAATGCAGTTTCGTAGAATCGAATACTCTGTTCCAAATTCGTTACATCAATATTAAAATGATCAAATCTTCCTTTTACTTTCATACTTCTTTAAATTTTTATAATCTGTCCGGGATATTTTATTTCTATAAAATGTGTTCCATAGGCTTCTGCCAAAACACGGAAAGCATTTGCTTTCCCATAGTCGGGCGCGAAATGCATCGGTACAAAAATATTTGTTTTTATTCTCTTCACAAACTGTTCGGGACCTCTCATATATTCACGTCCCAAACGCGGATCTACAGGAAACATTGCTACATCCAGTTCATGCGTATAATCATACAGGTTATCCACTTCATGAAGGAAATTCTTTTCATATCCCTTCCATTCCTGTTCCGTACTTTCTTCCATCCAATGCCAGTTATTCAAATCGCCGGCATGGAAAAATTTCTTGTTCTCTACTTCTATCAGAAAAGATACTCCTACATCCGTAGATCCGAATGCCCTGACCGATAAGGTTTCATCAGCATATTCCTCTCCTTTTTTCAACCAGACGGCGTCTTCTTTCTGCGCTCTTCTGTGTTTCAGAATATCCTTCGAAAAGATATAGATAATGTCTGGTCGCTGTGTTTTCCAGTCCAATACTTCCTTATTGAAATGATCTGGATGAAAATGGCTGGCCAGCACATATAACTTTCCGGGGCGGTGCAAAAGTTCATCATGCACCTTTCCCTGTTCAGGTGCCGCCACCGGTTCTTCAGGCTGTTCATTCATCAACCTGCGCAAAGCAGCTTCCGCCTGTTTGTCTTCTGTGTCACGGTAATAATCCATGATAACAGTATACCCATCGCCCAACAGGGCAAATCCGCTATGATAAATATAAACTAATTCCATACCTTTTATAACAAACTTACTTACCAATAGGTTGTACTTGCGCACGCGTCTTCTTGTCTATCTCCAGAAACATATAATTCACTTTTCCCGAATGGATAAGCGATTCGTTTTCTCTATATTTCTTATTGGCATATTCTTTTGATTTCTCAAAAGTAAGTTTCGACATTTGATTCTGCGATTTCCCCACCATGGTAGAATCCAGTTTTTCATCAGGAAAGAAATCGTCCAAATTCACATCTCCAATCATTGTTGTCTCCAGAAAATTCATATCGGTGTGAGTCTTGTCTGTGTAATAACCCACAAACATGTGCCCGGGGATACGTACCAATATAGGATTGATATTTATCGCCTTGAGCAATGAGGCGAGCAACACGCTCCCATCTACACAGTTTATCTGCGAAGACTCCAATGCATCATCCAACGTACGCACACGCTGAGTATAAACCACATTCGACGACAAACTGCTATTGGTTGTGGAACTATATTTAAAGTTACGTTTTTGCAATACATTCCATAAAGCATAAACTTGCTTATCCACATTTTCGGATTGACTTGTATCTCCCTGATACCCCAGGAAACGATTGACTAAGCGCGTGTCCAATGCTTCACGCAAAAGTTTGTCTATCTGCGGATGTTCCTCGTTCACATAAGCGGCAAAAAACTCACCTGTATCGTGAAATTTCATTTTATCGTCTACATAACCAAGCGGACACTCATTGATACTCCGCATAGAAATGGTTTTCAATCGCTGAGGCATTTTTTTTCTGTTAAGTTCCGCCTTGACAGATATACTAACGGGCACTGCCTGATTATTGTCACGCAAAGCTTGATAGTTCCAAATGATGTCGGGGAAAACAAGATATTCCTTACCGGGCTTAGGCAAAATAAATTCGGAAACAGATTCAGAGAAGAAAGGAGTTTCAGCCACTTCAATACGCAATTTACTATTGGCATAGCTATTTTTTATACGAATAGCAATACCTGATTTCGGATTACCAATATAATCGGAATCGGCAGGAACAATCAAGTCTCCATCCGTAGTAGCTGTAGAAAGTATAGTAGCCGGAAACACATTCCCCCCTAATTGATCTGTTATTTCGAAACCACTCCGAAACGGTTCATAGCGATAAACAAATACAGAAAATGCCATCACCAAAATGATAGATAGCACAATAGTTGACCACTGCCATCTATCGAGTTGTTTCAAATTTACTTTCCTCATGTTCATTAATCCATTTGCCCGACATGAAACCGAAGTCTATAACCGTCACCAGACTAAAACTTATATTCACTATAGGGTCGGATATATTCCTCCCCTACAATAGACAAAATAACAGCTGTTATTTTGCAGCGATGCTTTCGATTTCCACCAATGCACCTTTCGGCAATGCCTTAACTGCTATTGCAGAACGGGCAGGAAAATCACCTTCAAAATACTTGGCATAAACAGCATTCATTTCTGCAAATAAGGACATATCCGCTAAAAAAACAGTAGTCTTTACAATATTTGCAGTAGTCAAACCGGCTGCTGCCAATACATGCTTGATATTTTCAAAAGCCTGAGCAGTCTGTTCGGCAACTCCTCCCGGAACAAATTCACCGGTAGCAGGATCTACAGGCAACTGACCTGAGAGAAATACCATACCATTTGCCTCAATCGCCTGACTATAAGGTCCTATAGCTGCAGGAGCCTTTTCTGTAAAAATCACTTTTTTCATGTTTATTCAATGTTTTAATAATAAAAATCAAATTTTCATGGGCTAAATTAGCACTTTTTCCGCTATAAAACACAGATATGCCTAAACAATCTGACTTTTTTTTACGTTCATTTAACATCGGTACCGAGAGAAACATAGGCCGATATTTTGAAGCGTCTTTTTTTATTAATTTTAAAAATATGGTATTTTTTTCTCCTATTTGAAGAGTTTTTCAAAAAAAACAGCTACATTTGCATCAGTAAACGCAGAATTTGCCAATCTGGCAAGTTTCGTTTACGTTCCGATATAATATCTATAACATATTAAATCCCGTAATCATAAATTATGAACTGCGATCTCAAGACATTTCATGTGCCGATTGCGTTCTTTGATTACACAATAAAAAAATATTTTACTAATAACATATACTATATGTATAACATCATTCAATTAAACGACAAAGACTTGTCAGAATTACAATCAATCGCCAAAGAGTTGGGTATCACTAAAACAGAGTCTCTGAAAAAAGAAGAACTCGTTTATAAGATTCTGGACGAGCAAGCAATAGTCGGAGCAACCAAAAAAGTAGCAGCGGCCAAAGTAAATGAAGACCGCAAAGAAAACCAGCCTAAAAAGAGATCACGTATCAGTGTTAAAAAAGAAGGTGACAAGGTATATACTGCCACCAAAGATAAAGCACAAAAGCTAGAAGCAGCTACTCCAACAACGGCTGCACACATCGCAGAAGAGGCTGAAAAAGAAGTAGTTCCCACAGTTGAGACAGCTCAACCCATCCAAGAAAAAGCAGTAACAGAAGCAGTTGAAAAGTCTGAGCCGAAGAAAAGAGGCCGCAAGCCGGGTACGAAGAATAAAACTGCTGCCAAGACAGAAGAACAACCTGCTACAACAGCAGAAGAAACCAATAACACTACTCCTCAAAAAGTTTCGGCAACCAATACTCCGAAGGAAAAAGAGGTAATTCTTCCCGAATTGGATTTCGATAGCGATACAGACGACTTCATTCCAATTGAAGATCTCCCTTCGGAAAAGATTGAACTTCCTACTGAATTACTTGGAAAGTTTGAAGCAACCAAAAATGAGGCACCTGTTCCCACTGTCACTCCAGCTTCTAAATTCCAGCCTCGCCAACCACGCGAACAAAACCCGAGATACAACAACCCCAATCAACGCAACAATAATAATTATAACAACCAGCGTCCGACCAACAATAACAACGCAGAAGGTCTGGAATCTCCACAGCAACCCCAACAATCGGCTCCCGAGCGTAAGCCGGTAGAAAAGCCTTACGAATTTGAAGGTATTCTGACAGGAACCGGTGTTTTAGAAATCATGCCTGACGGTTATGGTTTCCTTCGTTCATCAGATTACAACTACCTTTCTTCGCCAGATGATATTTATGTATCACAGTCACAAATCAAACTATTTGGTCTGAAGACAGGCGATGTAGTCGAAGGCTCTATCCGTCCACCCAAAGAAGGAGAAAAATACTTCCCGCTGGTGAAAGTAGAAAAAATCAATGGTCTAGACCCCGGACTAGTGCGCGATCGCGTTCCATTCGATCACCTCACTCCGCTGTTCCCCGACGAAAAATTCAAACTTTGCAAAGGTGGTTACAGTGATAACCTTTCTGCCCGTGTGGTAGATATGTTCGCCCCCATCGGCAAAGGACAACGTGCACTGATTGTGGCTCAACCTAAAACCGGTAAGACCATCTTGATGAAAGATATTGCCAATGCCATCGCTGCCAATCACCCCGAGGTCTACATGATTATGCTACTCATTGACGAACGTCCTGAAGAAGTAACTGACATGGCCCGCAGTGTCAATGCCGAAGTTATCGCTTCTACATTTGATGAACCGGCAGAACGTCACGTCAAGATTGCAGGTATCGTGCTCGAAAAAGCAAAACGCATGGTAGAATGTGGTCACGATGTCGTGATATTCTTAGACTCTATCACTCGATTGGCTCGTGCATACAATACTGTTTCCCCCGCTTCGGGTAAAGTATTGTCGGGTGGTGTAGATGCCAATGCATTACATAAACCCAAACGTTTCTTCGGAGCAGCACGCAACATCGAAGGCGGCGGTTCACTTACCATTATCGCTACTGCATTGATTGATACCGGTTCTAAGATGGATGAAGTAATCTTCGAAGAATTCAAGGGTACAGGTAACATGGAGTTGCAACTCGACCGCAACCTTAGCAACAAACGTATCTTCCCTGCTGTCAATATCGTTGCATCCAGCACCCGCCGTGATGACTTATTGCTTGATAAGACTACACTCGACCGCATGTGGATTCTGCGTAAATATCTGGCAGATATGAATCCTATCGAAGCTATGGATTTTGTAAAAAGCCGTTTGGAAAATACGCGTGACAATGAAGAATTCCTAATGAGCATGAACTCATAAACAAATCATAGTTTCATATACACTATAAAAAGACTGCGTGCACCTCCTGCAGAGCACGTGGTCTTTTTATTTATCTATAATAATACCAACACAAACCTTTCTATTATTTTGCAAATAGTTTTTTGAACAACGATATATACATACTAATTTTCTATACATTTTTCCTACAAATAACAGCCATACCCACAATCCATAAATCGAAAATAATCTTCCTTCCAATATAAAGCTAAAAAAAATACATATAACCTTGATTAGATTTAGACATTCGGTGCTAGTCCGTAACACTTATTACCTCCAAATTCATAAAATCATATCCCCAATAAAAACTCCATTAACATTATACAATAAAAAATCCGGTCAATTCATCAAGGATCAACCGGATTTGTATATTAATATTTTAGTAGAATTTAGAATGGTAAATCGTCTTTCTCGTCTGTTGAAGCAAAATCTACCGGAGCTGCCGGGGCTGCATTCATCGGCGGGAACGGAGCATCAGGTGCTACAGGAGCCTGAGCACTCACACGATCCACTTTCCAAGCACGAATACTGTTGAACCAACGCCCGTTCCACTCACGTGCATCAACATCGAAATATACATTCAATTCTTCACCCACCTGAATATTAAACTGCGCTATTTTGTCTGCACCAAATACATCAAAACACATTTTACGCGGATACTGATCGTGTGTCTCAATCACATATTCCTGCACTTTCCATTCATTTCCAGTTTTTGAGACTCCGCTTCTCGGTTCGAGAACCGCTATAACTTTTCCTGCTAATTCCATTATGATAAAATTTAATTTTCGGCACGAAATTACGCTTTTCCCGGCGAGTAAACTAATTTTTTCGCTATTTTTTGCGTGCAAACCATAATCTTTTCGTAACTTTGGCAGTTAAATGAGACCTATATATAGAATATAAATATAATAATATAAAACTATGAAGTTCATCGTTTCAAGTACTGGATTATTCAGTCATTTACAGGCTATTAGCCGCGTTATCAATTCTAAGAACTCGCTGCCCATCCTTGATTGTTTCCTGATGGAGCTGACGGATGGGACACTGTTCTTAACTGCATCCGACAGTGAAACAACCCTGTCCACCTCTTTGGAAGTGATTGAGAATGACGGTGACGGACGCTTTGCTGTTTCTTCCAAAACCATACTCGAAGCCCTGAAAGAAATTCCGGAACAGCCACTGACATTCGAAGTGAATACAAATAACCTGGAAATCACCGTACAATATCAAAACGGTAAATACAGTCTCATGGGACAAAATGCAGATGAATATCCTCAGGCTCCTGCATTGGGCGCCAATGCTGTCCATGTGACTATAGGAGCACCTGTAATGTTGGGAGGCATCAACCGAGCTCTGTTTGCAACAGCCGACGATGAGCTTCGCCCGGTGATGAATGGTATTTATTTTGATATCACTACCGAAGATATCACCTTCGTAGCTTCTGATGGCCATAAGTTGGTACGTAACAAGACTTTTGTGGCTCACGGCGATGAAAAGGCCGCATTTATCCTGCCCAAGAAACCGGCCACTTTGCTGAAGAACCTCCTGCCCAAAGAACAGGGAGATGTACAAATCGACTTCGATGACCGCAATGCTATATTTACTCTGGAGAACTACAGAATGGTATGTCGTCTGATTGAAGGGCGCTATCCGAACTACAATTCTGTCATTCCGCAAGATAATCCGCATAAAGTGACTATTGACAGGCAGATGCTTATCAGCGCTTTGCGCCGCGTTTCTGTTTTCTCTTCGCAGGCAAGTAGTTTGATTAAATTGCGCCTCAGCGAAAACCAGATACAGATTTCGGCACAGGATATCGACTTCTCAACCTCAGCAGAAGAAACACTGATTTGCCAATATGCAGGCAATGCCATGAGCATCGGTTTCAAATCGACTTTCCTGATAGATATCCTGAATAACCTGACTGCCCAAGAGGTAATTGTAGAATTGGCAGACCCATCACGCGCAGGTGTCATTGTTCCTGCCGAACAGGAAGAGAAGGAAGACGTGCTGATGCTGCTGATGCCTATGATGCTGAATGACTAAATATAATAAATTACAACTCGAAACAGAATGAAATTGAATTTGAAGAACCCGATTGTCTTCTTTGATTTAGAGACAACAGGTACTAATATAAACACCGACAGAATAGTAGAAATTTGCTATCTGAAAGTGTATCCAAACGGCAATGAAGAGACCAAGACCATGCGCATCAACCCAGAAATGCATATCCCTGAACAGTCTTCGGCCATTCATGGTATCTATGATAAGGACGTGGCCGACTGTCCTACTTTCAAGGGAGTAGCTAAAGACATTGCACGCGATATCGAAGGATGCGATTTGGCCGGGTTCAACTCCAACCGCTTCGATATACCTGTTTTGGCAGAAGAATTTCTTCGCGCCGGAGTGGATATTGATATGATGAAACGCAAATTTATTGATGTGCAGGTAATTTATCACAAACTGGAACAACGGACTTTATCGGCTGCTTATAAGTTTTATTGCCAAAAAAACCTGGAAGACGCTCATACTGCAGAGGCCGACACCCGTGCTACATATGAAGTACTGAAAGCACAATTAGACCGTTATCCCGAAGAATTACAGAATGATATGGCATTTTTGGCTGAATACTCCAGTTTCAACAAAAATGTAGACTTTGCCGGCCGCATCGTATATGACGAAAAGGGTGTGGAAGTATTTAACTTTGGCAAATACAAAGGAATGTCGGTCAGCGAAGTGCTGCAAAAAGACCCCGGCTATTATAGCTGGATTTTAAACGGTGACTTTACGCTGAACACCAAAAACGTATTGACTAAAATCAGACTACGCGAATCAGGACTGACTACTAAATGAGCATGAAAGGAAAGAAAATCGTATTAGGTATAACCGGAAGTATAGCCGCCTATAAAGCGGCTATACTCATTCGAGGACTTATCAAAAAAGGAGCGGAAGTGCAAGTAGTCATTACACCGGCAGGAAAAGAGTTCATCACTCCCATCACTTTGTCGGCACTGACAAGCAAACCCGTCATCAGTGAATTCTTTGCACAACGGGACGGCACCTGGAACAGCCATGTGGACTTAGGCTTATGGGCTGACGCCATGGTGATAGCTCCGGCAACAGCATCCACCATCGGAAAGATGGCAAACGGAATAGCCGACAATATGCTGATTACGACTTACCTGTCAATGAAAGCACCTGTCTTTGTGGCTCCGGCCATGGACTTGGATATGTTTGCACATCCTTCCACCCAACGGAATCTGGAGACATTGCGCTCGTATGGAAATCATATCATAGAACCGGGAGAAGGAGAATTGGCAAGCCATTTGGTAGGCAAAGGACGAATGGAAGAACCGGAAAAAATCATAGAAGAACTGGAAAAGTTCTTTGAACAGCAACAGGATCTGGCGGGCAGGAAAATCATTATCACAGCCGGTCCCACTTATGAAAAAATAGACCCGGTGCGATTCATTGGCAATTATTCTTCGGGAAAAATGGGATTTGCGCTGGCAGAGGAATGCGCCTCACGAGGCGCCCATGTAACCTTGATAAGCGGTCCTGTCACACTGAAAACACAGCATCCGCACATCCGCCGCATTGATGTGGAAAGTGCCGGAGAAATGTATGAAGCTGCCAGCCGTGAATTTACCGATGCCGATGCAGGCATTTTATGCGCTGCCGTGGCCGACTTCACGCCGGAAAGTGTGGCCGACCATAAGATTAAGAGAGAAAAAGACGATTTGGTATTACAACTGAAACCGACACAAGACATCGCCGCTTCGCTGGGAAAACAAAAAAAGCCGGGCCAAAAGCTGGTGGGTTTCGCACTGGAAACAAACGACGAACGGCAGAACGCACAAGGAAAGTTGGAACGCAAGAACTTTGATTTCATTGTGCTCAATTCACTGAATGACAAGGGTGCCGGTTTTCGTTGTGACACGAATAAAATAACGATCATCGACCGCCAAGGATACACTGACTATCCCCTGAAAAGCAAGCGGGAAGTGGCGTGTGACATTATAGACAAACTGGTAAGGAATTAAAAAAAGAATATGCTGCAATCTATCTATATACAAAATTATGCATTAATTGATACGCTCGATATCAGTTTTACCCCTGGTTTTTCGGTCATCACCGGAGAGACAGGCGCAGGTAAATCTATCATTTTGGGCGCCATCGGCTTGCTGCTCGGACAAAGGGCTGATATCAAAGCAATCAAGAAAGGTGCCAATAAATGTATCGTAGAAGCCCGTTTCAATATTTCGACTTATCAAATGGAGCCTTTCTTTGTTGAAAACGACATGGAGTATGACCCCGAAGAATGCATCATACGCCGCGAACTTTATGCTTCGGGGAAGAGCCGCGCCTTTATCAACGATACCCCTGCCTCACTGGTACAAATGAAAGAACTGGGAGAGAAATTGATAGACGTGCACAGCCAGCACCAAAACTTACTGCTGAACCACGAAGAGTTTCAAATGAATGTACTCGACATACTGGCACATGACGAACAAGAACTCATCTCCTACAAAAGCCTGTATGCAAAGTATAAAAGTATCTGCAAGCAATTGGCAGACTTTATCGCTCAGGCTGAAAAAAGCCGTCAGAATGAAGATTATATCCGTTTCCAATTGGAGCAACTGAATGAAGCGGAATTACGGGAAGGAGAACAAGCGGAACTGGAACAGGAAGCTGAGACATTAAGCCATGCCGAAGATATAAAAGCAGGCTTGTATAAGGTAGACCAAATCATGTCCTCAGATGAAGGAAGCCTTCTTTCTGCCACCAAAGAGTGCATGCAGACCTTGCAAAACATTGCCAAAGTATATGCTCCGGCACAAGAATGGATAAACAGGCTGGACAGCTGCTATATAGAACTGAAAGACCTATCGCACGACATCGCCAGTGCACAGGAAGAAATAGAATTCAACCCCAACCGGCTCGACTTTGTGAACGAAAGGCTGAATCTTATTTATTCTTTGCAGCAAAAACATCGTATGCAGACCATCGAAGAGTTAATCGCCCTGACAAACGATTATCGGGAACAACTCAACGCCATTACTTCATTTGATGACCGCATTGCGCAGCTGACTGCGCAAAAGGACACCTTGTACAACAAAGTACTGGAACAAGCCAAAGTCCTGACCGGACTGCGTGTACAGGCCGGCAAAGACATTAAAAAACAAATGCAATCACTGCTGGTCCCTTTGGGCATGCCCAACGTTCGTTTCATGGTAGAGCTTACTCCCCGAAAAGAACCGGATTCCAAAGGAATGGACTGTGTTACTTTCCTTTTCTCGGCCAATAAAAACGGGACATTGCAGAATGTAGCCTCTGTTGCTTCGGGCGGTGAAATCGCACGTGTCATGCTATCCCTGAAAGCCATGATAGCGGGAGCCGTGAAACTCCCCACCATCATCTTCGATGAAATAGATACCGGAGTATCGGGCTCCATCGCCGAAAAGATGGCACTCATCATGGAAAAAATGGGAAATCAAAACCGACAGGTAATCAGCATTACCCATCTACCGCAAATAGCCGCCAAAGGCATCACACATTACAAGGTATATAAAGAAGATACCGATACAGGAACCAACAGCCACATACGCCGGCTGACCAACGAAGAACGAGTGAAAGAAATAGCAAATATGTTGAGTGGAGCTACCTTGACGGATGCCGCACTGAACAATGCAAAAGTTTTATTAGGATATAAATAAAGAATATGACAGAGAAAAATGAAATGATTTTCGGTGTACGTGCCGTTATCGAGGCCATTCAAGCCGGAAAAGAGATAGACAAGATATTAGTAAAAAGAGACATACAAAGCGAACTCTCCAAAGAATTGTTTGCCGAATTGAAGGGACGGATGATTCCTGTGCAACGCGTGCCGGTGGAACGCATCAACCGCATCACCCGCAAAAACCATCAGGGAGTCATAGCTTTTATTTCAGCCATTACTTATCAAAAAACAGAAGATATTGTTCCTTACCTTTTTGAACAAGGAAAAAATCCGTTGCTCATCATGCTGGACGGCATTACCGATGTACGCAACTTTGGTGCCATTGCCCGCACTTGCGAATGTGCCGGAATAGATGCGATTATCATTCCTGCCAAAAACAGTGTCAGTGTCAATGCAGATGCCATGAAGACTTCTGCGGGAGCCTTGCATACGCTGCCCGTCTGCCGTGAACAAAGCCTGACCGAAACCATCAAATTCTTGAAGAATAGCGGTTTCAAGATTGTCGCAGCTACCGAAAAAGGCGACTATGACTATACCAAGGCAAACTACAAAGACCCTGTTTGTATTATTATGGGAGCAGAAGATACGGGTGTGCCCTACGAGCACTTGTCATTGTGTGACGAATGGATTAAAATTCCATTGCTGGGCAAAATCGAATCACTGAACGTATCTGTTGCCGCCGGTATCCTGATTTACGAAGCCGTGAAACAGCGTGGCTTTACTACTGAAGAATAACAATAAAAACTATATCATGAAGAAAGTACTTTTGATTCTGATGTGTTGCATGGCCATCCAATCGGTTCATGCCCAAGACACTCCCAAATGGGCCGACAAAGCTAAGAAAGCTGTTTTTTCTATCGTAACTTACGATAAAGAAAACAAAATTAAAAATACCGGTAACGGTTTTTATATCGATAATAACGGTACAGCCCTGTCTGATTACTCTTTGTTTGAAGACGCAGAACGTGCCGTCATTATCAACGCCGATGGCAAAGAACTGCCGGTAACACGCATTGCCGGTGCAAATTCAATGTATGATGTCATTAAATTCCGTACAGAAACCGAGAAAAAAATAACCGCTCTGAAAGTAGCCACACAACCTGCCGCAGTAGGAGAAACTGTTTATCTGCTCCCCTACTCCACACAAAAAGCGGCTACCTGCCAAACCGGTAAAGTGACCCAAGTAGATACTATTGCCGACAAAGCTTACTACTACACACTGACAATGACCACAAGTGACAAAACCGTAAGCTGCCCCATTATGAATGCAAATGGCGAAGTACTGGGACTGATTCAGAAAAGTGCATCCGAAGAAGATAAAGAAAGCTATGCCATCGGTGCATCTTACGGCGAATCATTAAGTATTTCCCCCTTATCTGCCAATGACATCAATCTGAATAAAATAGGCATTGCAAAGGCATTACCTGAAACAGAAGACCAGGCCTTGGTATATCTTTATATGTCTTCATCACAGATGGATGCCAAAAACTATCTGGCAACTCTAAACGATTTTTTACAAGCATACCCCAACAGCACCGAAGGGTATACACGCCGTGCCGGCTACTACATGAACATCGGAGATGATGAACATAATGCATTGGCCGAAGCCGATTTGAAAAAGGCTATGGACGTATCAGGCAACAAAACAGAAGGGCAATATAATGTGGCTAAGATAATCTACTCTTATTGCATTAACCTTGAAGAAGGCAAAAAAGCATACGGAGACTGGAGTTACGACAAAGCATTAAATATCATTCGCGAAGCTATCGCAACAGATGCACAACCGGTTTATATTCAATTGGAAGGCGATATTTTATTTGCAATGCGCAACTATACAGATGCGTATAAGAGTTATGAGCAAGTAAATCAGACTCCTTTAGCATCTGCCGCCACTTTCTATTCGGCCGCCAAAACAAAGCAGTTAATAGAAGGAACCGAGATGAATGAAGTGATTGCTCTTATGGATAGTGCCATTGCCCGTTTCACTCCTCCTTACACTTCCGAAGCTGCTCCTTATTTTTACGAACGCGCCGAGATGAAAGCACAAACAGGCAAATATCGTGAAGCGGTGGTTGACTATGATGAATTTTACGATGCCATCGGAGGGCGTGTCACCGCTGCTTTCTATCTACAACGTGAACAAGCCGAAATTCAATGCAAAATGTATCAACAAGCCATCAACGACATCAACAAAGCCGTAGAAATGTCTCCTGAAAATGTAGAAATGTGGATAGAAAAAGGTTCTGTACATCTGCGTGTAGGACAATTTAATGAAGCTGTAGAAGCATTAAAGAAAGCAATTTCCCTCGATCCTAAAGCAGCTGCAGCATATCGTATGCTGGGATACTGTCAGGTGCAGCAAAAGAATAACAAAGAAGCTTGTACGAACTTTGCCAAAGCAAAAGAATTAGGAGACACTGTAGTGGACAGTTTAATTCAGAAATATTGCAAGTAAAAAGAAAAAAAGTTCCTCCACATCCATCTATGTTTGTGAAATTATACACCACATAGAAAGACTTTTTTCTAAAAGCTTAAAAATCCGAGTTTCCCTAAAGCTCGGATTTTTTTATTCAGCCCCTTAGGACCGGACCGCCAAAGCTTCTGTCCGGTTCCGTTTATCCTCCCCGGGAAATTAAATCAAAAACTTCGAAAGTTCCTATTATAGTATTGCAGCGAAAAACAACATGCTTTCCGAAAGACACAACATGCTTTCTAAGAGAAAGTAATATTATGTCGATGAAAGGAATTCTACCCATCGGTAAAGTCAATATAATCTCCTTTCACACATAACAGATATTGAAACCTTCTATCCATAAGGATTCTGTGTGAAAGCTATCAAAGCCCCCCTCAATACTTTTAAGTTAAACCAATCTTCAGATTACCCCTAAAGCTTACCAGATATGGAAATGCCATGATACCGTATCGCTCCCGCGTCAAAGAGCACATTTTTGCACGTTACCTCCCAAAGACAAGGACGGTTTAAAAAAAGAAAAAGCTAATAAGCTTGTTATTAACTTATTAGCTTTTTAGTAGCGGAACCGGGACTCGAACCCGAGTTTCAGCCGTGAGAGGGCCGCGTCCTAGGCCACTAGACGATACCGCCATTTTTAATCAGGCCTTTCTCTTTTTCTTTAAGGCGGTGCAAATTTAGAATATTATTTTGAAATTACAAAATAAAAATAGGTTTTTTTTGAGGCTTTGAAACTTTTTTCGGATCAAGTCAAAAAAAGTGTGTGGACATAATATTTTGAGAAAATTCGGGTCACTTATTATTCTCGGGGATTTAAGTGTCATATCACAAGCAAAGGGAAGAATAAGCCGTTTCCCGGGGTCGGTCAAGGTCTTTTAAACGGAAGATTATTACAGTCTGCGGCAATGGACTGTACAGTCCACTGTAGCAGACCGTACGGTCCATTGCAACGAACCATACAGTCCGCTGACGGAGACTGTAGTAATCCGACGGACAGACAGGCATAACCGAAAGGACGAAAACGCTTGGTCCGGCTAATGAAACGGCTTAGGAAACTTAAAAACGCATGCAGGGATTGAAAACCGGAGTAGACAACATCAGGGGACAGGTGTTTGATTGATATGTTAAATACCCAAAAATGATGACTGATCTCTTATCAGTTGCAGGGTTTTCGGACTGACTCGTATTTATTAGTGGCAAAGCTACTATTATTTGTTGAATATGTCTGTCTTTCAAGCATTGATATTTATCTCCCGGCAGTTGAAAGATGGAAGTTGAATGTTCGAAGGGGGTAGAAGCAGGGAGGAAAGTGGAAGGAAGTATAAGGAAATAAGGGATATTTCATTTAAAGGGTAAAATATTTTTCTTTTGATGCAGTATTTTAGTTAAATTGACATTTTATAAGTAAAACGAAAATGTTTTTGTTTGCCGAAAGATAAGAAAAATGAAGAATGAATCACTAACTCTGAGACATCGCATCGGCCTGGAAATAGCCCGGAAGCTGAATAATGATTTGCTGAAAGAACATCCGTTGAAGCAATTGTTTTGGGAATGTACGTTGCGCTGTAACTTGCATTGCCGGCATTGCGGAAGTGACTGCAAGAAGATGGCCGGACACCCTGACATGCCGAAAGAAGACTTTCTGAAAGTGCTTGACAGCGTGGCGGCATCTACAGATCCGCATAAGGTATTTGTCATTATTACAGGCGGCGAACCGTTGATGCGAGAGGATTTGGAGGAGTGTGGAAAGGCTATATATGATAAAGGATTCCCATGGGGGATGGTGACCAACGGACTTTATATGACGCGCGAACGTTTTCGTCGTTTACTGGCATCGGGATTGCATACGGCAACGGTCAGCCTTGACGGATTTGCGGCAGATCATAACTGGATGAGGGGAAATCCACAGAGCTTTGAACGTGCGGTGGAGGTAATAAAGATGATGGCGGAAGAACCCGGATTTGTGTTTGATGTGGTGACTTGTGTCAACAAGCATAGCTATATGCGTCTGGAGGAGATGAAGGAATTTTTGCTGAGTTTGGGAGTGAAACGCTGGCGGCTTTTCACTGTGTTTCCTGTCGGCCGTGCGGCAAAAGATCCGGAACTGCAATTGTCGAACAGGGATTTTCGCGGGGTGATGGAGTTTATCAAACGTACGCGCAAGGAGGGAAGGATAAAGACGGCTTATGGCTGTGAAGGTTTCCTCGGAAACTATGAGGGAGATGTGCGCGATCATTTCTTCCATTGTCAGGCAGGGGTATCGGTAGGGTCTGTTCTGGTGGACGGTGCTATTTCTGCTTGTCCCAGCATCCGTGCCGACTATCATCAAGGCAATATTTATAAGGATGACTTTATGGAGGTGTGGAATAACAAATATCAGCCTTATCGTGACCGCGAGTGGATGCGCAAAGGGGAGTGTGCCGACTGTGAGTTTTTCCGTTATTGCAAAGGAAACGGCATGCATCTGCGTGACGGGAAGGGAGATTTGCTGTTTTGCCATTATAAGAGGTTGCAAACATTATAAAACTAGAAAATATGAACACGAAAAAGAAAATCGCGGTGCGTAAGCTGTTATCCGGCGTATTGGTATTGCTGGGCTTTACTGCTTGTGACAGTGATGGTCCCGGTAATGAGTTATGTGAATATGGGACTCCCTCGGCGGATTATCAGGTGAAAGGAAAAGTACTTGACCAAACCGGGAAGCCGATAAAAGGGGTACAGGTGGTGGTAAAGGACTTGGATGCTGTTTTTGTGAAGGGTGAGAAGGACTATGTGTCGGATTATGATACTGTGTATACGGATGTAAAAGGTGAGTTCGAGAGTGACAAGGCGCATACTTTCAGCATAGGCAGTCAGGAAGTGCTTTTCCATGATGTGGATGGAGAGGAGAATGGGGGAGAATTTGAATCTGTTACTCTAGGGGTGGATCAAATGGAAAAGTCCCAAATAAAAAAAGGCGGAAGCTGGTATACGGGAGCTTATGAACTGAAGGCTGAGGTGAAACTTTCGTCGAAGAAGAAATAATCCAAGAAATAAAACTAAACTATCCATTCTATTCTATTATGAAAGGGCTGTGGCAGACTTAACCTGCCCAGCTCTCCCTGTCTAGATTTCTGTAACTGATGGCTTCTGCCAAATGGATGGACGTTACTTGTTCGCTGTGGTCGAGATCTGCAATGGTTCTTGCCACTTTTAAGATACGGTCGTAGGCACGAGCCGACAGGTTGAGTCGTGTCATGGCATTGCGCAGTAGATTGAGCCCCTGTTCATCGGGTTCGGCATATAGGTGGAGCAACCGGCTTTCCATTTGTGCATTGCAATATACTCCCGGATGATTGGCAAATCTTTTTTCTTGCATTTTTCTAGCACAGATTACTCTTTCACGGATGGAAGCGCTGCTTTCTGCCTGCTGTTTTTCCGATATCTTTTCAAATGGCACGGGAACGATTTCTATCTGTATGTCGATGCGGTCTAACAGCGGTCCTGAGATGCGGTTCAGGTAGCGTTGTACCTGTCCGGGGTTGCAGACGCATGCCTTGGTAGGATGGTTGTAGTATCCACAGGGGCAGGGGTTCATAGAGGCTACCAGCATAAAGCTTGCCGGATAGTCGAGGCTGTATTTGGCGCGCGAGATGGAGATGTGGCGGTCTTCCAAAGGTTGCCGGAGCACTTCGAGCACACTGCGGTTGAATTCCGGTAACTCATCCAAAAAGAGGACACCGTGATGTGCGAGACTGATTTCTCCGGGTTGTGGATTGGCTCCTCCGCCCACCATTGCAACCTGCGAGATGGTGTGATGGGGGCTTCTGAAGGGGCGGGTGGCTATCAGAGATGAGTCTTTTCCCAATTTTCCGGCAACGGAATGTATCTTGGTCGTTTCCAGACTCTCGCCCAGCGAAAGAGGAGGAAGAATGCCCGGCAGTCGTTTGGCCATCATAGACTTTCCGCTTCCGGGTGCGCCAATCATGATCAGGTTGTGCCCTCCTGCGGCAGCTACTTCGAGTGCGCGTTTCACGCTTTCCTGTCCTTTTACGTCTGCAAAGTCGTATGGGAAATTCTCCTGATTCTTATAAAATTCTTCGCGCGTATTGACTATGGTGGGTTTCAGCTCTCGTTCACCGTTGAAGAATTCTATGACTTCTTTTATATTTGCTACTCCATAGACATTCAGGTGGTTAACCACGGCCGCTTCGCGGGCATTCTGCAGGGGAAGGATGAATCCTTCAAAGCCTTGTTCGCGTGCACTGATGGCGATGGATAAAGCTCCTTTGATAGGTTGCAGACTTCCGTCCAGACTTAGTTCGCCTATGATGAGGTAGCGTGATAATTTTTCTTCGGAAACTATTTTTGCGGCAGCCAGTATACCAATGGCCAAAGGCAGGTCGTATGAGGAGCCTTCTTTGCGTATATCGGCCGGAGCCATGTTAATGACGATCTGACTGGTGGGAAACTTGTATCCGTTTACTTGTAAGGCGGATATGATACGTTCATGGCTTTCTTTTACGGCAGAGTCCGGCAGACCGACAAGAAAGAATTTTATACCGCGCGAACTATTGACTTCAATAGTTACAATGGTTGCATCAATTCCTTGTACAGCCGCGCCATAGACTTTTACCAGCATTCTTTTTATTTTTTCTTTTTACGAGCTCTTTCGGCTGCTTTTGCGGCTTTCTCTTTTTCTTTGTCTTGCTCTATGAGTTGTTTTACTTTATCTATTAATGCTTTTCCTCTGATGTCTCTGGCGACCACTCGTTTATTGGGTGCTATCAGGAGGTTGGCGGGCAGGCGGGTAATGCCTTGTTGTTTGACTATGGAGTTGTCCCAGCCTTTAAAGTCACATACTTGTTTCCACCGGGTGGTGTCTTTGTCGCAGGCCTTCAACCATTCTTTCTTGTCCAAGTCCAGTGACAGGCTGACAATGAGGAACTTCTCTTTTTTCAATGCCTTCTGTACGTTGACCAGTGAATCTTGTGCCGCCATGCTCGCTTTGTCCCAGCTTGCCCAAAAATCGAGAAGGATGTACTTGTCTTTCATCTCTTTCCAACCAATGGTCTTTCCGTTTTTATCGGTACAGGAAATTGTGTGTAGGCTTTGTCGGTTCAGTTCCTTCTTTTCCTTCAGCTTGGCTTGTAGGTCTATCATGTAAGGCGTGTCCTTGATGCTTCCGCTTAGCCCCTGTATCAGTTCATCTATCCGCGAATAGTCGGGAAGACTGTCCTGCACATAATATTGTTCTATTAAATAAATATTGGCGAATGAGTGAGGGTTTTCTTTAATGAGACGGTCTACCGTAAACATAAGGCTGTCTGCTTTTGTTTTTTTGATGGCTTGAAGGATATATGCCATTCTTTCGTTGTCTCCTTTTCCTTTGATTTGTATATCTCCGGGAGTGCCGTTCCACGTTACGCTTTCTCCTTTGTTGGCAAACACGGGCAGAACTTCTTTATCGCTAAGTAACAATGAGAAGATGGTGAAAGTATCAGAGTTGATAGTGTAACTGAACTTTCCGTTTTGTGCGATAATCGTATCCAGTTTATAGTTAGGCTCCTGGTAGAAAACGAGTATGGTATCAGAAGACAAGCTGCTGATATTCCCTTTTAAAGTGAAAGTGCTCTTCTTGCTGCAACCGGTCAGCAGGAGTATAAGCGCAAGGAAAAGAAAAGATAATTTTTTCATCTCAAATTATTTTCTGCGAAAATACTCATTTTGGAGCTAACAGGCAGTATAAATGGAAGTTATTTTGCATAAAAAAACCGGGATATCCTTTAAATGGGACATCCCGGCTGTTTATTTAGTTATTTTAAATAGTCTGATTATTTGATAGAATCAGCAAATTTAGCGAATTCGCGGTCGTTTGCAGCTCTCTGAGCCATTGAAGCGTCCTTAGCGATTGCACTCTTAATGCTGCTGCTTACCAATGAAGCATTGTTAGTGCGGGCACCAACGATAGCCATTAAGTAGTCAGTCATTGCATCAGGATTCTTGATAGCAGACAAAGTTGCTTTTGCCTTGTTGTAGTCTTTAGCCAAAATCTGAGCTTGAGCAGCACTGTTAGTCTTGGCATCACCAAATGCATTTACAGCTCTGTCATACTGACCTTGTTTGATGTACAGGTTACCAAGAGCTTCGTTAGCAGCGTTAGCTCCGGTTGCTTTGCCTAAGTAAGATTCGGCAGCAGCTACATTACCTTTAACCAATTCGCAAAGACCAAGGTTTGCGTTTACTTCAGGAGCGTTAGCATTCTTAGAAGCAGCTTGTTTGAAGTAAGATTCTGCTTTAGCAGCGTCACCGGCAGCAAATGCCAATTCACCTAAGTTGTTGTAAGCACGGAAGTCGTTAGGATACAACTGAGTTGTTTTAGTGAAGATAGCTTCTTTGCGAGCATTATCGTTAGTCAAAGTAGCAGCATACAGTAATTCTTCTACGCTCAATACTTTAGCATCTGTGTTGAATGCTTCGTTGATTTCGTCATCGCTGCGACCGATGATGTCATAGTTGGCAGTCAAACGAGCACGACGTAATTGAGGCAGGATTTCGTCAGCCAAAGTTTTGTAAACTGAAGAGATGTTCTTGATTTCAGTTTCTCTTTGTTCGGGATCCTGATACATAGAAAGAACGCGCAAGATCAAGTCTTTGTCCTGCAAGTTTGATTTAGAAACCAATTCTTGGAAACCTTCCCAGTCTTGTGCAGTATATTTAGCATCAAGGTTGGCATCGATTTTGCCTTTCTTCAACTGACGCTGCATATATTTTTCTGTGTTGTTCTCACGGTTTTCAGCCAAGCCGGTGTTCAATTCAACACCACCATCAGGAGAAGCGTATGCAGAGATTTCGATATTGTTTAATTTGTAGTTCTTAGTGTCAGCATTGATTTCAGCAACTTTCTTGTGGAATTCTTTCATATCGTCTGAATTCAATTCGCTGTTGCGTAAGTTAGCTTGTTGGATTAAGAACATGATGTTGGCAGTCTGAGCGTCTTTGATAATGCGCTGGAAAGCGTCATTAGCATATGATGCATTTGAGCTGGCAGCAGTAGGCAATTCAGAAGTAGCGATTACACCGTCTGCAATTTTCACAGAAGGAATAGTATATGTCTTTTTGCCTTTTGTGATTTTGAAATCAAGATATAATTCAGAGTTAGCCATTTCAGGAACATAATCGAAAGAAGCTTTCATAGTATAGCTACCACCTACTTTATAAGAGATAGTCTGTCCGTTTCCTTCTACTTTTTCACCTTGGAATACAGCAGGCTGACCTTTAGCTTCGCCACCTTTCCATCTTAATACCGGAGTTACTTCAACAGTAGCTTTTTTCTTCATGTACTTTTCGGGGAACTTACCGTTGATAGTTACAGGCACTTTACCACCGATTGCTTCAAGCACTTCAGGGTTAGTTGTGAAATAGTCAGAAGACAATTCTCCCATCTTGCCGCATGATGACAGGGCAAGGACCAATAAAGCCACAAGGGGCAAATACAACTTTTTAATCATAGTTACTTTAATTATTTAACGTTTGTAATGTAATTTCTGTGCAAAGTCGCGTTTTTGTATGCATCTTTGGGTGCAAAGATAGAAAAAACTCTATTATATGCTAACTTTAAGCGGACCTTTTTTTTCAAAATATCTTAAAAAAGGATATAGCAATGAACACTTTATTTATGTTCCTCTCTGAATTTGATGTTACGGGGATGATGCTCAATGATTTCACTGCGTAGCATATTGCGGTCAATGTGTGTATAAATTTCTGTAGTCCCGATACTTTCGTGTCCCAACATACATTGAATGGCACGTAAATTCGCTCCTCCTTCAAGTAGGTGTGTGGCAAAGGAATGGCGGAAGGTATGGGGACTGATGGTCTTTTTCAGACCGATGCGCTCGGATAATTCTTTAATAATGTGGAAAACCATGATGCGCGAGATGTTTTTTCCAAAGTTGCTGATGAATAGAAAATCCTCGAAGCCGGGTTTAATCTTCATTTGGTTGCGGTCGGGGAAATATAGATTAATTTCTTTTACAGCTCGTGGCGAGATGGGAACCAGGCGTTGTTTGCTCCCTTTCCCTTCCACTTTGATGAAGTTTTCATTTAAGTACAGGTCGGATAATTTCAGGTTGCATAGTTCGGATACGCGAAGCCCGCAACTGTAGAGTGTCTCGAGGATGGCTCGGTTTCGTTGTCCTTCTTTGGTGCTTCTGTCTATACTCTCTATGAGACGGTCTATCTCTTCCACGGTGAGCACTTCGGGCAGTTTGAATCCTATTTGCGGAGACTCAAGCAGCTCGGTCGGGTCGGTCTCGAGATAATCTTCGAGCACGAGAAAGTGATAAAAAGACCGGATGCCCGACAGGATACGTGCTTGTGAACGGGGGTGAATGCCTATGTCGCGTAATCCGGCCGAAAATGTTTCCAAATGCTCTAATGTTACCTCTAATGGATGGAGGTTTTCAAGGGTCAGATAGGCCATTAGTTTGTCCAAATCTGTGAGATAAGCCTCTACCGTATTGGTAGATAGGGATTTCTCCAACTTTAAATATTGCTTGTATTTCGCTAATATCTTGTCCGTTTTCTCGGTTCTTTTCATTTCTTTTTTCTAACTTTGTACCCAAATTCCCTGCAAAGGTATTAAAATTCAGACAAAGCATTAAATATGAAAATACAAATTATTAATGGACCTAATATCAATTTATTAGGCAAACGTGAACCTTCCATTTATGGGGCTGTTTCATTTGAAGACTATTTGGCAGATTTGAAACGTGCTTATCACGATATTGAGATTGAGTATTATCAGTCGAACGTGGAGGGGGAGATGATAAATAAGATTCATGAGGTAGGGTTTGATTATGACGGTATTGTGTTGAATGCCGGAGCATATACCCATACTTCTATCGCTTTGCAGGATGCTATACGGGCTGTGACGGCTCCGGTGATTGAAGTGCATATTTCGAATGTGCATGCCCGCGAGGAGTTTCGCCATAAATCAATGATTTCGTGTGCCTGTGTAGGAGTGATTTGCGGGTTCGGGCTGGTTTCCTATCGGTTGGCGATAGAAGCGTTGTTGATGAAGAAATAATTTTTAGGTACGTATATAAAAGGTGATAAGATTATGATGTTGAAACAGACAAAAATCGTGGCGTCCATCTCAGATGAGCGTTGCGAAGTTGAATTTATTAGAGACCTATTTAAGGCAGGTATGAATGTAGTTCGTATGAACACGGCGCATGCTTCGCGTGAAGGTTTCGAGAAGTTGATTAGAAATGTGCGTGAGGTTTCCAATCGCATTGCTATATTGATGGACACAAAAGGGCCTGAAGTGCGTACAACTGCTATCACAGGCGGTGAACCTATTCCTTATAAGATTGGTGATCGCGTGAAAATTGTCGGTAATCCTAATCAGGAGACAACCCGTGAATGTATTGCCGTATCTTACCCCGGCTTTGTGCATGACCTCCAGGTGGATGGCGATATATTGATTGATGATGGTGATTTGGAATTGCGTGTAGTAGATAAAACCGATGAATATTTGGTTTGTGAGGTGCAGAATGAGGCTACTTTAGGAAACCGTAAAAGTGTAAATGTTCCGGGTGTTCGCATCAATCTTCCTTCGCTGACAGAAAAAGACCGTAACAATATATTGTATGCTATCGAGAAGGATATCGATTATATTGCCCATTCTTTTGTCAGAAACAAGCAGGATGTATTGGATATTCGCCAGATATTGGATACATATGGTAGTGATATCAAGATTATTGCCAAGATTGAGAATCAGGAAGGTGTTGACAACATTGACGAGATTCTGGAAGTGGCGGATGGCGTGATGGTGGCGCGCGGAGATTTGGGTATCGAAGTTCCGCAAGAACGTATTCCGGGCATTCAGCGTATGTTAATCCGTAAGTGTATTTTAGCTAAGAAACCGGTAATCGTGGCTACCCAGATGTTGCATACCATGATTAATAATCCGCGTCCTACCCGTGCGGAGGTTACTGATATTGCCAATGCTATTTATTATCGGACGGATGCTTTGATGCTGAGTGGTGAAACTGCATATGGAAAATATCCGGTGGAAGCGGTAAAGACTATGACCAAAGTGGCAGCTCAGGCAGAGAAAGATAAATTGTCGGAAAATGATATCCGAATTCCTTTGGACGAGTCTTCTAATGATGTGACTGCATTTCTTGCAAAACAGGCGGTAAAGGCAACCAGCAAATTGAAGATTCGTGCTATTATTACCGATAGTTTCAGTGGACGTACAGCGCGTAATATTGCAGCTTTCCGCGGAAAGTATCCGGTATTGGCTATCTGTTATAAAGAAAAGACCATGCGTCATTTGGCTTTGTCATATGGTGTAGAAGCCATTTATATGCCTGAAAAAGCAAACGGACAGGCTTACTACTTTGCTGCTTTGCGCAAATTGCTGGACGATGGTGTGTTGTGTGAGAGCGATATGGTGGCATACCTGAGTAGCGGTAAGCAGGGAACGCAGACTTCATTCCTCGAAATCAATGTGGTGGGAGATGTGCTGAAGTATGCGATGGATTATGTGCTTCCCAACCGTAACCGTTATTTATAATATCGGTAGGCATGAAAGAAACAGATGCTATTGACGAATATATCCTTCAGCATATTGATGAAGAAAGTGATTATCTGAAGGCTCTTTATCGTGATACGCACGTTAAGTTATTGCGTCCCCGCATGGCTTCGGGACATTTGCAGGGGCGTATGCTTAAAATGTTTGTGCGGATGATACGCCCTCGTCAGGTACTCGAAATAGGTACTTACAGTGGTTATTCTGCATTATGTTTGGCCGAAGGTCTCGAAGAAGGAGCCATGCTGCATACCTTTGAGATTAATGACGAACAAGAGGATTTTACTCGTCCGTGGTTGGAGGGCTCGCCTTACGCTGACAAAATAAAATTTTATATCGGTGATGCATTACAGTTGTTGCCGGATATGAACATTACGTTTGATCTGGCGTTTGTAGACGGTGACAAGCGTAAGTATATCGAATATTATGAGCTGGTATTGAAGATGCTTTCGCCGGGTGGTTACATCATAGCGGACAATACGTTGTGGGATGGCCATGTGTTGGAAGAACCGCATCATACCGACCTTCAAACTATCGGTATCAAGAAATTTAATGATTTGGTGGCAACCGATTCAAGGGTAGAGAAAGTGATTCTGCCCTTGCGTGACGGACTGACAATAATAAGAAAGAAATAAAAATAAGTAGTAATATGGAAACGACCAGACAAAATAAGATTTCCCGTCTTATTCAAAAAGAATTGAGCGAGATTTTCCTGCTTCAGACTAAAGCAATGAACGGTGTATTGGTGTCGGTAAGTGCGGTTCGCATCAGTCCGGATATGAGTATAGCGCGTGTTTACCTCAGCGTGTTCCCTTCGGAGAAGAGTCAGGAAATAGTGAAGAACATCAATGATAATATGAAGTCTATTCGCTTTGAACTGGGTACGCGCGTACGTCATCAGTTACGTATCATTCCCGAACTGAAGTTCTTTGTGGATGATTCGCTGGATTATGTCGAACGTATTGATGAACTGTTGAAAAAATAACCAACGGTGAATTTCCCCTTTTATATAGCGAAGCGCTACCTTTTCTCTAAGAAATCGCATAATGCCATTAATGTCATATCAGCTATTTCGGTTTGCGGAGTAGCTTTGGCTACATTGGCAATGGTATGTACATTGTCCGTATTTAATGGATTTCAGGATGTAGTAGCTACCTTTTTCACTGCCTTTGACCCGGAATTGAAGATTACGGCAACTGCCGGAAAGGTTTTTGACGGGCAGGATGAACGTATTCTGGAGTTGAAGAAGTTGCCTGAGGTAGCCGTCTTTTCCGAATCGTTGGAGGAAAATGCGATGGTTCAGTATAAGGGCAGACAGACTATGGCGGTAATAAAAGGGGTAGAGGATAATTTTGACCGTCTGACTCCCATAGACAGTATCTTGTTTGGGCGAGGGGAATTGTTGCTCCATGATGAAGTGGCGGATTATGCCATTCCGGGCATTGAGTTGGTTTCGATACTTGGTACTGGAATTCGTTTTCTGGATCCGTTGGAAATTTATGCTCCCAAGCGGGGAGCAAAGGTCAACATGGCTAACCCGGCAACCAGCTTCAACTCGGCCAATTTGTTCTCCAGCGGGCTGGTGTTTGCTGTGAATCAGCAAAAATATGATGCTTCATATATTCTGACTTCGTTGCAATTTGCCCGTAAGCTGTTTCAATATGATACGGAGGTGAGTTCTGTTGAACTGAAATTAAAGTCTGATGTCAATATTGGTAGTGTCAAGAAGAAGATACAGGCGATTTTGGGCGATGGTTTTCGGGTACAGGACCGATATGAGCAACAGGTGGATACATTTCGTATTATGGAGATAGAGAAACTCATCTCTTATCTGTTCCTGACTTTTATTCTGATGATTGCGTGTTTTAATGTGATAGGTTCTCTTTCCATGCTTATTATTGATAAGAGGGCGGATGTGGTGACATTGCGCAATTTGGGGGCAAACGATAAACTGATTACACGGATATTTTTGCTTGAAGGACGTATGATTTCGTTCTTCGGGGCCATCATCGGGGTCGGATTGGGGCTGGCTTTATGCTTTATCCAACAGGAGTTCGGCTTGATTGCATTGGGAGGCGGCTCAGGAGCTGCCGGAAACTTTGTGGTGGATGCCTATCCGGTCAGTGTCCATGCCTGGGACATTGTATTGGTGTTCCTTACTGTATTGGTGGTAGGCTTCCTTTCTGTCTGGTATCCTGTGCGTTATCTCAGCCGCCGCCTGTTGTAATTGCTTTTTTCTTATTTCTACGTTAGATTAGTTCGTAACTGCTGATTTGGATAGGCATATCCAGATTATGAAGCACTTTTTCCAATAAGATACCTTCCCGATTGTCATATTCGTAACCGAATGTGGCACGGATGCCTTGCAGAATAAATTGTGTGGCACGATCCAAGGCAATGGGCAGGCTGTCGCCTTGCATTAAAGAACCGGTAATGACGCTTGTAAATGTATCTCCTGTACCCGGATAGTGGGCAGGCAGGTAGGGGCAGGTTACTTTCCAATAGCGGTTGCTCGAACGGTTATAGGCGTATACTGAAGTCTTTCGTGGGTCGCCTTGTACCGGAATACTGGTAATGATGACGGTTTCAGGACCTTTGTCCGAAAGTTCGTGCAGGTAGGCTTTTAGTTCTTCGTCCGAGTTTTCGGCTTTGTAGGGTTTGTCCAGCAGATAGAACAGTTCGGTTAGATTGGGGGTAATGACATCGGCTTGAGTGATAAGGTGGCGCATTTCGATAATCATCTCTTTGTCGAAGTTGGTATATAATTTGCCATTGTCACCCAACACGGGGTCAATAACGACGAGACTGTCCGGTCGGCGGAAGTCATTGATAAATCCCGATACGATTTGGATTTGTCTGGGTGAGCCCAGATAGCCAGTATAAATGGCATCAAACTGTACTTCCAGCTTTTTCCATTCGGCAATAATCTTAGGCATTTCGTCCGTCAGGTCGAGGAAAGAGAAATGAGGAAACTGAGTGTGACTGGATAATACTGCTGTGGGAAGCGGACACACTTGAAAGCCCATGGAGGAGAGAATGGGAATGACGACGGTCAGCGAGACACGCCCTGCACCGGACAAATCGTGTACGGCAGCTATTTTTTTTACTTTATTGGCATACATAATCTTTTCATAAATAGGTAATGATGCTATAACAGACAGGGGGAGCAAAAGGTTATTCCAAAGTAATACTTTCTACTTTTATATTCTCCTGACGTAGAAAGATGGAAGCGGATTCTTCAAACTTACCCGGACTTTCGGTCGTCAGAAAACGGCAGCTGTTGCCCTTGGTGCAACGGGCATCCATCTCCGTGTGTCGGTCTAGATAATCGCGCAAACTGTGTGCCACATACTCTCCTTGCGCTATGATTTGTATATGAGAAGGAGTGAACTGCTTGATTTTATCTATGAGTAACGGGTAATGGGTGCATCCCAGGACAATAGTATCGATTTTCGGGTCTGTTTCCAGCAGGCGGTCGATATATTGTTTCACAAAATAATCTGCGCCGGGAGACCGGAATTCATTGTTCTCAACCAATGGCACCCACATGGGACATGCCAAACCTGTCACTTTGATATCGGGAAATAGTTTATGTACTTCCAGCGGATAGGATTGGGATTTGATGGTACCGGCGGTGGCAAGTATGCCGATATGCCGTGTATAGGTGATGGTTCCTATGCATTCGGCAGTAGGGCGTATCACTCCGAGTACGCGGCGGGTAGGGTCATTTGATTGGGGTAAGTTCATCTGTTGGATGGTGCGGAGTGCTTTGGCTGACGCAGTGTTACAAGCCAATATAACCAGTGGGCAACCCAATGCAAAGAGTTTGTTTACAGCTTGAAGGGTAAACTCATAGACCACTTCGAATGAGCGCGTGCCATAAGGGGTACGTGCATTATCTCCTAAATAGATATAATCATATTCGGGCATGAATTCCCGGATTTTATCCAGAATAGTCAGTCCGCCATAACCGGAATCAAAAACACCGATAGCACCGGTTGAAAGGGAAGAAGATGGTTGATTCATGACAATGGTCTATAAAAAGGCACGGATTACACGGATTAACACGGTTATAAATAAGTCCGTGAAATCTGTGTAATCCGCGCCCGAAGGGGTTATCTGAATTATTTAAGTCCTAATTTACCTTTAACTGCCGGAGTAACGTCTGTAGACAATGACTCGTTTACAAAAGGAATATCAGTTCTGTTCAGGTCAAAGATATAAACATATCCGCCTTCTTGTCCGACTGCTTTGATGGCATCATCTATCTTCTTATAGATAGGTTCCATCATTTCGGCGTATGCCTTCTGCAACTGCTGTTGAGCGTCTGCCTGAAACTGCATACCTTTTTCGTTCAGTTCCTGCAATTCTTTCTGGCGTCTTTCCTGGATATTCTTAGGCAAGTTAGCCTGTTCTTGTTGGTACTCAGTGAATTTCTTAGTCAATTCATCTGAAGCACGTTTCATTTCATCTTCATATTGTTTTTGCTGAGCCTGAATATCAGTCTGAGCCTTGGTGTATTCCGGCATAACAGTGAGAATCTCTGCAAATTTAACATGACCGAATTTCTGTGCAAATACGCTCATTGGAGCGATAAGTAAAAGTAATAAAGCAATTTTCTTCAACATAGTTCTATTTTTTATTAGTTATTGCAAATTTGATTATCGGATGCAAATGTATGAAATTAATTTGAATATCCTAGTTTTGAGAGCACTTCATTGCTGATATCAATACGCGGAGACGCAAAAATAATACTTTGAGCAGATGAACGGTCGACTACCGCATCGTATCCGTTTTGCTGGGCTATCTGCTTCACTGCTTCATATATTTTGTCCTGAATAGGGTTAATCAGCGCTTGTTGCTTTTTAGCCATTTCTCCTTCCGGACCAAAGTATTTCTTTCTCAGTTCTGCCGCTTCTTTTTCTTTAGCAATAATCGCTTCTTCTTTCTGAGATTTCTGTGCGGCAGACAATGAAGAGGCTGTTTTCTGATAATCCTTATACAGTGCTTCGGCTTCTTTGGCTTTAGCTTCTATTTCGGCCTGATATTGTTGGGAAGCCTGATTCAATTGGTTATTTGCCTGTTCGTATGCAGGGATATTTTTCAGAATATACTCCATATCAATCAAAGCAAACTTTTGCGCGCTGGCTGTGAATGCACAAGCCACAAATAATAGAGATAATAGAATAGCCTTTTTCATAATCACTTTGTTTTATGGGTTATTAAAACTCTTGTCCTAAGATGAAGTGGAACTGGCTGCCACCATATTGGCTGCTACCGTTAATCTTATCGAAACCGTATGCCCAGTCAATACCCATCATACCAATCATCGGTAAGAAGATACGGACACCGACACCGGCTGAACGCTTCAAACTGAACGGGTTGAATTTGCCGACTTCCGTCCAAGCATTACCGCCTTCAACAAATCCTAATGCATAGATACTTGTTGAGTTCTCCAGCATCAACGGATATCTCAACTCGGCACCTAAGCGTACATAAGCATACCCCTCGCTACCATAAGGTGTCAATGCACCGTTTTCATAACCACGCAATGCTATGGTTTCTGAAGCGTAGCTTGTACTGTATCCGGTCATACCGTCACCACCCATATAGAATGTTTCAAACGGAGACTTCTTGTATTTGTTATAGTGACCCAACAGACCGAACTCTGCACGTGTCATGATCACCGGACATTTTGAGGCACCTGTCAATGCTGTATAGGTTTTGGCTTTGAACTTCCATTTATGGTATTCAATCCAGTTAAACATACTTGCAGCTTCATCATAGTCGTCTTTTCCGTAAGTGGAATAATCCTTGTTGCTGAACAATGAATACGGCGGAGTCAGTTGTACTGATGCCGAGAATTCAGAACCGCGACGCGGGAATATCGGGTTATCCGTAGAGTTACGTGCCAAGGTGAATCCCAGACTCAGGTTGTTACAGTTACCTGTAGACATATATTCTCCATTGTTCAGCTTGATGTACAAGTAGCTCCAGTCTTTCAAGATGAAACGCTGATAGGACAATTCTGCTGTCAATGTGAAATAGTCATCCGGCCATCTTAAACGTTTACCCCAACCGATAGAAGCTCCATACATTTGGATGGACTTATCCGGGTCATAGAATGACTCATAGTTATTACCATAGCTTCCTCCATAATAATTATTCATACCATACAGGTAATTATAGTAATTATCCATGTAAGCGGAGTTATAATAGTTGCTACTGATATCTGTCTGGATAGAGTAGAACGCTGAAACTGAGAATGAATTAGGACGTTTACCTCCAAACCACGGATCGAAGAACGATACACTGTATGACTGATAGTAGCTACCATTGGTTTGTCCACTGATGGTTAATGTCTGTCCGTCACCTTGAGGCAGGAATCCACGGTAATTGTCACTCTTATTGAACAAGTTGGCCATAGAGAAGTTCGTGAACTTCAAACTTAATTTACCGATAACACCGGTTTGTCCCCATCCGGCAGAGAATTCTACCTGGTCATTGGCTTTCGATTCCAAGTTCCAGTTGATATCAACCGTTCCGTTAGTCATATCCGGTTGAACATCCGGCTGAATATTTTCAGGGTTGAAGTGTCCCATTTGGGCAATTTCACGATAAGAACGTTCCAAAGCTTCTTTGCTGAACAAATCACCCGGGCGTGTTCTTAATTCACGGCGCACTACGTTTTCGTACAAACGGTCGTTACCATTGATACGCACCTTGTTGATACTTGCTTGCGGACCTTCCTGAATACGCATTTCGAGGTCGATAGAGTCCCCGTCAATATTCACTTCTACCGGGTCAAGGTTATAAAACACATAACCGCGGTTGTAGTAGTTGTTACCAATAGCATCTTCATCTCCACTCAAACGTTCATTCATAAGTTTTTGGTTGTATACATCTCCTCTCTTCATGCGGAATTGTTCATCCAACATGTCAGCCGGGAAGACGGTATTACCTACCCATGTAACGTTTCGCAGATAATATTTGTCACCTTCTTCGATGCGCATATATACATCTACGGTACGGTCATCATAAGGAGTCACGCTGTCTACTACGATTTGGGCATCACGATAACCCAACTCGTTATACTTATCAATAATAAGTTGTTTGTCTTCTTCGTATTTCTCTTCAATGAATTTCTTTGAACGGAAAATATTAACGAGCTTATTCTTTTCGTTTGTCTTCTTCATTACTCGCTTCAACTTTTTGTCGGTCAGAACAGTATTTCCGTCAATGGTGATTTGGTGTACTTTTACTTTTTCTTTCTTGTCAATCATCACATCTACATCCACCTGTTCTTTGTTGTCGGCAAGATCACGTTCGATAATTGTCACTTCGGCATTCTTGAATCCTTTCTCGTCAAAGTGTTTTTTGATAAGGATTTTAGCACGGTCAATCAGGTTAGGGGTAATCTGGCTACCTTTTACCAAACCCAATTTGGCTTCAAGGTCTTCTCTTTCGCTCTTCTTCACACCGTGGTAGCGGATATCGGCAATACGCGGACGTTGTGTTAAAAGTATCTTCAGATAAATTTTATTGTCTACAATCTTTTCAGCCAATATTTGTACGTCAGAGAATAAGCCATGTCTCCAATAACGCTTTACTGCTGAAGTGATGTCGTCACCCGGGACGGTGATTACTTGTCCTACCGACAGTCCTGAAAGTCCTATCAGTACATAGTCTTCATAGTTCTTTACCCCTTCGACTTTGATTCCGCCGATTTCATATTTCTTGGGAGTTCCAGAGTAAAGTATCACCGGATTGTTGTTTTCTTGAATATTTGCTTCTTGAGCATAGCTACTGACTGAGAAACAAAACAGGCATGTAAGCGTTAATAGTATGAGTGAAATACGATATAGCATTTTATATAACTTTATATTTGTTCACTGGTTTTGCCGAAACGGCGTTCTCTCTGTTGATAATCATAAATGGCTTTGCAAAACTCTTCTTCGCGGAAATCCGGCCAAAAAGTATCGCAAAAGTATAATTCGGAATAAGCGCATTGCCATAGCAGGTAATTGCTGAGACGAATTTCACCTCCGGTACGGATCAATAAGTCCGGGTCGGGCATGAAGTGGGTGCTCAGGTTGGCACTTATTACTTTGTCGTCAATGTTTTCAATAGCCAGTTTGCCGTCTTGCACTTTTGTGGCTATTTGTTTCACGGCTTCGGTCAGCTCCCATTTGGAAGAATAGCTCAAAGCCAGAATCAAGCACATTCCGGTATTTATGGAAGTTCGCTCGATGCATTGGTTTAGTCGCTCCAAAACCTCTGCCGGTAGTTTCTGGGTGTCACCGATGATGCGGAAGCTGATATTGTTCTTCATAAAGATTTCCTCTTCGATAGAGTCCATAAGAAGGCTCATCAGCGCAGCTACTTCATCGACGGGGCGATTCCAGTTTTCAGTAGAGAAGGTGTATAGCGTCAGGTATTTGACTCCCAAGCGTGCCGCTTCTTCGGCAATGATGTGCACAGTTTCGGCACCGGCTTGGTGGCCGAAGCTTCGTATTTGTCCACGTTGCTTAGCCCATCTTCCGTTACCATCCATGATGATGGCTACGTGGGCCGGTACACGGCTCTTGTCTATTTGCTCTCTATATAGCATGTCGTGTTCTGGTTTTATATACTTTTCTTAAAGCCTAATTTATTGATTCTGCCTCGCCATACCTGGCCGGATTTACTCCACATTATCCATAAATAGTTATTCTTGTCAATAACATAAGAATAATTGCCATCGGCTTGCTTGTATAAATTGCTAAATTCTTCAGGGAAGAATACATATCTTTTCACTTGTTGCCAAGTGATGCCATTGTTTACCGATTCATAAAATGCACTGAAAGGTGCAAGGTTGGAACCGTTTTTCTTACCGGGTCCGCCAAATGCATATAATTGATTATTATAATGTATCATGGCTATATTTTCCAATTTGGGACAGAAGTCCAAATTGTCTTTTTCCGGTGGATAGTTACCCCATGTGTTTTCTGTGCTTAACTGGGCCCATACCACTGAAGTCGTATCGGTAGCAATCGGATTTTCTCCCAAAACCAACATGCGGTCTATCGAACTATTGGTATTCAGAGGATAGGAAACAAATGACAAGCTGGTCTCAGGAAAACCGTAAGGAACACTTTCCTGTTCTGTCCATTCTGTTCCGTTATGGCTTTCAACGAATACATTATCAGTATTGATTGCTATCAGTTTGTTGTTCTCTTCCGGATTATTCTGGGAATAGATGTTTGATACCAGCATCTTCAATTTGGGCGCTGATTCTATTTTGCTCCAATCCGTACCGTTTTCCGACTGGTACAATTGATTTTCTGCAATAATGTATAAATGATCTCCCCATGTCATGGCAGTGGAATAGTCGGCTTTCTCCAATGACAACGGTTGCAAGGCACTCCAACTATGTCCGTCGGTAATGCTTGTTGTTGTCACGGCAACCTTTCCCTCGTCCTGACGGGCAAATACATAAATCTTATCATTGAAATAAACGGCCTTTTGTGCCTGGATGGCACTACCGTTGAAGTCGCTGCTTAAATTAGACCATACCAATGAATCTGGCTCCTGTTTATGGACATTGATTTCGGCTGTATAGACCGCACCATATTCCATGCTTTGCGCCATAACCTTAAACTTGACAGGATTTTCAAAATTTAAGGAGTCTGTGGATGTCCATAGAGAATCCTTATCGGCTACAATAAGAATATAAGGTGTGTCTGCAGTGATTTCCACTACTACCTTGCTGACATTCGTACCCACCGGAAGCGAGTCCGCATTATAGATACGTCTTTCTACCTGGTCAATGATAAAGGGATAATCAGAACCTTTCACGGTAGCTGTCAGTGTTGTGTCTTTCCCGTTAACTTTGGCGGTGTATTTAGTCTCTATGTTATCTTTAATCGAAAAAGCAGTAATACTGGATTCCGAGCTTAAAGTCACTTCGTTGTCGTCATCGTTCAAACATGATGTAATCATAAAAGCGGCCATAAGCAGCCCTGTGATAACTGTCAAAAACTTTATTTTCATTTGCAAATGAGTCTTTTTGTTACAAGTCGCAAAAGTAGGAAGATTTTTTTCTATATAGAAGTTTTGGAACAAGTTTTATATTAATTTATAGATAAACCTCCGCTTTTTATCTGCTAATCAGACGTATTTTGTCTATGAGCCTGTGGGTAGCAGGCATGAAGAAAATCTCTTCCAAAGTATCTTTCGCTCTCTTTAAAATATTTTTTTTGAATAGTGGGAGCTGCAACTCCCTCTTTTAGAAAGATGGGGGATTGCTCTATATAAGCTTCGTCCCATAAATCCGAGTCGATGAAGGATTGAAGCAGCATACTTCCTCCTTCAACCAGTAGGGACTGGAGCTTTTTTTCGTATAGAAACTCCATTATTTGTGGCAGGATGTCGCACCCGAAGTTCAGGCGTACGAATCCGGCATCGGAGTGGAGAGGCTCTTTTTGTGTGAATATGTAAGTCGGAGCTTCTTCATTGAATAATGAGAGATGGGAGGGAAGGGTTAAATCCTTGTCTATTACCAGACGGACGGGATTCTTGCCATACCAGTTGCGGGTAGTCAGAGAAGGATTGTCCAGCAGGGCTGTCCGGCGTCCTACCAAAATAGCATCATGTTCGGCTCTTTTTTTATGTACGACCATGCCGGTGAGGGGGCTTGACAAAACTATCGGCTTTCCTTCTGTACGGTTGATGTCGATAAAACCATCTGCAGACTCTGCCCATTTCAGGGTGATATAAGGACGTCTTTGCGTATTGAAAATAATAAAATGCTTGATGAGCCGGCGGCATTCTTCTTCTAAAACTCCGACTGTCACTTCTATTCCGGCTTGGCGCAATTTATCGATACCTCGTCCGGCAACTAAAGAGAAGGGGTCCATACATCCTACAACGACTTTGGGAATGCCTTTCTCTATAATAAGGTCGGCGCAAGGCGGTGTTTTCCCGTAATGAGAGCAAGGCTCGAGGCTCACATAAAGGGTTGATTCCTTTAAAAGACTTTCGTCTTTTACCAAACGGATGGCGTTTACTTCAGCATGGGATTCTCCGCACCGGATGTGGTAACCTTCACCTATAATAGTATCTTTGCGCACAATTACAGCTCCGACCATGGGGTTGGGGGCGGTAGTGCACAAACCATTGCGTGCCAGTTGTAGGCATCTGGATATATATTTTTCGTCTTTTGTCATAACCATACGGTTTAAATTTCTACTTTTGCATATAATTAAACAATCAATGAATCCTATTACATATTATATAAAGCAAGCTCTGGCAGATTATTATCCCGACTCCGAGGCTGCGTCTTTGGCAAAATTGTTGTTGACGCAAGTATTCGGATTCACTGTGATTGAACTGTATGGGGGCAAAGATAGAAGTTTTTCGGAATATGAGCAGAAACAATTGGATGATATTCTGATTCGTTTGCAAAAACACGAACCGGTTCAATATATTATCGGTATGGAAATGTTTTACGGGCTTTCATTTGAGGTTGATGAAAATGTGCTGATACCTCGTCCCGAAACAGAAGAATTGGTTGAGTGGATTCTGAAAGATAATAAGGAGGGCGGGCTTCGGGTGCTTGATATTGGCACAGGAAGCGGATGTATACCGATTGCTCTCGCTAAGTTTTTGCTACATGCCGATATTGCTTCATGGGATATTTCTGATGGAGCTCTGGAGGTTGCGCGGCGTAATTGCAGACGAAACGATGTAAAGGTGAGGCTGGAACGAAAGGATGTCTTGCAAACCTCTTCTTCGGAAGAGCAGTTTGATATCATTGTCAGTAATCCACCTTATATTACAGAAAAAGAAAAGGCTGCTATGGAGGCCAATGTTTTAGAGTGGGAGCCTTCTGTCGCCTTGTTTGTCCCCGATGAACAGCCATTGTTATTTTATACAAAAATAGCTGAACTGGGACTTGAAATGTTGGTGTCGGGAGGCAGGCTTTATTTTGAAATCAATCGGGATTATGGTGCTGCTACGGTAGGTATGCTTGAAAGGTTGGGGTATCACCATGTAGAATTAAGAAAAGATTTATCCGGCAATGACCGGATGATAAAAGCAATAAGATGAAGAAAGAATGTAGCGAAAACGAAGTTCGCAATAAGGCGGAAGCCTATTGCTCGTCTGTGGAACGGTGCGTGTCCGAAGTAGAGGCAAAACTTGAACAATGGGGGGCGGATAATGGCATAAAAGAAAGAGTGATTGAACACTTGATAAAAGAAAAATATATCGACCAGCAGCGCTATTGTGCAGCTTTTGTGCGCGATAAGTATCGGTTTAATCAATGGGGGAGGCTGAAAATAGTGCAGGCTTTACGCTTGAAGAAAATACCGGCAAATGTGATAAGTCTAGGTTTGGAAGCAATTGATGAGAGCGAATATTTATCCATTCTTTCGGGGCTTATCGAGCAGAAAAAGAGAAGCGTCAAAGCAAGTACGGACTATGAGCGCAATGGCAAGTTGATTCGTTTTGCCATCGGTCGGGGATTCGAGATGGAAGAGATCCTTCGTTGTGTGAAACAGGTTGATGCCGATGTGGAGTATTTGGGCTGATTTATGGGACTTGTTTTTCCCCGAATGTTGTGTATCATTTGCGATGAACGTTTGATGAAGCATGAACACTTTTTGTGTTTCCGCTGTTTGGCGACTTTGCCGCATACGAATCTGCACTTACAAAGAAATAATGAGGTGGAACGTAACTTTTGGGGGAAGTTCCCGGTGGAACGTGCTGCTTCTTTTTTATATTATGCCAAAGGAAGTGTTGTCAGGCAGTTGTTGTATGAACTAAAATATTATGGAAATAAAGAGATAGGAGGGTTCTTGGGGAGATATATGGCGGCTGAGCTATTGCCTTCCGGTTTCTTTGAAGGCATAGATTATATTCTTCCGGTTCCACTTCACCGTAAAAAGGAGCGCTTGCGCGGTTATAATCAAAGTGAATGGCTTGCCAAAGGAGTAGGAAGCGTGACTTCCATCCCGGTACTTTCGGATGTAATGGAAAGGTGTAAGTATACAGAAACTCAAACGCATAAGGGGCTTTATGAACGGTGGGAAAATGTTTGTGACATTTTTGTTTGTAACACTCCGGCGATATTGCAGGGCAAGCATGTTTTACTGATAGACGACGTGCTTACCACCGGTGCTACCATCGTGTCTTGTTCCGATGCGCTGAAAGATGTTGCCGATATTCGTATCAGTGTACTTACCCTTGCATTGGCCGGCCAAGGGTAATTTATTGCATCGGTTGGCTATTGGAGCAAAGAAATGAAATCAGCCAATTAAAACCGCTACATCTCCTCCTTTTATTTTTTTGAAAAATACCTTGTTCCTTTTTTCTTTATCTCGATGTATTTCTATATTTTTGCAACATATTTATCAGATGTAGTTAAGTTATGAAGACTTTAGAAAAATTATTCGCAGAGAAATTACTGAAGATTAAGGCTATAAAATTGCAGCCGGCTAATCCTTTTACTTGGGCCTCCGGTTGGAAGTCGCCTTTCTATTGTGATAACCGCAAGACTCTTTCGTATCCTTCTCTTCGTAATTTTGTAAAACTTGAGATTAGCCGTATCGTGCTGGAGAAATTCGGCCAAGTAGATGCTATTGCCGGTGTTGCTACAGGGGCTATCCCTCAAGGAGCTTTGGTAGCAGATGAACTGAACCTTCCGTTTGTGTATGTTCGTTCTACCCCCAAAGACCATGGTTTGGAGAACCTGATTGAAGGTGAACTTCGTCCGGGTATGAAAGTCGTAGTTATCGAGGATCTTATTTCTACCGGTGGCAGCAGCCTGAAGGCTGTTGAGGCTATCCGTCGTGACGGTTGTGAAGTAATAGGTATGGTTGCAGCATTTACTTACGGATTCCCCGTTGCTATTGAAGCATTTAAGGAAGCAAAAGTAAATTTGGTGACTTTGACAAATTATGAAGCCGTTTTGGAAGCTGCATTGAAGACAGGATATATCAATGAAGAAGATGTTCCGGTTTTGGATGCATGGAGAAAAGACCCGGCTCATTGGGATGCAGGAAAGTAATTTATTATTTAAGATTAAAATATATTTAAGAGAGAACTGTTCGAAGAATTATTTCTTCGGACCGTTCTCTTTTTGTTTATAAATGTCGAGATATGGCTCAGTATGAAAGTAATGTGAAGCATGTTCCGTATAGTCAGGAGCGTGTATATGATAAGTTGTCCGATTTGAATAATTTGGCAGCGATACGTGAGAGAATGGATGAAATGCGTGAAAAAATTGGCGATAAGATTCAGGATATGACATTTGACCGCGATTCGCTGACACTTACCGTACAAGGAATGAATGTCACTTTGCGCATTATAGAACGTGAACCTTGCAAATGTATCAAGTTTGAAGGAGACAAATCTCCGATTCCTTTAAATCTGTGGATACAGATTTTACCGGTAAATGAAAATGAGGCTAAAATGAAAGTGACCATCCGCGCCGAAGTGAATATGTTTATGAAAGCAATGGTAGCGAAACCTTTGCAGGAAGGGGTGGAGAAGTTGGCTGATATGTTATCAATGATACCTTATTAATATAGAAAGAATATGGCTCAGAAACTATGGGAAAAGAGTGTCCGGGTAAATGATGAGATTGACCGTTTTACCGTAGGACGTGACCGTGAGATGGACCTTTATTTGGCAAAACATGATGTCTTGGGTTCTATGGCCCATATCACGATGCTGGAGAGTATCGGTTTGTTGACTGCCGGGGAGTTGCAGGCTCTGCTGGCCGAGATGAAGAATATTTATGTTTCTGCCGAAAAGGGTGAATTTGTTATAGAAGATGGCATAGAAGATGTACATTCGCAAGTGGAGCTGATGCTGACTCGCAAGTTGGGTGATGTGGGTAAGAAGATTCATAGCGGACGTTCGCGCAACGACCAGGTGCTGGTAGACTTGAAACTGTTCACTCGTACCCAACTCAAAGAGGTGGCCGAAGCGGTGGAACAATTGTTTCATGTACTGATTTCCCAAAGTAATAGATATAAAGATGTCTTGATGCCGGGATATACCCATTTGCAGATAGCAATGCCTTCTTCATTCGGTTTGTGGTTTGGAGCCTATGCCGAAAGTTTGGTGGATGATATGATGCTTTTGCAGGCAGCCTTTAAGATGTGCAACCGCAATCCGTTGGGCTCGGCAGCCGGATATGGTTCCTCTTTTCCTTTAAACAGAGAAATGACTACCCGTTTGCTGGGATTTGATTCGATGAATTATAATGTGGTCTATGCACAGATGGGGCGTGGCAAGATGGAGCGCAATGTGGCTTTTGCTCTTGCTTCTATTGCCGGAACAGTTTCCAAACTGGCTTTTGATGCCTGTATGTTTAGTAGTCAGAATTTCGGTTTTGTGAAGCTGCCCGATGAATGTACGACCGGTTCCAGTATCATGCCGCACAAAAAGAACCCGGATGTGTTTGAACTGACGCGTGCCAAATGTAATAAGATTCAAGCGCTTCCGCAACAGATTATGATGATTATGAATAATCTCCCTTCCGGCTATTTCCGTGATTTGCAGATTATCAAAGAAGTGTTCCTGCCCGCGTTCCAAGAGTTGAAGGACTGTTTGCAGATGACTACTTATATTATGGATAAAATAAAGGTGAACGAACATATCTTGGATGATGACCGTTACTTGTACATCTTTAGTGTGGAAGAGGTGAATCGTTTGGCTGCCGAAGGAATGCCGTTCCGCGATGCTTATAAGAAAGTGGGACTGGATATCGAAGCCGGTAAGTTCACCCACAACAAGCAAGTGCATCACACTCACGAAGGAAGCATCGGCAATCTATGTAACGACAAGATTATCCTGTTGATGGAAAAGGTGGTCGACGGATTTAACTTCTCTGCCATGGAACAGGCAGAAAAATCTCTGTTGGACAGATAAATAATAAAGACATGGAGTATCAACCTTCAGTGGAACGCTATGACAGAATGCAGTATAAGAACTGTGGAAATAGTGGTCTGCTTTTGCCACGCATCTCGTTGGGATTGTGGCATAATTTTGGCAGTGTAGACGATTTCGGGATAGCTTCCGATATGATAAAGTATGCTTTTGACAATGGAGTTACTCATTTCGATTTGGCAAATAACTATGGTCCGGTTCCCGGTAGTGCGGAAACAAATTTTGGTAAGATTCTGAAAGAGAACTTTCGGGGCTATCGTGATGAGATGATAATCTCCTCTAAGGCAGGACATGAAATGTGGGCGGGACCTTACGGAGGCAACAGCTCACGCAAAAATCTGATGGCAAGTATAGAACAGAGTCTCCGCCGCACGGGTTTGGAATATTTTGATATCTTTTATAGTCACCGTTATGATGGGGTTACTCCGGTGGAAGAAACCGTTCAGGCATTGATTGATATGGTAAAGCAAGGAAAAACGCTGTATATCGGAATCTCAAAATATCCGCCTGAAAAGGCGAGGGTGGCTTATGAAATGATGAAGGCTGCCGGCACTCCTTGTTTGATAAGCCAGTATCGTTATAGTATGTTCGATCGGGCTGTCGAGGCAGAGTCTTTGGCATTGGCAGCACAATATGGATCCGGTTTCATTGCTTTCTCTCCGTTGGCGCAAGGGTTGTTGACAGACAAATATTTGCATGGTATTCCTGAAAATTCTCGTGCCGCTCGTGCCACCGGCTTCTTGAAAGCCGACCAAGTAACGGCTGATAAAGTGAGGAAAGCTGCCCGCCTGAATGAAATTGCTGTCCGTCGCGGGCAGACTTTGGCGGAAATGGCATTGGCATGGGTACTGAGAGATGAGCGTATGACTTCGGTTATTGTTGGTGCAAGTTCGGTCAAACAATTGAATGATAACCTTCATGCTTTGGAGAATTTGGCATTTTTAAATGACGAATTAGCAGAGATAGAAGGAATATTACGTTCTTAAATAAAAAAACGGGTGCAAAATTTGGTAGATATTATAAAACTCCTTATCTTTGTACCCGTCAAACAAAACGCGGAAATAGCTCAGTTGGTAGAGCATAACCTTGCCAAGGTTAGGGTCGCGAGTTCGAGTCTCGTTTTCCGCTCTTTCTTTGAAAGGATGCTCGAATGGTGGAATCGGTAGACACGAGGGACTTAAAATCCCTTGGCCATTGCGGCTGTGCGGGTTCAAGTCCCGCTTCGAGTACAAGATGTATCTTATATCGCCTGTAAATTGTTTATTTGCAGGCGATTTTTTGTTGGAGGTGGGTCAAAACTAAAATAGTCTATCAAATCCCTATTAGCAAAATGACAGTATCATCAAGTTTAGGCACCCCCCCCATTTATTTATTTTCTCCCTGCCATTTTATCTTTCTCTCAAATCATTTCTTTAGGTAGCATAAGCGTTTTCTTCCTTTCGGCTAAGTCTTTTTCTACCTTAGATTATTACGTCCTGCTATGGTAGGATATACATCCCACTGTAACAGGACGTACGTTCTACTACAGCAGGACGTACATCCCATTGTAGTGGGACGTAATAATCTATAGTTCGCAAAATCTTAGCTCTTAGGAAGAGATAGCTAAATCTTCCTTTAGAGTGCCGAAAACACAGTTGTGCATTGCTTTTTATCACTAATTTGTTAAAAAAGCGTAAGCAAATACTAGGTATATTGGGGAAACTTCCTTTCTTTGTATTTCAATACAGTGCATTGATTAATTTATTAAGTCTAATAAGTATGAAATTACTTTCGATTTTAGCGTTAGGTGCAATATTTGCACTCACTTCGATAAATATATATGCTCAAAAAGTATATGATATTTCCACGTTTGGCTTAAAGCCTGATACTCATAAAAATGCTTCTCCTGTTTTGCAAAAAGCTTTGTCGAAAATAAAGGCAGAATGCAAGGATGGTGAAGCGGTTATTCTTCGTTTTTCTGAAGGCCGCTATGACTTCCATGAAAAAGGAGCTGCCGTACGCGAATATTATATCTCGAACCATGACCAAGACAATCCTAAGAAAGTAGGTATTGCACTGGAAGACATGAAAAACCTTACTCTTGACGGACAGGGGGCACAGTTCGTCTTTCATGGGAGAATGTTGCCGGTGTCGCTTCTTCGGTCGGAGAATTGTAGCTTGAAGAATTTCAGTATTGATTTTGAGAATCCCCATATTGCACAAATAAAGATATTGGAGAATACTCCGCAAGAGGGAATCGTATTCGAACCGGCTTCATGGGTGAAATATCGTATAGTCAAAGATTCGATTTTTGAAGCTTATGGAGAAGGATGGACTTTAAAACATTCCTGGGGAATTGCTTTTGATGGGGATACCAAACATTTGGTATACAATACCAGCGATATCGGTTGTCCGACGAAAGGAGCAAGTGAGATAGCACCGCGGCGCATTCGTGCTCCCCATTGGAAAGATGCACGTCTTGTTCCCGGAACTGTTGTTGCCATGCGTGGCTGGGGACGCCCTACTCCCGGAATTTTCCTGTCACATGATTTAAATACGACATTGGAAAACATAAAAGTACATTATGCGGAAGGAATGGGATTGTTGGCACAATTCAGTGAAAATATTACGTTAGAGAAGTTCTGTGTTTGCTTGAAGGGTGAGGATGATCCGCGTTATTTTACCACACAGGCAGATGCGACTCATTTTTCAGGTTGTAAAGGAAAGATAACTTCTTGCAATGGACTCTATGAAGGCATGATGGATGATGCTATTAATGTGCATGGAACATATCTGAAAGTGGTGAAAAGGATAGATGACCACACATTGGTCGGACGTTATATGCATGATCAGTCATGGGGATTTGAATGGGGACGCGCCGGAGATGAGGTGCAGTTCGTTCAATCCTCTACCATGGAGTTGATCGGCAATCAGAATAAGATTGCAAGCATCCGTCCGCATGATAAAGAACAAATAGACGGGGCACGCGAATTCATTATTACTTTTGATGAGGCGATAGATCCGGCTGTCAATGGGCAAAGCGGATTTGGCATCGAGAATCTTACCTGGACACCGGAAGTTTTGTTTGCCGGAAATACGATTCGTAATAATAGAGCGAGAGGTAGTCTGTTCAGTACTCCGCGTAAAACGGTTGTTGAGAATAACTTATTTGACCATACTTCAGGAGCTGCTATCTTGTTGTGTGGAGATTGTAACGGCTGGTTTGAAACCGGAGCATGCCGTAATGTGATTATTCGTAAGAATCGTTTTGTAAATGCACTTACCAATTTATTCCAGTTTACGAATGCAGTGATTTCGATTTATCCGGAGATACCCGACTTAAAGAACCAGCAGAAGTATTTTCATGGAGGACCGGAAGGGGGTATTGTGATAGAAGACAATGAGTTCGATACTTTTGATGCTCCTATCCTGTATGCCAAATCAGTGGATGGATTAATATTCCGCAATAATGTTATAAAGAAGAACACGGACTATAAGCCGTTCCATTCTAACCGGAACCGTTTCTGGCTGGAGCGGGTGACGAATGTGACGATTGCCGAATGAGGTGTTCGCTTATGAGCGATGAATACTAACTATTATATTTAAATATTTATTTTGAAAAGACATGAAGATTAAGAATCTATTGACTGTGATGACCGGCTTGGCGTTGTTCTGTTTGGCCGGATGTGCTTCTCCTCAGAAAGAAGCTGTTGCAAAGGAGTATGCTCCTATTGAAGTCGCTGTTCCCGAACGTCCTGCCGGACAGCAAGATGTAATTCAACTGACTGCCCCGAAGCTGGATACAGTCCGTGTTGGTTTTATTGGTTTGGGTATGCGTGGTCCCGGTGCAGTTGCACGCTGGACTCATATCCCCGGTACAAAAATTGTAGCTTTGTGTGACCTTCGTCCCAAATGTGTAGAAAGAGCACAAGGTATTTTAGAGAAAGCCGGCCTTCCTAAAGCTGCTGAATATTCAGGTTCTGAAGATGCATGGAAGCAACTTTGCGAACGTGATGATATTGATGTGGTATATATTGCTTCAGACTGGAAGCATCATGCCGAAATGGGCGTTTATGCCATGGAACACGGCAAGCACGTTGCCATCGAAGTTCCGTCTGCTATGACATTGGATGAAATCTGGGCGTTAATCAATACTTCGGAAAAGACTCGCAAGCACTGTATGCAATTGGAAAACTGTGTATATGACTTCTTCGAACTGACTACACTGAACATGGCTCAACAGGGATTGTTCGGTGAAGTATTGCACGTAGAAGGCTCTTATATTCATAACCTCGAAGAGTTCTGGGGTGAATATTGGAATAACTGGCGCTTGGATTATAACAATGAATTCCGTGGTGACGTTTATGCCACTCACGGCCTTGGCCCGGCCTGCCAGTTGCTGGACATTCACCGTGGCGACCGCATGAAGACTTTGGTAGCTATGGATACTAAAGCTGTAACCGGTCCTGAACTGGGTAAGAGATATGGTTTGGCAAACGATTCTATCGAATTCCAGAACGGTGACCACACCATGA
>OODU01000023.1_pt1 | contig 166420 bp, 150 predicted proteins | sample 1671171 | NCBI WGS metagenome assembly OODU01 (sample SAMN06348129, study PRJEB24527) | human gut metagenome | biome: human gut; feature: ankylosing spondylitis patient; material: feces | host: Homo sapiens | place: China | collected 2015-10
GCGCCGATGATAGTCGGTTGTATTTCCGGTGAAAGTAGGACATTGCCAGGCTCCACCATTCAGAACCCCCGATTCCTTACGGAGTCGGGGGTTTTGTCTTATGGAGGCCCGGACAAAATACTTTGCGCATCCTCGAAATTGCCCGCCATCGTCTACAATGCGAGATACTTCTCCTTAAGCGACTTTTTCCGTTGCGCCACGACGATCATTGCGCGGGAACGAGCCTCTTTTTTGCGTGAACGATGATTTTCAAACGATCTCTCATTTCCGAGCTTGCCAACAGTGCGGGCGGCGTCTTTACCGTGCTCTTCACCATCGTGATCGCCGTGGGGATGGTGCGTGTGTTGAGCCTTGCTTCCGGCGGCCGAATCGACAACGCTGCGGTGCTGCAGATGGTGGTCTACCAGGCCCTCATCAACTTGGCTCCGCTACTGGCCGTTTCGCTTTTCATTGCGGTCCTCATGACCATGATGCGTTGGTGGCAGGACAATGAAATGGTTGTTTGGTACTCTTCGGGCGGTCGTTCCCTTCTCTCCTGGGTGACGCCGGTACTTCGCTTTTCCGTACCTCTCATTCTTGCCGTCGGTCTCTTGAGCCTTGTGATTTCTCCCTGGGCGAGCTCGCAGGCCGACCAAACGCGCGCCACCTTTCAGCAGCGCGACGACGTCAACCGCATCGCCCCCGGACGCTTCATCGAAACGCTCGGCGGCCGCCGCGTCTTCTTCGTGGAATCGGCTGGAGAAAATACCAACGAAGTCGGCCGCATCTTCATGAGCGAAAGCGCTCCCGATAAGGAGTCGACAGTCGTCGCCAACAGCGGTGAAGTCCGAATCAACGAAGAGGGAGACCGCTATATCGTTCTCCACGAAGGTCGCCGTTATGAAACAGAGATCGGCTCGCCCACGACCCGCATCGTCGAATTCAAGGAGTACGGCATGCGCGTGGACGTGAAGATCGACCGTCCCCTTGCGGACCTTCGAACCCGTTCGCTGCCGACTCCCTTCCTATTTGCGAATCCTACCGCGGAAAATCTCGGGCAGGCGCTCTGGCGCATTTCCTGGCCTTTCGCCGCGTTCAACCTCGTGCTTTTGGCTCTGCCTCTTTCCTGTACGAGTCCCCGCGCCGGGCGAAGCCTCAATCTCATAATGGCCGCTCTCGTATTCATTCTCTATTTGAATGCCATTTCGATTTTCCAGACGTGGGTTGAGCACGAAAAGATCGGTCTTTGGACGGGATTGGCCACGTTGCACGGTCTTGTCTTCGTGCTTGTTGTCGTGTGTTTCGTGCGTTGGGTTTACTTCATGAGTTGGCTTCCCGCCTGGGCGAGTCCCGGGGCATTGTGGCGGCGTCTTCGTTCGCGTAAGGAGGCCGCCCGATGAGAGTCATCACCAAGCAGTTCACCCGCGAAATTCTCGCGTCCACCTCTTTCGTGCTTTTGGCGCTCGTGGCGCTCTTCGCTTTCTTCGATCTGATCAATCAGTTGGACGACGTGGGCAAGAACTTCGGTCTTTCCGACGCCTTCGTCTTCACGGCGCTCTCGTTGCCGGCGCGCATCTATGAGGTGATGCCGATCGCCGTTCTCCTCGCCTCCGTATACACGATGTCGCGTTGGGCGTCTAATTCCGAATTCACCGTGTTGCGCGTGGCAGGGCTCTCTCCCGTGTCGCTTGCCGCGAGTCTTCTCGTTCCCGGGCTCCTCGTCGTGCTCTTTACCTACGGGATGGGTGAGCTCGTCTCGCCGCCGGCCACGCGTTACGCGCAGGAGCTCCGCGTCACGCTCGAAAAGGGCGGGGCCGTCTCCGCGCGCGGCTACACCTCGGGCGTGTGGATCCGCGACGCGACGACCGACGACGAAGGCCGAAAGGTCGACCGCTACCTCAACGTCAAATACATCAGCGCGCAGGACCGCAACGTTACCGGCGCATGGCGATTCTTTGAATTTAACGAGAACGGTCACCTCCTGCGGCTCATCCGCTCGGAAAGCGCCGAATACCGGGACGGCGGCTGGGTTCTTCACGACGCCGTCGCGGTTGTTTATCCGAAGGTCGACGTCACGAACAACGCCCCCATGACGGATCGCATCGAAGTGAGACCGGCCGAGGAATTCTTCGTGAAGTCCTCCATCGGGCCGGACATTTTGAGCGTCATGACGAGCAAGCCCGAAAACATGTCGATGCGGGATCTGGACCGCTACGTCGCTCATCTCGAGAAAAATAATCAGCAGACCGAGCAGTACGAGATCGCGTTTTGGACGAAGGTCTTTTACCCGCTCGCCACGCTCGTCATGCTCGCTCTCAGCATGCCGTTTGCCTATATGAACGCCCGCTCGGGGGGGATGGCGATCAAGATCTTCTTCGGCGTTATGATCGGGATCGTCTTTTACGCGCTCAACAACATCTTCTCCTATCTTGGCGCCGTCAACACTTGGTCGCCCGTTGCGGTGGCCATCACGCCGACGGCGGCCATGCTCTTTGCCGCCGCCGTCGCGATGTATCTCGTGGAGCGCCGCTGAGCGCGTCAGCGCGCAAGATGCTCCCTCAACGCCCGCCCGGTGTGCGTGTCCGTTTTCGCCACCTCGGCGGGCGTTCCTTTTGCGGTCACGCGCCCGCCCTCCGGACCGCCCTCGGGACCGAGGTCGATCATCCAGTCGGCCGCCGCCATCACGTCGAGGTTGTGCTCGACGACGATCACCGTATGGCCCGCCCGAACGAGGCGCTTCAATACGTTGAGGAGTTTTTCCACGTCCGCAATGTGCAGTCCAACGGTGGGTTCGTCAAGGATGTAGACCGTGTGCGGCGCCCGCGCGGCGTAGCGCGTACCTTCGCGGGCCTTGACGAGTTCATAGGCAAGCTTGATGCGCTGCGCTTCGCCTCCTGAAATCATGGAGGTCGGCTGACCGATCTTGAGGTAGCCAAGGCCGATGTCCGAGAGAAGCGAGAGCGGCTGCCGAATCTTCGTGACGGATGAGAAGAATTCCTTCGCTTCGTCCACCGACATAGCGAGCACTTCGCTGAAGTTCTTCCCTTTCCACGTCACTTCGAGCGTGTCCCGGTCAAAGCGCTTTCCTTCGCATACTTTGCACTGAATCCGCACGTCGGGGAGAAATTTCATTTCGAGCGTCTCAATGCCGCTGCCCGAACAATTCGGGCAGCGCCCCGGCGAAATCTGGAAGGAAAACTGAGAGGAAGTGTAGCCGCGCTCCTTGGCGGCGTTCGTTTCGGCAAAAAGGGCACGGATGTCCTTCGCAAAGTCCACGTAGGTCGCTGGGCAAGAGTAAAGCGATCCGCCAATGGGCGACTGCGTCACTTCGCATACGCGCTGAACGGCCTCGGCTCCTTCGATGCGCTCGCACCCGACGGTCGGTTCGCCGTGAAGGAGGGCAGAGAGCGATGAGAGTAGCATTTCGCGCGTGAGTGTGGATTTGCCCGATCCCGACACGCCCGTCACGACCGTGAGCGCGCCGAGCGGAATGTCGAGCCGTTCGATTTTCAGATTGCGAAGCGCCACGCCGCACACCGTCAGATGAGGATCCGCCGACGCATCGAAGCGATGTTCGGGGACGCCCGTCGAACGATGAGGCGACGAGAGGGCCCGGCCCGTCGGCGAGCGCGGGTTGGCGAGAAGGTCCTCGAGCGTACCTTCGGCAACGATTTCGCCGCCGAGCTTGCCCGCGCCCGGACCGATGTCGATCAGGTGGTCGGCCGCTCGGATCGTGTCTTCGTCGTGCTCCACGACGAGAAGCGTGTTGCCGAGACGGCACAGACGCTTCAGAGCGTCGATCAGCACGCGGTTGTCTCTCGGGTGCAGACCGATGGTGGGTTCGTCAAGCACATAGCAGACGCCGCGCAGGGTGCTGTTGATCTGCGTAGCAAGTCGGATTCGCTGTGCTTCGCCGCCCGAAAGCGTCGGCGCGGCTCGGTCGAGTTCAAGGTAGCCGAGTCCCACTTCGTCGAGGAAGGCGAGTCGCGCCACGATTTCCTTCAGAGCCTCCTGCGCCACGGCCGCGTCGTGTTCGTCGAGCGAGAGATTTCGACAGAAAGCAAGCGCCTCCTTCACGGTCATCGCCGAGAAGTCGGCGATCGTAATGCCCTGCCAATGAACGGCGAGTGCGGCCTTGGAGAGACGCTTTCCTTCGCAAGCGGGACACACGACGCGGACGTCCCGGTCGCGGGCCGCGGGAGCGAGTTCGTTGGCGTATGCGTTTTCCTTGTCGTCGTTGCGCTTGGCTTTTTCCACACTTTGACTCACGAAACCGTAGCCAAGACATTTCGGGCAGGCGCCGAGCTTGGTGTTGTAGGAAAAGAGTCTTGGATCCGCGTCGTGGAGGCGAACGAAACCGCGGCCCACCTTCTTTTCACCGAGACGGGCAAAGAGCAGTCGCGCGTAGTGATAGATCTCGGTCATCGTGGCGGCGGTCGAGCGCCAACCGCCGCGGCTCGTTCGCTGTTCGATCGAAACCGTGGGCGGAATGCCTCGGATCGAGTCGTAGTCCGGAATCGGAGGCGGCTGGATGCGGCTTCGAGCGTAGGCGCTCAGATTGTCGATGTAGCGTCGCTGTCCTTCGGCAAAGACGATGCGGAAGGCGAGCGTGCTCTTGCCGCTGCCACTCGGCCCCGAGAGCACAGTGAAGCGGTCACGCGGGATGACGGCCGTGATGTTTTTGAGATTGTTTTCTCGGGCGCCCCGCACTACGATTGCGTGCTTTTCCAGAGGATCCGCTTGGCCGACTTTCGGTTCGGGCAGATTGAAGAAGGCCTTGGGACCTTCGGGCGTGCGCGCGTCGCGCCAGGCGGCGAGCGCTTCGCCCGTGGCGGTCGCGCGGGTCGCCGCAAGCGCTTCGGGCGTCCCTTCATAGAGAAGTTCACCCCCTTCGGCACCGCCGTCGGGACCGAGTTCAATCACCCAGTCGGCCGAGGCGATGACGTCGAGGTTGTGTTCGATCGTGACGACCGTGTGTCCGTTTCGCACGAGGCGGTCGAAAAGGGCGACCAGGTGCCGCACGTCCTCAAAATGCAGACCGCTCGAAGGTTCGTCAAAGAGAAACACCTTCTGTACCGTTTTCGCGCGGCGTGAACGGGTCTTTTTCGGAGAGATTTCGTTCTGAATGAATTCGGCCAGCTTGAGGCGCTGGCCTTCGCCGGGCGAAAGCGTGGAGATGGGCTGTCCGAGCTCGAGGTATTCCAGTCCGAGCTCGACGAGCGGCGCGAGGGCCCGGCCGATGCGCGAATCCTCGCCGAAGAGGTCGATCGCTTCGCGCACGGTGGCGTGCAAAACGTCATCGATCGTATAGCGGCGAGCGCCGATCGTGATGCCGACGGCGAGGACGCGGGGCGTGAAGCGCTTCCCCGAGCAAATCGAGCAGGGGATCTGCACGTCGGAGAGAAACTGCATTTCGACGACTTCCACGCCGGTGCCCGCGCACGCGGGACAGCGGCCGCTGCCCGTATTGAAGGAAAAGTCTCCCGGCGTAAGGCCCGCCGCCTTCGCTTCCGGAGAGGCGGCAAAGAGCCTGCGGATTTCATCGTAGGCGCCGATGAAGCTCACCGGAGTGCTTCGGAGATTGCGCTGAATCGGAGACTGGTCGATCAGGTGAATCTCTGCGGGCAAGTCTCCCCGGAGGGCGCCGAAACGGCCGGGTTCGCCGTCGTCCTGAGCGAGCGCGCGCCGCACGGCCCGATAAAAGATGTCGTTGATGAGGGTCGATTTGCCCGAACCCGAGACGCCCGCGACGGCTACGAATCGGTTGCGAGGGATCGTGACGGTGAGGTTCTTGAGGTTGTGTTCGGCGGCGTCTTCGATCGTCCAACCGCCGTCTTCTGGCGTCCAGAAAAGCTTGTCGGAGCGCTCGATGCGCCGTCTTCCCGTCAGATAGTCCGTCGTGAGAGTCGAATTTTCCGGGCGCAGCGCGGCACGCGTCTCCCCGTCGAACTCAATGGCGCCGCCCTCCTTGCCTGCGCCCGGCCCCAGATCCACCATACGGTTGGAGGCGAGCATCACCTGCGGATCGTGTTCGATCGCGATCACGGTGTTGCCCGCCTCGGTGACGCGGCGGATGATGCCGTTGATGCGGTTGAGATCCCTCGGATGTAGACCGATGCTCGGTTCGTCGAGCAAAAAGAGCGTGTTCGTCAGCGAGGTTCCGAGGGCCTGCGTGAGCGTAACGCGTTGCAGTTCCCCGCCCGAGAGCGTGCGGCTCAGCCGGTCGAGCGTGAGATATCCGAGCCCCGCCTCCATCAGATAGTCGAGCCGCGCCGAGATTTCATGAAGAACGAGCGTCTCCGCCGCGTCCCTTGGCTTTTGGAGGGCGGCAGGGAAGATTCGGTGAAGGGACGATATAGGCATCGTCATCACTTCATGAAAATTCCATCCCGGGAGTTTCTCGGGATGGGGGAGGGCCTTCATCGAATGCGGGAGAAAACGCTCGAAGGACAGGTCGGGCGCTTCGACTCCATCGGGAAGCACGTAGCGCCAGGCGAAGTTTTCGTCGCGCAGACGCGCCCCGAGACAAATCGGACAGGTCGTGTAGGTGCGGTAAAAGGCGATCGTCCAACGGACGTAGAACTTGTACTTGTGCTCTTCGAGCCACGTGAAGAAGCGGTGTACGCCGCCCCAGCGGCGGTCGGTTTTCCACTCGTGAAAGTCTTCGTCTCCTTCGAACACCCAGCGCTTCGCTTCGTCGCTCAGGTCCTTCCAGGGACGATGAGGATCCACGCCCGCATGTGGGGCGCGTCGTACAAGAAGCGCCAGGAAGTCCCGATAGTGTCCCGTCGGCGTAAGCACCGCAACCGCTCCCTCGGCGATCGAGAGACGATCGTCCGGGAGGAGTCGCTTCCAGTCGTATTCGGACGAGCGGCCGTAGCCGTTGCAGTTGGGACAGGCGCCGACGGGAGAATTGAAGCTGAAGTGCGCCGGGCTCGTTTCTTCGTAGTGACGGTCGCAGTCGCCGCAATAGAGATCCATTCCGTAGGCCGTGAAGCGAACGGGCTCTTCGTCACGGGGGAGAAGCCAGATTTCACACACGCCTCTTCCCTTGTCGAGCGCCGCTGTGAGCGCTTCGCTCACGCGTTCGGGCTCGACCGACGAGGCGCGGAAGCGGTCTGCGAGCACGACGAGGCGGTGCTCCGTTTTGTCTTCGACGACTTTGAGAATCTTCGTGTAGCCCTGCTGCGAGAGCATTGCCTCGGCCGTTTCGAGCGGCAACGTCGAGGGAACCGTGAGCGAAAAGGCGACGCCTACGCGCGAGTCGAGCCCTTCGGGGGCGGATTTTGCCAGACGCAGTTCAAGGTCGTTCCAGATCGCTTCCGGGTCGCGTCGGCGCACCGGACGTCCGCAACGTTCGCAGAAAAGTGACGCGTGGTTGGCAAAGAGTACCTTGAAGTGGTCATTGAGGCCCGTGAGCGTGCCTACGGTGGAGCGGGGCGTGCGCACCGTATTGGTGTGCTCGATGGCGATCGCCGGGAGAATGCCGGTGACCTTCTCCACCTTCGGAGCGGGCATGCGGTCGATGAACTGCCGGGCGTAGGGACTGAAGGTCTCTATGTAGCGGCGCTGCCCCTCGGCAAAGAGCGTGTCGATGACGAGCGAGCTCTTTCCCGAACCCGAGGGACCGGTAACCGTCGTGAACTGCCCTCGGATGAAGTCGAGGTCGAGATGTCGGAGATTGTTCTGTGAGGCCCCTCTGAGGGAGATGGCCAGTTGCTTTTCGTCGGACGTCATGTATGGGTTGTAAAACGGCCCCGCGCCCGGGCGGGACGATCAAACAAGCGTGTAACTGGCTTAGTCTAGCGGACATTCGCGACCCCGAACGGAGAGCTCATGAGCGGGCATGCAGAAAAATTTTCTGAAAAAGCAAAAAAAAAAATCTCTAGACGCTTGCATTCTTCCAAAAGTTGTGGCAAAATTCACATTCTCTGATCCACGGGGGTATAGCTCAGCTGGGAGAGCGCTTGCATGGCATGCAAGAGGTCAGCGGTTCGATCCCGCTTACCTCCACCAAGGATAAGGTCCCTATCGTCTAGAGGCCTAGGACACAACCCTTTCACGGTTGGTACCGGGGTTCGAATCCCCGTAGGGACGCCATCCAATAAGACGCCGCGGAAAACAAACGAGAAAGGCGCAGAAAAAGAAGAACCCGCAACGGCTCTGGCTGTTGCGGGTTTTTTATTGTTCATCGCCGAAGATTCGGCGGCGTACGAGATCAATGATTGCGGCGCTTGTCGGCTTCGTCCTTTACTGCGCGGCGGACGCTATCGAAGGCGTCGTTGATCGCAAGCATTACATCCATGTTCGAGCGGTTCACGATCACGTCGTGCCCCGAAGCGAGGACGTCCACGCGGACGCTGTATTCGCCGATGGTCTGATGACCCTCCTGAGACACCGTCACCTTGCAGGGACCGAGGCGCTGATCGAAGCGGCGCAAGGCTTCTACGTTCTTCGTAACGGCCTGTTCAACGGCTTCGGAACGGTCTACGCCATGAAATACGATCTGAAGGGATTGGGGCATAAACACCTCTCTTTGTTCTTGTTGGACGACGATCGGCTCGCCGCCGAATGAGGCGGTCAAACACCGCTTCGATAGTGGGAGGGGGAAAGCGTTTTTTCACCCTCCGTAAGACAAATATATGCCCTCGCCCGTTTTTTTGCACGAAGCTTGTTGCAAGAAGAAACCCCGACGCCCTTTTGGAAACGCTTGGAAGGGAAATCTTGCCGCCGGAAAGACACCGGAAGGTCGGAAAGAGGCGGTCGGGGTGCGCTTTCGATACAATGTTAAGATTCCGGAACCCGCTTCCCGCGCTGGGGAGCGAAGACGCGCCGTCGGCGCGTCCCTTCTGAACTATTTGACGTCAATAGGAATTCACTTCAATGGATCGCAAACCCTGGAAAATGAACGGGCCGCACCGCGGCGGATTTGAGTCGGACCGACGAGAGGGCCGTTTCTCCGACCGTCGTGAAGATCGCTTTTCGGATCGCCGCGAAGACCGTTTCTCGGACCGTCGTGAAGACCGCTTCTCCGACCGTCGCGACGGCGGCCGTTTTTCTGATCGCCGCGACGGCGGCCGCTTTGCGGACCGCCGTGCCCAGGGAGGGCGCCGCTTCAACGATCGCCGCGACGCTTTCGGCGTTCGATCGGGTCCGCGCGCGCGTGCGCTCGAAAACCGTCGCTACGCCGAAAAGAGCGACTTCGAAAAGAACGCCGTCGTGCGTCTCGCCGCCGACGTGGCGCCCTACTTTGAAAACGCCGACGCCGTCAACGACGCTCTGCGCCATTTGATCGCCGCCGCAGGTCTCCTCAAGAAGCAGGAAAAGAAGGCCGAAGCCAAGCCTGTCGTGACGGAAGAAGAGGCCGAAGCGCTCTTTGCCGACGCGGACCGTGAGGACGACGTCGAAACGGCTTCCTACGGTGAAGCCGAAAGCAAGGAAGAAGATACGGTCGCTTAAGATTTCTCGGAGGTTCGCTCCGATAGAATGTTCTGCGTATACGAAGGGCGCGCAGAGCGCGCCCGACGCCAGTCAACACAGGTGAATCGCCGTGAAGTACATCCTCGCACTTGATCAAGGCACAACGAGCTCCCGTGCGCTCCTTTTCAACGAGCGCGCGCAGGTCGTGTGGCTCGAACAGGAAGAGTTCGGTCAGCACTATCCGGCTTTGGGTTGGGTCGAACACGACGCCCTCGAGATTTGGGAAACGACGCGCCGTTGCGTCGATCGGGCGCTTCGCCGCTCGGGCGTCCGACCGGAAGAAATCGCCGCGATCGGCCTCACCAATCAGCGCGAAACGACGATTCTCTGGGACCGAAAGACCGGCGAACCTCTCGCACCCGCCATCGTGTGGCAGGACCGCCGTACGTCGGACTTCTGCGAGGAGCTGCGTCGCCGCGGGGAAGAGGAGATGGTGGCGGGTAAGACCGGTCTGCGTCTCGATCCATACTTCTCCGCGACGAAAATCCGGTGGTTGCTCGACCGGATTCCGGGCGCTCGCGTCCGGGCCGAGCGGGGCGAAATCGCCTTCGGTACGGTCGACGCCTGGCTGATTTGGCAGCTCACGGGCGGTCGTCGTCATGCGACTGACCTCACGAACGCTTCGCGCACGCTTTTGTGCAATCTGCGCACGGGACAGTGGGACGACGAACTCCTGCAGCTCTTTGACGTCCCGAAGGCGATGCTTCCCGAAATCGTGCCGAGCTCGGCCGTGATCGCTGAAACTGATCCCGCTCTCTGGGGCCGGGCCATTCCGATCGCGGGCGTTGCGGGCGACCAGCAGGCGGCCTCTTTCGGGCAGGCCTGCTTTGCGCCGGGCACGGCGAAGAACACCTACGGGACGGGCGGCTTTCTTCTCATGAACGTGGGCACGATCCCGAGAATCAGCACGCAGCGTCTTTTGGGTACGGCCCTTTGGCGGCGCGGCTCTCTTCCGGCGGAATACGCCCTCGAAGGGAGCGTGTTCATCGCCGGGGCCGTCGTACAATGGTTGCGTGACGGACTGCAGTTTTTCTCGAGCGCTTCCGAGGTCGAGGAGCTTGCGCGTTCCGTGCCCGACAACGGCGGCGTCTACCTCGTGCCCGCCTTCGTGGGGCTCGGCGCTCCCTATTGGGACAGCGACGCCCGCGGACTGCTCATCGGTCTTACCCGCGCGACGAACCGCGCACACGTGGCGCGCGCGGCGCTCGAAGGCATCGCCTTCCAGTGCGCCGAAGTGCTCGAAGCGATGCAGCGCGACGCGCACCTGCCGCTCGCGGAACTGCGCGTGGACGGCGGCGCTTCGCGCAACGATCTTCTCATGCAATTTCAGGCCGACATCTCGGGTGTGCCCGTCATTCGGCCGGCCAATACCGAAACCACCGCGCTCGGCGCCGCCTTCCTCGCGGGGCTCGCCTGCGGCGTGTGGAGGGATTTGGACGAACTTTCTTCGCTCTGGCGGGTCGATCGCGTGTTCGAGCCCTCCATGAGCGCGGACCAGAAAACCTCTTTGATGAACCAGTGGTCACGTGCCGTCGGCCGGGCCCGAAATTGGAACCAGTGAACATGTCTGAAGTGAAACCCCTTGTTCGGGAAGCGTTGCTCGAAGAGCTGCGTCAGGATCCTCTGTGGGATGTGGTGGTCATCGGCGGCGGCGCCACGGGCGTTGGCATCGCTGTGGACGCGGCCTCGCGCGGTCTGAAGACCGTTTTGCTCGAGGCGCAGGACTTTGCCGCGGGCACCTCGTCGCGTTCGACGAAACTCATTCACGGAGGCGTGCGCTACATGAAGAATCCCCGCGACTGGGGCTTGGTTCGTGAAGCGCTCAAGGAACGCCGTATCCTCATCAAGAACGCTCCGCACCTTGTTCACGCGAAGCCCTTCATTCTGCCGACCTACAAGAAGTGGGAACGTGAATATTTCACCGTGGGTCTCGGAATTTACTCGGCGATGACCTACGGCGGCTATGGCATTGGCCGCACGAGCAGCCTCTCGCGCGAAGAAACGCTCTCGCGCCTGCCGGGCGTGAAGGCCGAAGGCCTCATGGGCGGCGTGCAGTTCTACGACGGGCAGTTCGACGATGCCCGCCTGACGGTCGCGCTCATGCGCACGGCCTACAACCTCGGCGCCACGCCCCTCAACTACATGCCCGTCATCGGGATCGAGCGCAAGGGCGGCTGGATTCAGTCCGTCACGGCACGCGATAAGGAAACGGGCGAGGAATTCCGCATTCGCACGAAGATGGTCTTCAACGCCGCGGGCGCTTGGGTCGATCCGATCCGCCGCATGGTCGATCCCGATGCCTCGACGCTCGTTCGCGTTTCGCGCGGCTCGCATATTCTGCTCGACAAGAGCTTCATGCCCGGCGACACGGGCATGTTGATCCCGAAGACCCGCGACGGACGCGTTCTCTTTGCGATTCCCTGGCACGAAATGCTCCTTGTCGGCACGACGGATGTCGAACAGCGTGAAGCGGACTTCGATCCGAAGGTGAGCGAAGAGGAAGTGAACTTCATGATCGAAACCGCGTCGGGCTACCTTGAAAAGCCCATCACGCGCGCAGACGTGAAGGCGACCTTCGCCGGTCTGCGTCCGCTCTTCAATCCTCAGGCGACGGGTTCGGCGGGTTCCACCGCCAAGGTCTCGCGTGAACACGCGGTGATTCCGGAATACGGCAACATGATCACCGTGACGGGCGGGAAGTGGACGGCCTACCGCAAGATGGCTGAACACGCCATGCTCGAAGCCACGCAACGCCACCTCATCCCGGCGCGTCTGTGCGTCACGAAGGATCTGCCGATCTTCGCCGATCAGGTCTGGGATCAGGCGGCGCTCGAAGTGGCTGCGGAAAAGAGCGAGGAGGCCGACGCCAAGGTGGTCGAATACGCCCGCTACAGCCGCGAATACGAAGGCGCCCGCACGGCCGAGGACGTTCTCTTCCGCCGTCTGCGCCTCGGGCAGATGAACGCCGAACGTACCGAAGCGCTCCTGCCGAAGGTTCGCGCGGTCTTTGAGGAAGCCTCCGAACCCGCCGAGCAAACCGAAGAAACGGTTGAGGCCGCGCTCGTCGAGACTGCCTCGGAAAATACGGAAGAAACGCAGGCCTGATGCGCCTCCCTTTTCGTATAATCATTGCCGCCCGGAACCCCTGACTCGGAGTTTCGGGCGGTTTTGTTTCGCTAGGACGGGAAATCTATGGAATACGGTTTTTGGGGCGCTCTGATGCTGATGGTGCTGATGGCGGACCCACTCGGCAACATTCCCATCACGATCGCCTGCATGAAGAATGTTCCCAATCACCGCCGCGTGCGGGTGATTTTTCGGGAGTGCGTGATCGCCATGGTGACGCTTCTCCTTGCCATGTTCTTCGGCCACGCCTTCATGACGGCGCTCGGCCTCTCGGACGCCGCGCTGACGATCGGCGGTTCTGTGATCGTCATGCTCATGGCCATCCGCATGGTCTTTCCTTCCAAAGAGGGGGTCTTCGGGGAAACGCCCGATGGCGAACCCTTCATCGTGCCGCTTGCGATTCCGGCCATCGCGGGGCCTTCCACCATCGCGACCATCATGATGATCGCCGCCACCGATCCGAGCCGTACGCTCGAGTGGGGGGCCATCGTCGTCATCACGGCCTTCGTCTCCTTTCTGGTGCTCGCCTCGGCCGATTGGCTGCAGCAAAAGCTCGGAGAAAAGGTGACCATGGCCGTCGAACGCCTCACGGGACTTCTCCTCGCGATGATGGCCACGCAGATGTTCCTCTCGGGCACCGCCAAGTACGTCGAAGGACTTCTCGGCTGACGGATGAGAACGGGGCGAAAAAAAAAGATTCAGGATTTCTTTGACAGTCTCCCGATGAATCGAATAAAATCGCTCCCCTAGCTTTGTCGGGCGGATTGCTTACCCCATCGATTTTCCACTGGCACCGCCACGGCGATGAAGCTGGACGCAACGTATATGGCGGATCACCGCCTCCCCGAGTGAGGAGGACGGAGAGATCTGCTTTCTTTTTGAATTCCTTTCGACCATCGGGGCGTTGTCAAGGCGGCGCCATCCGCTGCCGCGATGTTCGAAACACACTTTTTGTAGGTGAACGCAATGAAGACCTTCTCGGCCAAGCCGCTTGAGGTTAAGCGCGACTGGTTCGTGGTCGATGCCAGTGATAAGGTGCTCGGCCGTCTTGCCAGCGAAATCGCTCTGCGCCTGCGCGGCAAGCACAAGCCCGAATTCACGCCCCACGTCGACACGGGCGACTTTATCGTCGTCATCAACGCCGACAAGTTGAAGCTCTCCGCTGAAAAGGCGGGCAAGAAGACGTACTACCGCCACACGGGTTACCCCGGCGGTATCTACGAAACGACCTTCAAGGAAATGCAGGCGAAGCATCCGGGCCGCGCGCTCGAAATCGCCGTCAAGGGCATGCTCCCGAAGGGACCGCTCGGCTACGCCATGATCAAGAAGCTCAAGATCTACGCCGGTGCCGAACACCCGCATTCCGCTCAGCAACCCCAGGTCCTCGACCTCTAAGAAAAGGCTTGAAAGATGATCGGCATTTACAATTACGGCACGGGCCGTCGCAAGAGCTCGGTTGCCCGCGTCTTCATGAAGCGCGGCACGGGCAAGATCGTTATCAACGGTCGTCCCTTGGAACAGTACTTCAACCGTGAAACGGGCCGCATGGTCGTCATGCAGCCTCTCGAACTTACGGAAAACACCGAAACGTTCGACATCACCGTCAACGTCAGCGGTGGCGGTGAATCCGGCCAGGCCGGCGCCGTCCGTCACGGCATCACTCGTGCCCTCATCGACTACGATGAAGGCCTCAAGTCCGTCCTTTCGAACGCCGGCCTCGTGACGCGTGACGCCCGCGAAGTCGAACGCAAGAAGGTTGGTCTTCGCAAGGCCCGCCGCGCCAAGCAGTTCAGCAAGCGCTAACCGCTTTTGTCGGGCAAGGTCGCAAGACCTTCCCGTCGGCACGAAAAAGCCCGAGGATTTCGGTCCCCGGGCTTTTTTGCGCTTGGCCGCATGGACGACACCGCGCGGGGCGCGGCGTCCTCAAGGAGCGGATCAACGCTCCGGAAGCGGAGGAAGCGCTTGGGCGAGACGGTCGAATTCAGAGAGCCACTCCTTCTTCCAGCGGGTCTTTTGCTCGTCGCTCACCCAGGCGGCGTCGATGCTGTTTTCGACCATGCCGCGCAGAGCGGCGAGGTCAAAGCCGAGCCAGTTGAACATCAAAAGCCAGCTTTCGGCCGCGTTGACGTGGTGCATCGTCGGGTCGTCGCTGTTGGGGAAGACGCGCAGACCCGCCTCGACCATTTTGCGGATCGGCTGGCGGATCGCCCATTCTTCGTCCGTGAAGGTGCGAAGGTAGTAAGAATTGGTCGGGACGACCGTGAAGATGAGGTCGCGGCGGCGGGCTTCCTCCATCAGGGCGGGATTGTCCGTGATCGTGTAGCCGTGGTCGATGCGTTCGACTTCGAGAAGATCCATCGCGGTTTCGACGTTGCGCCAGTGCTCGCCAAATTCGCCCGCGTGGGCCGTGATGCGCAGTCCCGCCTTCTTGGCGAGGCGGTAGGCCTTCCAGAAGTTTTCCGGTTCGTGTCCGGTTTCACGGTAGTCGATCCCAATCCCGAGGGTTTCGGGCATGGGGTGGCGAATCATTTCCTCGACCATGAAGACCGCTTCTTCGGGAGTGTCTTCGCGGTCGATGGAGGGAATGAGACGGCCCACGGTGCCGCACTCGGCTTCGGCGCGCTTCAAGCCGCGGATGATGGCCTTTTGACCTTCGTCGAAGGAATAGAAGTGCTTGAGACCCGTCGAATTCCAGAAGTATTCGATGTAGCGCACGCCCAGGCGGGAGACCGCCACGGTGTGTTCGTAGGCGATGCGCTCGAGAAATTCCGGACGGGAGAGAATGTGCGCTTCAAGCGCGCGGAAAATGCGAAGGACGCCCACGGGTTTGTCGCCGCGGGTGAAGAAGCCGTCGATTTCCTCCTGCGTGACCGGAGCGCCCGAGAGGTGCACGAGGTCTTCAAAGGTCGACTTCGTGATCGTGCCGAGCAGGTGGCAGTGCAGTTCGGCCTTGGGGAAACTCGAGAAGAAATCGGTCCAGGCCTCGGGCAGGGGACGGGTGAAGGGAGAGTCGGGGACGAACCCCGGATTGGTCGCACGCATGGCGCAAAAACCTCCGATAAACAGGAACGGCCCCAAGCATAGCAAAGCGTGCGGAAAAGGAGAAATAATTCCTGACCAGAATGCTCGAAAAATGGTCGAGATCGGCTTCGTTTTGGTGTAGGATAGAGTGCCCGCGGTGCCCGACGCATCGCTTTCTCAATTGATCCGACAGGAGGGTTCGCTCCTGACGGAAGCGCTCCGTCCGGCAGCGGACGAACGCCAACGATAAAACCGATGGAAAGGTTATGACGGAAGAAACGAAAAAAGTTGAAACGCAGGAAGAAGCGGTGCCCGAACTCGTGCCCGATCCCATCAACTTCACGGACGCGGCGGTCAACAAAGTGCGCGCCCTAATGGAAGAGGAGGGCAACCCCAACCTCAAGCTGCGCGTTTTCGTGCAGGGCGGCGGTTGCGCGGGCTTTCAGTACGGCTTCACGTTCGATGAGGAACAAAACGCCGACGACGCCGTGATGGAAAAGGGTGGCGTCACTCTTCTGATCGACGCGATGAGCTATCAGTATCTCGTCGGAGCGAAGATCGACTTCAAGGAAGGTCTCTCGGGCGAACAGTTCGTGATCGACAATCCCAACGCGGTGACGACCTGCGGCTGTGGTTCGTCCTTCAGCGTCTGACGCAAAACGGTCGTTGAAATGCCTTTCGGGGTGCCTTGCGGCACCCCGAAGTTGTTTCTGCAAAGCTGAATCAATGCGGATAGAGCGCGCCGAGAATGCGCTCGCCCCGGGCACCCGTGACGGCGGGAAGATTGCCAGGGAGTCGCTCGAGGAAGCGGTGGCCGAGCCAAGCGAAGGCCTGGCATTCGACGTCCATCGGATGAATGCCGAGCGCCTCGGTGGAATGCACGTTTCCGGGGAAGGCGTTGCGGAGTTCTTCCATGAGAAGGGGATTGAGTGCGCCTCCGCCGCAGACGAAGAGCGTTTCAACGCGCGGGGCCCAGCGACGGAGCGCATCCGTGACCGTGCGGGCCGTGAGAACCGTCAGCGTTCTCGCGACGTCTTCGGGGGCAAAGCGGCGTGTGCCGAGCCGTTCGGTGAGCCAACCGAGGTGAAAGGTTTCGCGGCCTGTCGACTTCGGAGGGGAGAGACGGAAGTAGGGGTCCGACAGAAGTTCGCCCAGGAGATCAGGCAAAAGGCGTCCTTTGCGGGCGAAGGCGCCGTCCCGATCGAAGGCTTCGCCCGTTTCCCGCAGGCACCAGGCGTCGAGAAGCATGTTTCCCGGGCCTGTGTCGAAACCTTCCGTTTTTTCCTTCGTGAGGATCGTGACGTTGGCGATGCCGCCCACGTTGACGACCGCACGGTCGTCGTCGCCTGCAAAAACCGCCCGATGAAAGGCGGGGACGAGCGGGGCGCCCTGGCCGCCCGCGGCAATGTCGCGGGCCCGAAAGTCGCACAGAACGTCGATGCCCGTGCGTTCGGCAAGGCGTGCCGGATGGTTGAGCTGCAGGGAAAAGCCCTTCTCCGGGCGGTGCCGCACGGTTTGTCCGTGCACGGCAAGGGCCGTGACGTCACGGGAGGAAAGTCCGAGCGTTTCAAGGAGTTCGAAAACCGTTTCGGCGTATTCGTCGGCGAGTCCGACGGACGCTTCGCCCGCGCGTTCGATTTCGTCCGCAAAGCGGGCGGTGGCGAGTCCGAAGAGCGTCTCGCGAAGCGCAACGGGGAAGGGGCGGTGGGCGCGTCCGAGACGCGTCATCCTCCCGTCGGGCAAAAAGCGCACGGCGAGCGCGTCGGTGCCGTCGAGACTCGTGCCCGACATGAGTCCGATGATGAGGCGGCTCATGAGGCCTGCTCCGCGGCTTCCTCTTCTTCCCGGGTCTGCGCTGCCTTTTGCTGTGCCTCCTCCCGGGCCTTGGTCTCAGCTTTGAGGATGGACGGAAGCGATTCGCCTTCCTCTTCGGCGAATTTATCGAATGCCTTGAGCCAGACGTCAGCCTGGGCGTGCATCTGTGCGAGCTGGTAGTTCGAGAGGTTTTCCGTATCGGGAAGGTCCGCCGTCTTGGGATTCACCTGCACGTCGTCAAACATGAGTTCGTAGTGCAGATGCGGACCGGTGACGAGCCCCGTGGCACCGACGTAGCCGATGACGTCGCCCTTCTTGACGCGGGCGCCCACGCGGATTCCGGGGGCCACCTTCGACATGTGGGCGTAAAGGGTCGTACGCCCGAGCCCGTGATCGATCTTGATGTAGTGTCCGTAGCCGCGGGCTTCGTAGCGGCGCAGCGTGACGACGCCGTTGGAAGCGGCGAAGATGCGCGTGCCGCTCGGCGCACGAAAGTCCGTTCCATTGTGTGAGCGAACGATTCCCGTGACGGGGTGGCGCCGCAGCGGCGCGTATTCAGAACTCACGTCCTGCACTTCGAGCGGAATGCGCAGAAAGGTCTGCCGCGAGGACTGGCCGTCGAGCGTGTAGAAGCTCTCCGACTCGTCGCCGCGGAATCGCACGGCCTCGTAAACATCGTCACCGTGCACGATCTGCACGGCCAGAAGCCGTCCGTCCCGCACGAAGGTCCCGTCGGCGAACTTTTTCTCAAAGAGAACGCGGATGCGGTCGCCCGGCTTCATGTCCCGTACGGGATTGACTTCGCCCTCCCAGACGGCTTCGAGTTGTTCACGCAGTCCCGAGGACAGGCCCAACGCTCGGGCCGTCTGCAGAAAATTGCGTCCCGCCCGGGCCGAAGCGTAAGTTTCCTCGGTGTGGAAGGTGAAGGGATGAACGGTGATCGAGAGGGATTCGCCGTAACGAGAAATTTCGATCGTACGTTCGTCGGCTTCGTGGGGCCCTTCCATGTAGAGGCGCAGATGGCTCAGACGTCCGTCGGGGAGGCGCCCTGCGGAGACGAACTGTCCCGGTTGGGGGTTGACGACGGGGCGCGCCTTGGGCGTGCGCCGAATCCAGGCGAAGGCCTCGTCGTCCTCGATGCCGAGACGGGCAAAAAGTGACGTGAGGGTGTCGCCGTTTCGCACGAAGAGTCCTTCGGTTGACACGTTCGGGTCCGAGCGCAGGCTGTCGATCCGGGCCGAGAGATCGGGGGCGGGCAGAATTTCCTCGACGGTGCGCGTCTCGAAGGTCGTCTCCCGAAAACTCGGCATCATGGCGACGGCTGAGAGGGTCACGGCGCAGAGGGCGCCTGCGAAGAGCGTGAGGGCGGCGCCGCGGTTGGTGCGGCGCGCAAACGAGATGCCGCGGCGAGCGGCCTCGCCTCGCTGCCAAGTCAGGTAGGAGCGCCCGAGAAAACGGATCTGACGGGCGAAAAAGGAAGCTGCGCTCATGACGGACGGGGGGTTGGGGTGAAGAGGGCTATATTCTAAAGAATCTGCTTTTCTTCGGTGAGCTCCGACGCGCAACTCGTTGGTTTGCGAGGACGGCGGCGGGGATCGTGTTAAAGTTAACAGATTGAATCGGGCGGGCCCGAATGTTCGGGGACGCCCTCAACGAGTAAAAAGGACAAAGATGAGTGAAGGTATTGAGGTCGCGAAGAAGCTTCCCGTGACCGACGACATCCGCGAAGCCATGGCCACCATCCGCCGCGGCACCGACAGCTTCCTGATCGAGGAAGAGTTCGAGCAGAAACTCGCCCGCTCGAAGGCGACGGGAAAGCCCTTGCGCTGCAAGCTTGGGCTCGATCCCACGGCCCCCGACATCCACATCGGACACACGGTGGTGCTCAACAAGCTTCGTCAGCTTCAGGACCTCGGGCACCAGGTGATCTTCCTTGTGGGCGACTTCACGGCCGCCATCGGCGATCCGTCGGGCCGCAACGTCACGCGTCCGCCTCTTTCGCGCGAACAGATCACGGCGAACGCCGAAACCTATCTCGCACAGGCCGGGCACGTGCTCGACCTGGAAAAGACTGAAGTCCGCTACAACTCCGAATGGTCCAACGCGCTCGGTTCTGTGGGCCTCATTCAGCTCGCCTCGCGCTATACGCTTGCTCGTCTGCTTGAGCGCGAAGATTTCGCCAAGCGCTACGCCGAAGAACTTCCCATCGCCATGCACGAGCTTCTCTATCCCCTTATGCAGGGCTACGACTCGGTGGCGCTTGAAGCCGACCTCGAACTCGGCGGGTCCGATCAGCGCTTCAACCTTCTCGTCGGGCGCGAACTGCAGCGTCAGTACGGTCAGGAGCCGCAGTGCATCCTGACGATGCCGCTCTTGGTCGGTCTCGACGGTCAGGTGAAGATGAGCAAGAGCAAGCACAACTACATCGGGATCACGGACGAGCCCAACGATATGTTCGGCAAGGTCATGTCGATTTCCGACACGCTCATGTGGGACTGGTACGACCTCCTATCGCTTCGTCCCAACGACGAAATCGCGACGCTCAAGAAGGAATGCTCCGAAGGGCGCAATCCGCGCGACGCCAAGGTGATGCTTGCCAAGGAAATCGTCGCGCGTTTCCACAGTGCCGCGGCCGCCGACGGCGCCGAAGCCGAATTCGTCAACCGGTTCCGTCAGGGCGCGATGCCCTCCGATATTCCCGATGTGACCGTTTCCGCCGGCGAAGAGGGGGTTCAGATCGCTCGCATGTTGAAGGAAGCGGGGCTCGTTTCCTCCACGTCGGACGGCAACCGCATGATCGATCAGGGGGGCGTTCGTATTCAGGGCGAAAGCGTTTCGGACAAGAGCCTGCGTTTCAAGGCTGGTGAAGAGCTCATCGTTCAGGTGGGCAAACGCAAGTGGGCCAGGATTCATCTCGCCTGACGGGAGAGCGACATGATCGTGCTTTTGCAGCGCGTGTGCGAAGCGAGCGTGTCCGTTGAGGGCAAGGTGGTCGGCCAAACAGGGCCGGGGTATCTTGCGCTCGTTTGCGCCGAATCGGGCGACACGGATGAAAAGGCTGTGCGCGCGGCAGAGAAGACCGCCAAACTGCGCGTTTTTGAGGACGAGGAAGGCCGCATGAACCGCTCCGTCCTCGATGCGGGCGGCAGCGTTCTCGCCGTTTCTCAGTTCACGCTCGCCGCGGACACGCGCTCGGGCAATCGCCCGGGTTTCTCGCGAGCCGCGCCGCCCGAAGAGGGGGAACGCCTCGTCGGGCGCTACGTCGAGACGCTCCGCGCGCAGGGCCTTCCCGTGGAAACGGGCGTCTTCGGGGCGCACATGATGGTATCGCTCGTCAACGACGGGCCGGCCACGTTTTGGATTCAGATCTGACACAAGGGGGATTCGCATGAAAATCGCATCCGCGTCGTTTGCCGAGGGCGCTTTTATCGCTCCGGAATTCGCGTACGGTCGCATTGGGGAAAACGGTGCGACGGAACGCTCCGAAAACCGCAATCCGGAACTTCACTGGACGGACGTTCCCGAAGGAACGAAGAGCTTCGTCGTCCTTTGTCTGGACGATGACGTTCCGACTGACCGTCAGACGAAGATGGGCGACGGCCTTCTGAGCGTCACGCAGCCCCGCCGCCGTTTCGTGCACTGGGTACAGGCGAACATTCCGGCCGAAGTCGAAGCCATTCCCGAAGGATTTCTCACGGGCGATCAAAAGCGCAACGGTGCCTTCGGACGTCCGGGCGTCAACGATTACGTGGGCAACGCTTTGCCCGGTCCCGACGGCACGGGGCTCGGCTACGACGGTCCCTGTCCGCCCTTCTTCGACGCCCGTTGGCACTACTACCGCTTCTCGGTGTTGGCGCTTGACTGCGAACTCACGGATCTGCCCGAGGTGTTCCGTCTCGCCGACGTGGAGGAACGCATCGCAGGCCACGTTTTGGCGACGGCCGAAACCGTGTGCCGCTACACGTTGAATCCGGCGCTTGCGAACTGATCGCCGCGTCCGTCGGCCCGCTTTCCGAGGGACTCGGAAAACGGGTTTTTTTCATAAGGAGGAGAGCCATGTTTGACCGAAACGACACGCTTAAGCGCTGCGACCCGGCGGTGTTCGCTTCCATCGAGCGGGAGGGCCGCCGTCAGGAAGATCACATTGAAATGATCGCGAGCGAAAACTACGCTTCGCCCGCCGTCATGGAGGCTCAGGGAAGCGTGCTCACGAACAAGTATGCCGAAGGCTATCCCGGGAAGCGCTATTACGGCGGTTGCGAATATGTCGACGAAGTGGAACGCCTTGCAATCGAACGCGCCAAGCGGCTCTTTTGCGAGCCCGCCGGCGTCGAGATGGCCGTGAACGTGCAGCCGCATTCGGGTGCACAGGCGAACACCGCCGTTTTCTTTGCGCTTCTCGAACCCGGCGACACGATCATGGGACTTTCACTCGCCGAGGGCGGTCACCTCACGCACGGCATGACCCTCAACATTTCCGGAAAGTACTTCAAGGCCGTTCCCTACGGGCTCGATGAAAACGAAGCGATCGACTACGACGCACTCGAGCGGCTCGCCCTCGAGCATCGTCCGAAGCTCCTCATCGCGGGGGCCTCGGCCTATTCGCTTGCCATCGACTTCGCCCGCATGGCCCGCATTGCGCACGACGTGGGCGCACTCTTCATGGTCGACATGGCCCACTACGCCGGTCTCGTGGCGGCGGGCGTGTATCCGACGCCCTTCGGATACGCCGACGTCGTCACCACGACGACGCACAAAACCCTGCGCGGTCCCCGGGGCGGACTCATCTTCATGCGCCCCGAGCTCGAGAAGAAAATCAATTCGGCCGTCTTCCCGGGCACGCAGGGGGGGCCTCTCATGCACGTGATTGCGGCGAAGGCCGTGGCGCTCGGAGAAGCGTTGCGCCCAGAATTCAAGGCCTACCAGGAGTGCGTCGTTGAAAACGCGCGGGTGTTGGCCGAGACCCTCGCGGCGCGGGGGTTGCGCATCGTTTCGGGAGGCACGCAAAGCCATGTCATGCTCGTCGACCTGCGCTCCCTCGGGATCACGGGCAAAGAGGCCGAGTCGCTCCTTGACCGCGCGAACATCACGGTCAACAAGAATTCGATTCCGAACGATCCGGAAAAGCCCTTCGTCACCTCGGGCATTCGTCTCGGAACGCCCGCCATGACGACGCGCGGCTTCGGGGTTGATGAAGTGCGCGAGACGGCGAATCTGATCGTCGACCTTCTCGAAGCGCCTCGGGACGAAACCGTCCTCGAGCGCGTGCGGCTCGGCGTGAAGACGCTGACCGAACGTTTTCCGGTCTACCGCTGAGCGCTTCGGAACCGGGCCGTTCTCACACTCCCGGCTCCTACGTTACAATCAAATTCCTTTCCACCCGCATTCTTGGAGATTCTCCGCACCATGCGTTGCCCTTTCTGTCAGCACAAGGACACTCAAGTCATTGACTCCCGGTCTCCCGAGGAGGGCACCGTCATTCGGCGGCGCCGCCAGTGCGTCAAGTGCGGCAAACGCTTCACGACCTTCGAGCGGGCTGCGCTCGAGATGCCTTACATCGTCAAGAAGGGGGGCGCCCGCGTGGAATACAACCGCGACAAGCTCTATGCCTCTATGTCGCTCGCACTACGCAAGCGCCCCGTTTCGCCTCAGCGCGTGCAGGAGGCCGTCGACGGGATCGAGCGCACGCTCATTTTGTCGGGTGAGAGCGAGATCCGCTCGAGCCGCTTGGGCGAACTCGTACTCGAAGCCCTGCGTGGACTCGACACCATCGCCTACATCCGATTCGCCTCGGTGTATTTCAACGTCAACGAACCCGAAGGCTTCATTGAGATGATCGAGCGCGCCGTGGAACCTGCCAAACGAACCTTCGATGTGGAGGCTTTCAAGGCGCTCGCGCATAAGGATGCTCTCGAGGAAAAGGAAAAGCGCCGCCAGATGCGCATTCGCCGCGACGGATCGGAGAAGGTATGACAAACGAAACCGATGTGAAGTGGATGCGTCGGGCGCTTGAAGTCGCTTCGGGAGCCGAACGCCTTTCCCCTCCCAATCCGGCGGTCGGAGCCCTGATCGTTCGGGACGACCGTCTTCTTGCTCAAGGGTTCACGCAGCGCGCGGGCGGTCCGCACGCCGAGGTGATGGCGTTGCGCGACGCCTTTGAAAAGGGGGTGGACACAGAGGGGGCCACGCTTTATGTGACGCTCGAACCCTGCTCGCACTACGGACGCACGCCTCCATGCGCGCTCGCCGTGCGCGCGGCGCGCTTTGCGCGCGTCGTCATCGGATCGCGCGACCCGAATCCCCTCGTGTCGGGGCGGGGCATCCGCATGCTCGAAGAGGCGGGCATCCGCGTGGACGGTCCGATCCTCGAGGAAGAAGCCTTCTGGAAGAACCGCGGTTTCATGACGAGAATGCGCACGGGACTCCCCTGGGTTCGCCTTAAGACGGCGGCGACGCTCGACGGCCGCACTGCCTTTCCCGACGGCCGGTCTCAGTGGATTACCGGCCCTGCCGCGAGAGAAGACAACTTTCACGCCCGCGGCCGCGCGGGCGCCGTGGTGACGGGCGTCGGCACCGTGCTTGCGGATGACCCGCAAATGACGCCGCGCCTTCCCGATCAGGTCCGCATGCCGCTTCGCGTCGTGCTCGACGCGAAGCTTCGTACGCCGCCCGAAGCCAAGCTCTTTGGGGCGGGCGGCGACGTTTTGATCGTCACGCTCTCGAAGGACTCTGCGCGGCGCGCCGCGCTTGAAGCCGCGGGCGCCGAAGTGATCGAACTCCCCGGACACGGGGAGGCGGTCGATCTGAGGGCGCTTCTCGCGGAACTCGCCCGGCGGGAGGTGAACGAAGTGCACGTCGAGGCCGGCGCCAAACTCTCGGGCGCCTTTCTCGAAGCGGGCCTCGTGGACGAAATTCTGCTGTATCAGGCTCCCTGCCTCTTCGGCGAGGGCCTTCCCATCGCGACGCTTTCCCTCCCGGCCTCGCCGGGCGAGGCGCCGCGATGGATCATCGTTTCCACCGATCAGGTCGGCAACGACCTGCGTATTGTTTTGAAAAGAGGACAGTGATGTTTACCGGAATCATTCAAGCCGTCGGCAAAGTGCGCGAACCCGAAAAGCTCGGCAACGGCGTGCGCCTGACGATTCACGCGCCCGATCTCGGACTCGAAGACGTCAAAGTGGGCGATTCGATCGCCGTCAACGGCGCCTGCATGACCGTGATTGAAAAGACCGACACCGACTTCAAGGTGGACGTCTCGGCCGAAAGTCTCTCGAAGACGACGGGGCTCAACACCTTCGGCGAAGTGAATCTTGAGAAGGCCATGCGCCTTGGCGACCGCGTGGACGGCCATCTCGTGAGCGGCCACGTAGACGGCGTGGGTCTCGTCGAATCGATGGAGCCCGTTGCCGAATCTTGGCGTCTCGTCATCCGCGCTCCCCGCATGCTCTCTCCGTACCTCGCCTACAAGGGTTCGATCACCGTCAACGGCGTTTCGCTCACGATCAACAAGGTCGAGGACACGGCCATGGACACACTCGTGACGATCAATCTGATTCCGCACACGGTCCAGGTGACGACGCTCAAGAATCTGCGCCCGCAAAGCGAAGTCAATCTCGAGATCGACACGATCGCCCGCTATGTCGAACGCATGGTGAGCCTGCAAAACGACGAAGACTCCCTCTTCTGAAAGCAGTTTTCTGCCGACTAGGCTACAATTCGGAGTAGTGCGACGAACCCGCCCGACATCGGGCGGGTTCTCTCGCTGAAGCCCTCGGATGCGTTTCTTGCAAAAGACGCCTTCCGGGAGGTCCGGTTTTTCTCATCCGCGCCGATTTGCGCGGTTCACGGAGCTGTATATGAACGAAATTGAAATCCCGCCCGAAGGCGACGATCTGTACATTGCCATCGTGGTCGGCCGTTTCAATGAATATGCCGGTCGCGGTGAACTCGAAGCCTGCCTCGACGAATTGAAGAAGCTCGGTGTGCCCGAGGACAACATCACGGTCATGCGGGTGCCCGGCGCCTTGGAAATTCCGATGGCTCTTTCGATGATCGCCCGCTCGTCTCCCTATGTCGACGCCATGATTGCGCTCGGTGCCGTCATTCGCGGCGAAACCTATCACTTTGAAGTCGTTTCGAATGAGTCGGCCCGCGGCATCATGGATCTTCAGCTGAAGACGGGGATTCCCATCGCCAACGGCATTCTCACCTGCGAAACGGACGAACAGGCCGTCGAACGCTTGGAAATCAAGGGTCGCGATTGCGCCCGTTGCGCCGTCGAAATGGCCAATTACAGCCTGGCCTTTCAGGCTCTGCGCGAAGAGCAGGAAGGCGACGACGATGACGATGACGATGACGACGAGGAACGTTGAGCGATGACGGAACGTTCTCCCCGCATGAGCGCCGCGCATTCGAGCCGCCATCTCGCGCGCGTGTTCGCTCTGCTCGGTCTCTATCAGTGGCTTGCCGACCCCGAGCAGGACTACGCCGCCATTGAGGCGCACCTCGCCGGGCTCATTGAAGACGAAGGCGAGCAGATCGAAGGTTGCGACATTCGTCCGAGCGACTTCGCCTCGTGCGACCGCGCCTTCTTCCGTACGCTTCTCGCGGGTGTGCTCGACCGCATGTCGGAAATCGAGCCGCTCGTCGCGAAGACGGTCGACCGCGATCTCTCGCGTGTCTCGCTTGTCGAGCGCGCCGTGCTCTTCATCGGCGCTTTTGAACTCCTTGCCTGTCCGGAGACGCCTTGGCGCGTCATCCTGAACGAAAGCGTGGAGCTCGCCAAGGAATTCGGCAGCGGTTACCGCTTCACGAACGCCGTGCTCGAGAAGATCGCGCACGAAGTTCGTCCCGCGGAAACGGCCGAATAAGGCCCGTCGCCCTCACTCCTTCAACAAGGCCGCCCGGCACACGTGCCGCGACGGCCTTTTTCCCGTTCAGGATCATGTCTCAAGGCGAATTCGATCTGATCGCTCGACACTTCACTTTTCCCGCTTCGATCGGCCGCTGGCCTTCGGAGGGCGTGGGCGATGACTGCGCCCTCATTCGACTGCCCGAGCGCACGCTCGCCGTGACGACCGACATGATGGCGGTGGGCACGCATTTTCTGCCCGACGTCTCACCCCGAACGATGGGAAGAAAGGCGCTTGCCGTCAATCTTTCCGACCTCGCGGCGGCCGGGGCCGAACCCTGTGCCTTCTTCCTTTCCATTTCGCTTCCCCGACGCGACGATGCGTGGCTTGCTGCCTTCAGAACGGGACTCCTCGAAATGGCCGAGCGATACGGCTGTGCACTCCTCGGCGGAGACACCGTCAAGGCGCCAGAAGGCGCGCCCGTGTCGCTTTCGATCACGGCCATAGGGGAAATGCCCGTGGGTGAGGGACTCACTCGCGCGGGGGCGTGCGTCGGCGACGAGCTTTGGCTTACCGGCACGACGGGGGACGCCTACGCGGCCCTCATGGTCCGCACGGGCGTTTGGCTCGACGCCGAAGGGGGATTGACGAAGCTTGCTGCCCGCATGGACGATCCGACTCCGCGCGTCGCCGTAGGTTGTGGTTTGAGGCGTTTCGCGCACGCGGCCGTTGACGTTTCGGACGGTCTTTTGCAGGACCTCGGACACATTCTCGAGCGAAGCGGCGTGGGTGCCGTCGTGGAGTGGGACGCTTGTCCGAAGTCCGAGGCGCTTCGCGCTTTTTCGGAAGAAGAGTGCCGCCGCGCCGTTCTCGGCGGAGGCGATGACTACGAACTTCTCTTTTGCGCCTCTCCTGAAGACCGTGCTCGCGTCGAGGCGCTCGGCCGCGCCACGAAGGTGCCCCTCACGAGGATCGGCCGGATCGTCGAGAGCGGTCTTCGCGTCGTGGACCGGGCGGGAAAGGAAATCCCGGTCGGCGCTTTCGGGTTCGATCATTTTGCTGGCTGAGTCATGCTGAAAGAAAAATACGGAAAGAATTCTCCTTCGCGAACGCATCCCCTGACGCCGTCCTTCGCGTTCTCGCATCCGGCCCACATGTGGGCGACCTTCTTCGGCGTGGGGCTCCTTAGGCCCGCACCGGGTACCTGGGGAACGGTGGCGGGTGCGATCGTTTACGCACTCTATGCGCCGTGGCTCTCCTTTGCGGGAGAAGCCGCGGTGGCGGTCGCCGCGCTCGTTCTTGCGCTCTGGGCCTGCGGCCGCACGGCGCGAGACGCGGGGGTGGCCGACCACGGCTCGATCGTAATCGACGAAGTGGTGGCGATGTGGCTCGTTTTACCCTTTGTGCCGCCCGGCCCCCTCTGGTGGGCGGCGACGATCGTGGTCTTTCGGATTTTCGATGTCTTCAAGTTCTGGCCGATTTCCTGGCTTGACCGCAATTTGAAGGGCGGCTTCGGTGTGATGATGGATGACGTGATGGCGGCCTTCTATACGGCGCTCGTGCTCATTCTCGCCGGCGCGCTTCTGTACTAAGGTCTTGCGAATCCGAACAATTTTCCCGTCCGCAGTGAAAGGCCGCATGCGGCCGAACCGATACAATGGGCGGACTCGGGGTCGATTCCGACTTACGTGAGGTCGGACGGTCTCGACGGTTTTTTCTCACGATTTTTCCCGGAGACAAACTTCATGCTGTGGTCCAAGGCCTTGTCGGTTCTTTCCGCCGAACTCGGACTGCGGGCGCTCAAGAAAAACGCCGCCGTGGTGACGGCGGAAAGCTGCACGGCCGGCGGCATCGCCAACGCCATTGCGGCGACGCCGGGTGCGAGCGCCTGGTTGAAGGGCGGTTGGGTAACCTATCAGACGTCGCAGAAAATCGAGTGGCTTGGCGTGCCCGAAGAGCTGATCGCCGCGCAGGGCGTGGTGAGCGAAGGCGTTGCCGAGGCCATGGCGCGCGGGGCGCTCGCACGTACGCCCACGGCGAGTCACGCCGTCGCGACGACGGGAGTGGCGGGGCCTTCGGGCGGAACGGACGATGCACCCGTCGGAACCGTCTGCATTGCCTGGGCCGACCGTCGGGCCGGTCACATCGTGACGGTGTCGCGCCGCATCCGAGTTCCGGGCTCCCGGGAAGACGTGACCGAGGGTGCCGTGCAGGTGGCCCTGCAGGGACTTTCGGCGCTTCTTGACGGTGAAAATCCCGCGTCCATGTTCTGCGAATTCCGTTCGCGCTGATTCTCTATTTACCGTATGTCCAGTTCTCTAGATCTTCTCCTTCTTCTCGCCCTCATCCTGCTCAACGGCGTCTTCGCACTCTCGGAAATCGCGCTCGTGACGAGCCGCAAGGCGCGTCTGAGCGCCATGGAGGAAGACGGTGTTTCGGGAGCGTCCCGTGCGCGCGAACTCAATGAGGAACCCACGCGCGCGCTCTCTACGATTCAGGTCGGCATCACGTCGATCGGCATTCTCTCGGGCATCGTCGGGGAATCCGCGCTCGCCAAACCCGTGGCGGGCTGGCTTATGGATCTCGGCGTCGCCAAGGAAACGGCGGGCGTCGCCGGTATCGTGCTCGTCGTCGTACTCGTAACGTATTTCTCGATCGTCTTGGGCGAACTCGTTCCCAAGCGCCTCGGACAGCTCGCGCCCGAGCGGCTCGCCTGTCGTGTCGCCGGCCCCATTCACACGCTCTCGCGCGTGGCGGCTCCCTTCGTGCGTCTCCTGAGCGTCTCGACCGAAGCCATCCTGAAGCGTATCGGCGGAAACAATGCGGGCGACGCCGCCGTGACGGAAGAGGAAATCCATGCCCTCATCAACGAGGGCGAGGCTTCGGGCGTGATCGAAAAGGTCGAGCGCGAAATGGTCCGCAACGTCTTCCGTTTGGACGACCGCCAGGTGACGTCCCTCATGATTCCGCGTTCCGAGATCGAATGGATCGACCTCGAGGAAGACGAATCGCTCAACATGGAAAAAATCCGCACGAGCAAGCGCTCGCGCCTGCCGGTGTGTGAAGGAAGCCTCGATCAGGTGAAGGGCATATGCTCGACCCGCACGCTTTTGCAGCAGATGATGGAGAAGGGACATCCCGACTTCCGCGGCAATCTCGCACCTGTCGTCTACGTGCCCGAATCCCTCACCGGGATGGAGCTTCTCGAAAACTTCCGCAAGAACGACACCCAGATGGCGCTCGTCGTCGACGAATACGGCGACATTCAGGGGCTCGTGACGCCGCGCGACCTTCTCGAAGCGATCGCCGGGGAGTTCAAGCCCGAACAGCCCGGCGACGAGTGGGCCAAAGCCCGTGAAGACGGTTCCTTCCTCCTCGACGGGATCATTCCGATTCCGGAAATGAAGGATGCGCTCCTCTTGAAGCATGTCCCGCAGGAAGAGGAAAACCGTTACAGCACGCTCGCGGGGATGCTCATGCTTCTGCTCGGACGCCTGCCGCGCGAGGGCGACGTCGTCGAGTGGGACAACTGGCGTTTTGAAATCGTGGATATGGACGGCCGACGCATTGACAAGGTGATCGTCACGCCCGTGAAGAAGACGCAGACGGAGGCAACGAATGCATAAGGGAATTGCGGGGACGCTCGCCCTAGCCGCGCTCGCCGCGGCAGGGTTTGTGGGGCTTGCCGCCTGGCAGGGCTCCGAGGTCGACGTTTTTCACGGAAAGACGTTTCCTTTGCCCGGAGACGTCTTCGAAGCGAAGGTTTCGACGGAAAAGCTCGATTTTCTGCACCGCGGCGTCCTCGTGGAGGTCCGGGCGAAGGGAGCAGGTGCCGACATCCCCGCGGTAGCGACCTGGTCGGGCGAGGTCGGTCTCGGTCTCTTCCCCCGTTTGCGCCTCGTCCTTTCGGAAGAAGACAAGCGCGCGGCGGGACTCGAGGTGGACGACGAACTGACGGTGGGCTTCTCGCCCTTCGGACGCGAGAAGGATCTGCAACTGCGGATGCGAAACCTCAGGGCGACCGAGGCGGATCTCCTCTGCGAAACGGAGGACTACAAGCTTGCAGTTGACCTCGACCGGTCGGTTGCGCGCCTTGAGGGGGCGCCGCTACGCTGCACGATGCCCGCGGCGAACCTCGTTTTCGAAGCAGGCCCTTTGTCGCTCACCTATGACGGTTGGACGGACGATCCCTATGTGGGACGCCTGACGACCGAGATCGAATCCCTTCGTTACGGCGACGAGTGGCGCGTCGGTCGGGTGCGCACCGTCTCTAGCACGACCAAGCTTGCGGCGCCCGAATCCAAGGAGGGCCGGACGGGTGGCGTTCTCGACACGGTGAACGTCACCTACGGACAGACGTTCGAGTGGGAGATGGAGAACGTTTCCTCGGCGCATTTTCCCCTCGAAACGAAGCGCTTCGTCCTGCGGTCGCATGCCGACAAAATGCCCGCACGCGTCTTTGACTATCTCATGGCGCTCGCCGTACAGGGCGATTTCGGCGGCGCCGATCCGCTCGAGGCCGTGGGAGTGTTGCAGGACGCTTTCGTGCGGGGCGGCTTCACGGTGGACGTGGACGAAAGCCGTTGGGAAACGAACGTGGGCGAGGCTTCCTTTGCCGGACGACTCGCTGCGGTGAAGGCGGACGAAAAAGCGCCTCTGCAGCTCGGCGCCTTCTCGCTTCTGTGCGACGAAACGCTCCTCAAGGCCGTCTCGGGCGCCGAGGGAGAAGCCCTCGTGCGCGACGGCTATCTGAAGAGGACCGGGGAGGGAAAACTCTCCTCGCAGATCGTCATCGACGAGGAGAAGCTCACGGTGAACGGCAAGCGCGTCTTCTGACGCCCGTAACCAACGACAAACGGCCCGCGACCGCATCGGTCACGGGCCGTTTTCACAGATCGGGGCGAGGTGTCAGCGGGCCGCGTTGATGGCGTCGCGCGTGGCAATCGCTGCGCGGCGGGCGGCTTCGCGCCAGTCGTCTTCGGCGCTTGCGTAGAGGATGGCGCGGCCGGAATTGATGACCATGCCATCCTTGCGGGCGGTCACGCCCGCGCGCACGGCGGCGTCGATGTCGCCGCCCTGAGCGCCGATGCCTGGCACGAGAAGCGGCAGGTCGGGCGCGATGCGGCGCACGTTGGCGAGCTCGTTCGGATAGGTGGCGCCCACGACGAGGCCGAGTTCGCCCGAGACGTTCCATTCGGTGGCGGCGAGACGCGCGATGCGCTCGTAAATCTTTTCGCCGTTCACTTCAAGCATCTGAAAGTCGTCGCCTCCCTTGTTGGAGGTGCGGCACAGAACGAAGGCGCCGCGGTCCGCGTAGGCGAGATAGGGCTGAATCGTATCGAATCCCATGAAGGGAGAGAGCGTCACGCAGTCGGCGTCGTAACGCTCGAAGGCTTCGCGGGCGTAGTGTTCGGCCGTGGAACCGATGTCGCCGCGCTTGGCGTCGAGAATCACGGGGATGTCGGGATGGTGTTCGTGAATGTGGCGGATGACCGCTTCGAGCACTTCTTCGCCGCCGCGGCTCGAGGCAAAGTAGGCGATTTGCGGCTTGAAGGCGCACACCAGATCGTGCGTGGCGTCGACGATGCCCGTGCAGAACTTCAGTACGGCCTCGGGGTCGCCCTGCAGTTCCTTCGGAAAGCGCGAGGGATTCGGATCCAACCCCACGCAGAGGAGCGTGTTGTCGTCATGCCAACGGCGGGAGAGCTTTTCCGTAAATTTCATGAGTCGAAAGGACGTCGCATCACTCCGTCCGGGAGAAAGAACGACGTCGGAAGCAAAAGTGAGGAAAGGAAATCCTCCCCGTTGCGTGCCGGGAAGGTGAGTCAAGTCCGCTCATCTTAGCAAATGCCTCTCCGGAGAGCTAGGGAGGCACAAGAAAAGGGCGAAGCCCCGAAAAGGACTTCGCCCCGATGGATGTGCAAGCGCTTCGGCCGATTACATCATGCCGGGCATGCCGCCCATCCCGTCCATGCCGGCGGGCATGGGCTTTTCTTCCACGGGAAGGTCGGCGACCATGCAGTCCGTCGTCAGGATGAGCGAGGCGACGGAAGCGGCGTTCTGCAGAGCGGTGCGGGTGACCTTGGTCGGATCGAGCACGCCCATCTCGACCATGTCGCCGTAGACGCCCGTCTGAGCGTTGTAGCCGTAGTTGCCTTCGCCGTTGGCGACGTTGTTGACCACGACGCTCGGTTCGTCGCCGGCGTTGGCGACGATCTGACGCAACGGTTCTTCCATGGCGCGCAGAACGATGCGGATGCCGGCGTTCTGTTCGTCGTTGTCGCCCGTGATGCCCTTGATGGCCTGCTTGGCGCGGATCAGAGCGACGCCGCCGCCCGGGACGATGCCTTCTTCCACCGCGGCGCGGGTGGCGTGGAGGGCGTCTTCAACGCGGGCCTTCTTTTCCTTCATTTCGACTTCCGTCGCGGCGCCCACCTTGATGAGGGCGACGCCGCCCGCGAGCTTGGCAACGCGTTCCTGAAGCTTTTCACGGTCGTAGTCGGACGTGGCGGCTTCGATCTGCGTGCGGATGTTGCGAACGCGGTTTTCGATGGCTTCGGGGTTGCCGGCGCCGTCGATGATCGTCGTGTTTTCCTTGGAGATTTCGATCTTCTTGGCCGAGCCGAGCTGTTCGAGCGTGGCCTTGTCGAGCGAGAGGCCGACGGTCTGCGAGATCACCGTGCCGCCCGTGAGGATGGCGATGTCTTCGAGCATGGCCGTGCGGCGGTCGCCGAAGCCCGGAGCCTTGACGGCGGCGACCTTGAGGATGCCGCGGATCGAGTTCACGACGAGCGTGGCGAGCGCTTCACCGTCGATGTCTTCGGCGATGATGACGAGCGGACGCGAGGACTTGGCAACCTGTTCGAGCACAGGGAGAAGTTCGCGGATGTTGCTGATCTTCTTGTCGTGCAGGAGAACGTAGGGGTTGTCGAAGACGGCGGCCTGCTTTTCGGGCTGATTGATGAAGTAGGGCGAGAGGTAGCCGCGGTCGAACTGCATGCCTTCGACGACTTCGAGTTCGTTCTTGAGGCTCTTGCCGTCTTCGACCGTGATCACGCCTTCCTTGCCGACCTTGTCCATGGCTTCGGCGATGATGTCGCCGATTTCGGTGTCGGAGTTGGCGGAAATGGCGCCGACCTGGGCGATTTCCTTGTTGGTGGTCGTCGGCTTCGAGATCGTCTTGAGTTCGGCGATGGCGGCGGCGACGGCCTTGTCGATGCCGCGCTTGAGATCCATCGGGTTCATGCCGGCGGCGACAAACTTCATGCCTTCGTCGACGATCGCCTGGGCGAGAACCGTGGCCGTGGTCGTGCCGTCACCGGCGTTGTCGGACGTCTTCGAGGCGACTTCGCGGACCATCGAGGCGCCCATGTTTTCGAACTTGTCCTTGAGTTCGATTTCCTTGGCGACGGAGACGCCGTCCTTCGTGACCGTGGGACCGCCGAAGGCGCGTTCGAGGACGACGTTGCGGCCCTTCGGACCGAGCGTCACCTTGACGGCGTTGGCGAGAACATTGATGCCGCGCACCATCTTGGAGCGGGCGTCATCACCGAAAAGAACCTGCTTACCAGCCATTTTCTTTCAATCCTTTGCTTTTAGTAAAAACGTATCGTGGCAACCGGGCGGATTACTCGAGAACGCCCATGATGTCTTCTTCGCGCATGACAAGGTATTCCTGGCCGTCGACCTTGACGGTCTGGCCGGAGTACTTGCCGAAGAGCACGCGGTCGCCGACCTTGACGTCGAGGGTCACGATGCGGCCGGCTTCATCACGCTTGCCGGGACCGACGGCGACGACTTCGCCCTGATCGGGCTTTTCCCCGGCGGAGTCGGGAATCACGATGCCGAAGGACGTGGTCGTTTCGGCTTCGAGACGCTTGATGATGACGCGGTCGTGCAACGGACGAATCTGCATTTGAATTTCTCCAATCAAGAGGGACAAGCCGCGTGCGCGGAGCGTCTGCGACTTGTGACAAAGTGTTCGCGGCGAATCCCGAGAGCGGGAGTTGCCTTACTATGTACAGCCTATATGGGGCTGAGGCGGAAAATTTCAAGGGGGCCCTTCAAAAAAATATCGGGCTTCTTCCGCGGCCCGTTTTTTTCGGGAGAAGCACATGGAAAAGAACCGTGCGATCCTGCGATTTGCCCTGACCGGACTCGTCGCTGCTCTCTTGGCGGGTTCGGCGCCGTCGTGGAGCCGAGAGCCTGCGCCTGAAGAGGGTGTGCGGGCGAACGCACTGCCGGCCGAACTGATCCGCGCCGCGAAACGTTGGAAAGTCGATCCGAAGGAAGTGACGATCGCGGTCCTTCCCGTCGACGACGTGCACCGTACGGAAAAGGGCTCAAACGTATCGCGCGTACGTCCGGCCCTCCTTCACCGCGCCGACGTGTCCGTCGCTCCCGCTTCGAGCGCAAAGGTCGTCACGACCCTCGTGGCGCTGGAAACGCTCGGGAGCCGCTATCGTTGGTACACGGGTTTTTACGTCGACGAGAAGGCCGCGCCCGACGACAAGGGGGTTCTGCGTTCGCCTCTCTACATCAAGGGAGGGGGCGACCCGAACTTCGTGCTCGAGGCGTTCGATCTCGAGCTCACGCGTCTTCGTGAGAAAGGCATCCGCCGCATCGAGGGGGACGTCGTGGTCGACCGATCTTTCTTTGATATTCCCAAAACGGACCGCAACGCTTTCGATGGACGAGGTTCGCGTCCCTACAACCTTCCGCCCGACGCCGCGCTCGTCAACTACCGGAACCTGAGTTTTGAAATGACGCCCGATCCGGAAAAGGGCGTGGCCCAAATCGTGATGCTCCCGCGCCTTGCCGGCGTGACGGCACCCAAGACGATCGCACTTCGCAAAAAAGGCGGTTGCGGCGACTGGAAGTCGGCGCTCGGCTACAAGCTGGAGCGACGCAAGGACGGGACCGTCCGCGTTCGTTTCACGGGAGCGCTTCCCGCCGCTTGCGGCGCGAAGAACTTCAACGTGATCGGATTCGAAGCGAACGAGTATCTCGAGCGGCTTTTCCGGGGCCTTTGGATGCAAAAGGGCGGCGCCTGGACGGGGCGCGTTCGCGACGGACAGGTCCCCGAGAACGCGCGACGGCTTCTCGTACACGTATCGCCCGACGCGGGCGAAATCGTGCGGCTCGTCAACAAGTGGTCGAACAATCCGATGGCGCGTCACCTCTTTCTCTCGCTCGGCTATGCGGCGGTCGACAATGAGGCGAAGGACCGAAAGATCGAGGTCGAAAAGGGACGACACCACCGAAGCGTCCGGCTCGACGACGCCCGCGCCGTCGTTCTCTCATGGCTCCAGAACCAGGGGATCGACGTTCGCTATTTTTACATGGAAAACGGTTCGGGCCTTTCGCGCGAAACGCGCGTGACGGCGCGCCTCATGGCCGAGGTTCTTGCGGCGGGAGCGCAGGGGCCCTACGCCCCCGAATTCATGGCGTCCCTTCCCATCACGGGCGAAGACGGCACAATGGCCCGACGCAAGGTCGCCGTCTCCTGGGGGCGGATGAAAACGGGGCTTCTGCGCGACGTCCGTAGCATCGCGGGCTATGTGCACGCAAAGAGCGGCAAGCGCTACGCCCTCTACGCGGGCGTGAACGGAAAGGACAGTCTCCCGGGCGCGCAGGCGTTTCTCGACAACGTGATTCTCTGGGCGTATGAACACTGAGGCCCGGCGCTTTGCGCATCAAACGAAACGGGCGGCCCTTGCGGGCCGCCCGTTCTTGTTCGGGGAGAATATTACCGCTGCGCCGCCTTTTGGAGCGCCTCGACGACGGTGTCGCCCGTGAGCAGTTCGGGGAGCACCGTCACGTCTCCCGAAGGAGCGTAGACGAGGTAGAGCGGCACGCCCGTGCGGCCGTAGCGGGCGAGAACTTCCGAGATGCGCTCGTCGCGGTTCGTCCAGTCTCCTTCGAGCGTGACGAAATTTCCTTCGTCGAGCGCCTTCGTTACGGCGTCCGTGTTGAGGACCGCCACCTTGTTGGCCTGACAGGTGACGCACCAGGCGGCCGTAAAGTCGACGAAGACGGGACGACCCGAAGCGAGCGCCGCCTCGACCGCTTCGTCGCTCCACGGCGCCCAGCGGCCCGAGGCTTCGCGCTGAGCGGCTTCGTTCACAATGCCCGATCCGATGACGAAGACGGAGGCAACGGCGATGAGCGCCGTTCCGATCATCAGAACGGGACTCGCGGGCTTGCCCCACTGACGGCGGCCAAAGAGCCAAAGCGAAACGCCGAGCGCCGCCGCACCCGCGACGGCGAGCAGAAGGCCCGCGGTCGATACCTGACGGCTCAGAACCCAGGCGAGCCACAGGAGGGCGAGCGCCATGGGGACGGCCATGACCTTGCGGAAGGTGTCCATCCAGGGACCGGGCTTGGGAAGCCAGGCGGCCCACCCGGGAATGCAGCAGAGCAAAAGCCAGGGAAGCGCCATGCCGAAGCCGAGTGCAAGGAAGACGGCGAGCGCTTCGGCCGCGGGCTGCGTCACGGCGAAGCCCAGCGCCGCGCCCATAAAGGGCGCCGTGCAGGGACTCGCGACGATGACGGCGAGCATGCCCGTGAGGAAAGAGCTGCGAAGGCCCTTCTTCGGATTCTTCGACATCGCGACGCCTCCGAGGGACGATCCCGCGGTGAACTCAAAGAGTCCGGCGAGGTTGAGCGTGATGGCGGCAAACAGGAGCATCAGGAGCGTGATGACCCAGGGAGACTGCAGCTGAAAGCCCCAGCCGAGCGCCATGCCCGCGGATCGGAGTCCGAGGAGCGTTCCCGAGAGAAGGAGCATCGTCGTGAGGACGCCGCCCGTGAAGACGAGACCGTGTGAAAGGAGAGACTCGCCCTTCTTGGCTCCTTCCACGAGTTGCAGGAGCTTGAGGCTCAGCACCGGAAAGACGCAGGGCATGAGGTTCAGAATCAGTCCGCCGAGCAGTGCGAAGGCAACGGCCGTCCAGGCGGTAAGCGAGGGACTCAGCGGGGAATCGGTGCCCGCTTGCGAAACCATACTCTCGCCTGCGGGAGCGGTCGCGGGAAGCGGTTCGACGACGCCCTTCGTCACCGGAATCGATACTTCCACGGCCCAACCGCCCTTGGCCGGACCGCCGTCGGCGACGAGAAGGCCGTCGAGCGTTTCCCGGGGAGCATTCGCAAAGACGTCGGTGGCGCGCAGGTGCAGTTCGTTCGAACCGTCCTCGCGGCGACGTAAAACGGGCTCGACCTTGATGTCCATCGCGTCGGCCGCAAGCGGGAAGAAAGTGAGGGACTCGGAGATCTTACCCGCCTGTGAGGGCACGTCGACGCGCAGGCGGTTCGCTTCGATCGTCGCCGTCACGTGTTCGTTCGCGACGACTTCGGGGATGAGCCGCTCGGCCGCCTGGATGCGGGCCGCGTTGGGACCGGGATCGGGACGGACGGCGACGGGCAGGCGGATCGAAGCGCTCGCCTCGCCCGGAACGCAGACGTCCTTGCAGGCAAGGAAGGAAACGTTCACGGTGACGGTCTGGCGCGAACCGAAGGCGGTGCGGCGCGGTACGTCGAGCTGGAAGGGAAAGATCGTCTCCCCGCCGTAGCCGTAGGTGACGAGTCCGGAGGTCAGAAAGCGTTCGGGGAGCGGAAAGGAGGGCGTATGCGCTTGGAACCCGTTGGGCGTCACGAAGCTGAACGAGGTCGGCAGCCCCGCTTCGCCCGGCATGCGCCAATAGGTGTGCCAGCCCGGTTCATGATGAAATACGACGGCGAGCGTGTTTTTCGCCTGCGGCGTGAGGGCCTTGTTCTGGGCGATCAGCTCGACGCGGACGTTGGGGGCCTCCTTGGGGGCGGCCGCCCGGTCGATGGCGTTGAGCCAGCCCGAGTCCGCCGCCGAGGCGCCGGCGGCGAGAAGCGCTCCCGCCGCCGTCAGAAGGATTTTCCAAGAAGCCATGCGATCACTTGATTTCACGGAACGTGGCGCGGGCGGCTTCGATCGTGCGCTCGATCACTTCGTCGGTGTGCTGGATCGAAACGAAGCCGGCTTCGAAGGTCGAGGGCGCGAAGTAGACACCGCGCTCGAGCATGCCGTGGAAGAACTGATTGAAGTGGTTCTGATCGGCCTTCATCACGTCGGCGAAGCCCGTCGGAATGTTTTCAAGGAAGTAGATCCCGAACATGCCGCCCACGCTGTCGCCGCAGAAGGGAACGCCCGCTTCGCGCGCGGCTTCGGTGAGGCCGGTGATGAGCTTCTGCGCCTGGCCGCCGAGCTTTTCATAGAAGCCCGGTTCCTGGATGAGCTTGAGGGTCGCAAGGCCGCAGGCGACCGCGACGGGGTTCCCCGAAAGGGTGCCCGCCTGGTAGACGGGACCGCAGGGAGCGATCTTTTCCATGATGTCGCGGCGTCCGCCGAAGGCCGCCACGGGCATGCCGCCGCCGATCACCTTGCCGAGCATCGTGATGTCGGGGGTGACGCCGAAGAGCGACTGCGCGCCGTGAAGCGCCACGCGGAAGCCCGTCATCACTTCGTCGACGATGAGAAGCGCGCCGTGCTTCGTGCAGAGCTCGCGCATGGTCGAGATGAATTCCTGCGTGCCGCGCACGAGGTTCATGTTCCCCGCGAAGGCTTCAACGATGACGCAGGCGATGTCGTCGCCCCACTTGGCGAAGGCTTCGCGCAGCTGTTCGGGGTTGTTGTATTCGAGAACGATCGTGTGTTCCGTAATCCCGGCGGGCACGCCCGCGGACGAGGGATTGCCGAAGGTGAGAAGGCCCGAACCCGCTTTGACGAGGAGGGAGTCGGAGTGACCGTGGTAGCAGCCTTCAAACTTCACGATTTTGTTGCGGCCCGTGTAGCCGCGCGCGAGACGGATGGCGGACATGCCCGCTTCCGTGCCCGAACTCACAAGACGGACTTCTTCCATCGAGGGAACGAGCTTGCGGATTTCTTCGGCGATGACGACTTCACCTTCAGTGGCGGCGCCAAAGGAGATGCCTCGGTCGACGGCTTCGTGGAGCGCTGCCGTGACGCGGTCGTCATTGTGGCCGAGGATCATCGGACCCCAGGAGAGCACGTAGTCGATGTACTGCTTGTCGTCGATGTCCCACATGTAGGGGCCCTTGGCGCGGCGGATGAAGCGGGGGGCGCCGCCCACGGAACGGAAAGCGCGGACGGGGGAATTCACGCCGCCGGGAATGACTTCGCGGGCACGGTCAAAGAGTGCTTCATTGCGATCCATCGTAGAGTCTCCAAATTCGGAAGGTCGGAAGCCAAAGATAGGGGGCTTCCGGGGACAAAAACAAGAGAATGTTCGAGATTGTAGCCGTCCGACGCTGAAGATCCCATTAACAGGGACTGCGGGCGGCAGAAGAAAGGCGCCCGGCCGGATGAGCGGGGCGCCTGGTGGAAAAGTTTTGCGATTCCTCCTCAGAAGGCCAGGCCGACCGAGAGGGCGAAGTCGACGGGCATTGCCCGAATGGCGTAGTCGTCGTGCCGGTCTTCCGCAACGCCGGTGAAGCGAGCGAAGGAGGTCGTCATCGAGGCGTCGATGAAGAGGTTGTCAGTCACGGCGTAGGTGGCGCCCATCGAGAGAACCGGGTGGATGCTGTCGTCATCGTCGCCGCGGGAATTCTCGGCGCGCGAATAGCCGATGCCGCCTCCCGCATAGAAGCGGAAGTTGTCGAAGGCGTCGATGTTGTACTGAATCTGCAGTGCGAGCATCTCGACGTCGAGATCGTATTCGCCCGGTCCCGCCGCACGCGTGACCGCATGGGTCGACTTGCGGTAGGAGAGGTCCGTCGCCCAGCTGCGGCCCGAGTAGTGGCGCCAACCCACGTGCCAGGACGTGTCGCTGTCGACGCGCGAGGGCGAGTGTTCCTCGCCGTTGTCGGTGCGGGTGAAGCCATAGCCGCCGTATACGAAGTCGGAGTTCTTCGCCCAGGGGCTCGTCGCCGGGAGTGGCATCTTGCGGCTCTGAACGTCGTCGAACGTGAACGAGCTGTAAAAGAAGAAGACGTTCGTGAACGGAATGAAGGTGCCGTAGAAGCTGAACCAGTCGTTGCCGATCTTGGCGACGGGCAGGGGTAGCGGTGCCGGCAGGTAGTAGTAGTCGCCGCGGACCGTGATCCCGGCGAGGTAGCCCGCGCCGTAGTGCCAGCCCGTGTTGAAAATCGGATAGCGGGCCACCCAGGAGTAGCCGACCATCGGTTCGATTCGGTAGTTGGAGTCGACGAAGTTCACGAGGAAGAACATGCGTTCGTTGCCGCGTTCGTCAATCACCTGGCGGGCAAGCCCCATGCCGAAGGGATAGCCGTTTTCCTGATCCTTGTTGTCCCAGTCCCAACGGGGATGGTTGGTGTAGGTGGGCAGCACGAGGAGCGTCTTGCCCTCTTCCATGATGTACTCGGAGCCGCGCTTCGTGTCTTCCCAGAAACCCTCCCAGGATCCGTCGCGTTCGGCGGACGGGCGGACGAGGCCTGCGGGCGTCGTGTCGACGACGGCCGAAAAAACGTCCGAAAGAGTGCCGGCCGAAGCCGAGCCGAGTGCGGCGACACAACCGAGGGCGGCGAGTGCGGAACGCACGGTGGCGTGTTGCATGGTGGTCTCCGAAAGAGAAATTCTGTGTTGTGTACGGGAAACGGGACATTTTCCCACAACCTTGCGCCGTCGTTCGTGACAGAGTCGCAGAAAAATTGCAAATTTTCCCCGACCCGCCGAAAAATCCTGTAGAGTTCCCTCCTTGCGTGAAAGTCGAGCGGATGATCGTCGGCGGGCAACCGCGGGAGGAAAGTCCGGACTCCGCAGGGCGCCGTAGCAGGTAACACCTGTCCGCCGTGAGGCGCGGATTAGAGCAACAGAGACGAGCCGACTTCGGGTCGGGTGAAACGGGCAATCTCTACGGGGAGCAACATCAAATAGGCGGCCTATGGATCGGCCCGATCCGGCCGCGGGTAGATGGCTTGAGGCGTTGTGCGAGCAACGTCCTAGATGAATGATCGTCACTCGGGGCAACCCGGGAACATAATCCGGCTTACAGTTCGGCTTTCACGCCGAATTTCTTCATAGACGCACCGCTACCCGAAAGGGCGGTGCGTTTTGCTTTGTTGGCGCTCGGAAAATCGCTACACTCTTCTTTCGTCGTTACGCGCCCTGAAGGCGCGGTCACCCATTACGAACAGAGAGGACTCCATGGGCATTTTGGACAACATCATGAAGCCCCGCGCCGTCGCCGTGATCGGCGCCTCCACGCGCGCACACACCATCGGATCGGACCTGATGAAGCGTCTGACCGAGTACGGCTTCCGGGGAGAGATCTATCCGGTCAATCCGAAGGGCGGCGTCATCGAAGGGCGCACGGTGTACCGTTCGGTCGGCGAAATTCCGGGCGAAGTCGACCTCGCGATCGTCGTCGTCAACCGCAATTTCGTTCTCTCCGCCATCGACGAGTGCCACGCCAAAGGCATCCGGGGCCTGTGCATCATCACGGCGGGCTTCAAGGAAACGGGCGCCGAAGGGGCCGCGCTGGAAAAGGAGCTGCTCGAACGCATCCGCCGTTACGGTATGCGCGCGGTGGGGCCCAACTGTCTCGGCGTCGTCAACACGCACCCCGACGTGCGGCTCGACGGATGCTTCGCCGAGAGCCTCCCGGAGCGCGGCGGCATTGGCTTCGTCTCGCAGTCGGGCGCGCTCGGCGGCGGCATCCTCAACATCCTCAAGGACCTCAATCTCGGCTTTTCGCAGTTCATCTCGATCGGCAATCAGGCCGACGTGAACGCCGAGACGGCGCTCGAATACTGGGAGGATGAGGAGGACGTCAAGCAGATTCTCCTCTACATGGAATCGATTCAGAATCCTGCGAACTTCCGTCGCCTCGCGAGCCGCATCTCGAAGAAAAAGCCCGTGCTCGCCCTGAAGGCCGGCCGTTCGGCCGCGGGCGCTAGCGCCGCTTCCTCCCACACGGGTTCACTTGCAGGCGCCGACAAGGCGGCCGACGCGCTCCTTCGTCAGTCGGGCGTCATCCGCGAATTTTCGTTGCAGAAGCTCTTCGCCACGGCCAAGGTCTTCGCCACGAGCCCGATTCCGAAGGGCGACCGCGTCGCGATCATCACGAACTCCGGCGGACCGGGCATCATGGCGACCGACGCCGTGTGCGAGTACGGCATGAAGATGGCGCAGCTCTCCGACGAAACGAAGGCGAAGCTGCGCTCGTTCCTTCCCTCCGCCGCCTCCGTGAAGAACCCCGTCGACATGATCGCCTCGGCGCCGATCGAGCACTACAAGGAAACGCTCGAGACCGTGATCGCCGACGAAGGCGTCGACATGGTGATGGTAATCTACCTTCCCTTCCTCGGCCTCAAGGATACGGACGTTGCCGACGCTCTCATGGAAATCAAGGCTCGTCATCCCGAAAAGCCCGTCGTGGGCGTCTTCATGACGAAGAACGAATTCTTCTCGAACCTCGCGGAAAAGAAGGTCAACATGCCGTTCTTCATGTACGCCGAAGAGGCGGCCGACGGTTTGATGCGCCTCAATCAGCAGCGTCTCTGGGAGAACCGCCCCGAAGGGGCCGTTCCGACCTATGCCGTGGATCGTGTGCGTGTCGATGCGATTTTTCAAGCGGCGCGCTCCGAAGGACGTCTTGAGCTCACGACGCGCGAGAGCATCGACGTTCTCGAGGCCTACGGCATCCGCGTCTGCGGTGCGGCCTTCGCGAAGACGGAGGACGAAGCCGTGGCGGCGGCCGACCGCATCGGCTATCCCGTCGTCATGAAGATGACGTCCAAGACCACCTCGCACAAGACCGATGTGGGCGGCGTGCGCGTCAACATCACCGACGCCGAAGCCCTGCGCCGCGAATACCGAGACCTCGTCGCCCGACTCGAAGAAAAGGGACTTCTCGAGGGACTTGAAGGCGTATTGATCCAGGAAATGGTGAAGGGTTCGCGCGAGATGGTCTGCGGCGTCGCCACCGATCCGCAGTACGGTCCGCTTCTCATGTTCGGTCTCGGCGGCGTCTTCGTCGAAGTACTCAAGGACGTGGTCTTCCGCGTCGCGCCGCTAACGGATCAAGACGCTTCGGACATGGTGCGCTCGATCCGCTCGTTTGCGCTCCTCGAGGGCGCCCGCGGGACGACGCCCGCGCAGATCGACCGCATTGAGGAGACGCTCCTGCGTCTCTCGCAGCTCGTGGCCGACTACCCTGAAGTGGTCGAACTCGACATCAATCCCCTGATCGTCTCGGACCGCACGGGCGAGCCCGTGGCCGTGGACGGGCGCATCCGCCTCGAGCGCTGAGGGAAAAGCGCCGAAAAGGGAGTCGCCGGAGGGGTCCGCGGCTCCCTTGTTTCTTTCGCACCCCGTAACGAGCTGCAAAATTTGCTGCCTTTTTCTTGACCCCGAAGACGGCTCTGAGTAAAGTGCTCAGGATCTGGTGGGAAAAAGTGGGATGAGCGGCCTCTCATCGAGTCGGAAGACGTTCTGATTCTCCCGCCGAACGTTACGGGGACCATCGAAAGTGTTTCAAGGGACTTCGCTTCTGAAGCTTGACGTCAAGGGACGGCTCAGCATGCCCGCGCGGCATCGAGAGACCTTGGCCGAAAACGACGAGGCGGGGCTCGTCTTCACCCGTCACCCCGACGGGTGCCTTCTTCTCTATCCCGAATCCGTCTGGTCGCGCAAACGCGACGAACTCGCCCGCCTGCCGTTTTCCGCGCGCGCTCTGCAGCGTCTGGTGCTCGGTAGCGCAGAATGCGTGACCTTCGACAAGGCGGGGCGACTGCTCGTTCCGACGTCTCTGCGCGAATTGGCGGGACTCGATCGCGACGTCGTCCTTTTGGGGCTCGGCGAACACTTCGAACTCTGGGACCGCGCGCGTTGGCAGAAAGCCGAAGAAGACGCCGCGGCCGCGGGCGCTTGCGCGGCCGATTTCGTTTTTTGATCCGCCGCCTTTTCGGAGAACCCCGTGACCTTCGTTCATCTGTCCGTATTGGGAGAAGAATCCCCGGAAGCCCTCGTAGGCAACCCTTCGGGGCTATACGTCGACGGTACTTTCGGCCGGGGCGGGCATACGCGCCGCATCCTCTCGAAACTCTCGCTCGACGGACGCCTGATCGCGTTTGACCGCGATCCCGAAGCCGTGCGGGCCGCGGCGGAGATTACGGATCCGCGCTTCACGATTGTGCATGCTCCCTTCTCGACGATGCGCGAAGCGCTCGCCGAGCGCGGCGTCACGGCGGTCGACGGGATTTTCCTCGACATCGGCGTTTCCTCGCCGCAGATTGACGACGCCGAGCGGGGATTCAGCTTCCGCTTCGACGGCCCCCTTGACATGCGCATGGACACGACAACGGGGCCCACCGCCGCGGAGTGGCTCGAAACCCGCACGGAGGAAGATATCGTTCATGCGCTCAAGGTGTACGGCGAAGAGCGCTTCGCCCGTGCCATCGCGCGCCGCGTCGTCGAGCGTCGCGCCACGGCGCCCGTGCGTACCACAAAGGAGCTCGCCGATCTTGTTTCGTCCGTCGTGCCGCGAAACCGAAAGGACGCCAATCAGCATCCCGCCACGCGGACCTTTCAGGCCGTGCGGATCGCCGTGAACGGGGAATTGGACGAACTGCGCGCGGCGCTCTGCGCCGCGGGCGCCCTTCTCAAACCCGAAGGACGTCTCGCCGTCATCACGTTTCATTCGCTCGAAGACCGCATCGTGAAGCATTTCTTCGACGAAGCGTCGCATCCTGAAAAGAAGCTCGATCCGAGACTGCCGATCCGCGCGGAAGATCTTCCCCAACCCACGTTCGTCGACATCCGCCGCATCCGTCCGAGCGAAGAAGAATGCAGTGCGAATCCCCGTGCGCGCTCCGCGATCCTGCGTGTCGGCACGCGTACGGCCCAACCCTGGTCGGAGGCGATGTCGTGAATGGAAAGGAGCGCGAAAAAGTGCTGTTCATCCTCTCGATCGTGACGGGGATTGCGCTCCTTGCGGGGAGCGTGATGCTCGTCAACGAACGCTATCGGATGCGTCAGCTTTTTGTCGAGCACGAGCGGGCGATCGACGTGGAGCGCCGACTCAAGGACGATCAGGCGGAGCTGCTCATGCGCGTGCGCCGCGCGTCGTTGCCGAGCCGCATCTCCGACTCGGCCTCCGCCTTTGGGCTTGTGCCTGTCGACGGCGCGCACACCGTGATTCTCGAGGGTGCCGAAACGAAGACCGACGTGCCCGTTGAAGCTAAGCGAGAAGAGGCGAAGCGATGAAAGTTTTTTCATGCATCCGCCGCTTTTTCCTCACGCTCCTCTCGCGGGATCGGGAGCGCAGGGAGGCGCGTCCGCGCGACGAGAGCAGTCCGCTCATCGTCGTTCGCATTCCGCCCCTTCGCACCTATGTGGCGTTTTTCCTCATCGTAGCGGGCTTTTTGGGTCTCGCAGTGCGCGCCTTTTATCTGCAGGTCCTCAACACGGACTTTCTGCAGCGTCAGGGGGAATACCGCTACGCCCGCACGATTTCGCTTGCGAGCACGCGAGGCGAAATTCTCGACCGCAACGGCGTCGTGCTCGCGTCGAGCCTGCCGGTGCGCAACATCTGGGCCGATCCCGCCTTCACGCTCAAAGCTGACAAGAAGGATCTGCAGACGCTCGCCAAAACGCTCGGCATGACGTATTCGTCCCTGCGCCGCAAGCTCGAGCATCCGTCCTCTCCGCACTTCGTCTATCTCGCGCGCCGCGAAAGCGTCTCGACTGCGGAAACCGTGCGCAAGCTCGGTATTCCCGGCATCGGCATCACGCCGGAAGTTCGCCGCTTTTACCCCGACGGTCCCGTGTTGGCACACATCGTGGGCTTCACCGATTCGGAAAACCACGGTCAGGAAGGTGTGGAGCTCGCCATGGACCGCACGTTGCGCGGCGAGGAAGGGGTGCGCCGCGTCATTCGCGACCGCTTCGGCCGCGTGGTCGACGACGTCTGGGCGGTCGAAGCCCGTCCGGGGCAGAACGTGCAGCTCTCGATCGACTCTCGCATTCAGTTTATCGCCTACGACGCCCTCAACGCCGCCGTCAAGAACGCCGAGGCGAAGGCGGGGGCGGTCATCGTCGCGGACGTCCGTACGGGCGAGATTCTCGCGCTCGTCAACTCGCCCGCCTACGATCCGAACGACAAGGCGGGGATTAAGTTCGATCTTGTTCGCAACCGCTCAATCACCGACCAGTTCGAACCGGGTTCCACCATGAAACCCTTTGCGATCGCCAAGGCGCTCGACATGGGCATCGTCACGCCGATGACGACGATTCAGACGGCGCCGGGGAAACTTACGATCGGCGACCGCACGATCGGGGACATTCACGATTACGGCCTTCTCACCGTGGCGGAGATCGTGGCGAGAAGCTCCAACATAGGCACCGTCAAGATCGCTCTCGAAATCGCGCCGCAGGTCCTCGGAGATCTGTATTCGAAGCTCGGCTTCGGTCGTCCCGTGTCGATCGGTTTCCCCGGCGCTACAGCGGGACGACTTCGCCCCGCCAAGACCTGGCGCCCGATCGAGCAGGCAACGATTTCCTACGGACACGGCGTGACGGTTTCGCTTTTGCAGCTTGTGCGCGCCTACACGGCGATCGCGCGCGACGGCGACGTGATCGACCTCACGCTCTACAAGCGCCCCGAGGGGGAGGTCGTCAAGGGTGAGCCCGTTTTCAAGCCCGAGACGGCGCGAAGCATCCGGGCCATGATGATGAATACGGTGCGCCGCGGCGGGACGGCTTCCATCGTAAAGGTCGCGGGCTATACGGTGGCCGGGAAGACCGGCACCGCGAACAAAGTGAAGAACGGCCGCTATGTCGACGACACCGTGGCGAGTTTCGTCGGGATCATTCCCGCTACGCGTCCGCGCTTTGTGATCGCCGTCATGATCGACGAGGCCAAGCGCGGGATGCACTACGGCGGCAAGGCCGCGGGTCCCGTTTTCAACGAGGTGGCCGCGGGCGCGCTGCGCACGATGATGGTGAGCCCCGACTTTGACGTGGCCGCGCAAGACGCTCTCAAGGAGAAAAAGCGCGGCGGACGGGGCTGAACGTTGGAGGAACGCGCTCCGAAGGGGCGCCTCCTCCGCATTGAATTCATGGAAGGAGAGTGTGTGCTCTTCCCGGCAAAACGGCCGGAAGGGGGCGCACCGACAGTTATGACGAACGAAGAAGTGGTGGCGTGGTTGCGCCGCCTTGTGCATGAAGGCTCTCACCTGCGGGTGGACAGCCGTCTCGTCGAACCGGGCGACGTCTTTGTGGCGCTCCCGGGGCGCACGAGCGACGGACGCCATTTCATCCGCGTCGCCGAGGCGCGGGGCGCCGCCGGTGCGATTTACGAGGCTCCCGAGAACGAAGCGAATCCGGAACACCACCCGATGCCGACCCTGCCGGTGCCGAAACTCTCGGAGCGGGCGGGTGAAATCGCCGCGCTCTTTTACGGAAAGCCCGCCGAGTCGATGTTCGGCATCGCCGTGACGGGGACGAACGGAAAAACCACGACGAGTCATTGGTGCGCTCAGCTTCTGAGCGCCCTGGGTCGCCCCTGCGCCGCCGTCGGGACGATCGGCACCTTTCTCGCGGGCGAACGCTTTCCCTCGCCGGGACTGACCACCCCCGACGCGGTAAGTCTCGAAGGTCTGCTCTTTGACCTGAAGGCGCACGGCGCCGAAGCGTTCGCTGTCGAAGCAAGCTCAATCGGGCTCGTCCAGGGGCGTCTTTCGGGCGCGGCGATCCGCATCGGCGTCTTCACGAACCTCACGCGCGACCATCTCGACTATCACGGCTCCATGCAGGCCTACGAGGAGGCCAAGCGCCTTCTCTTTGCGCGTCCCGAACTCGAGGACGCCGTCCTCAATGCGGACGATCCCGCGGCCGAGGCCATGGCCGCAACCGCCCGCGCGCACGGCGTGCGGGTGTGGGCGACGGGGCTTCAAGGCAAACCCGCCTGGGGTCATGAGCGCTACGTAGGTGCCGAGGACGTACGAGCCGTCGCGCACGGCATGCGCTTTACGCTTTGCTCAGACGACGGACGCTTCGACGTGGAAATTCCTCTTGCGGGGGACTTCAACGTGGCGAATCTGCTCGGCGTCGTCGCCGTACTGCGTGCGGCGGGCTATGCCACGGCGGACGTCCTTGCGCATCTTTCGTCGCTGCGCGCCCCCGAAGGTCGCATGCAGATGTTGCGGGCCGAAGGCGCTCCGCTTGCCGTCGTCGATTATGCCCATACGCCCGACGCTCTCGTGAAGGCGCTTTCGAATCTGCGCCCCATCGCCAAGGTGCGCGGCGGGCGTCTCTGGGTGGTGTTCGGCTGCGGAGGCGACCGCGACGCGGGCAAACGTCCCATGATGGCGGCCGCCGCCGAAGCCGAGGCAGACCGCGTCGTCGTCACGAGCGACAATCCCCGCACCGAGTCGCCCGAAGCGATTCTGCGCGACATCACCGCGGGCTTTCGAGGTGCTCCCGCCCTTGTGCAGGCGGACCGGCGCAAGGCGATTCACGAGGCGATCCTCGAGGCCGCGCCCGAAGATGTCGTGCTCGTCGCAGGCAAGGGCCACGAGGACTATCAGGAAATCAACGGCGTGCGCCATCCCTTCTCCGACGCGGAAATCGTCCGGGAGGTGTTCGTGGAGCTCCGCACGCGCCAACTTCGGGGAGAACGGCCATGAATTGGGAGTGTCGCAAAAAAACCGAAGCCGCGCTCAACGCTGCGGGAGGGGATTGGCACAATCTTCTTGCATGCGCGCCGCTTGTGACGGATTCCCGCCGGGTTGGTCCGGGGAGTATTTTCGTCGCTCTGCGTGGAGAGCGCTTTGACGGGCACGACTTTTTGTCGGCCGTGCACGAGGCCGGCGCGGCCGCCGCTCTGGTTGAACGCGAAGCGCCCGTCGACATGCCTCAGCTCGTCGTTCCCGACACGCGTTGGGCCTACATGCTTTTGGCGGCCGAGCGCCGCCGCCGTTTCGAAGGGCCCGTTTTGTCGGTCGTCGGCAGCAACGGAAAGACGACCACCACGCAGATGCTCGCCGCCATTCTGAAGGAAGCTTTCGCAGACGCCTTCTGGGCGACGAAGGGAAACTTCAACAACGAGCTCGGCGTCTCGCACACCCTTCTTTCAATGAAGGCAGGCGATCGCATGGGGCTGGTCGAAGCCGGGATGAATCACCCCGGAGAAATGGCGCAGCTCGCCGACATGGTGCGCCCCGACGTGGTGCTCGTCACCAACGCGCAACGAGAACACCAGGAATTTCTCTCGACCGTCGAGGCGACGGCCTATGAAAACGGCTTCATGATTGCGGGCGCCGCCAGGGGGGCTCGGGCTGCTCTTCCCGCCGACGACGCCTGCGTCGGCATTTGGGAGGCGATGTGCGTCGCCGCGGGGAAGGAGGCCTGGCTCTATACGACCCGCCCCGGCGGACGAGGCGTCGTGAGGGGACGTTTCTCGTCGGGCGTTCTCACGCTCGAAACGCCCGAGGGAACTTGTGAGGCGAAGCTTCGGATTCAGGGCGAGCACAATGTGCACAACGCGACGGGCGCGGCCTGCGCCGCGATCGCGGCGGGCGTGCCGCTCGAGGCCGTGCGCCGGGGACTTGAGGCCTTCGAAGCGCTCCCCGGGCGGGGCGCACGGACGACTTTCGGCGCCTTCACGCTGATCGACGACGCGTACAATGCAAATCCCGACAGCGTGCGCGCTTCGATGCGCATGACGGCCGAGGCTCCTGGGCCGAGAATCTTCGTCCTCGGCGCAATGGGGGAAATCGGTCCGCAAAGCGCCCGCTTTCATCGGGAAATGGGCGAATGGGCCCGCAGCTGCGGTCTTGACGAACTCTGGACCGTGGGCGAAGAGCCCCGTCTTGCGGCCGAAGCCTTCGGTGCGGGCGCTCGGACCTTCTCGGACTGCGCGGATTTGCTCGCCAAACTTCAGAAGATTCTCCCCGTTGCCGGGACGTTGGCCGTCAAGGCCAGCCATTCGGCGGGCCTCGAGCGCGTTGTGCGCGCGATCGAAGCTTTGAAGCGGGAAACGTCGGGTCAATAAGAACAATACGGCTCAATCATGCTTTTGGAACTTTTTCGTCACTGGTCGGAATCCGTTTCGGGGTTCTCCGTTTTCAATTACCTGACGCTTCGCGCGTTGCTCGCCGCGCTCACGGCGCTCTTCATCGGCTTTGCCGCGGGGCCGGCCGTGATCCGCAAGCTGCGGGCCATGCACTTCGGACAGGCCGTTCGCACGGACGGACCGAAGTCGCACCTCGTCAAGGACGGCACGCCCACGATGGGCGGCGCCCTCATGCTCGCGGGGATCGGCGTCTCCACGCTTCTTTGGGCGGATCTTTCGAACCGCTTTGTCTGGGTCACGCTCTTCGTGACGATGGGCTACGGGCTCGTCGGCTGGATCGACGACTATCGCAAGGTCGTGCACCACAACCCCAAGGGCATGAGCGCGCGAGAGAAGTTCGGCTGGCAGTCGCTCATCGCCCTCGTGGCGGGCGTGTACCTCGTCTTCGCGCTCGCCGTGACGCCGGGCGCCACGATGGCCGAAGCCTGGCAGACGTGGCTCGCCGCTGGGATGCCGCTTGAAGTCTCCGAGAACCTTCATCTTCTCATCCCGTTCTTCAAGGACATTGCGCTTCCCTTCGGGCTCTTCGGTTTTTTGATCTTCACCTTCATCGTGATCGTGGGCTCGAGCAACGCCGTGAATCTGACGGACGGTCTCGACGGTCTGGCGATTCTTCCGTCCGTCCTCGTCGGATCGGCGCTCGGGATCTTCGCCTACGTCGTGGGGCGCCCCGACTTCTCCGCCTACCTGCTCTTTCCCTACATTCCGGGCGCGGGCGAACTCGTCGTCATCTGCGGGGCGCTCGCCGGGGCGGGACTCGCCTTCCTCTGGTTCAACGCGCATCCGGCGCAGGTCTTCATGGGCGACGTCGGAGCGCTCGCCCTCGGAGGCTGTCTCGGAACGGTCGCCGTCATTACACGCCAGGAAATCGTCCTTGCCATCATGGGCGGGATTTTCGTCGTGGAAACGCTTTCGGTCATGATTCAGACGGTGTACTTCCGTCTTTCGCACGGCAAGCGCGTCTTCCTGATGGCGCCCATTCACCATCATTTCGAACTGAAGGGATGGAAGGAAACGCAGGTGGTGACGCGTTTTTGGATCATCACCTTCATTTTGGTTCTCATCGGACTTTCCACTCTGAAGATCCGATAAGGAGAGCATCGTGTCGCAACTCACCGATTTCTGGACGGGCCGCAGGGCCGTAGTTTTGGGAATGGGCGCTTCCGGCGTCGCCGCCGCGCGCCATCTCGCGCGCGAGGGGGCGTCTCTCACCGTGGCCGACACGCGCGAGGCGCCCTCCGCGCTTGCGGTCCTTCGCGCCGAGTTGCCCGAAGCCCGCTTCGTGACGGGAGGTTTTGCTCCAGAACTCGGAGACGACTGCGACGTACTCGTCCTCTCTCCGGGACTCTCGCCCGACTTCGGCGCAGCCGCGTCCGTCGTGGCGCGCGCCCGCGCCCGTGGCATTCCCGTGGTCGGGGAAATCGAACTCTTCGCCATGCTTCTCACGGCGCTCGGCGAGCGCCGGGGCTACCGTCCCAAGGTGGTCGGCATCACCGGGACGAACGGAAAGACGACCACCACGGTCCTTACGACCGAAATGCTCAAGGCTTCAGGGCTGAGCGCCGTCGCGGCGGGAAACATCGGCCTCAACGCCCTTTCGGCGCTCGAACGCTCGGCCGACGAAGAAAATCTTCCGGACGTTTGGGTGCTTGAACTGTCGAGCTTTCAGCTCGAGACGACGGCCTCACTTTCGCTTGACGTCGCAACGCTTCTCAACGTCACAGAAGACCACATCGACTGGCACGGCTCGATGGCGCGGTATCGCGCGGCCAAGGAGCGCATTTTCCGCTCGGCGCGCGTGCGTGTGCTTGCGCGCGGAGACGACTCGGTACCACGTCTTGTGCGTGCGTGCGACCTGACGTTCGGCGAAGATCTACCCGAGCGCGACGGCGATTACGGTCTGCTCGGCAACGAGCTCGTGCGCCGGGAGGAGGGGCGCCTCGTGCCGCTTCTCTCGGAATCGGATCTTCTTCTTCGCGGCCGCCACAACTCGCTCAATGTTCTCGCGGCGCTTGCTCTGGTGCGGGCCGCGGGCGGCAGCGAGCGCTCGGCGCTCGACTGGGTTCGCGGCTACAAGGGCGAGGCGCACCGTGTGGAATTCGTCTTTTCCTCGCAAGGCGTCGACGTCGTCGACGACTCCAAGGGAACGAACGTGGGCGCCGTCGTCGCGGCTGTGGAGGGCCTCGGCAAGCAGGGAAAGCGCCTCTATCTCCTCATGGGGGGAGACGGCAAGGGACAGGATTTCGCACCCCTTCGCGACCCACTTCGCTCGCACGCGGCGTTTGTCGCGCTCATCGGAAAGGATCGCGAAAAGATCCGCGGAGTCCTTGCGGGTGCGGTGCCCGCGCAAGACTTCGACACACTCGAAGAGGCCGTCGATGCGCTCTGGGAGCGCGCCGTGAAGACGGGGGGCGTCGTGCTTCTTTCTCCCGCCTGCGCTTCCTGGGACATGTTCCGTGACTATGCCGAGCGCAGCGAGCGCTTCATCGCCGCCGCGCGCCGTGCGGCCGGAGGTGTTTGATGGCGCGCACGACCCCCTCCGCTTCTCGCGAAAAGATGGAGCGCGCCCGACTGACGCTTCTGCACGAGCCCGTCGGCATCAACACCGGACTCCTTACGGTCATTCTGGCGCTCCTTGCCATCGGGTGCGTGGCCATTTATTCGGCGACGATTGCTCAGGGGGACAATCCGCGTTCGGAGTTCTCCGCCTACCACTTCATCGTGCGCCACGTCATTTTCGTGCTCGCGGGCGGGTTCGCCGCCTGGGTGGTCTACCGCATTCCGCTCGGATTCTGGGAGCGCGTGGCGCCCTGGCTCCTGCTCATCGCGGTCTTTCTCCTCGCGGCCGTTCTCGTGCCGGGCGTCGGTCGGCGCATCAATGGGGCGACGCGGTGGATTCCCGTGGGCCCCGTGCAGATTCAAGTATGTGAAATCGTAAAGCTCGCGGTGCTCCTTGGCACGGCCTCCTTTACGGTGCGGCGGCAAGACTTCATGCATTCGACGACGAAGGGATTCCTGCCGATGGCGCTCTACATGGCGCTCGTGGCGGTGCTCGTGATGCAGCAGCCCGATCTCGGGTCGCTTGTCGTCATCGTGGCGATCTTCCTGGGGACGCTCTTCATCGGGGGCTTGTCGCTCTACATCTTCGCGGCGGTTCTCGCCGTCGTGATCCTGGTGGTGGGATGGATCGTCTGGGACACGCCCTGGCGCATGAGCCGCGTGCTCGCCTTCATGGAGCCGTGGTCCGAAGAGCACGTGCTCAACACGGCCTATCAGCTCTCGCACTCGCTCATCGCTTTCGGGCGCGGAGAGCTCTTCGGGGTGGGGCTCGGCGGGTCCGTGGAAAAACTTGCTTACCTCCCCGAACCCCACACTGACTTTATTATGGCGGTATGGGCCGAGGAAACCGGTTTCGCCGGGGTTCTCGTCGTCCTTTTTCTTTTTTACTGGCTGATTCGCCACGCCTTTGAAATCGGGCGTCAGGCCATCAAGCTGGAACGGTATTTTGCGGGACTGCTTGCGCACGGAATCGGCATTTGGTTCGGCGTGCAGGTCTTCATCAACATCGGCGTCGCCTCGGGGGCGCTTCCGACGAAGGGGCTCACTTTGCCCTTCGTGAGCTACGGGGGTTCGGCCGTCGTCACGAGTCTTCTGGCGATGGGGCTTTTGATGCGGGTCGATTTTGAAAACAAAATTCACATGCGTGGAGGTCAGGTGTGAGTACGCAACGACATCTCGTCATCGCTGCGGCGGGGACGGGCGGACATGTGATGCCGGGGCTCGCCGTGGCGGCTGTCATGAGGGCGCGCGGTTGGCGCGTCTCCTGGATCGGCACGACGACGGGGATGGAAGCGTCCCTTGTGGAAAAGCACGGCATCGATTTTTATGCTCTGAATTTTCAGGGTGTGCGCGGGCGCGGCCTCGTCGGGGCCGTCAAGGGCGGCGTCAAGCTGCTTTCGAGCGGACTCGAAGCGAGAAGGCGCCTTGGCGAGCTCAAGCCCGACGCGGTTTTCTCGACGGGGGGCTACGTGGCCGTTCCCGTGGGCTATGCGGCCCGCACGCTCGGCATTCCCCTCGTCCTCATGAACTGCGACGCGGACCTGCTGCTCTCCACGCAGACCCTGATGCCCGTGTGCCGCTTCCTCGCCTGCGGGTTTGCAGGCGGTGCTAGGAGCTTCGCGAAAGAAAAGGGCCGCACGACGGGGAATCCCGTGCGTGCGGACATTCTCGCGATCGATCCGCCCGACGAGCGTCTCGCGGGCCGCGAGGGTCGTCTGCGGCTTTTCGTTTTCGGCGGCAGTCTCGGCGCGAAGATTCTCAACGACGCCGTCCCCGAAGCGCTCGCGAAAATTCCCGAGGACGTGCGCCCCGAAGTCGTGCATCAAACGGGACGCGATCGCGACGAAGCCGTGCGGGCGCGCTACGAGGCGCTCGGCGTGAAGGCGACTGTGCTTCCCTTCATCGACGACATGGCTTCGCGCTACCGCGAGAGCGATCTCGTTCTTTGCCGTGCGGGCGCGACGAGCGTGAGCGAACTCTGTGCGGCCGGGGCTGCGAGCGTCCTCGTGCCCTTTGTCGCCCAAACGACGGCGCATCAGCTCGGCAACGCGCGCTTCATGGCCGAGCGCGGCGCCGCGCGCATGCTCAAAAATGAAGAGTGCACTCCCGAAGCGCTCGCCGCGCTTCTCGAAGGCCTCACGCGGGACGACATCCTCGCCATGGCCAAGAATGCCCGTGCGCTCGCCCGTCCGATGGCGGCCGAAGGCGTGGCGGATTTGATTGAAGACGCCCTTGCGGGGTGACGATAAGGAGATTTGAGTGAAGTTTTTGGTCAAACACCTGCATTTCGTCGGCATCGGCGGCAGCGGCATGAGCGGCATCGCCGAGGTGCTCCTCAACCTCGGCTACGTCGTGAGCGGATCCGATCTTGCGCAAAGCCCCGTGACGGAACGCCTGCAGAAACTCGGCGCCCGCATTGCCTACGGTCACGACAAACGGAACATCAAGGGAGCAGACGCCGTCGTCATCTCGTCGGCCGTTAAGGCCGACAATCCCGAAGTCGCCGCCGCGCGCGAATTTGGCGTTCCCGTCGTACCGCGTGCCGTGATGCTCGCCGAACTGATGAGGCTTCGCCGCGGCATCGCGATTGCGGGCGCCCACGGCAAAACGACGACCACGTCGCTTGTCGCGTCGCTCCTGGCGGCGGGCGGACTCGATCCCACCTTTGTGATTGGAGGCCGCCTCAACAGCGCGGGCGCGAACGCGCGGCTCGGAACGGGAGAGTTTCTCGTCGCCGAAGCCGACGAGTCGGACGCGTCCTTTTTGAATCTCACGCCCGTGATTTCGGTCGTGACGAACATCGACGAAGACCATATGGACACCTACGGACATGATTTTGAAAATCTCAAGTCCGCCTTCGTTGACTTCCTCGAGCGCCTGCCCTTCTACGGAGTCGCGGTGCTGTGCCTTGACGACGAAAACGTCAGGAGCATCCGAGACCGCGTCACGAAGCCCGTGATCGGCTACGGCCTCACGGCCGAGGCGCAGGTCCGTGCGATCGACGTGCGCGCCGTCGGAACGCGCATGCACTTTACGATCCTTCGTCCGGACCATCCGCCGCTTCCCGTGGAATTGAATCTTCCGGGCATGCACAACGTGCGCAACGCCCTGGCTGCCGTTGCGGTTGCCACGATCGCGGGCGTGCGCGACGAAGCGATCATCAAGGGGCTCGCCGAATTCAAGGGCGTGGGCCGGCGTTTCGCGCAGTGGGGCGAAGTGCCCGTACACGCCGAAGACGGCTCGATCGTCGGAAGCTATTCGCTCATCGACGACTACGGTCACCACCCGCATGAAATGGCGGCGACCCTTGCCGCGGTCCGCGGCGCGTGGCCGAATCGCCGCGTGGTGGTCGCCTTCCAACCGCACCGCTACACACGCACGCGCGACTGTCTCGAACTCTTCGCGGATGTACTCTCGGGCGTGGACGAAGTCGTGCTCGCCGAAGTGTATCCCGCGGGTGAGGCGCCGATCGAAGGCGCCGACAGCGCGCATCTCGCCGATGCGGTTGCCGAGCGAACCGGGCGTCGTCCGACCGTCGCGACGCTCGAGGACCTTCCCGCTGCGATCGCCCGCACGGCGCGTGCGGGCGACGTCGTCGTCACGATGGGTGCGGGCTCGATCGGCCGGATTCCCGCCAAACTGACGGGCCGCAACGAATAACGAAACAGAGAAAGGGGTTTCTCATGCAGAATTTGGGAAAGGTGGTCGTTCTTCTCGGCGGCCACTCTTCGGAACGCGAGGTCTCGCTCATGTCGGGCGAGGGGGTTCTCAAGGCGCTACGTGAAAAGGGCGTCGACGCGCACGCCTTTGATCCGGCGCGCGATCCGCTCGAAGCGCTCCTGGAGGGCGGGTATGAGCGCGCCTTCATCGCGCTTCACGGCGGGATGGGGGAAAACGGCACGATTCAGGGCCTCCTCAATTACCTGCGCCTTCCCTATACGGGGCCGGGTGTCGCCGCTTCGGCCGCCTCCTTCGACAAGGAAGTGACGAAGACGCTGTGGCGGGCGGAGGGCCTTCCCGTACCCGAAGGACGCGTGATGACGGGCGACGAGGACGACGAGATCCTCGAAACGGTCATCCGTGAGCTCGGTGCGACGGGACTCGTCGTGAAGCCTGGGCGCGACGGGAGTTCCATCGGCGTCTCGAAGCTCGACCGTCCCACAACGGCGTCGCTTCGCGAAGCCCTGAAGCTTGCGAAGTCGCTTTGCGACGAAATCCTCGTCGAAGAGTACATCCGCGGGCGCGAATTCACGGTGGCGGTCCTTGACGGCCGTGCGCTGCCCGTCATTGAAATCCGTGCGCCCGAGGGGAGCTACGACTTCCAGAACAAGTACTACACGGACGTCGTTTCCTACGACTGTCCGGCGAATCTCTCCGAAGAGGAGAGCGCCGCGCTGCGCGAATACTGCGAAAAGGCCTTCCGTGCGGTGGGCGCCCGCGGCTGGAGCCGCATCGACGCGCTTCGTCGCGCCGACGGGCGCTTTGCGCTTCTCGAAATCAACACGGCGCCGGGGATGACCCCGCATTCGCTCGTGCCGATGGCGGCTCGGGCCGAGGGGATGGACTACGGAGCGCTGTGCGTGAAGCTCCTCGAAGGGGCACGCATTGACGAATGATGTGGAGTGAGGAGGACCGCTCCGTCGTGCGGCGCTTCGGCAAGCCCGTTGCGGCGGCCTGTCTCGTTGCGGCGTTGTTGGGCATCGCCTACCTCTGGCACGTCCGATCGAATCCCACGCTTTCCTTTCGCTCTCTGAGCGTAAAGAACGCCGACGGCATTCAGGTGACGACGCGCCAGGTGGGGGCGGTCGTCGAAAAGGCGTTGTCCGGGAACTTCTTCACAGCGGACCTCAAGCGTGTGAAGGAGGCTGTGGAGACGCTTCCCTGGGTCGCTTCAGCGACCGTGCGCCGCGTCTTTCCCGACCGTCTCATTGTGGAGGTGGAGCGGCGCAAGGCGCTTGCGCTCTACGAGGACGGACGGATCGTGAGCGATAAGGGCGTTCTCTTCGCGGCCAATCCCGAAGAGGCGAAGGAGCGCAGTCTTCCCGTCTTCTACGGGCCCGAACAGCAGATCTCCCTCATGACGGAGGCCTTCGTGCGGCTCTCCGACGTGCTCGCGCCCCTTTCTGTGCGGATCACCGACTTCCAGATTTCCGACCGCGCAAGTTGGTCCCTCGTCTTTTCGAGCGGGGAAATTCCGCCCACTCAGGTCGAGCTCGGCCGCGACGACGAGGGACTTGATTCGGTTGCCAGGCGGCTCGGTGATTTCGTGAAGGTCTACGATCAGGTGTGCACGAAGCTCGGCGGTCCGCCCGCTTCAGTGGATCTGCGCTACGCGAAGGCGTTTGCGGCGGCGAGCCCCGACGAAAACCTCATTCGGGCCTGGCGAGAAAAAGGGCGGGACGGCCAAGAGCAGGTTCCGAAGCCGATTTCGCCCGGAGCGTGACGATACAATACCCATTTTTCCCCACACGCGATTTTCAAACGTTCCCATGGCCAATACGAGTACGGACATTCTGGCTGCCATTGACGCTGGCTCAAGCAAGGTGCTTTGCGTGATCGCCCGGCCTTCCGACGCCTTGGAGGGATGCTTCAAGGTGCTCGGCTTCGGGCGCGTTCCGTCGCAGGGGATCAAAAACGGCATCATCTACGATGTGGAAAAGGCCGTCTTTTCCATCCGCACGGCCCTGCAGGAAGCGCAGAACACGGCGGGCGTCTCGGTGAGAACCGTTTGGCCCGCGATCGGCGGTTCCGTCGTCACGAGCGCCAATGCGCGGGGCGTGGCGGTGCTGCGCGGCCGTGAGGTTCGTCAGGAAGACGTCGACGAGGCCGTGCGAAACGCTTACGAACACTGCCGCAAGCTCGCGGGCGAACGAAATCTTCTGAAGACGAGACTGCAGGGCTACCGAGTGGGCGAGGTCGAGGACAGTCAAAATCCCGTGGGCTTGATGGGCGAAAGCATTGAAGCGCACATGCACGCGGTTTTTTCCGACGCCATGAGTTCGCAGACGCTTCGCGCCACTATTCAGCGTGCGGGGGTCGAGGTCGGCGACTATTCGCCGCAGCCCTGGGCGAGTGCTCGAGCCGTCATCCGACCCGACGACGCCGCGTGCGGCGCGGCCGTGATCGATATGGGAGCCGACACGACGAGCTTTGCGGTTTACACGGAAGGGGCTCTGCGCTATACGGACGTAATTCCCTGGGGAGCTCAGTTCTTCACGAAGGACCTCGCGAGCGTGCTCGACATCACGATCGAACAGGCCGAGGAAATCAAGCTGTTGCGCGGGACCTGCCTGCCCGAACGGGTAAACGACTGGGAAAGCGTCGTTCCGACGCCCGAGAACGGAAGACGGCAGCGGGCGTATTCCCGCCGCCTCATGGCGACGGTCCTCAAGGCGCGCGCCGACGAATTTCTGCGCCACTACCGCAAGCTCCTCGAGGAGCGCGGTGATCTCGGGCGCGTGCGCACGGTCGTGCTCACCGGGGGCGGTGCGAATCTCGCGGGATTGACGGAACGGGCGCTTGACATCTTCCCCGGGAAAACCGTCCGCGTGGGTCTGCCCAACAACATCGACGGCGCTCCGCAGCTCATCAATCAGCCCGACGCGAGCGTCGTCATGGGACTCATCGGCGAAGCGTCCGACAAGGTGGCGGGAAAGGGCGAACGCCAACTTTTGAACCTGTCCGCACCGGGATTCCTTCAGAATTTGAAGAACGTTCTGATCGGGGACTATTGAGGCGTCGTTTCCAAAGAAAACGGCGTGCAAGAAACGCCGTTCTCGGTGATAATTACAAGATTCGACATTTTGAGGTTTGCCATGCCTTTTGAAATTCTGCAGGAATACGATCCGCTCAACACGGTCATCAAGGTCATCGGTGTGGGCGGTGGCGGCGGGAACGCCGTCGAACACATGATTGACCACGGCGCCAAGGGGATCGAATTCATCGCGGCCAACACGGACCATCAGGCGTTGCAGCGCTCGAAGGCGCACGTCAACATTCAGCTCGGCAGCACCGGGCTCGGCGCCGGCGCCCGTCCGGAAATCGGGGCCGCGGCGGCGGAGGAAAAGCGCGAGCAAATCGAAGCCGCTATCCGCGGCGCTCATCTGCTTTTCATCACGGCCGGTATGGGCGGCGGCACGGGGACCGGCGCCGCGCCCGTCATTGCCGAAATCGCCAAGGAGCTCGGCATTCTGACGGTGGCCGTCGTCACCAAGCCCTTCAGCTTCGAAGGCTCCCGCCGCATGCGCGCGGCCGAGGCCGGCATCGAGAAGCTCAAGGACAAGGTCGACTCGATGATCGTGATCCTCAACGAGAAGCTCGAAAGCGAATGCCCGCCCAACGCCACGATGAAGGAATGCTTTGAGACGAGCAATGAAGTGCTCTACAAGGCCTGCGTGGGCATCGCCGAAATCATCCACACGCCTGGCACGATCAATGTCGACTTCGAAGACATCAAGACCGTCATGAGCGAACGCGGCACGGCCATCATCGGCCTTGCGACGGCGTCGGGCGAAAATCGCGCCCGTGTGGCCGCCGAAAAGGCGATCGCCTGTCCGCTTCTCGAAGGCGCCAACCTGCAGGGCGCGCGCGGTCTTCTCGTCTACTTCACGGGTGACGAATCCCTCACTCTGGCGGAAATCCGCGAGGCCATGGACATTCTCAACACCTTCTCCACTTCGCAGGCGACCGTCATCTTCGGTTCCGCTCTGAGCGAGGAAATGGGCGACGAAGTGCGCGTCACGGTCGTGGCGACGGGTCTCGACCGCGTCGCGGAAGCGCCGCAGACGAGCGGCAAGGTCTGGAACGTGCCCAACGTCGGCGTCGACTTTGCTCAGCCCGTGGCCACGCCCGTCTCCATGACGGTTCCTCCGGTGGCGGTGCCGACGATGACGCCCGCAGCGGAACCCCAGACCGAAGCGTCCGCAGCGGAGATTCCGACGCCGCAGCCTGCGGCCGAACCCGCCGCACCGGACCTCTCGGTGGGCAAGTTCACGGTGCCGAGTTATCTGCGCTCCAAGTGATCCTTCAAGCGGCCGGCCCGTTCCGGCCGTTTGTTTTTCATCTCTTCCGACTCCGCAGAAACGAGTTTCCGTCATGTATTTCAAGCAGCGCACTTTTCGCGAACCCGCCGAAACGGTCGGGATCGGTCTGCACAGCGGCCGCAAGGTCCGACTGACGCTTCGTCCGGCCGAACCCGGAACGGGCATCATTTTCAGACGCGTGGATCAGACGCCCGTCGTCGAAATCCCTTCGAATCCCCTGAGCGTGAACGACACGCGCATGGCAACGACTCTCAACGTCGGCCGCGTTCAGGTGGCGACGGTCGAACATCTGATGAGTGCGTTGAACGGCTACGGAATCGACAACGCCTACGTGGACGTGGACGCGCCGGAAATCCCCATCATGGACGGCTCGGGGGCGAGCTTTTCCTTCCTGATGCAGCAGGCGGGCATCGTCGAGCAGGACGCTCCGAAGCGCTTCGTTCGCCTCAAAAAGACCGTCCGGGTCGAAGAGGGCGACAAATGGGCTTCACTTTCTCCGCACAACGGCTTCAAGCTCACGTTTGAAATCGACTTCGGGCACCCCGCGATCGATGCGACGGCGCAGCGCGCCGAAGTGGATTTCGCGCACGACACCTATGAGAAGGCCGTCGCCCGCGCGCGAACCTTCGGTTTCGTGCAGGACGTCGAAATGCTGCGCCGCATGGGGCTCGCTCAGGGGGGAAGCTTCATGAACGCCATCGTGATGGACGAATTCCGCGTGCTCAATCCCGAGGGGCTGCGCACAGGAGACGAATTCGTCAAGCACAAAATCCTCGACGCGATGGGAGACCTTTACGTGCTCGGCTCCCCGCTTCTGGCACACTACCGCGCCCACAAGTCCGGACACGGCCTCAACAATCAGCTCCTTCGCGCGCTTCTCGCCGACGAGGAGGCGTGGGAATTCGTGACCTTCGAGCACGCCGAAGACTGCCCGGTCGACTTCTGGCTTCAGCGTCCCTCGGGCGTCTGATCCGCAAGAACCGCCTCATAGAGCCGGTCCGTTTCCGTCACCGTCTGCGAGGCATAGAGTTCCCGAGCGACGTCGGCGGGTGCTTCGCCCTCGGCAAGGCGGACCTGCGCCTGGAGGAGGGCGCCGAAGCGTTCCTGAAGCTTGACGAGCAGATTTTCGAGCTCCGCTTCGCGGGTGCGCAGAATGTGAATCTTCGCGAGCATGCGTGCTCGGATCGGTGCAAAGTCCGGATTTTTCGCCGCGTCTTCGGCCGAAGGACAAAGAAAGCGCAGGTGTTCGAGGGAGCTCTGTTCGCTCCGCAGTCGGCGGACGTTTGCAATCTGTTCGCTTCGCCGTTGCGTTTCGCGTTCGATCTGCGCCCGAAGCGCTTCGTCGTAGCCCGTCTTCGGGGTGAGGATTTCTTCGAGTTTGCGCAGCGTCGCCTTGAGGGCGGGATCGTCCACGCGGTCGGCGCAGCGCGCGACGCTGAATGCGCCCTCGAGCGTTTCGCGGCGCTCCACGAGCGGAGCGGGCGGCAGATTGGGAAGAGAAAAGGGGACGGGGACGAGATGAATGTCGATGACGTCGACTTCGATTCCCTTTTGGTCGAGCGCCTTTTTCATGCGCGTGGTGAGTTGCCGCAGGCGGTTTTCCTGACCGGCGTCGCGCACCGTCAAAATGAGCTTTCGCCCCTGCAGACGACAGTGTTTCGGGTCGCTGAAGTCGATGGCGATGCGCCAGGCCTTCAGAAGCGGACCAATCACGGCCGCCGCCTCGCGCGAGCGCGCATATTCCTGAAAAAAGGCGAAGCGGCGGTGGTTGTTGTTGTCTCCCGACAAAAGCCGCGAGAGCGACATCGTTTCCTTGTATCGGTACTGGGGTTTGGCCATGACAGTCGCTCGACGAGGTGAGAAAAGGCTATTCTAACCGTTTGAACCGCACCACTAGATTCCGCCCGCAACGGGGCGACGAAACTTCACATGAAACGTCTTTTGCTGATCATCGCACTGGTTCTTTTGGGCGTGCTCTTCCTTGTCGAGCAAAGTGAGCGCTGGACGTATTCGCTCTGGCGCGCCCTTGACCGCGTCCCCGAGGCCGGGGCGCTTGAACGCGCCGGGGCGCCCGAACCCATCGCGCACGCCGCGGGGGTCGTGGAGGGACACGTCTATACGAACAGCCGCGAGGCGCTCGAGCGGGCGCTTCGCGACGGCTACCGCTTCGTGGAGCTTGATTTGCGAAAGACGATCGGCGGCGATTATTTCGCGGCGCACCGCTATCGCGAATTCTATGAGATGACGGGCGGCGCGCTCCTCACCTTCCTGCCTCCCACGAGAAAGCGCGTGGAGGAAAGCCTTCTTCACGGATCGCTTCATCCCCTGTTCCTCGAATCCGCCTGCCGGATTCTGCGCGAAAAGGACGCGTGGCTCGTCACCGACAAGGCGCGCGACTTCGGAGCGCTTCTCAAGGCCTGTCCCATGCCCGATCGGATGATCGTCGAAGTCTCAAGCCTCAATCAGTACTTCGCGGCGCTCGATGCGGGCATCCGCTATCCGGCCCTCAACACTCACCGCATCGCCGAGGCGCAGAAGGAGGGCGTCAAGATTCTCGTCGTCACGCCAGAAACCTACGCCAAGGCCGAGGAGCGCGACGCCTTTCTCCTGGCGGGCGGCAGTCTTCTCGTCGCCTCGAGCGAGCGTTGCTCGGAATTCAAAACGCTCTTCGGGCGCCCGGGCACCTGGGTCTACACGGACCGATGCTCGCCCAAGCGCGTGGAGAAATGAACACGGTTTTTTGCAAAATGCCGCAACCCTAGGAGTGCGGCAACGTGCGATAATCCGAAAACGCACGACCTGGCGGCTCAATTCGCGAAGGGGAGGACGGAATCTGCAGAGCGTCTTCCCTTCTTTTTGTTTCTTGACCGCCGGGGATGTTTTGGGGCCGTCTCGTTTTGCGCGGCTCGAACCATGACCAGGTTGAAGAACAATGTTTGACGAAATTCTTACCAAAATTTTCGGCAGTCGCAACGATCGCCTCATCAAACAATACCGTCGCAAGGTGGAGGAGATCAACAAGCTCGAACCTGCGATGAAGGCGCTGTCGGACGACGAACTTCGGGCCAAGACGCAGGAATTCCGCGACCGCATCGCCAAGGGCGCCACCACGGACGATCTGCTTGTGGAAGCCTTTGCTGTCGTGCGTGAGGCCGCGCAGCGCGTCCTCGGGATGCGTCACTTCGACGTGCAGCTCATCGGCGGCATGGTGCTCAACGACGGTAAGATCGCCGAAATGCGCACGGGCGAAGGGAAGACCCTAACGGCGACGCTCGCCGTATACCTCAACGCCCTGCCGGGCAAGGGCTGTCACGTCGTGACGGTAAACGACTATCTGGCGAGCCGCGACGCGGACTGGATGGGCCGCCTTTACAACTGGCTGGGTCTTTCCGTCGGTAAGATCCTCTCGCAGCAGAACACCGAAGATAAGCGCGCCGCCTACGCAGCGGACATCACTTACGGTACGAACAACGAATTCGGTTTCGACTACCTTCGCGACAACATGGAGTACGACGTCGCGAACCGCCGTCAGCGCGGTCTCTACTACGCGATCGTTGACGAAGTCGACTCGATTCTCATCGACGAAGCCCGTACTCCGCTCATCATTTCGGGTCCGGCCGAAGACCGTACGGAAATCTACGTTCAGATGAACGAAATTCCGCCGCTTCTTACGCGTCAGACCGAAGAAAAGGGCGAGGGCGACTACTGGGTGGACGAAAAGGCCCATCAGGTCTACATCTCCGAAGCGGGCCACGAAAAGCTCGAGAAGATTCTCGCCGAGCGCGGACTCATCGGCGAGGGCGAGTCGCTCTATTCGCCCAAGAACATCATCCTGATGCATCACCTGAATGCCGCTCTGCGCGCGCATTCGCTCTTCAACCGCGATCAGCATTACGTGGTGCAGAACGGCGAAGTCGTGATCGTCGACGAATTCACGGGGCGTCTCATGCCGGGCCGCCGCTGGAGCGAAGGTCTTCACCAGGCCGTCGAGGCCAAGGAAGGCGTGCGCATCCAGCAGGAAAATCAGACGATGGCGTCGATCACCTTCCAGAACTACTTCCGCATGTATGAGAAGCTCTCAGGCATGACGGGCACGGCCGACACGGAAGCCTACGAATTCCAGGACATCTACGGTCTGGAAACCGTTGTGATTCCGACGCACCGCAAGATGATCCGCATCGACGAGCAGGACAAGGTCTACCGAACGACGGCCGAAAAATACCGCGCCATCATCGAGGACGTGAAGGCCTGCCACGCCAAGAGGCAACCGGTTCTTCTCGGCACGACCTCGATTGAAAATTCCGAGCTTCTCTCGAAGATGCTCGAAAAGGAAGGCATTCCGCACAACGTGCTCAACGCCAAGCAGCACGAACGCGAAGCTCAGATCGTGCTCGAAGCCGGTCGTCCGGGCATGGTTACGATCGCCACGAACATGGCCGGCCGAGGTACCGACATCGTGCTCGGCGGCGGCATCAACAAGCATTTGGACGACATCCGCTTCGACGAGTCGCTCACGCCCGAAGAACGCGAGCAGAAGGAGGCCGAACTCAAGAAGGCCTGGCAGGTTGAACACGACGCCGTCATCGCGGCGGGCGGCCTGCGCATCATCGGCTCGGAACGTCATGAATCCCGCCGTATCGACAATCAGCTGCGCGGTCGTGCCGGCCGTCAGGGCGACCCGGGATCGTCGTGCTTTTACCTTTCGATGGAAGACCAGCTCCTGCGCATTTTCGGGGGCGACCGCATGCGCGCCATCGCCGACCGCCTCAAGCTTGAAGACGGCGTCGCCATTGAGTCGAAGATGCTCACGCGCATGATCGAATCGGCTCAGCGCAAGGTGGAAGGCCGCAACTACGACATCCGCAAGCAGCTTCTCGAATTCGACGACGTACAGAACGATCAGCGCCGTGAAATCTACGGCCTGCGCAACGACATTCTCGAGAGCACGGACTGCTCCGAACTCGTCAAGAACCTGCGCGAAGGCTACTTCACGGACCTCTTCCGCGCCTACGTTCCGCCCGAAACGGTCGAAGAACAGTGGGACCTCGACGCGCTCACCTCGAAGGTCGAGGGCGTCCTCGGCACCCGAGTCGACTTCAAGCAGATGCTCGAAGCTTCCGACACGGCGGGCGACGAAGAGCTCCTCGAAGCGCTTCTCAAGAAGGCCGAGGAACTGTACGCCGCCAAGGAAAACCTCGTCGGCAAGGAAGGCTTCACGTCCTTTGCCCGTTCCGTCCTCCTGCAGGTGATCGACCAGCTCTGGCGCCAGCACATCGCCGCCCTCGACGCTCTGCGTCAGGGGATCTATCTGCGCGGTTACGCTCAGAAGCAGCCCAAGCAGGAGTACAAGCGCGAAGCCTTCGCGATGTTCGAGGAACTCCTCGACCGCATCCGCGAAACACTCATCAACGTTGTCTATCACGTGGAAATCCGCTTGCCCGAGGAAGCACAGGAAGCCACGGAAGCCGGCATGCAGAGCGCCCAGCAGCGCGTCGACGACGCGCAGGCTTCGCAGGCGCCAGCGGGGGCGAGCGCGCTCGATGAAATGGCGCGCGAAGAAGCCGAAGACCGTGCGCGCTTCGCGCACGTCGGACGAAACGATCCCTGCCCTTGCGGCTCGGGGAAGCGCTTTAAGGACTGTCACGGCAAACTTCACTGATCGGAAGTGAACCGCAGGGCGAGACCGTCGTACTTTTCGGCGTCTCGCCTTTTTTTCTTCTCCGCCGAAAGAACAAACGATGTCTCAACCGCTTTTTCTCTCCACGAAACGCCATCTCGTGCGGCTCTTCGACGCGAATTATTTCGTTGCGGCGCGCATGCGCCTTACCGAGGGCGTGCGCGTCCTGACGGGCTCAGATCGCCCGCGCGTCGCCGCTCTTGTGACGGGCGAGGGAGCGCCGCTTCCCGGAACGACGGGGTTCGCTGGCGCCTGGCGCGCCCTGCAGGGCGTTGCGGCAGAGCGGCTCGGACTCCCCGTCGAGGCGGTGCTCTATGCGCCTCTCGGGCGGGCACGCTATACGCGACCGGCAGGCCCGCTCCTTGAGGATCTCTCGCAACCCCTCATCGAGCGTCCGATCCGTTGGAGCGAGGAACGTACGCTTCACGATGCCCAAGGCCCCTTCCGCATCGAAGTGGAGCGGATCGGCGGCGAAACGCCGGAGCGCTCGGCCGTCTGGGGTGCGGTATTTTCGGAACCTTTCGATCGGGAGACGCTCGAGCTCGTCTGTGCGGAACTCGAAGGCGCTACGCTCGCGCGTCGCCGTGCGACGGAAGGAGGCGTAACGGGGGACTTTCTTTGGGTTGCAGCGCCCCGTCCTGCGCTCAAGAGGCGCACGATCGACGGTCGGCGGGAAGCGCTTTCGGAGGTGGCGGCGGAACTTTTGGCGAAGAACGCTGCCTCGGAGGAGAGCATATTCCTCTCGATCCGCGGCGCCGAAACGGTCGCCGAAGCCGAGCGCATCGCCGCCTTTCTTGCGACCCACGGCGCACGCTTCAGGTTGGACGACTTCTGGCGGGCTCTCGTTACGGCGGAACTGCCTGGATTCGAGTGGAACCGCATCGCCATTGCGTCGGATGACGGGGTTATACTGAAAAACGGTGTGTGGCACGACGACGCGGTCGTTCGCCCCGCTTCTTCCCTCACCATTCATCTGTGCCGCGGTCACTGCGGTTGGCGCGGGACGATCACTCTCAATATTCGGGAATAACTATGTCTGAAGAAAAAATCATTGAAGTCGCCTGCGGCGTGCTGATCCGGGAAGATGGCGCCGTGCTCATCGGCTCACGCCCCGAAGGGAAGCCCTATGCCGGATACTGGGAATTTCCGGGCGGCAAGCTCGAGGCCGGAGAAACGGTGGGGGATGCGCTCAAGCGTGAGTTCCGCGAAGAACTCGACATGACCGTCAACTCTTCCTTTCCGTGGTTCGTGACGGAACACCGCTACGAGCACGGGCACGTGCGGTTGCATTTCTATCGCTCGCGCGATTTCCGAGGTGCGCCCGTGTGCCGCGAGGGTCAGAAGACCGTGTGGATGCACCCGGGCGAACGTCCCCCGGGACTTATGCTCCCGAAGGACGGCGCCATCATGAACCGCGTGGGTCTTCCCGACGTGTGGGAAGATCGCGTCGACACGCTCACCTATTCGACGCAGGCCTTCCGCGCGACGGTCGAGCGCGACCGCCGTCACCGTTTCACGGGAGCCCGTCTTGAAACGATGGACGACCTCTACAAGGCCGTGGCGCTCGACCTGGACTTTGGAATCGTGGCGGCGGAGCGCTTCGACGAATTTCTCGTCAAGGGCGAAGCTCTTCTGCCTCTCTACGCCGAAGGGGCGCGTGCGGCGGATCTCGATCTCTGGCAGGCACGCGGAGCGCACGGCGTGAAGCCTTGATTTTGATTGCGGACGAATGAAAAGCGGGACGTTTTCCTTGTCGGAGGACGTCCCGCTTTGCATTTGTCATGAAATTGTCATTTTGTTGTAACGGCCGTGTCATGTGGGGTCCCCATACTTCGCCATGCGAACGGCGGAAGGTTCCGCCGTTGGCGAGTTGAGTTGAATTGATAGGAAAGCAAAATGAAAAAGACCCTTCTCATGACCCTTGCGGCTCTCGGCACGATGACGGCGACCGCTTATGCCGGTACGGTGACCGTGAACGGCTCCACGACGGTTCTTCCCGCCATGCAGCAGGTTACGGAAAGCTTTATGGCCGCTCATCCCGACGTGACGGTCACGATTTCGGGTTCGGGTTCCGGCAACGGCATCAAGGCGCTTCGCGACAAGATGACGGACATCGCCATGTCGAGCCGTGACCTCAAGAGCAAGGAAGTCAAGGACTTCGAAAGCCACGGCATGAAGACCAACCGCTACACGGTGGCTCATGACGCCATCATCCCGGTTGTCCACAACAACAACGCCGTCAAGGGTCTCACGATGGCTCAGTTGCGCGACGTCTTCGCCGGCAAGATCAAGAACTGGAAGGAAATCGGCGGTGCCGACCGTCCGATCGTCGTGGTCGGTCGCGACTCTTCCTCGGGTACGTTTGAAAGCTGGCAGGAACTCGTGATGGGCAAGACCCGCGTCTCGCCCCGTGCTCAGCTCCAGTCCTCCTCGGGCGGCGTCGTTCAGGCGGTCGCTTCGAATGAAAACGCCATCGGCTACATCGGCATCGGCTACATGGACAAGCAGACCAAGGCCCTCGAAGTCGACGGCAAGGTCGCCAGCATGGCTTCCGCCAAGGACCGCACCTGGCCGATCGCCCGCGACCTCTACCTCTTCACCGTGACGGAATCGGCCGACGCCAAGAAGCTTCTTGACTACGCCCTTTCGGCCGAAGGTCAGAAGTTTGTTGAAAAGTCCGGTTTCGTGCCTGTGAACTGAGAGGCTGAAGATGGCGATGCCCGCTAAGCTCCGGGCGGACCTTTACTTCGAGCGCAGTCTCAAACTTGTCGCAGGGGTAAGCGTCGTATCGCTTACGGCGATCGTCGTCTTCCTCTGCGCGCAGGCGTTTCCGGCGTTCGAAGAAATGTCCCTGACGGACTTTTTCTTTTCCACGGAGTGGTATCCGACGGACGACGAGCCGAGCTTCGGCATCGGCGCTCTGATCGTGGGGTCGCTCGCGTGCGCTCTGCTGACGACCCTCATCGCCGTGCCTCTCGGCGTGCTGACGGCGGCCTGCATGCACTGCGGCATGCACGAAAAAATCCGCCGCTTCGTGAAACCCTTGATCGAACTGATGGCGGCGCTTCCTTCGGTCGTGATCGGCTTCATCGGCATGGTGGTGCTCGCGCCCTGGCTGCAGCAGACTTTCAACATCGCGTCGGGGCTCAACCTTCTGAACGCCTCTCTGATGCTCGCTTTCATGTGTGTTCCGACGATCGCGTCGATTTCCGAAGACGCCCTGAAAAACGTCCCCAACGCTTTGCGCGAAGCGAGCCTCGCGCTCGGAGCCACGCGCTGGGAAACGCTCGTGAAGGTGGAACTTCGCTACGCCATGGGCGGCATCGGCACGGCCATCATGCTCGGCATTTCGCGCGTGATCGGCGAAACGATGGTGGTCCTCATGGTGGCAGGCGGCGCCGGGATCATTCCCGAGAGCATCTTCGACCCGGTTCGTCCGATGACCTCGAGCATTGCCGCTGAAATGGCGGAGGCCGCGGTCGGCAGCGAACACTACCACGCTCTCTACGCGACGGGTCTGGTTCTCTTCGTCGTCACGTTGATCTTCAACCTGGCCGCCTGGTACGCGGCGCGTGTGGGAGGCCTGAAGAAATGAGTCGCAAACAAAACAGCGGGCGCTTCTTCACGCAGAAGTGCGGTTTCGGTTTCATGCGGGTGGCGGCGATCATCAACATCGGCGCGCTCCTTGCCATCCTGGGACTGATTTTCGTTGAATCCCTGCCGGCGCTCAGTTGGGAATTCCTGACGGAACCCCCTCGCAACATGATGAGCGAAGGCGGGATCTGGCCCTGCCTCGTCGGAACCTTCTTTCTTTCGGCGGGTGCCCTCGTGATCGCCCTGCCGCTCGGCGTCGCGAGCGCCGTCTATCTGCACGAATACGGCGGTTCGTCGGCCTGGGTGACGCTGACGCGTCTCTCGATCGCAAACCTCGCTGGCGTTCCCTCGATCGTCTTCGGGCTCTTCGGCCTCACATTCTTCGTCGTGTTTTGCGGCCTGGACGTGAGCCTTCTCTCAGGGATCCTGACGCTTTCAGTGCTCTCGCTTCCGGTCATCATCAACACAACCGAAGCCGCGCTCTCGCAGGTTCCTCAGGACTGGCGCGAAGCGAGTCTCGCGCTCGGCGCCTCGCGCCGCGAGACGATCATGAAGGTAGTTCTTCCCAATGCGCTTCCCGGGATTCTGACGGGCGCCATTCTCGCGCTCTCCCGCGTGGCCGGGGAAACGGCCGCCATCATGTACACGGGCAGCGTCTACTTCACGCCCAAGACCGGCGTGAGCCTTTTTGAGCCCGTCATGGCGCTTCCGTATCACGTCTACGTGATGGCTACTTCGGGGACCAACATCGAGGCCACGCGCCCGTTGCAGTACGGCACCGCGCTCGTGCTCGTGGCGCTCGTGCTCGTGATGAGTCTCGCCGCCATTTTGTTGCGCGAACGTCGTCGTTCGCAATTCTGACGAGTAACAGTTATGACCGAATCCACGATCGCGGGCATGCCGCCCGCGAAAATCGAAATCCGCAATCTCAACATCTATTACGGTGACTTTCGGGCCGTCAAGGACATCACGCTCAACATCCCGGAAGGGTGCGTGACGGCCTTCATCGGGCCCTCGGGCTGCGGCAAGTCGACGCTTCTGCGCAGCCTCAACCGCATGTATGATCTCTACGAAGGACAGCGTGCGGAGGGGTTCTGCCGCATGGGTGACACGGACATTCTGGGCAAGGAGACGGACGTCACCGAACTGCGCTCGCGCATCGGGATGGTCTTTCAGCGTCCGACTCCTTTCCCGATGTCGATCTTCGACAACATCGCCTACGGCGTGCGCCTTCGTGAAAACCTCTCGAAGTCGGAACTCGAAGAGCGCGTCGTATGGGCCCTGCAGAAGGCCGCTCTTTGGGACGACGTCAAGGACAAGCTCGATCAGCCCGGCACGAGTCTCTCGGGCGGTCAGCAGCAGCGTCTGTGCATTGCGCGCGGCATCGCCGTGAAGCCCGAAGTGCTGCTTCTTGACGAACCCTGCTCGGCCCTCGACCCGATTTCGACCGCCCGCATCGAAGAGCTCATCGACGAGCTCAAGGAGGACTACACGGTCGTGATCGTGACGCACAGCATGCAGCAGGCGGCCCGTGTTTCGGACTACACCGCCTTCATGTACCTCGGCGAACTCATCGAGTTCGGACCGACCAAGGAAATCTTTACGCGCCCGAAGAAAAAGGCGACGGAAGACTACATTACGGGCCGCTTCGGTTAAGGAGTTGAAGAGAAATGAGCGGACACATTCTCAAGAGTTTTGACCGTGACCTCGATGAGGTGACGAAGCTCGTCTACACGATGGGGACGACGGTTTCCTCGCAGCTCGAGAAGGCCGGCAAGGCCCTCATCAAGCTTGACGTCGCTCTCGCCGAACAGGTGCGCGACGGCGACGCCATCGTCAACGGACAGCACGTGGAAGTCGACGCCAAGGTCGAAAATCAGATCGCCATCCGTCAGCCCCAGGCCGTCGACCTTCGCCGTCTTCTCGGGTGCTCGCGCATCAGCATCGACCTTGAACGCATGGGCGACGAAGTGCGCAACATCGCACGTTCGATCCTGCGCCTTGCAGATCAACCCGCCGAGAGCGTCCTCACCAATCGTTCGGCGCTCGTGATGGCTGTGGCGACCCTGCGCCACATGATTGACGACGTCATGCAGGCTTTTCTCGCGGACGACACCGATGCGGCTCGCGAAGTGATGCTCCGTGATAGGATGGTCGACGACGTCTTCCGCACGACGCTTCGCAGTCTGGTGACGCACATGGTCGAAGATCCGGGCGCCACGACGAGCGCGATGGAGCTCATCTGGATCGCCAAGGCACTCGAGCGCGTGGGCGACCATACGAAGAACGTGGCGGAAACGGTCATCTTCATTCGCGAGGGTGCCGACGTGCGCCATGATTTGATTGCCTGATTCCCATGACTTTTCTCCTCATCGTTGAAGACGAACTGCCGATTCGGGAACTTGTTTCCTTCGTGTGCGAACGAGAGGGATTCGAAGTGGTCGGCGCAGCGGACGTGGGCGAAGCCTGCGCCGCGCTCAAAGCCCGCCGGCCCGACCTGATTCTTCTCGACAGGATGCTTCCCGACCGTTCGGGGCAGTCCTGGCTCGAAGATCTGAAGAAGAATCCCGAGACGGCCGGTCTTCCGGTCATCATGCTGACCGCCCGCGGTGAGGAGCGCGACCGCGTCGAGGCGCTCGACGCGGGAGCGGACGACTACATTGTGAAGCCCTTTTTCCCGCGCGAACTCGTCGCCCGGATTCGGGCGGTGCTTCGCCGCCAGGGCCAGGAAAAGGCTCGTGTGGAGCGATGCGAAGAAAACGTCGTTCGCTGCGGTCCCCTCGTCATGAACGAAGCCCGCTTTGAGGCGAGCGTCGACGGGGTGCCCGTAAAGCTCTCGGGAAAAGAATTCCGACTGCTCCATCTCTTCGCCTCACACCCCGGACGTGTCTTTTCGCGCGCTCAGCTTCTCGAGGCCGTTTGGGAGAGCGTATATGTGGACGAACGCACGGTCGACGTGCATATGCTTCGGCTGAGAAAAGCGCTTGCCGGCACGGCGGCCGAAGACCTCATTGAGACTGTTCGCGGCGTGGGCTATCGTTGTCGGGGGCTTTGATGGCTGCCAGTGAAAACGGACGTTTCGAGCACCAGTTTCGCATTCTGCTCGTCGTGGTGGCGTTGGACCTTGTCGTATCCCTTCTTCTCTGGGGAATTCTCGGCGGGCGTCAGGCGCTCGGTTTTTTCGCCGTCACGACGGCTCTTCTCTTCCTCTACACGCTCTTTTTCTGTGAGCGCATGCTCGAAGAGGGCTTTCGCTCGGAGTCTCGCATCGTGGCGCGCGACATGCGCTACCGTCAGACGCTCGGACTCCTTCCCGAGGGCGTCGTGATTCTCGGCAACAACGCCGTGATCGAATGGATGAACGCCGCGGCCGAGCGCCACTTCGGCATGAACGCAACCGTGCTCGGAAAGCCCTTTCAGGAAGCGGTGCCCGACGAAAGACTGCGCAATTTCCTCAACGCGCGACGTTTTGACGAGCCCATGCTCTGTCAGTTTCCCGGACGCGATGAAATTTTTGAAATCTCCGTGGTCGCCCCCGATCTGCAGCACACCCTCATCGTGTCGCACGACGTGACGGCCAAACGGCGCGTCGAAGACATGCGGCGCGACTTCGTCGCGAACGTATCGCATGAGCTGAGGACGCCGCTCACCGTCATCGGTGGGTTCTTCGACCTCGACGAAGTGCTCGAGCCGCACCATGTCGCGCTCATTCGGGACCAGGTGCAGCGCATGCGCCACATCGTCGACGACCTCCTCATGCTTTCGGGACTCGAAAACCGTGACGAAACGCAGACGGACGAATCCGAAGTCGTCGCGATGCACCGCATCGCCGAGGACGTCGTGAAGGAAGGCGAGGCACTTTCGCTCGGACGGCACACCTTCGTGAAGGAGATCGAGGACGTGTCGCTTCTCGGCCACCCCGACGAACTGCGCAGCGCCGCGATGAATCTCGTTTCCAACGCCGTGCGATACACCCCGGACGGCGGCACGATCACGGTGCGTTGGGGACGAAGCGGCATGGGCGCGGTATTTTCCGTCACCGACACGGGGATCGGGATCGAAGCCAAGCACATTCCGAGACTCACGGAGCGCTTCTACCGCGCCGACAAAGGACGCTCCCGCCAGACGGGCGGCACGGGGCTCGGCCTTGCGATCGTTAAGCACGTTCTGCGCCGCAACGGCGGGACGCTCAAGATCGAGTCGACGCCCGGCGTCGGGTCCGTCTTCGCCATGCATTTCCCGGAAGAACGGACCTTTTCGTCCCTGCGCTGATCACTTGCGGGACCGCTCCCTCTTGGCGGCGACCTCCCGCGTGTGTTCGGCCGCGGCTTCGTATTCTTCGGGTGAGAGGTTCATGGCGGAACCCGGTTCTCCGCGAATCACGTATTCGTCGCTCGCCCAGGATCCGAGATCCGCGGTGCGGCAGACTTCCGAGCAAAACGGACGGTAGGGATTGGCGGGAGAATACTCGGTTTCCTTCCCGCAGACGGGGCATTTCACTTTCATCGTTTTTCTCAAAAAGACGGACCGCACTTTCGGGCGCGGTCCGTCTCTGTTTTCAGGTTGCAACGTCCTCAGCGCGTGCAGAGCCCGAGCGTGAAGGGGACGTTCTCTTTGAACGGGTGAAGCTTGTGGTTTTCGTCGGGGCTCGAGAAGCGGATCCACAGCATATATTTGTTGGCGCTCACTTCGGGAATCACCTCCGCGTCGCGAGGGAGTTCGATGCGCGCAAGGAGGTAGCGACGACCGTTCACGGGATACTGCATGGAACCCGACTTCGCTTCGAGCGTCTGCACGACGCAGTTGGCGCGGATTTCGTCGATCACCATCTGAATGGCATTGCGGATCGGATCGAACGAGGCGACCCAACCCTGCAGTTCTTCGTGGCGCGCGGCAAAGGGCATGGAGAGCCAGTGATGCAGGACGGGTAGGTCGAATTCGCAGGTGCCGCCCGCAAGCGACTGGCGCGTGCGGATGAGCTGCAGCCATTCGTTTTCGCGGATGCTCTGTCCGGATTTACCGACGATGCGCGTGATGTCGTGAATGAGGTCGGTGAGGTGCTGATGCCGCGGCGTCCCGCTTTCCGTCTGCTGACGGCGGCGTTCGAGCCCCTGAACGAGTTCGTTGCGCAGGTCCGAACGGGCGGTGGCGTCGGTCAGGTCAAAGAGCGCGCCGATCGCGCAGTGGTGCGCCACGGGCGAATCCTGGGCGGCAAGCCAGTCGAAGCGGTGAAAGAGCGCCTCCAGACGCAAATAGGTCCGAATCTTTTCGTTGCAGGGGAATTCGTAGCTGATGACGTCGGAGTCCGACATGAAACGCTCCTTCTGCGCCCGGCGCTGGCAATAAGGTCAAGGGATGAGGAGAATACGATAACAAGAGAAGCAGACGATCGAAAGAGCTTCTCATTTGCCGCCATAGATTTTGTGTAACAGTTTGATGCGGTCCGCAAGCGCTTCGGGCGTGGAGCCGTTGTAGACGATGTCGTCCGCGGCGTCGAGCCGGGCTCGGCGGGGGAGCTGGCTGCGCAGAATCGACCGAACCGTTTCGGGGGCGAGGCCGCTGCGGCGACCCACGCGCTCGACAGCCGCGTCTTCCGCAAGGTCGATGACGAGAACGCGCGAGACGAATCCGCGCCAGGTATTGTTTTCCAGAAGGAGAGGACAGTCAAAGACCGCGTAGGGCGTATCAGGAGAGAGCGTGGCGAAGGCTCTGCGCACGTCTCGGCCGATGAGGGGGTGGAGGACGGCTTCGAGCTCGAGACGGGCAGCGGAGTTCGAGAAGACGAGTTCGCGCATGCGGGCGCGGTTCATGGCGCGGTGTTCGTCGAGGAAGTCCTCGCCGAAGCGCCGGGCCACGGCGAGTGATCCTTCAGCCCCGGGGGCCGTCAGGGCGCGCGAGATCGCGTCGGCGTCCACGACCGGGACGCCGAGCGAGCGAAAGACGGCCGCCGCCGTCGACTTGCCCGAGCCGATCCCGCCCGTGAGGCCGATCACCGGTACGGGGGAAAGGGCGTCGTTTGCGGTCGTCTTCATGGCAAATCCCCAAAAAGAAAAAGGTTCCCGTGTCCAACTGTACACGAGAACCTTCTTTGAATTCGCTGGTCGGGGTGAGAGGATTCGAACCTCCGACTCCTACGTCCCGAACGTAGTACTCTACCAGGCTGAGCTACACCCCGATCTTTTTGTTTTGCGCAGAACCGTCAACGGTCCCTGCAAACTGTGTAGAAGAGCAATTGTAGCAGAGAATCTCGGAAAATGCTAGGACTTAATTGTAACAAAGCAACTTTTCCGCGTTCGAGCTCTTGCTCCGCACGCTGTTTGCATCGCGCGATAGCTTGGGATTCTATCACAATTGAACTGATTTTGTCAAAGTCCCCGTTGCCGCTGCGGATGGCCGCGTCGATGAGGGCGCGATTTTCCTCACTCGTGTGGAGTCGGGCGTAGAGAAGCGGAAGCGTTACCTTGCCTTCGCGAAGGTCGGCGCCGAGGTTCTTGCCGATATCGTTCGAGACGCCCGTGTAGTCGAGCATGTCGTCGACGATCTGGAAGGCGTTGCCGAGCGCGAGCGCGTATTCGCGCACGGCCGCCTCGTCTTTTTCGGAACAATCCGCAATCGCTGCCGCCATTTTTGCGCCCGCTTCAAAGAGGCAGGCGGTCTTGCGCTCGATCACTTCAAAGTAGCGCTTTTCGTCGACCGTCGGGTCGTGCGCGTTCACCATCTGCTTGACTTCGCCCTCGGCAAGCGTGTTGGCGGCGTCGGCAAGCGCCCGCATGACGCGCAGGTTCCCCGCACGGATCATCATCTGGAAGGAGCGCGTATAGAGGAAGTCCCCGACGAGGACCGCGACGCCGTTGCCCCAGAGAGCGTTGGCCGTGGGTTTGCCGCGGCGCACGGCGCTCTCGTCGACGACGTCGTCGTGCATCAGGGTCGCCGTGTGGAGGAGTTCGATCGTGGCGCCGAGATAGCGGTGGAGTTCCCCTTCATAGCCGAGCGCGCGGCAGATGAGCATAAGGAGGGCGGGGCGCATGCGTTTGCCGCCCGCGCTGACAATGTGCTCGCCGATCTCGCGCATGCGGGGTACGTCGGAGTCGAGTTCCTTTCGAATGATGGCGTCGACCGCCGCCATGTCTTCGGCAATCGGGGCGAAGAGCGCGCGAACGAGCGCCTTGGGGTCGGAAGAACGGATGTCCTGCATGAGCTTTTCCGTAGGGTTGAATGGGTGCGGGTTCAAGTATAGAGGCCGCGGACCTTTTTCGGGCGCGGGAAAGACCGTCGTTTGCGGCGGGAAACTGCGGAAAAATCCGACTTTTCGCTTGACTGCGTCTCTGCAGTATGAAAAAATACAGCCCTTTCCACGCACTCCTCCGTGCGGCCGGCTTTCGTCTTTCGGACGAGCGTCCGTACGGTGATTACAAAAAGGTTCCGCAAACGGCGGGACGGGCGAGGTTATTCAACATGTACGCTATTATCAAGACTGGCGGTAAGCAGTACCGCGTTTGCGTCGGCGACAAGCTCAAGGTCGAATCCTTGGAAGCTGAAGTCGGCTCCCAGATCACCCTTACGGAAGTGCTCGCCGTTGCCGGCGAAGACGGCCTCAAGGTCGGCGCTCCCGTGCTCGAAGGCGCCTCCGTTACGGCTACGGTGCTCTCGCACGGCCGCGGCGAAAAGGTCCGCATCTTCAAGTTCCGTCGCCGCAAGCACTCCATGAAGAGCGGCGGCCACCGTCAGAACTACACCGAGCTCAAGATCGAAGCGATCGCGGCTTAATTCGTTACTTTTCATAGAGAGAATTTAAAATGGCACATAAGAAAGGTGGCGGTTCCACCCGCAACGGTCGTGACTCTCAGGCCAAGCGTCTTGGCGTCAAGGTTTTCGGTGACGCGGCGATCAGCGCCGGCGGCATCATCGTTCGTCAGCGCGGCACGAAGTTCCACGCCGGCGACAACGTCGGCATGGGCAAGGATCACACGCTCTACGCCCTCGTTGACGGCGTCGTCAAGTTCGAAGTCAAGGGCCGTCTCAACCGTCACTATGTGAAGGTTGAAGCCTGATTCGGCTTGTAATCGAATCCGACGAGAAAGAGCTCAGGCGGGTGACCGACTGGGCTCTTTTGGTATGTTCTCCTCTTTTTTCTCGAGGTATCCGTCGTGAAGTTTGTGGACGAAGCCCGCATTGAAGTGCAGGGCGGCAAAGGCGGGAACGGCGCCGCAAGTTTCCGCCGTGAAAAATTCATCCCCAAGGGCGGTCCCGACGGCGGTGACGGCGGAAGAGGCGGCTCGGTCTGGGCCGTGGCCGACCGAAACATCAACACGCTAGTCGACTACCGCTACACGCGCAAGTTCTTCGCCCCGAACGGCGAAAACGGGCGCGGCGCCGACTGCTATGGCGCGGGCGGCAAGGACATTGAACTGCGCATGCCCGTGGGCACGATCGTGCGCGACACCGATACGGGCGAAACCGTCGCCGATCTCAACCATCACGGCGCGCGGCAGCTTCTTGCCGCGGGCGGCAAGGGCGGCCTCGGGAACCTTCACTTCAAAAGTTCCGTCAACCGTGCGCCCAAGCAGTGCACGCCGGGCGAACCCGGTCAGTACCGCTCGCTCGAGCTCGAACTCAAGGTGCTCGCCGACGTGGGGCTGCTCGGTCTTCCGAACGCAGGAAAATCGACCTTCATCACGGCCGTCTCGAACGCCCGTCCGAAGATCGCGGACTATCCCTTTACGACCCTGCACCCGCATCTCGGCGTCGTGCGTGTGGGGCCGGAGCAGAGCTTCGTGCTCGCCGACGTGCCGGGGCTGATCGAAGGCGCCGCGGAAGGGGCCGGGCTCGGTCATCTCTTCCTTCGCCATCTTTCGCGCACGAAGGTCCTTTTGCACGTGATCGACGCGGCTCCGCTCGACGAGGGCGCCGATCCGATCGCCCAGGCCAAGGCGTTGGCACTCGAACTCGAAAAGTACGATCCGGCGCTTGCCGCCAAGCCCCGTTGGCTCGTCATCAACAAGATCGATCTCGTCGACGAGGCCGACCGCGAGGCGCTTGTGGCGAAGTACCGCGAGGCGCTCGCCGACGAAAGCACGCCCGTCTACGTCATTTCGGCCGCTACCCGCGAAGGTTGTGACGAACTCGTCAAGGCGCTCGCGCAGGCGATCGACGAGGCCCGCCGCGAGGAGGTCGCCTTCCTCGATGACGAACGCTTCGATCCGACGGCAGACTGAGGATCGGCAAATCTTTGCCGCAACGGCTCGTTTCCTTTCGGGGAAGCGGGCCGTTTCGTTTTTCGGCGGCTTGGATACGTTCGGGACTCGAAAATGCTAGAGTGAGGGAACCCGCATGCAAAACCGAGGGAGAGAACATGACCGCACTCTTAGCATCCGCCCACCGCGTCGTGGTGAAAGTCGGCAGCGCGCTCGTCACGAACGACGGGCGGGGACTCGACGATTCGGCGCTCGCCCGTTGGGCCGGCCAAATCGCCGCTCTCCAGAAAATGGGCAAGGAAGTCATTCTGGTAAGTTCGGGAGCCGTGGCAGAAGGAGTGCTTCGGCTCGGTTGGGAAAAGCGCCCTGGACGACTCTACGAACTGCAGGCGGCCGCAGCCGTGGGACAGATGGGGCTCGTGCAGGCCTACGAACGGCACTTCCGTGAGCACGGAATCGGCACCGCGCAGGTGCTTCTCACCCACGCCAATCTCACGGACCGCGAGCAGTACCTCAACGCCCGAATGACCCTCATCGAACTCCTTCGTCTCGGCGTCGTTCCGGTCATCAATGAAAACGACACGATCGCAACGAGTGAAATCAAGGTGGGCGACAACGACACGCTCGGCGCCCTCGTCACGAACCTCGTCGAAGCGGACGTTCTCGTGATCCTCACGGACCAACGCGGCCTCTACACGGAGGATCCCCGCAAGAATCCCGACGCCGAGTTCGTCTCTGAGGCGACGGCGGGCGACCCCGCGCTCGAGCGGATGGCGGGCGGCGCCGCCTCGACTCTTTCGAAGGGGGGCATGATCACGAAGATTCTCGCCGCCAAGCGCGCGGCCCGCTCGGGTGCGGGTACGATCATCGCGTCGGGACGCGAGGAAAACGTGCTCGTGCGCCTCGCCGAAGGCGAAGCGATCGGAACGCAGCTTGTCGCCGCGTCGAGCGTTCTCCATGCTCGGCAGCAGTGGCTCGCCGATCATCTGCGCGTTTCTGGGAAGGCTGTCGTCGACAAGGGCGCGGCCCGGGCGCTTCGCGAGCACCGTTCGCTTCTGCCCGTCGGCGTGAAGGCGATCGAGGGCGACTTCGTGCGAGGCGAAGTCGTCGCCTGCGTGACGGAGTCGGGCGAAGAGATCGCCCGCGGACTCGTCAATTACTCTTCCGACGACGCGCGCCGCATCATCGGTTGCCACACGGAGGAGATTCCCGCGCGGCTCGGACTCATCGACCGCCCCGAACTCATCCACGCCAACAACATGGTGCTCGTACAAACGCGCAAACCGGCCGGTTGATACAATACGTACTCTCTTTTTTCTTAGAAAGCCCGCTTCGGCGGGCCCTTCCTTTTTCTCAGCAACACATTCATCATGCGTGCGCGTTCCTTTTTCCTTTCCACGTTGAAAGAAGCTCCCGCCGACGCCGACATCGTGAGCCAGCAGTTCATGATCCGGGCCGGCATGATCAAAAAACTTGCCGCCGGCGTCTACACCTACATGCCGCTCGGTCTCCGTACGATCCGCAAGATTGAAAAGATCATTCGCGAAGAAATGGACCGCGCGGGCGCCGTGGAGCTCCTCATGCCGATCGTGCAGCCGGCTGAACTCTGGCAGGAATCGGGCCGTTGGGAAAAGTACGGTCCGGAACTTCTTCGCATCAAAGACCGTCACGGCCGCGACTTCGTGATTCAGCCGACTTCCGAAGAAGTCGTCACCGACATTGCGCGCCAGGAAATCAAGAGCTGGCGTCAGCTTCCCGTGAACTTCTATCACATTCAGACGAAGTTCCGCGACGAACGCCGTCCCCGCTTCGGCGTCATGCGCGGTCGCGAATTCACGATGAAGGACGCCTACTCCTTCGACCGCGATGAAGCCGGCGCTTCGCGCTCCTACGACATCATGTTCGATGCGTACCAGAAGATCTTCCGCCGTCTTGGCCTCATGTTCCGCGCCGTGCGCGCCGACACGGGGGCGATCGGCGGTTCGCGCTCGCATGAATTCCAGGTGATCGCCGACACGGGCGAAGACCTCATCGCGTACGCGCCCGAAAGCGACTACGCCGCCAACATTGAACTAGCCGAAGCTTTCTCCGTCCTCTCGGGGCGTGAAGAAGCCGGGGAAACGATGGAAAAGCGTGCAACACCGGGAAAGGAAAAGTGCGAACTCGTCGCCGAATACCTCGGCATCGATCTTCTTCGCTGCGTCAAGAGCGTCGTGCTCGCAGCCGACCGCACGGACGAAAATGGCGATCCTCTGCCCGCGAAGATCGTGCTTGTGCTCCTGCGCGCCGACCATGAACTCAACGAAGTGAAGGCGGGCCACCTCCCCGAACTCAAAGAAGGGTTCCGCTTTGCCACCGACGAAGAAATCGTCGCGACTTTCGGGTCGAAGCCGGGCTACCTCGGTCCTGTCGGCGTCTCCGAAGACGTGGCGGTGTACGCCGACCGCACGGTTGCGGACATGAGCGATTTCTGTTGCGGCGCGAACGAGGAGGGCTTCCACCTCACGGGCGTCAACTTCGGGCGTGATCTCCCCGAGCCGCAGGTCGCCGACCTTCGGAACGTCGTCGAAGGCGACCGTTCGCCTGACGGCAAGGGCACGCTCAAGCTGCAGCGCGGCATTGAGGTCGGTCACGTCTTCTACCTCGGCACCAAGTACTCCGAAGCGCTCAACGCCACGTACCTCGACGAAAACGGCAAGCCGCAGGTTCTGCAGATGGGCTGTTACGGCATCGGCGTGACCCGCCTCGCGGGCGCCGCGATCGAACAGAATCACGACGAAAAGGGCATCATCTGGCCCGCTTCGATTGCTCCCTTCGAAGTCGTCCTCTGCCCGATGAACTACGCCAAGAGCGAAGCCGTCCGTGAAGCGGCCGACAAGCTCTACGAAGACCTGAAGGCCCGCGGCGTCGACGTGATTCTCGACGACCGCGACATGCGCCCGGGCGTCATGTTCGCCGACTGGGAACTCATCGGCGTGCCTCACCGCGTCGTCATCGGCGACCGCGGCCTCAAGGAAGGCGCCGTCGAATACGCCGACCGCCGCAATCTCGCGGAAAAGGTCATGGTGAAGACGGACGAAGCCGTCGACTTCCTCCTCGAAAAGCTCGGCCGCTGATGTTCCGGCACAGCCTGATATGAAAAAGCTCGGCATTGCTGCCGAGCTTTTTTTGGGCCGGTGCGGGCCTCTCACTTCTGACGGTCGTCGACCGGGTCGAAGGAGAGCTCCACTTCCCGCGGCATTTCATGTCGACCGTCGGGTTTTGGGAAGGGGTTGCAGCGGCGGATCGCCCGGTCCACGGCCTGATCGTAGGCGCTCCAACCCGAGGCGCGCTCAAGGATGGGTGAGCCGATCTGTTCGCCTGTCGGAAGGAGCTTCACGCGGTACTGGGCAACGAACTGACCGCGCTTTGTGTTCGGTTTCACCTCGATCGAAATGTGAGGCCGGATGCAGGCGATGACCCGAGACTGCCACTGCGCGGCGGCCGCACCCGTGAGCGACTGCCGGACGTTGCGCGGGTCGCCCCGCGTAGTGCCCGAGCGGTTGCTGTTGGGGTCGACTTTGGCGGAAAGCCGCGCCAATTCCTGATTGCGGATTTCCCTCGCGATGCGGCGTCGTTCGGCTGCTTCGGCCTTCTTGCGGGCCTCCTCGGCTTTTCGGGCTTCTTCAGCCTTTCGAGCCTCCTCGGCCTTTCTGGCCTCTTCGGCCTTACGGGCTTCTTCAGCCTTCTTCGCTTCTTCGGCAAGGCGGGCTTCCTCAGCCTTTCGGGCCTCTTCAGCGAGACGCGCTTCTTCGGCCTTGCGCTTCTCTTCGGCGAGACGCTCCTGCGCGAGGCGTTCCTCACGCAGTCGAGCTTCTTCGGCTTCCAATCGGCGGCGTTCCATTTCAATGCGTTCCGCTTCGGCTTCGCGTGCAATGCGTTCGGCCTCGGCACGCTCACGCGCGAGCCGTTCCTCTTCGGCGCGGGCCGCTTCCTCGGCCTTTCTGGCCTCTTCGGCAAGACGGGCCTCTTCCTGGGCGCGTGCCTCCTCGGCCTTTCTCGCCTCTTCGGCGAGCCGTGCTTCTTCGAGGCGCTTGGCTTCTTCCGCACGTCGGGCTTCTTCGGCCAATCGTTCGGCTTCAGCTTTGCGCTCCTCTTCGAGACGCGCAAGGGTTTCCTCAAGGCGCGCGGCTTCCTCGGGCGGCGTCTCTTCCGGAGGCGTCTCCTCGGGTTGCGGTTCTTCGGGCGGCGTTTCTTCCGGGATCGGCTCGGGAGTCGGCGCGGGCGGCTCCGTGCGCTCGGCTACGCCCGTCGGGTCGTTGCCGCCCGAAACGTCCTCGGGGGCCCAGAGTTCCGCGTAGACGAACTCGGCCCGGGTCTGCCACTGAAAGACCGTGAAGAGTCCCAGAAAAAGGACGCCGTGGACGGCTCCCGACAGCAGAATCGCCGGAAGCCAACCCTTTTGCCGTCCCCGTTTGTGAAGGTGCGGGTGCTCTTGCATGCCGTACCTCTCTTCAGCGTCCTTCGGCGGAGCGCTCGATGCGAAGCGACAGGCCTACGCGCTGTACGTCCGCCGCCTGCAGGGTCTTCATGACGTCGACGACTTCTTCGTAGCGCACCGTTTTGTCGGCGGCGATCACGACGGGAATTTCCGGATGATCGGCCTGCAGTGCCTTGACGCCGTCCACGAGCCCGGGCATGTCGACGGGCGTGAGCGTTTTGCCGCTGCGAAGCGACAGACGGGCGTCGGGATAGACGATCACTTCGATCACTTGTTCGGGCGCCTTGCTTGCCTTGTTGACCGACGGCAGATTGATGAGGCTCGGATTTACGAAGGGCGCCGCCACCATCAGAATGACGACGAGCACGAGCATGACGTCGATGTAGGGCACCACGTTGATTTCCGCCATTAGGCCGCGGCGCCGGTTGTTGGAGCGAAGAGCCATGATCAGCCTCGGGTCTGACGTTCAAGAATGTTGAGGAATTCTTCGTGGAAGCTTTCCATTCTGTTGACGAGGCGGTTGACGCGGTTGTTGTAGTAGTTGTAGGCGGCGACCGCGGGAATGGCGGCGAAAAGGCCGATGGCCGTGGCGATCAGAGCTTCGGCGATGCCCGGGGCGACGACGGCGAGGCTCACGTTCTCGAGACTCGAGAGTCCCGTAAAGGCGTTCATGATGCCCCAGACCGTGCCGAAGAGCCCGATGTAGGGCGACGTGGAGCCGATCGAGGCGAGAAGCGGCAGACCGGCTTCAAGCCCGTCGAGTTCTCGTGTGAAGACGGCGCGCATGGCGCGGGAAACGCCGTTGACGGCGTTCGGACCGGCTTTGTGCTGCTTCATGAATTCCTGCATGCCCGCGGCGAAGATTTGTTCCTGCATGCCGGCCTTGTTGCCCTTGCCGCGCACGTCGTCGAGGAGATGCGTGAGTTCCGTGCCGCTCCAGAAGCGGTTCTCAAAGCTGTCCGTCGCATCCTGGGCTCGGCGGATCATGAAGTATTTCTGGAAGATCACCGTCCAGCTCACTAACGAGAGTGTGATCAGAATGGCGAGCACGCACTTGACGACGAGGCTCGCGTTGGCGATGAGGGTAATCAGAGAGAGATCGGCGCTAACGGGATTCATGATGCAGACAAAATCAGTTCGAATCGTTGGACAGCAGGTCGGAGATGCGGTTGTAAATGGCGTCGGGGATGGCGGCCGGACGCATTGTGGCGGCGCTCACGCACGCCACGCGCACACGGCCCGTCGTGATGCGTTCGTCACCGCGGAAAATGTTCTGTTCGAATTCCAGGGAGGCGTGCCGAAGCTGACGCACGGTGGTTACGACCGTGAGGTCGTCTCCGAGGACGGCGGCCCGATGATAACGAAGATCGACCGCCACGACCACGAAGAGTACGCCGTCGGGACGCTGTCTTTCGTCCTGCTGCGAAACCCGGAGTCGTGCGAGAAGTTCCGAACGGGCGCGTTCCATGTACTTCAAATAGTTGGCATGATAAACGATGCCGCCCGCATCGGTATCTTCCCAGTAGATGCGGACCGGCAGTCGGGCGGTGAAGGTGGATTCCATAGGGCGTTTGCGCGAAGAAAATTCAAAAAAAGCGATTCTAGTATAGAGAGGTCGTTTCGCCTCGGGCGCGGGATGATACTATTCGCAATCCGACGGCAATACTTCGAAAACCTTTTTTCCGCATGCTCTCGTTTCTTCTGGGCGCCGCTCTTGTCGGCGCGATTTGTTTTTGGATTCGTTCTCTCTCGGGCGTTGCGCACGACGCGCGCTTCTTTCGGGTGCCGGGCGCCGCGGCGGGTGCCGCGTGGCTCGCTCTTCTCGCGCTTCCCGCCCTGGCGGACGCGATTCCCTCGAACGGGGCGACGCTTCTCGACGCGGTTCTGGGCGTCTTCACGGCAGGCGTCCGGGAAGCCGGAAATTCTCTGCCGCTCGCCGTGACGGACCGCTCGGGCGCTGCGCTCGCCGCGACGGTCGACACGGTGCCCGCGGGGCACACGCCGACGCTCTACGCCGTGCGAACGACGCTCGTGGCGATGATCGTGGGCGGCGTCTCGATCGCCGCTGCGTGGCTTCTTGCAGCCTCGCTCTTGGCGAAAAAGCGCGGCAAGGGACTCGTCGACGGGATGGCTCATCTCTCCAATCGGGACGGCACCTTCCCCTGGCGCGGACCGATGCTCGTCGTGAGCGCCGCTTGGCTCTTTTTGTCCTGGGTGCTGCTTCTCTGGCCCGACTGGCATGTCTTCGGAACAGACGCTTCGGGACAGGACGTGCTCGGCGTTCTTCTCAAAGGACTTTTGCCGGGCTTCGGCGCCGCGTCGCTTCTCGGTCTTTCGGGCTTCGTCTTTTTCCGCGCGAAGCCCTTTGCCGAGCGTTGGCCGCGGGGCGCCGCGGTCTTTGCGCCCGTCGGCGTCGCCTTCGGGGCGGCAAGTGTCGTCACGGCCTCCGGCGCGTCTCTTTTCGGCAAGCCGCAGCTTCTCCTTGCGGGAGACGCGGTGACGCTCACCTTCGCATTGCTTTTCTGGGGATCGGCCGCGCTCGCCGCCCTGCGCGTGGCGAGGGCGGTGCGCTGAGCGGAACTATCAGAAGAGCATGTCCGAGAGCACGGGCTCGTTCGCGGTCGCGGGCGTGAGGCCGAAATGTTGCCACGCCAAGGCGGTCGCCATGCGGCCGCGGGGCGTGCGCTGCAGAAAGCCCTGCTGAATGAGATAGGGTTCGACCACGTCTTCGAGCGTTTCGCGATCTTCGCCGACGGCGGCCGCAAGATTGTCGATTCCGACGGGGCCGCCCGAGAATTTTTCTAGAATGGTGCGCAGGAACTTCGTGTCGATGAAGTCGAGTCCCACGGGGTCGACATCGAGCATCGTCAGAGCGGCCTGTGCCACCTCCCGCGTCACGCGTCCGTCGTGTCGCACCTGCGCGTAGTCGCGCACTCGCCGCAGAAGGCGGTTCGCGACTCGAGGCGTGCCGCGGCTGCGCCGCGCGATTTCCGCGGCGCCTTCGTCGTCGATCGGCATGTTGAGAAGTTTCGCCGAACGCTTCACGATGAGCGAAAGCTCCTCGGGCGTGTAGAACTGCAGCTGATTGACGATCCCGAAACGGGCGCGCAGAGGATTCGTGAGCGCCCCCGCGCGCGTCGTCGCGCCGATGAGCGTGAAGGGCGGAAGGTCGAGCTTGATCGAGCGGGCCGCGGGGCCTTCCCCGATCATGATGTCGATTTGGTAGTCCTCGAGCGCGGGATAGAGAATTTCCTCGACGACGGGCGAGAGACGGTGAATTTCGTCGATGAAAAGCACGTCGTTGGGTTCGAGGTTCGTGAGGATGGCCGCGAGGTCTCCGGCACGTTCCAAGACGGGCCCCGAGGTCTGGCGCAGATGCACGCCCATTTCGTTGGCGACGATGTGCGCGAGCGTGGTCTTTCCGAGACCGGGAGGGCCGAAGAGAAGCAGATGGTCAAGGGGCTCTCCGCGCTGAAGCGCCGCTCGGATGAAGATGTCGAGCTGTTCGCGCACGACTTTTTGACCGACGTATTCGGAGAGATGTGTCGGGCGCAGGGCGCGGTCGACGTTTTCTTCGTTGGGGCTCTGCGCCGCGGGATCGATGACGCGTTCGTCCATGAGGGGCTCTCCTTATCGGGCAAGCGTTTTAAGGGCCTGACGGATGCCGTCCGAGACGGACGTCCCTTCAGGAAGGCGCTTCGCGGCGGCTTGGGCGTCGCGCTCGGAGTAGCCGAGCGCGACGAGCGCGCTCACCACGTCGGCGAGGCTGTTGTCGGGGGCGGCGCCCGCGCCCGTCATCGAACCGTGGAGTTTCCCCTTGAGTTCGAGCAGAATGCGCTCGGCCGTCTTCTTGCCGACGCCAGGAATCCGGGTGAGCAGACCCGCTTCGCCCCGCTCGACGGCGTTGGCAAGCGCATCGGGCGTCATCCCCGAAAGGAGCGCGAGCGCGATGCGGGGACCGATCCCCGAGACCTTGAGAAGAGCGCGGAAGGTTTCGCGCTCGGAGACGGTGAGAAAGCCGTAGAGGAGCATGGCGTCCTCGCGCACGACGAAGTGCGTGTGCAGCGTCACGTCGTTCCCCTCGGGCGGGAGATTGCAGAAGGTCGACATCGGAACGTCGACCTCATAGCCGAGGCCCGCCGCCTCGACGAGAATTCGGGGCGGCGTCTTTTCCAACAGTTTGCCGTGAATGCGTCCGATCACTTGGAATCCTTTTTCGTTCGGGTTTGCGCAAAGTTCGTCCAGGACGCCCGGGCGCCCCGCACGAACCGTCCGCGACGCGCCGTTGCAAACGAGCGCGAAGAACCTCCCGAGCGCTCGAGCGCGCGAAGGGGAAGCCGCTGAATGAGACAAAGCGCCGCGGCGGCCGCATCGGCTTCGTCGGGACGAAAGTCCCGATCGACGGAGAGCCGCGTGCGGATCATCTTGACGATCATGAGCTTGTCGGCGCGGCCCGTGCCCGTGACGGCCTCCTTGATTTCGGAGGGCGTGAATTCGTCAAGGGAGAGCTTCGAGAGTCCGCAGGCGACGATCGCCGCTCCGCGGGCCTGACCGAGCAGAAGGGTGCTTTGCGGATTGACGTTCACAAACACTCGTTCGATCGCGACGATCTCGGGCGCGTGACGGGCGATCACGTCGGAGAGTCCCGTCGTGATGGCGCAGAGGCGCTCGACGATCGGAGCGTCCTTCGGGGGATCGATGACGCCCGAAGCGACGAGCACCGGATCCCGCGCGGGCCGGACTTCAAGAATCGCCCAGCCCGTGTGGTTGAGTCCCGGGTCGATGCCGAGGACGCGAAGGGGAGACTGCGTCGTCAACGTCCGAATCCGCCCATGCCGCCGAATCCGCCCATGCCTCCGAGGCCGCCGAATTTGCTGAGGCCTCCGAGCGAGCGGAGCATCTTGCCGAATCCGCCCTTTTTCATGCGCTTCATGACGTCGGACATCTGTTCGTACTGCTTCAAAAGACGGTTCACTTCCTGTACGGGGACGCCTGCACCGCGCGCGATTCGTTGCTTACGGCTCGCCTTGATGATTTCGGGACGGCGGCGCTCCTGCGGCGTCATCGAATCGATGATGCCGATGGTACGTCGAATCTGACGGTGGGCGTCTTCGTCGTTCACTTTCGAGGCGGCCTGTTGGAACTGCGCCGGAAGTTTTTCGAGCATGGAGGAGAAGCTCCCCATGCCGCTCACCTGCACGAGCTGCGCCTTCATGTCGTTGAGGTCGAAGCGGTCGCCCTTCGTGAGCTTTTCCGCGAACTTCTGCGCCTGGGCCGTGTCGATCGATCGTTGCACGTCCTTGACGAGGCCGACGATGTCGCCCATGCCGAGGATGCGCGAGGCCATGGCTTCGGGGTCGAACGCGTCGAAGCCCGTGAGTTTTTCGCCGCTGCCGACGAACTTGATGGGCTTGCCGGTGACGTGGCGAACCGAGAGCGCCGCGCCGCCGCGGCTGTCGCCGTCGATCTTCGTAAGGATGATACCCGTGAGGGGAAGACGTTCGTTGAAGGCCTTGGCCGTATTGACCGCGTCCTGACCGAGCATCGCGTCGACGACGAAGAGCGTTTCGGCGGGCTTGAGAAACTCGTTGAGTTCGGCCACCTCCTGCATCATTGCCTCGTCCACGGCGAGTCGGCCCGCCGTGTCGACGATGAGGACGTCAAAGAAGTGGCGCTTGGCGTAGTCGACGGCCCGTTCGGCGATGGCGAGGGGTTTGTCGGTCACTTCGCTCGGGAACCATTCGGCGCCGGCCTGCGCGGTGACGCTCTTCAACTGATCGATGGCGGCGGGACGGTACACGTCGGCGCTCACCGTGAGGACCTTCTTTTTCTTTTCTTCGATGAGGTACTTGGCGAGCTTGCCCGCGCTCGTCGTCTTGCCCGCGCCCTGCAGACCAGCCAGCAGAATGACGGCGGGCGGCTGCACGTTGAAGCGCAGACCGCGCTCTTCGGGCGTGAGGTCGCCCCCGATGACGGCGGTGAGTTCGCGCTGCACGACCCCCACGAGGGCCTGGCCCGGATTGAGGTTTCCTACGACCTCTTCCCCCATGGCCTTCTCTTTGATGCGGGAGAGAATTTCCCGCACGACGGGCAGCGCGACGTCGGCTTCAAGGAGCGCAAGGCGGACCTCGCGCAGCATTTCTTTGGTGTTCGCCTCAGTCAGACGCGCTTGACCGCGCATGGTTTTGACGACTTTGGAGAGACGCTGGGTCAGTGAATCGAGCATTCTTTGGAATTCCTCGGCGACAAAGGCGCCGGCGTATGGCCGTTGGAGAGAGAACGGCCGAGTTCAGCATTTGATAAGTCGGGAGAGAATAGAATAAACAGTGACGTACGGTGTCTCCCGAGGCGCTCCGTACGGAGGGAGCGCACGAACCCGTTATTTTAAGGGGTTGCGCGCCGCTTTTGCGTATTCCGTTCGCGTACAAAAAAACAAACGTAAAACACAATGACCACGCTTTCTTTGTGCACCATCCTTGCCGCGCTGTTGTATCTTCTCTCCGGCATCGCCATCGTCTCGTACATGAAGGGACGCGACGGCAAGGCGCCCTCGTGGCTGCGCTGGCCGATCATTGCCGCGCTGGTTCTGCACGGCGTTGCGATCGAGGCTGAAGTCTTCCAGGGGGACATCATTCATTTCGGCTTCGGTTTCGCCGTTTCCGCCATGTTCTTCTTCGCCGCGCTGATTCTCTTTGTGGAATCGATCATCCACCGCCTGCACGGGCAGCTCGGCATCATCCTGATCGCCGCGGCGATCGGGGCGGTCTTCCCGCTCGCTTTCCCGGGGCGACCCGTCGCCGGGGACGAATGGTCCTTCATGTTCCGCGTGCACATTCTTCTTGCGCTCGCCGCTTATTCGCTCATGACGATCGCAACGGTTCACGCCGTGCTGATGAGCCTGCAGAACCGCGAGTTGAAGCGTCCTCAGGGGAAGGAGAACGCCTTCCTCGCTTCAATGCCCGGGCTCGTCGTGATGGAGCGCATTTTCTTCCGCATCGTCGCCTGCGGGTTTGTCTGCCTCACGCTTGTCCTCGTGACCGGAAGCTTTGCTACCAACGAGGTGTTCGGCGTCTTCGTGAATCTCGACCACAAGTTTCTCCTCACGCTCATCGCCTGGGTGCTCTTCGGGATTCTGCTCGCCGGCCGCGCTTTCCGCGGGTGGCGCGCCAAGACTGCGCTCAACTGGTTCTGGGTGGGTTTCGGCGCGCTTGTCGTCGCTTATCTCGCCTACAGCTTCGTGTTGGAGCTCGCTGCCTGAGGCTGTACCATGGGACGCGTACTCTTTTGGGTGATCCTGATCGCGGCCATTGCGATCGCCTGGGCTCTTTCCCGCAGACGAAACGCCCTCTCCAACAAGGAGCGTGAGGAGCTCGCGCGTCTGCGTGGCGAATTGCGCGCCCGCAAGGAGGACCGCCGCTCGGGAGAGGCGATGCGGCGCTGTCCCGTTTGCGGGACGTACTTCCCGGAAAAAACGGGTGTCTGGCGCAGGGATGCCTGCTACTGCAGCGAAGAGTGCCGGCGCCGCGGAGAGGATTCGTGAGAGTCACCGAGCGCTTTTCACCCCACAGCAACGAAAGACCCGAAGGCACGGCGATCGACCTCGTCGTGCTTCATTTCATTTCGCTTCCGGCGGGCGTCTTTGCGGGCGACGCGGTGGAACGGCTTTTTGCGGGGACGCTCGATACGAATCTCCCGGCCTTTGCGAACCTCAAGGGACTGCGCGTTTCGTCGCATTTTTTCATTCGCCGCACGGGCGAAGTGCTCTCCTTCGTGCCGGTGGAGCGCCGCGCCTGGCACGCGGGCGTTTCGGTCTTTCACGGACGTCCCGACTGCAACGACCGGTCCGTGGGAATCGAACTCGAGGGGACGGGGGAAGTTCCCTTCGAAGACGCGCAATACGAAGCGCTTGCGGCTCTGCTCGAAGATCTCTCGGATCGTTTTCCGATCCGGTGGGTAACGGGGCACGAGCACGTGGCGCCCGGCCGCAAGGCAGACCCGGGTCCTTTCTTCGACTGGAGGCGGCTTGCGCGGGCGCTGCCCGGACTTTGCTTCGATGTTCGCCCCCAGATCTCTGCGAAATGAGGTTTTGTACCCCGCACAAAGGGAAGAAGCCTTGATATATTGAGGGAATTGTTTGTTCCTACGGGAGTCATCGGCCCGCAAACCAATGTTCGCCTCTTTATTGCAGTTTCTCATTCTTACCGCCGCCTCCATTCTCGGGTGTCTTCTCGTTCTTCGCGCTTGGAGTTACGCCTGCGCCATGACGATTCAGGATCCGATCGTCTATCCGATCCGGCGTCTTACGAACTGGCTCGTCGATCCCCTCGGCAAGTTCGTCGAACCGAAGGGAGCGTGGGACTGGCCGAGCCTCCTCGGTGCGCTCCTCGCCGCCTTTTTGAGCGTGATCGTTCGCACGGCCTTTCATCCGGCGGGTTTTGCAATGGTGAGCACCTGGATTGCTCCCTTCGCGACGGTGCTTCGCTGGGGGCTCGAAATGCTCACCTGGGGTATTTTCGGTTGGGTGATCCTCTCCTGGGTCGCGGCGCGTCACCCCTTCAACTATTCGCTCTCGATTCTGCTAGAACCCTTCATGCGACCGGTGCGCCGTGTTCTGCCGACCTTCCGCGGGATGGACTTTTCGCCGCTTGTCGTGCTGCTTGCGGCCAACGCACTGCTGCTCTTCATTCTGCCGATTTCGGACGGTCGGATTCTCTTCTGATCCCGACGTCGCCCACATGAAAAAGCCGCCCCAGGGCGGCTTTTTCGTGTGGGACCTGCGAAGCTTGCTCAGAAAGGCGCTTCGTCCCAATGAGAGGCGTAGATGCGGCGAACCTCGTCCAAGGTCGTACGCCAGTTCTGTGCGCCGCGCACCGCCACCTTGAGGCTTCCGAGGATCGTGCCGATGCGCGCCCCTTCGACCGGGGAGAGTCCCCGTTCGCGAGCAAAAAGGAGGCCGCCCCGATACGCGTCGCCCGCTCCCACGGGATCGACGGCCCGGGCGGGGATCGCTGCGACCTCAATTTTTTCTCCACCCGCAAGCCAGACGGTCGAACCCTTTTCACCGTGCGTGTGATAAATGGTTTTGCCCGCAAGCGAGAGCGCTTCGGGCGTGAGGCTCGCGACTTTTTCGAGGTATTCGGCCTCAAAGTCCGAAAAGGCGCAGGCGTCGGCCCCGTCGGCGAACGCCCGGAGTTCCTCGGGCGTAAAAAGCGGTCCCGCCTGTCCGGGATCGAAAAGATAGGGAACGCCCCGTTCGCGAAAGAGGTGCGCATGAAGCTTCATCGGACGCGCTCCGCCGGGGCCGAGAATCGCGTAGTCGATCGTGCGGTCTTCGGGCCAGGAAAGGCGGTCGGACGCGTCCATGGCGCCCGGGTGAAAGCTCGCGAGCTGACAGCCGCCTTCGTCCGTCACGATGAAGGCCTGCGAAGTGAAGCAGTCCGTGAGACACGGCATGCCGTCCGTGGCGATGCCGAGCGCTCGAAAGTGCTCGAGATAGTCGCCTCCGTCGCGCCCAAGGGCACTCCAGACGAAAGGATCGCCTCCGAGCTGATGAAGGGCGTAGGCAATGTTGGCTGCGCAGCCTCCGAAGTCCCGATGCATTTCGGGCGCAAAAAACGTGAGGTTGACGTGCCGCAGGTCTCCCTTTTCGAGTTTGTCGGCAAAACGCCCGTTGTGCGTGAGGATCGTGTCGTAGGCGACGGATCCGGTGATCATCGTGCTCACGGCGGCTCCTCAGATGGGGGTCACCGCCGTAACGCGAACGCCGCGCACGGGGAGTTCCTCGTCGACTTCGAGTTCGGCCTCGACTCGAACAGTCTCGCCCGCTCGCAGCACGTTGTTCTCGACAAAACCGTAATCCGCGGGCTCGAAGAGCCGTTGCGCGAGCGTTTCGTCCGCGGCGTTGAGAAGACGCACTTCGAGAAGCGGAAGAATCTGCGGTCGGTTGGATGCGTTCGTGATTTCGATGCGCACGTTCCGGGGCGAATCAGTTTGGGCGAGTTCTCCCCGAATTTCAAAGGCCCTCACGTCGCTCCAGGCAAAGCCCGGGCAGGGAAGCGTGCGGCAGACGTTTTCGTAGACGCCTCGGAGCGGGGGAAACTGCCGAAGAATCGGATCGTGAAAGTAGAGAACCCCCGCCGTGAGGGCTCCCGCAAGGCCGACGAGTCCCAGGAGGGTAAAAAGGACGCCGCCCCTGCGGGGTTTTTCCGCTGAAACGGCAACGGGTACGGAGGCTGCTGGCCCGGGCGTTTCACGGGCGTGAAAGTCGGAGAGATCCTCGGCGATCTTCGCCATCTGCGCCTCTTTCTTCTCTTCAGGCGCGCGGCGCGCCGCCACGACGCGGGCGAGCGCTTCGTTGTCGACCTCCACGGTTTCCGCGCGTGCGAGGGCGAAGGTGTGGCGGCATTCGCCGCAGCGAAGCGTTTCGGCGGTTTCGTCGGGACACTTCCAGAGGGCCCCGCAGGCGGGGCAGCGAACGATTCGGGTCATAGGCTCTTCTCAAACGAAAAAGCGCCCCGTCCACCGTTGGAGGGGGCGGGACGCTTTTCGTATTGTAGGCGATCGGATTATTCGCGGCGGCCGGCGATGGCGACCCAACCGTCCTCCTCCCTCCAGACGGAGAGCTTCACGGCGGGATCGGTCCGACGGTAGATCTCGATCACTTCTTCGGCCTGACGCGCGAGGACGCCCGAGAGAACGAGGGCGCCGCCTTTCTTGACGCGGCCGAGAAGGGCCGGCGCCAAAAGCTTCAGAGGGTTAGAGAGAATGTTGGCTACGACGACGTCGTACTGGCCTTCAGGCATGTCTGCGGGGAGTCGGAAGTCGGCTTCGGCGTCATTGTGAATGGCATTTTCGCGGGCGGCTTCCACGGCCTGCGGATCAATGTCGGTCCCCGTCACGGATTGCGCGCCGAGACGTTTGGCGGCGATGGCGAGAATGCCCGTGCCGCAGCCGTAGTCGAGGAGTTTGTCGGTCGGACGGATGTTTTCGTCAATCCATCCGAGGCAAAGGTGCGTGGTCGGGTGCGAGCCCGTTCCGAAGGCGACGCCCGGATCGAGGCGGATGTTTACCGCGTTTTCATTGGGGAGTTCATGCCAGGTCGGAACGATCCAGAGGCGGTCCGAGACGCGGACGGGCTGGAACTGCGCCTGCGTGATGCGGACCCAGTCGGCGTTTTCCACTTCCTTCGTGCCGAGCACTTCGGGGGGATTGCAGCCGAGCGCCTTCACGGCGAGGGCGAGCGACGTTTCCAGGTCGAAGGTTTCGTCGACTAGGAGCGACACCACCGAGCGCGGCCAGGCGCAGGTTTCGGGTTCGAGTCCGGGTTCGCCGTATAGAGGCTGTTCGTCGGGACGGTCGGCGTCGGCGTCTTCGATCGTGGCCGAAAGGGCGCCCGCGTCCATCAGAAGGTCGGAGAGCGCTTCCGCACAGCGTTCGTCGGCAAGAAGTTTGATTTCACGCATGGTTTAAAAAATCGAAAAGGGGCCCGCAGGCCCCGAGAAAAAGGAGCTTACTTGGCGTCCTTCGGACGATGGCGCAACTTCTCTTCAAGGTAGTGAATGCTCGTGCCGCCCTGGAAGAAACCTTCGTCGGCGAGGAGTTCGCGGTGAAGCTTCGCGTTCGTCTTGATCCCTTCGACGGCAAGTTCGGAGAGCGCCACGCGCATGCGCATGATCGCCTGTTCGCGAGTATCGCCGTGCGCAATGATCTTGCCGATCATGCTGTCGTAATAGGGAGGCACATCATACCCCGCATAGACGTGCGTGTCGATGCGGATGCCCGGGCCGCCGGGGAGATGCCACTGCTGCACTCGGCCGGGGCTCGGCACGAAGGTGAAGGGATCTTCGGCGTTGATGCGGCACTCGATCGCGTGGCCGTGCATCACGATGTCGCTCTGACGAACGGAAAGGCGTTCGCCCGCGGCGATGCGGATCTGTTCGCGAACGATGTCGACGCCCGTCACCATTTCGGTTACGGGATGCTCGACCTGCACGCGCGTGTTCATTTCGATGAAGTAGAACTCGCCGTTTTCATAGAGAAATTCGAACGTGCCCGCGCCGCGGTAGCCGATGCGCTTGCAGGCTTCGACGCAGCGCTTGCCGAGGCGATCGATGAGTTTGCGCGGAATGCCGAAAGCGGGCGCCTCTTCGATCACCTTCTGGTTGCGGCGCTGCATGGAGCAATCGCGCTCGCCGAGGTAGACGGCGTTCTGGAAGCTGTCGGAGAGAACCTGAATTTCGATGTGGCGCGGATTTTCGAGGAACTTTTCCATGTAGACGGTCGGGTTCCCGAAGGCGACGCGCGCCTCTTCCTTCGTCATGTTGACGGAGGTGAGGAGGGCCGCTTCCGTGCGCACGACGCGCATGCCGCGTCCGCCGCCGCCGCCCGCTGCCTTGATGATGACCGGATAGCCGATCTTGCGGGCGATCTCGAGGATTTCCTGCGGATCGTCGGGGAGTGCTCCGTCGGAGCCCGGGACGCAGGGAACGCCCGCTTCGCGCATGGCCTTCTTGGCGCTCACCTTGTCGCCCATGAGGCGGATGCTTTCGGCGCGCGGACCGATGAAGGTGAAGCCCGAACGTTCGACGCGCTCGGCAAAGTCGGCGTTTTCCGAGAGGAAGCCGTAACCGGGGTGGATCGCTTCCGCGTCGGTCACTTCCGCGGCGGAAATGATGGCGGGAATGTTGAGGTAGGAAAGCGGCGACTGCGCCGGTCCGATGCAGACGCTTTCGTCGGCGAGACGCACGTACTTGGCGTTTACGTCGGCCGTCGAGTGCACGGCCACCGTTTTGATGCCCATTTCGCGGCAAGCGCGCTGAATGCGCAATGCGATTTCGCCGCGGTTGGCGATGAGAATTTTTCCGAACATGGTGCGATCAGCCGATGATGAGGAGGTTCTGGCCGTATTCGACGGGCTGACCGTTTTCCACGCAGATTTCCTTGACGACGCCGTCGGTTTCGGCTTCGACTTCGTTGAGAAGCTTCATGGCTTCAATGATGCAGACGGTCTGACCCTTCTTGACGGTGTCGCCCACTTCGACAAAGGGCTTGGCGCCCGGAGACGGAGCGCGGTAGAAGGTGCCGACCATCGGGCTCGTGAGCGGCGTCCCTTCGACCTTGGGCTCGGCGGGCTCGGCCGCGGCGGGCTGAGCGGCCGGAGCGGGCGCGGCGGGGGCCGCGACGGCGACGGGCGCCGGGGCGGTCGTCTGGACGACCTGAACGGGCGTCTGCGGATGATTGATCACGCGAATGCGGTCCGGGCCTTCGCAAATTTCAAATTCGGCAACGCCGCTTTCCGCTACGAGGTCCAACAGGGACTTAATTTTGCGCAGATCCATCTCTACTAACCTTTTCTGTGATTCTGATGTGCGGGCGGGGCGAGCCCCGTTGCGCACGATGTGACTAATGCGTGTCGGTTCCGAGGGTCCCGAGGGAGGACGGCTTCGGAGAACTCGTATTTCCGCCAATTTTCGTGATTTTTCGTCCGAAAGTAAATGAAAAAGCACGAAAAGCCCCGAACGGGGCGATCCGGAAAGGAGGTGGCAATATCTTACCCTCGCCCCGAAGTGCAAGGTATGCCCTAATCAGGCTAATCCAATCGCTCGGAATCGGCCCGATGGACGAGGAGGACAGAAAGGAGCGCCGACGAGATCTCCCCCATCGATTCGAGCGGGTGCTGCCAGGGGTCGGGGCGCGTGCGGTGCGCTTTGAGGCGCGGACGCGTCCACACGGCGACGAGCACGGGTTCGTCCGAAAGGTACACGGCGAAGCGGGCGTTTTCACCCGACTGAGGGGCGAGTTCCTCAAAGCGGACGTCTGCGTTCAGAAGGGCGATGAGCGGCGCCTTCTCGTCGTCCGTGTCGAGGACGACTTCGGCGACGGCGTCGCGGGAGGCGGCGCCGTCGAGAACCCGTCCGACGAGTTTGGGTTCGACGTTGCCGAGCGACTCTTCAAAGAAGGTCATCACGGCGAGCGCCGCATTTCGCTTTCGCCGCAGGGAGCGGCGGTGTGCGTCGGGATCGAACGTCGAGTACCAGCGCCGCAGTTCCGTGGCGACCCGGTCGTCGGAAGGGCGTTCTCCGCATTCGAGCGTGACGCTCTCGAGGGCGTCGCGCCACCGGACGCCGTCGCGGGCGATGAGGCGGGCGGCAAGGACCGCGGCGCGGTCGGAGGGACCGTAGGACATGCTTTTCTAAAGGAAATGAAAAACGCCCTCATTCTACAGGGGAGCGGAACAAAAGGGGGGTGTCCGGGGCGTCGGAAAACGGATGAGGCCAAATGGAGGGCGGACGGCAACAGAAAGTTTCGATCGGCAGAGCTTCTTTTCCGCAGAGCGTCCGGCGGTTCGATATGATTCGATGTGTTTTTCGACACTTCGGGGCCAAGCATGCACATTCACATTCTCGGTATCTGCGGCACCTTCATGGGCGGCGTCGCGCAGCTTGCAGCGCAGGCCGGACACACCGTGACGGGGTGCGACCGCGGCGTCTATCCGCCGATGAGCGACGCACTGCGCGCGTCGGGGATCGCTCTCACCGAAGGGTACGGCGCCGAGCAGCTCTCGGTCGAACCCGACCTCTGGGTGGTGGGGAACGCCGTTTCGCGCGGCAATCCGCTTCTGGAGGCCATTCTGAACCGGGGGCTTCCCTATACCTCGGGACCGCAGTGGATGTGCGAGCACATTCTTGCCGGGCGCCACGTGCTCGCCGTTGCGGGTACGCACGGCAAAACGACGACCACGTCGCTTCTCGCCTGGATTCTGCGCGGCGCCGGAATCGACGCGGGCTACCTCATCGGCGGCGTTCCCGCCTGGGGCGCGGGAAGTGCCCTCCTGGGCGACCCGAAGGCTCCCTTCGTGATCGAGGCCGACGAGTACGACACGTGTTTTTTCGACAAGCGCAGCAAGTTCGTGCACTACCGTCCCCGCACGGCGATCCTCAACAACCTTGAATACGATCACGCGGACATCTTCGAGAATCTTGCGGCGATCGAAAAGCAGTTTCATCACCTCGTGCGCACGATGCCGAGCGAAGGCACGGTCGTGACGCACGCTGGCTCCGAAGCACTCGAGCGCGTCCTCGCCATGGGCGTGTGGTCGAAGGTCGAGCGCTTTGACGACGACGCGGAATGGAGTGTGACCGAGGACGGCGTCGTGCGGCTCGCGGGCGAGGTGCAGGGAGAGCTGCGCCTTCCCATGTCGGGGCGCTACAACCGCCTCAATGCGCTCGCCGCCGTTGCGGCTGCACGGACGGCGGGCGTCAGTCCCGAGACTTCATTGCGGCTTCTCGCAGATTTTCCGGGCGTCAAGCGCCGTCAGGAAGTGCGCGGCGTCGTGCGCGGCATCACGGTGATCGACGACTTCGCACACCATCCGACCGCCATCGCGGAGACGATCCGGGCCGTTCGCGAAAAGGCGCCCGGACGCATTCTCGCGGTCCTCGAGCCGCGCAGCAACACGATGAAGCTCGGCACGATGAAGGACCGTCTCGCCACGAGCCTCCGGGACGCCGACAAAGTCTTCTGTTATCGGGGTCCGGGCGTTTCGTGGGATCCCGCCGCAGCGCTCAAGCCGCTGGGTGAAAAGGCGATGGCGACCGCCGACTTCGAGGCGCTCGTCGCGGCAGTCCTCGCCGAGGCGCGTTCGGGCGACACGATTCTCTGCATGAGCAACGGCGCCTTCGGTGGCATTCACAATCGGCTGCTCGAAGGTCTCGGGGAACGTTCATGAAGCGGACGATTCTCTTTTTGCACGGTTTTTGCTCTTCTCCGCTCTCGGGGAAGGCCGTCGCCACGAAGCGGTATTTCGGACGGCTCGGTTGGTGCGTCTACGCGCCCGACCTGACGTGGGGGCCCAAAGAGGCGGATCGTCTTCTTGAAGATTTCGTTTCGCATATCCGGGGGGAGTGGGCCGTCTTCGGTTCGAGTCTCGGCGGCTTTTACGCAGCCCGCCTCGCGCACCGGCACGGCGTTCCCGCCGTACTCCTCAATCCCTGCACGAACCCGTGGGCGACGGTGCCGTCGCTTGTGGGCGAGCATGAAATCTACGGATGGCCCGGGCGTCGCATCGTCGTCACGGAGCGCTTTGCCGAGGATTTCCGCGAACTCGCCCGTGAGACGCCCCTGACGCTTTCTGCTTCGCGACGCCTTCTCGTTCTCTCGGACCGCGACGAAGTGCTCGACCGAAACGACGCGCTCAGACTCTACGGCGAGGAAAATCTCGTGACGAGCGAAGACGACTGGCATCAGCTCCATCACTACGAACATCACCTGCCCGCGATCGAGCGGTTTTTGGAAGAGGCCTTCGGCGCCGCGCGGCAATAAACGACGTAACGACATCATGTATCTGTATTTTGAAGAGGACGGCGCCTTCAAGGCGGGCACCGTCGTGAGCGAAACGGGCAATGCCTACCAGGTGACCGTGACGACGGGCCGACGCACGAAGATCAAGGCGGCGAAGGTCTTTTTCACGTTTGAGTCTCCGGCGCCTGCGGAACTGCTCGAAGCGGCCGAGAAGACATCGGCCGAACTCGATCCGGGATTTCTCTGGGAGGTGGCGCCCGAGGGCGATTTTTCCTTTGAAGACATCGCCAAGGAATACTGGGGCACCGCACCCACGCCCGTGGAGCGCGCCGCGGTTCTGCTCGCTCTGCACGGCAACCCCGTTTACTTTCACCGCAAGGGGCGCGGCATATACCGCCGCGCTCCCGACGAGATTCTTCGTCAGGCGCTCGAAGCGCTCGAACGCAAGAAGCGCCGAGAAGAACAGCGCCGCGCCTGGGTGGCCGAAATGGACGAAGGAAGGCTTCCCGAGGCCCTCGCCCGCGACGTCATGGGACTTCTGATGTCGCCCGACAAAAATGGCATCGAATGGAAGGCCCTCTCCGACGCGGCCGCCAACGCGCGGATGTCGCCCTTGCGCCTCATGCTCAAGCTCGGCGGCGTCAAGAGCCCCTGGGCCTGGCACGTCGAGAGCTTCTACCGTGAGAACTTCCCGCGAGGCCGCGGTTTCCCGGCGGATCTGCCGCTTCCCGGCGCACTGAACCTTGAGGATCTCCCCGAAGCCAAGGTGCGGGCCTTCTCGATCGACGACTCGAGCACGACCGAAATCGACGACGCTTTGTCGGTGACGCACGGCGAAAACGGCAAGACCGTGGTCGGCGTGCACATCGCCGTGCCCGCCCTCGGGATCGTGCGCGACGACGCGCTCGACAAGGTGGCCCGCGCCCGCATGAGCACAGTCTACGCACCTGGCCTCAAAACGACGATGTTGCCCGAGCCCTGGATTGAGGGCTTTTCACTCGACGAAGGCCGCAGCGTTCCGTGTCTTTCGCTCTACATCACGGTGCACGACGACACCTTCGGCGTCGAGAAGACCGAAACGCGGCTTGAGCGCATCACGGTCGAGAGGAACGTCCGGCACGATCGGATCGACGAGCTCGTCACGGAAGAGGCGATTGAAAACCGCACGCTCGACATCGAGTACGCCGAAGAAATTTCCTGGCTCTGGCACTTCGCCCGCCGTCTCCTGCGCGAGCGCGAGGAAGTGCGCGGCCGTCCCGAACTCACCAACCGCGTCGACTGGTTCTTTGTTCTCGATGGTGAGGGCGAGGAGGCTTCGATTCACGTGCGCGGCCGCCGCCGAGGAGCGCCTCTGGATCTCCTCGTTGCGGAACTGATGATTTACGCGAATCAGACCTGGGGGCTTTGGCTCGAAGAGCATGCCGCCGCGGGGATCTACCGTTCGCAGCGAATGGGGCGCGTGCGCATGAGCACGACGCCGGGGCCGCACGACGGACTCGGCGTGGTGCGCTATGCCTGGTGCACGTCTCCTTTGCGCCGCTACGTGGACCTCGTCAATCAGCGGCAGATTCTTCAGGTGCTGCGCGGCGAAACCCCTGCCTATGCGTCGAACGACGCGGATCTCTTCACGATCGTGTCGCAGTTCGAAACGATCTACGGCACCTACGCCGACTTTCAGACGAAGATGGAGCGTTACTGGTCGCTTCGCTGGATCCTGCAGGAGGGCCTGCGCGAAATCGAAGCGATCGTCGTCAAGGGCGATCTCGTGCGCATCGACCGTCTTCCCTTCATGCAGCGCGTGCCGGGGCTTCCCGAAGATCTTCCCAAGGGCCGCAAGGTGCTTCTGCAGATCCTCGGGTGCGACCTCGTGGATCTCGTGATGGATTCGAAACTTCTTCGCATTCTTGACGAAGAGGACGAGTCGGCCGTAGAGGAGGATGAGGAAGAGGAAGTCTTGCCCGACGAAAACGCTCCGACCGAGGCGGAAGCTGCCGATACTTCGGAAAGCGCCTGATCCGCAAAGGTGAAAAAAAAAGGAGGCGCCGCGAGGATACTTGCCGCGCCTCTTTTGCCACTTTCTGCAGGAACTTGCCCGCATTAACCGTCACACCTTCGCGAATGCCGGTATCGCTTCCGGCTGTTTTGCATCCGATGCCGAAGCGGTGATCAGGCTTTCGAGCGATTCTTCGGCGCGGGAAGCTGTGCGAGTACGATGGCCACCGCCATCAGAGCGCAACCGAAGAGTTCGCGCGTCGATAGGACTTCGTTGAGGAGCACCCATCCCGCGAGCACTGATACCACGCTCTCGAGACTCAGAATGAGGCTCGCCACGGTCGGATTCATGCCGCGCTGTCCCACCACTTGCAGGGTGTAGGCGATGCCGTTGCTCATGATCCCCGCCCAGAGGATCGGCAGAAGTGCGCCGTGGATGCCCTCCCAGGTGGGCGTTTCAAAGACGAGCGCCATGACGAGCGCGATGAGACCGCCGCACCAGAACTGTCCCCAGGCGAGCGTCACGCCGTCGATCTTGGTGACGAAGTGGGCGATGACGAGAATGTGAATGGAGAAGGCCAGTGCACAGGTGAGGACGTAAAGGTCGCCGAGTTCGACCGTGAGGGATCCCGTCATGCAGAGCTCCCACAAACCAGCGACCGCAAAGAGAACGCCCACGACGATGTAGCGGTGAACGCTGTGCCCGACGAAGAGACCGAGGAGCGGCACGATGACGATGTAGAGCGACGTGATGAAGCCTGCCTTTCCCACCTCGGTGTCGTGCACGAGTCCGAACTGCTGAAAGCTTTCTCCAGCGAATAGGCAGAGTCCGCAGAAGAAGGCGCCGAGGAGGAAGGTTTTCCCCAGGGATGCGGGTGCGCTCTCGCGCTTTCTGCGGTAGAGAACGAAGGGTGTCAGAAAGAGGGCGCCCAGCAGTGTGCGGCAGGCTGTGAAGGTGAAGGGGCCGACGTGATCCATCCCCACGGCCTGGGCGACGAAGGAGCAGCCCCAGATGAGGGCGGTGAGGAAAAGAAGAAGAGATTGTCGGAGCGTAAACGCGTTCATGGGCTTTGCAAAAGTCGCTGCAGGAAAATCCGAAAATTGTAGCGCAGGCGTCTTCGGTCGATTCCCGGGAAAAGGAAGAGGTTTCCCGCTCGGCGTGTGCAAAAGTCAAGCAAAGCTGCGCGTTTCCCCGTACAATCCGCACGTGTTCCCGCCGCGAAACTCCTTTTCGCGGGATGTTCGGCAAAGAAGGAGGCAGACGTGCAAAACCGTGAAGATCAGGAAGTCCGGGAAGGATTTCGTTCCGCGGCCGACGCGGCGCGCGACTCCGACGAGGCGAGCCGTGCGCTCGCACGCATCCAGCAGGTGCTCGATGAGGATCGGGAACATCCGAGTGAAGAAGGGGAAAAGCATTCCGACTCGGATAAAGGAGGCGGATATCGTCTGAGTCTCACGGCGGCCATGGAACTGCGCCGCATTCTCGAGCCGCTCCACCCCGCAGACATTGCCTGGATCCTCGAAGCCCTTCCCGTCGATGACCGTCTCGTGGTGTGGGAACTCGTCAAGAGCGAGTCCGACGGCGACATTCTCGTCGAAGTGAACGACGGCGTGCGTGAAACGCTGATCGAGGCGATGGACCGAGACGAACTCGTCGACGCCGTCGAAACCCTCGATACGGACGAAATCGCGGACCTCGTCGACGATCTGCCGCCAGACGTGATGGCGGAAGTTCAGGAAGGCTTGAGCCACGAAGAGCGCGCTCAGTTGCGCGCGGCCATGTCCTATCCGGAAGATTCCGTCGGTTCGCGCATGGACTTCGAACTCGTCTCCATCCGCGAGGAAGCGACGGTGGAAGTGGTGTTGCAGTACTTTCGCCGTCTCGCCGAAATTCCGGACCATCTCGACCAGGTGTTCGTGGTCGACCGTGCGGGGCACTTCAAGGGGTCGCTCTCGCTCACGCAGATTCTGACGAGCGATCCAAGCCGCCATGTGCGCGAGCTCATGCGAAAGGACATCCTCACGCTCAATCCTCTCGACGACGCAAGCGACGCGGCGCAGGCATTCGAACGCTACGACCTCGTGAGCGCTCCCGTGGTGGACGAGGCCGGTCGCCTCGTCGGCCGTCTGACCGTCGACGAAATGGTCGACGTCATCCGTGAGGAAAGTGAGGAGGACGCCTTCGCCGCCGTGGGTCTGGACGACGAACAGGACATTTTCGCAAGCGTCTGGGAAACGGCCAAGAGCCGTTGGGTGTGGCTCGGGATCAATCTCTGCACGGCTTTTTTTGCGTCCCGCGTCATTTCGGCTTTCGACGGCACGATCGAGCGCGTCGTGGCGCTCGCCGCCCTCATGCCGATCGTGGCGGGAATGGCCGGGAACTCGGGCAATCAGACGTTGACGCTTCTCGTTCGCTCGCTCGCCATGGGGCAGGTGACGGACGCCAACAAGAGCGATCTGCTCAAAAAAGAAGTGGCGGTGGCCGTCATCAACGGTCTCGTCTGGGGGGTGATCGCGGCGCTTTGCGCCTGGGCCCTCTATTGGGACACGCCCGAAGGGCTGATGCTCGGCGTCGTGATGTTCCTTGCGATGTTGCTCAACATCATCGTGGGCGCCGTCGTGGGGCTTGCCGTGCCGTTGCTTCTGCGCTATTTCGGACGCGACCCGGCCATGGGCGGGTCGGTCCTATTGACTTTCACGACGGACTCGGGTGGTTTTCTCATCTTCCTGGGGTTGGCTACCTTCTTCTTCCGCAACGTTCCCGCCGTCTGATGGGGCGCGAGACGCTCAGAGGTCGCCGAAGAGGCGCTTGAGGTCGTCCAATCCCGCGTGTTTTTCCTTCGCGCCCGTGCGGCGGCTTTCCTCTTCCGTAATTTCGTGCGACGTGTAGTTTTCCTCGATCTCGTCGCGCCAGAAGCTGGCCGGATGAGCGCTCGTCAGAAAGCGTTCCGCCGTCTCGCGGCCCACGTTTTCATAGCGCACGAGTCGGCGGGTGTCAAATTCGATGTCCAACACCCGGGCGCGGGCGTCATACCCGGCCGAACGAATGCCGCCCCGGAAAATGTTTCGACGTTCCATCAGAATCCCTCCTTGTCGATGCGCATACCTATTCCCATTCTAGGCCGCCCGAGGAGCGTTGTGGCCGCGGAAACCGCATCGGAGGGCGGGACTTCTCCCACAAAAGCCGAAATTTTTGTTACTCTCCGACTGTGGGGGCGCCGAAAAGAACCGTGCGCTCTTTTTTCTTTTGTCCGTTTGGAATTGCCGTCCCGCGATTTTTTGCGGGCGTGAAGAGGGGTTTTGTTTCGTGTCGTCGGGTCGAGCTTACCAACTGTTGAGCGAATGGGCGTTGCCGCTTGCCGCGGTCGCGGCCGCCATGGGCGTGCTCGCCTTCGGCGCCGAAAACGCCCGTCGCGTGCCGCCCGACGTGTTTCCCTCCGTTCCCGTGCAGACGGTGCCCTATCCCGCGGTCGAGCAGGAGACCGCAGCGCCGGATGGTCCTGACGTCGTGGCTGCGGATCACCCCGATGCGCTTCGGCTCGATCGGGCCGAAGCCGGCGTCGCGCGCTACATCGAGCGAAGCTACCGCGTACCCTCGGACCGGGCCCGGCTCGTTACGCAGTGGGCGGTGGAAATCGGCAAGGTCAAGGACCTCGATCCCCTTCTCATTCTGGCGGTAGTCGCCGTCGAGTCGAGTTTCAATCCGCAGGCCCGAAGCGGCGCGGGCGCCGAAGGCCTCATGCAGGTGATGACGAAAGTGCACCTTGACAAATTCCGCGCTTTCGGCGGTGCGGGCGCGGCGCTCGAGGCCTACCCGAACATGGTGGTGGGAAGCGAGATTCTGCGTGGTCTCATCGAGCGGACGGGAAGCGTCTCCAAGGCCCTCAAGTGGTATTCGGGTGCGGCCAATCACGCAAGCGACTACGGTTACGGCAAGAAGGTGCTCCTCGAACGAAGCCGCCTCGTAGAGGCGGCGAGCGGTCATCCCGACAAGGCGGTTGCGCTTCTCAAGAACAAGCGTCAGGGGGCGACCTACGCCTCGTCCGTCAAGGAGCAAAAGCTCTCTTACGAGGTCTGGACGAACATGCGCGAAGAACGCGGACTTCGTGTCGTGACGCCCTCGGAGCGCCGCATTGAAGAGCCTTCCGTTTGATCAGAGGCCGAAGTCGCCGTAGAGGGTATTGATCCATGCGGCGGCGGCAAGCCCTGCGGTTTCAGTACGCAGAACACGGGGACCCAAAAGGGTCGGGCTCCAGCCCGCTTCTTCGGCCGCCTTCAATTCTTCCGGTGAAAAGCCGCCTTCGGGCCCCACGGCGAAGAGAACGCTGCGGGGCGTTTTCGTGTGCGTTCCGCGCTTTGCCCCCGGCGCGAGAATGAGCTTCAGATCCCCTTCGAACGCAAAGGCTTCCTTGAGCGAAAGGGCCGCGACTTCGGGAAGACGGTTTCGGCCGCATTGTTCGCAGGCGGCGCGCACGGTCTCGCGACATTTTTCAAGCCTCTTTTCCAACCGTTCGCCGGAGAGTTTCGTCACGCTGCGTTGCGCGGGAACGAGAACGATGCGCGCGACGCCGAGCTCGGTCGCCTTTTCGACGATCCAATCCATTTTCTCGGGCGTCACCTGCGCCTGAACGAGCGTCATCATCACAGGGGACTCTCGGTCGTCGGGCGCTTGCCCTTCGATCGTTACGAAGGCGCGCTTCCCGTCAAAGGATACGCGGCCCGTCCAGACGCGGCCCGATCCGTTGAAAAGCACCACGCTTTCGCCTGCGGCAAGCCGCAGGGCGCGCCCCGCGTGATGAGCCGTCTTGGGCGGAAGTTCGATGGTGCCGCAGAAGTAGGCGTCGGGACGGTCAACGAAAAAGCGGGGGAGAGCCATGGCGGGGAAAGAAAAAAGGAAGCAGGGACAGACAGTCTAGCAGGACGGGGCAGAAAACCACGTCTTGGAGAGCGTTCCTTCTGTGGGAAAAGAGGCTGTTTCGGTTAAAATAATCTTCTGTCCGGAAACGGCGTCCGCCGTTTTCTCTTACTACCTTCCTTTTCGTATTCAAACGATATGTCCTCTACCGTTACCCCGCAGACGATGGCCAACGCCATCCGTGCGCTTTCGATGGATGCCGTGCAGAAGGCCAAGTCCGGTCACCCCGGGATGCCCATGGGCATGGCCGACATCGCCACGGCGCTTTGGAGCCGCCATCTCCGCTACAATCCCGTCGACCCGAAGTGGGTCGGCCGCGACCGCTTCATTTTGTCGAACGGCCACGGCTCGATGCTGCAGTATTCGCTGCTGCACCTGACGGGTTACGACCTCACGATGGAGGATCTGAAGTCGTTTCGTCAGCTCCACAGCAAGACGCCGGGACATCCCGAAGTGGACGTGACGCCGGGCGTGGAAACGACGACGGGCCCGCTCGGGCAGGGGATCGCCAACGGCGTCGGGATGGCGCTTGCCGAAAAGATGCTCGCTGCCGAATTCAATCGCGAAGGCTTCCCCGTCATCGACAACCGCACCTACGTCTTTTTAGGCGACGGTTGCATGATGGAAGGCATCAGCCACGAAGTCTGCTCGCTCGCGGGCGTCTGGCAGTTGAATAAGCTCATCGCGCTATACGACGACAACGGAATTTCGATCGACGGCAACGTCAAGGGCTGGTTCGGCGACGACACGCGCGGCCGCTTTGAAGCGTACGGCTGGAGCGTGATCGGTCCGGTGGACGGTCACGACATCGAAGCCGTCTCCGCCGCCATTGAAGAGGCCAAGAAGTCGGAAACGAAGCCGACTCTCATCATCTGCCGCACGACGATCGGCAAGGGTTCGCCCAACCGTGCCGGTACGGCCAAGGTGCACGGCGAAGCGCTTGGCGACGAGGAAATCGCCCTGACGCGCGAAGCGATCGGTTGGCCTTATCCGCCCTTCGAAGTGCCTGAGGAGGTTTATGCCGCCTGGGACCATCGCGAAGAAGGGGCCCGCATCGAAGGTGAGTGGAAGAAGCTCTACGAAGGCTACCGCGCCGCGTATCCGGAACTTGCCGACGAACTCGAACGACGTCTTGCCGGCGACCTTCCCGAAAACTGGAGCGACACGGTGATGGAGGCGCTTTGCGCCGCGCAGGAAGCGCAGGAAACCATCGCCACCCGCAAGGCGAGTCAGAAGGCTCTCAATGCGCTCGCGCCCGCTCTGCCGGAACTCTTCGGCGGCTCGGCCGACCTGACGGGGTCGAACCTGACGAACTGGAAGGGCGTCGAAACGCTGACGGCCGATCACATGACGGGCCGTCACGCGAGTTATGGCGTGCGTGAATTCGGCATGTCCGCCATCCTCAACGGCATTGCTCTCTACGGCGGCTTCATTCCCTACGCCGCCACCTTCCTCACTTTCTCGGACTACTCGCGCAACGCCCTGCGCATGTCCGCGCTGATGAAGCAGCGCGTTATCAACGTCTTCACGCACGATTCGATCGGTCTCGGTGAAGACGGTCCGACGCACCAGTCGGTCGAACACGTTCCTTCGCTTCGTCTCATTCCCGGTATGGATGTCTGGCGTCCCTGCGACACGATCGAATCGATCGTCGCCTGGGCGAGCGCCATTGAACGCAAGGACGGTCCCTCCTCTCTCATCTTCACGCGTCAGAACGTTCCCTTTATCGATCGCGATGAAGTCGACGCCGATGCGATCGCCAAGGGAGGCTACGTCGCGCTCGAGTCGCCTGCGGGTGCCGACGCGATCGACGTCATTCTCCTCGCCACGGGTTCCGAAGTGGGCCTTGCCGTCGAAGCGCGTAAAGCTCTCGCGGCTCAGAACATTCAGGCCCGCGTCGTGAGCATGCCCTGCACGAGCCGCTTCGACGCCTGCGATGAAGAGTACCGCAAGAGCGTGCTGCCTTCGGGCGTTCCCGTTCTCGCGATCGAAGCTGCGCGCACCGACCTCTGGTGGAAGTACGTCGGCTGCAAGGGCGACGTACTCGGCATCGACCGCTTCGGCGAAAGCGCTCCCGCGGGCGTTCTCTGGTCGTACTTCGGCTTTACGGTCGACAATGTCGTCGCCCGCGTTGAAAAACTCCTTCACTGAGATCCATTTTTGCGCCGCGCCGGTTTACGGCGCGGCCTCCAACTTTCAAAGGAAATCCTCCGATGACCATTCGTGTTGCCATTACCGGTTTCGGCCGCATCGGCCGCAACGTTCTTCGCGCCCACTATGAAAACGGCAAGAAGCACGACATCGAAATCGTCGCCATCAACGCCACGGGCGACCTGGAAACGAACGCTCACCTCCTTCGCTACGACTCCTGCCACGGCCGCTTCAACGGCGACGTCCGCACGGAAGGGAAGGACTGGCTCATCGTCAACGGCGACCGCATCCGCGCCTTCTCGACGCGCGATCCGCGCGAACTCCCCTGGGGCGAGCTCGGCATCGACGTCGTGATGGAATGCACGGGCGCCTTCAATTCGAAGGAAAAGAGCCAGGTGCACCTCGATCAGGGCGCCAAGAAGGTTCTTCTTTCGGCTCCCGGCAAGACCGCCGACGCGACCGTCGTCTACGGCGTCAACCACAACGTTCTCAAGGCCACCGACCAGGTCGTCTCGAACGCCTCCTGCACGACGAACTGCCTCGCGCCCGTCGTCAAGCCCCTTCATGAAAAGCTCGGCATCGAACGCGGTCTCATGACGACCATTCACGCCTACACGAACGACCAGGTGCTTACCGACGTCTATCACAAGGACATGCGCCGCGCCCGTGCTGCCACGCAGTCGATGATTCCGACAAAGACGGGCGCCGCGGCCGCGGTGGGCAAGGTTCTTCCCGAACTCAACGGTCTCTTGGACGGATTCGCCGTTCGTGTTCCCACGATCAACGTGAGCTTCGTTGACCTCACCTTCATCCCGAAGCGCGAAACCACCGTTGAAGAAGTGAACGCCATCATGAAGGCCGCCGCCGAATCCGACGAACTTTGCGGCGTTCTCGGCTACAACGAACTTCCGCTCGTTTCCTGCGACTTCAACCACGATCCGCACAGCTCGACGTTCGATGCCACGCTCACGAAGGTTTCGGGCGGCCGCCTTGTGAAGGTCACGGCCTGGTACGACAACGAATGGGGTTTTTCGCAGCGCATGCTTGACACGGCTTGCGCCATGATGGCCGCTAAGTAATTTTCCCTTGCGGAAAGGGAATCCAGGAACCGACGGTATCGTCGGTTCCTTCCATTTTGGATGACGTAGAGGAATTTTCGATGAAAGTGAAGACTCTTGAAGCGCTGGCGAAGTCCGGCGCCCTCCGTGGCCGTCGCGTTCTGATCCGCAGCGACCTCAATGCGCCGCACGATGCGGAAGGCCGCATCACGAACGAAGCCCGTCTTGTGGCGAGCGTTCCCGCCATCCGCATGGCGCTCGATGCGGGAGCGGCCGTCATGGTGACGAGCCACCGCGGCCGTCCGACGGAAGGCACGCTCAATCCCGAAGACTCGCTCGCGGGCATCGCACGCCGCATGGGCGAACTTCTCGGCTGTGAGATGCCGCTCGTCGCCGATTGGGTCGACGGCGTCCAGATCGAACCGGGTCAGGTCGTGATGCTGGAAAACTGCCGCTGCAACGTCGGCGAAAAGAAGTGCGACGAATCGCTCTCGAAGAAGTACGCCGCGCTCTGCGACGTCTTCGTCAACGACGCTTTCGGCACGGCGCATCGCGCCCAGGCTTCGACCGTGGGTGTCGCCCGCTACGCTGAAGTGGCCTGCGCCGGTCCCCTGATGGCCGCGGAAATCGATGCGCTCACGAAGGCCGTGGAAGAGGCCGCGCATCCGCTCGTCGCGATCGTCGGCGGCTCCAAGGTCTCGACGAAACTCACGATTCTCTCGAACCTCGCCGAAAAGGTCGATCAGCTCATCGTCGGGGGCGGCATCCTCAACACCTTCCTCCTTGCCGCCGGCAAGTCCGTCGGCAAGTCGCTCTGCGAACCCGACCTCGTCGACGAATGCCGCCGCGTGCTCGACATTCTCGCCAAGAAGGGCGCGAGCCTGCCGATGCCCGTCGACGTGGTGGTCGCCAAGGCCTTCGCCGAAGACGCCGAACACCGCGTCGCCGATGTCGACGACGTCCGTGAAGACGAGATGATTCTCGACGTCGGTCCCAAGACCGCGGCGATGTTGGGCGACCTTCTGCGCAATGCCGGCACGATCGTCTGGAACGGCCCGGTCGGCGTCTTCGAAATGGCACCCTATGCCGAAGGCACGAAGGCCCTTGCCGACGCAATCGCCGAAGCGACCGAACGCGGCGCCTTCTCGATTGCCGGCGGCGGCGACACGGTTGCGGCCGTTTCGAAGTTCGGCGTGGCCGACCGCGTGAGCTACATTTCGACGGGCGGCGGCGCCTTCCTGGAGTTCCTCGAGGGCAAGAAGCTCCCCGCCGTCGCGATTCTCGAAGAACGCGCCTGACGCTTCAGATACACACGAAAACGAGGTTGCTCTCCAAGGGGAGAGCAACCTTTTCTTGCATTGCTTCACCGAAAAAAAAAAGAGAGAACACAATGAAGGAAAAGCTTCTTGAACGCTTTTTGCGTTACGTCGCCGTGACCTCGCAGAGCAACGCCAAGGCGGGCGTCGTGCCGAGCACCGAAGGCCAGCGCCGTCTTGCCGAACTCCTCGCGGAGGAACTGCGGGAACTCGGACTCGAAAAAATTGAAATCTCCGAAAAAAGCGTCCTCACGGCGCATTTGCCATCGAACCTGCCCACGGGCCGCAAAGCGGCGACCGTGGGTTGGGTCGCCCACCTCGACACGGTCGACGTGGCGCTCTCGCCTGACATCCATCCGCAGGTGATCCGCAATTATCAGGGCGGCGACATCTGTCTCAATGCGGAAAAGGACATTTGGCTTCGCACGGCGGATCATCCCGAAGTGAACGATTACATTGGCGACGATCTCGTCGTGACCGACGGCACGAGCGTGCTCGGCGCCGACAACAAGTCGGCCATCGCCAATATCATGACGAGCCTTGAGACGGTCATCCGCGAAAACCGTCCTCACGGCGACCTCTATGTCGCGTTCGTGCCCGACGAAGAAATCGGTCTTCTCGGCGCGAAGGCCATGGACTTCACAAAGTTCCCCGTGGACTACGCCTATACGATCGACTGCTGTGCGGTGGGCGAAGTCGTCTATGAAACCTTCAACGCGGGCGGCGCCACGCTTTCGATCCGCGGCGTAACGGCGCATCCGATGAGTTCCAAGGGCGTCCTCGTCAATCCGGCGCTCGTTGCGACGGACTTCATCAACATGCTCGACCGCGGCAGCACGCCCGAGTGCACTGAAGGGACGGAAGGTTTCGTATGGGTGAACGGTATTCAGGCCACGCCCGCCGCCGCCACCGTGTCAGTGAAGATCCGCGACCACAACAAGGAGGGCTACGAAGCGAAGAAACGCTTGATCGCTAGTGCCGTTGAATACTTGAAGGTCCGTCACCCGAAGGCGAAGATCGAACTCAAGATGTCGGACGTGTACGGCAACATCGCCGACGCGATCAGCGACGAAAACCGCGGTTGCATCGATCTTTTGTACCGGGCGCTTGAGGAGACCGGCGTCAAGGCCAAGACCATCGCGATGCGCGGCGGCACGGACGGCTCCTTCATCTCCACCAAGGGGATTCCCACGCCCAACTACTTCACGGGCGGTCTCAACTTCCACAGCCACTGCGAGTTCCTCCCGCTCGGCGCCATGGAAAAGAGTACGAAGGTCACTCTGAAGCTGATCGATCTCATCGCGGCCGCCTGATCCGCGAAGGACGGACGGCATAAAGATTCCGTCCGTCCTCATTCGATTCTTTTCGGGCATGGGACGGCATGCCCGAAACGCATTGGCGAAAGACGGTCTCGTTTTGGCAAAATACATCCGAACCGTCTTTTGCTTTTTCATTGAATCGGACGGAGCCGAAGCAGAAAACGTTGAACGGCCCCGCCGGTTTGCTTCCATTCATGTCGTCCGCTTTGCTCGACCTCTTCGTCGACTCCTTCTGGCAGATTCTCCTGCCGGGGTTGACCGTCACCGTTCCGCTCACGATCCTCGCCTTTTCGGGCGCTCTGGTGATCGCGGTGATTGTGGCGCTCGTGCAGTTCGCGCGGGTGCCGGTCTTGAAGGATCTCGCGCGCCTCTACATCTGGGTGACGCGCGGTACGCCGCTTCTCGTTCAGCTCTTCGTCGTCTTCTACGGTCTTCCCCACGCGGGCTTTCTGATCGATCCCTTCGTGGCCGCGGTCGTCGTCTTCGCCGTGAACGAAGGGGCCTACTGCGCCGAAACGATCCGCGCCGCGCTCGAATCCGTCCCGACGGGACAGCTCGAGGCGGGGCTTTGCTCGGGGCTTTCCTATCTGCAGGTGATGCGCCACATCGTCCTGCCGCAGGCCTTCCGTACGGCTTTCCCTACGCTCGGAAACTCCCTCATCGCCATGGTGAAGGACACGTCGCTTGCCGCCAATATCACGGTGACGGAAATGTTCATGACGACGCAGCGCATCGTGGCCCGAACGTACGAGCCGCTCCTCCTCTACGTCGAGGTGGGCCTCATTTATCTTCTCTTCTGCACGGTACTCACCAAGGTGCAGAGTTACGGCGAGAAACGCCTGCGTACATACGAAAAGCGTTGAGGGTAACATGCTTCACCTGGAGAATCTCCACAAGTCCTTCGGTTCGACCGAGGTGCTCCACGGCGTGAGTCTCGACGCCCGAAAGGGCGAGGTCGTCGCCGTGATCGGGCCGAGTGGCTCGGGAAAGACGACGCTTCTGCGCTGTCTGAACGGACTCGAGATGTCTGACGCGGGCCGCCTCACGATTGCGGGGACGAGCTACGATCTTGCGCATCTCGCAAGGCGAGAAGTGCTGGCGCTTCGCAAGCGAACGGCCTTCGTCTTTCAGAATTTCAATCTCTTTCTCAACCATACGGTTCTTGAGAACGTGACGTTGGGGCCGGTCGTTGGGCACGGGATGAAACTCGAAGCGGCGCGCGAGCGCGCCCGGGCGTTGCTTGCACGCGTCGGTCTCGAAGGGCGCGACGACGACTATCCGAACGAACTCTCAGGCGGTCAGCAGCAGCGCGTCGCCATTGCGCGGGCGCTTGCGACCGATCCCGCGGTGATCTACTTTGACGAGCCCACGTCGGCTCTCGACGCCGAGTGGACGGACGACATGCACGAACTCCTGCGCGGCGTCGCAGGTCAGGGGACGACGATGGTGGTCGTCACGCATGCACTGGACTTTGCCCGAAGCGTCTCGGATCGGGTGGTCTTCATGGAGGCGGGCCGCGTGGTGGAGACGGGCGAGACGGAAACTTTCTTCACTTCGCCCAAAACGGCGAGAACCCGGGCCTTTTTGGACTCGGAAAAGACGCAGGACGGAAACAACGATAGGGAAGGAAAATGACGAAACGAAAAATCGAATTGTGGATGGCCGCGGGGCTTTGCGCCCTGACGCTAGGAGGGTGCTCCGACAATGGAGCCGACGACAAGGGGGCGGGTGCGGATCGGCTTGCCGACATCCGCGCGCGCGGCAAGATCGTGATCGCCATGGAGGGCACCTGGGCGCCCTGGACCTATCATGATGAAAAGGGGGTTTTGACGGGTTACGACGTGGAAGTGGGCCGCAAGATTGCCGAGAAAATCGGCGTGAAGGCCGAATTCGTCGAGGGCAAGTGGGACGGGCTTTTGGCTGGTCTTGACGCCGGACGGTACGACCTCATGATCAACGGCGTCGACGTGACGCCCGAGCGCGCCAAGGTGTACGACTTCTCCGACCCCTACGCGTACAACCGCATGGTCGTGATCGTGGACGGCAACCGAACCGACATCGACTCCATGGCGGATCTGAAGGGAAAGAGCACTGCCAACACGATTTCGAGCACCTACGCAGAGGAAGCCGAAAAGCACGGCGCCAAGGTGACCGGAGTGGACGACCTCAATCAGACGTTTGAACTGCTCCTGAGCGGACGCATCGATGCGACCCTCAACTCCGAAGTGACCTTCTACGACTATCTGCGCGCGCATCCCGACGCCCGCATCAAGATTGCGGCCGTTTCGGAAAACGTGACGGAAGTGGCCATTCCCCTCCGAAAAGGCGAAGCCACCGCGTCGCTTCGCGCCGTCGTGAACGAGACGATCAAGGAAATGCGCGAATCGGGAGAACTCGCCTCGCTCTCAAAGCGCTTCTTCGGAACCGACATTTCGACCCCCGCCGCCAAGCCTTGAGACGCAAAACAGGCAAAAAAATGAAGAGCCGCAAGGAAAACCCTGCGGCTCTTTCGGTATTTGGTGGAGGCGGCGGGAGTTGAACCCGCGTCCGGAAACCTTTTTCTGTTGGTTCTACATGCTTAGCCGAATGATTTGGATCTTGTCCGCAACCCTGCCGATCGGCGGGCCGATTGCGGACCAGTCGCCTAGATTTCGGGCCCGCATCGGCGACGCCTGCGGAACCTAGACTCTGTCAGATGATGCTGCCGTCAGTTGCCTGACCCGGCCCAGAGACCAGCCGGTGCAGCACCTCGCCAATTAGGCGGCGAGGGCGAAACGCTTGTTGTTGGCGTTTATTGGTTTGCAGCGGATTTACGAGGTGACTGCACCTCGACATGCCCCATACAGCGTCCGCGTCCCCGTCGAAACCAAGGCGCCCCCCGTATGTGGACTTGGAAGTATAGGAAAGATGCGCGCAAAAAGCAAACCGCATCGAGCGCGACAGTGCTTCAAAATGTGGCGCCGTGAATGATCGCCCAGGTCGAAAGATCTTCCGGCGTTTCGGCGATGAAGTTCGCCCCCCAGCTTTCGACGGCCGTGTGGATGTAGCCCCAGGCGCAGGCGGCGCAGGGAATCGAGGCGGCTTTGGCCGCTTCGACGTCGCGCGGGTCGTCGCCCGCGTAAAACGTCCCGTGCGGGTCGGCCTGCAGAATCTCCATGGCGGTCAGAAGCATCGAGGGGGAGGGCTTCATGGTGCAGCCCTCGTGGTCGCTGCCGATCACGATGTCGAGGTACTTCATGAGGCCGAGTCGTTCGCAAAGGGGGTGCGCAAGGGGTTCCACCTTGTTCGTGACGACGCCGAGCCGCCAACCGCTCTCTCGGAGCGTGCGGAGCATTTCTTTGACGCCCGTATAGAGTTTCGACCCCGTGAAGCCCGATTCGCCGTAGTGGCGCAGGAAACGCTCCCTGCGGTCCGCAAAGGTTGGGTCGTCGCGATCGATTCCATAGGCGGCGCGAAGAAGCCCCGGGGCGCCTTTGCTCGCGTAGATGCGGATCGCTTCGTAGGGAACGGGAGAGAGACCTTCGTCGCGGCGCGTCTCGTTGATGGCCGCCACGAGGTCGGGGGCCGAATCCACGAGCGTTCCGTCCAGATCAAAGAGAAAAGTGGGGGCTTTGTCGGACATGATGGAAGAGTTGATTCGCAAACGCCGGAAGGGAGCCGGCGAACGTAGGCTAGTGTAGTGGAAAACGGGACGCTCGGCGCAAGGATACGAAAAGGCCCCCGACGAATCGGGGGCCCTCGATCAGATCTCAGCGATCGGGATTATTCCGCAGGACGGGTGCCCGAGACTTCGACCACCGCGCGGCGGTTCGGAGCCAGACACTGGACGAGCTGACGGAAGTTCTTGATTTCACCGTTGCGGGTCGGATCCGGGCAGTTGACGACCGGGTCGGCTTCGCCGCGGCCTTCGGCCTGGATCAGGGAGGCGTCGACACCCTTCGAAACGAGGTAGGCCTTCACGGATTCGGCACGACGCTGCGAGAGTTCGAGGTTGAACTTGTCGGAACCGATGCGGTCGGCATAACCCGTCGTAAGGATGACTTCAACGTCCACGCCGGCGATCTTCGAAACGAGTTCGTCAAGGGCGGCTTCACCTTCAGCCTTGAGGTCGGCTTTGTTGTAGGCAAAGAGCGTATCGGCCGAGAGCGTCACCTTTTCCGGAGCCTTTTCGACGACCGGAGCGGGTTCAACGCAGGCTTCGCCGAGAATGTCGGCGTCGCAGTTGCAGCCGTCACCGCTCGCCTGAGCGAGGGCGGGGGTCCAGAAACCGGTACGGTAGCAGAGACCGTAGCCGGACTTGACGATCTTGCCGTCGGAGGAATGGACGTAGGGGCTCACCTGTTCGGCCGACATGGCGGCGCCGGAAACGGCAAGCATGAGCGCAGCAACGATGCCGCTAAGTTTGACGGAGGTCTTCATAAACACACATCCTTTATTGTTAAATGCAAAAGCCTTATCGATTGTGGTACGGACTACAAATCACCGGCAGTGCTGGATACGTCGGGGGACTCCGTAAAAACTCTTGGAGATTCTCCAACGGAAAGAATGGGAATTCTTCATTGGAGAGTATAGAGGATCCGCCCGACGAAGTCAGCGCACCCCAATCGTTTGAAGGAAAATTCTCAGGGAAAATGCCGATAAAAGCTTCTCTTTGTGAAGCATTAAAGGCGCGCCGCCCAACGCTTTGCGGCTTCCCGCACGGCTTCGGAGGCGTCGGCGCCGTCGTAACGAATCGTTGCCTTTTTCTCTACTAGGAGGCGCCCCGCCACCCACACGTGGGTAACGTGTTCTCGCCCCGAAGCATAGAGAAGCTGCGCGGCGGGATCGAGCACCGGAAGACTTTCGACGCTCGAAAGGTCGACGGCGACGAGGTCGGCGGCCTTGCCCGCTTCGAGCGAGCCGATTTCATGGTCGAGATGCAGGGCGCGCGCACCGCCGAGGGTGGCCGCCTCAAGCATGTCGGCGACCGTCGCGCTCGTCGTGTCGCCCGCGACCGCCTTGGCGAGCATTCCCGCGATGCGCGTGTCGCCGAGCAGGTCGAGCTTGTCGTTCGAAGCGGCGCCGTCCGTTCCGATCCCGACGTTTACCCCCGCCTTGAGGAGCTTCACCACGGGCGCGAAGCCCGAGGCGAGCTTCAGGTTCGAGGCCGGACAGTGGCACATCGAGCAGTTCCGTTCGGCAAGAAGCGCGATTTCCTCGTCGTTGAAGTGTACGCCGTGCACGGCGATGAGACGGTCGTTCACGAGTCCGAGGCGGTCAAGCCGCGCGAGCGGGCGTACGCCGTGGTCGCGAACGGAGTCCGATACCTCGACGGTCGTTTCGTGCACGTGCATGTGTACGGGGAGGCGGTAGCGTTCGGAAATTTCCGCGCAGCGGCGAAGAGAGTCGTCCGACACCGTGTAGGGAGCGTGCGGGGCCACCGTCGCTGTGACGAGGGGGTCGCCCTCGTCGCGTACGGCCCGAATCGTGTCCTCCATTTTTTCGAAGTATTCCTCGTCGCTTTTGGCGTAGGCCGAGGGAAAGCCGATGATGAAGGCCGACACGGCGGCGCGCAGTCCCGCGCGGCGAAGGCCGCGGGCCGCAGAGAGCGGGAAGAAGTAGTGGTCCGACGTCGTAGTGATGCCGCCCGAGAGCATTTCCAGACCGGCGAGCCACGAACCTTCCTCGACGAATTCGGGGCTCATGAGCTTGCCTTCGGCCGGCCAGATCTTGGTCGTGAGCCAGTCCATGAGCGGCAGGTCTGCGCCGAGGCATCGCACGAGATTCATCGCCGCGTGGCTGTGCAGATTCACGAAGCCCGGCAAAAGAATGTGCCCGGGCAGGGAGACGAAGCGGGCTTCGGGGTGGCGCGCACGAGCCTCTTCTCTCGGCAAAAGGGCTTCGATGCGGTCTCCCCGCATGACGAGGCTGTAGCCGGCGTGGAGAACATTTTTCGGCACGATCGGCAAAATCCAATCGGGTTCGAGAACGGTGTAGAGAGTGTCCATGATGCAAAAGAGAAAGAAATCGTTGCGGCATTCTAACAAGGCAACGAAGCGCCATCCTGATACAATAGACGATCTCTCGTTTTTCGGCGCCGCGCCCTCCGATGTGCTCGGACGACGGGCCGCCGCGTGCGCCCGCCCAGGCGCCTTCCGGACGAGTCGTCCGAAGAACAACGAACAGACCGTTTGCCGCGGGACGCTCCGACTGTACGGAGGAGTCCGTTCCGGCCGAGAGGGCAAAAAACGGCTTTCTTCAATACATTCACTGAGGCTTTCCGAATGGATGAGATCACTGACAACGATGACGGGTTGACGCCGGAAGCGACCGAGGAGTCGCCTTCGCCCGCCAACGCCATCGCTCGGGAACTGCTCCCCGTTTCGCTTGAGACGGAGATGAAGCGCTCCTACCTCGATTACGCCATGAGCGTGATTGTGGGTCGCGCGCTGCCCGATGTCCGCGACGGTTTGAAACCCGTGCATCGCCGCGTTCTCTACGCGATGCACGAGATCAAGAATACGCACAACAATCCGCACAAGAAGGCGGCCCGCGTCGTGGGGGAAGTGCTCGGTAAGTACCATCCGCACGGCGACTTGGCGGCCTACATGACGATCGTGCGTCTCGCGCAGAATTTCTCGATGCGCTACCCGCTCGTGGACGGTCAGGGGAACTTCGGCTCGATTGACGGCGACAATCCCGCCGCCATGCGTTACACCGAAGTCCGCCTCGAAAAGATCGCCTCGACGACGTTGGCCGACATCAATGAGGAAACGGTCGACTTCACGCCGAACTTCGACAATTCCGAAATGGAGCCCGTGGTGCTCCCGACTCGGCTGCCGCAGCTCCTTGTGAACGGCTCTTCGGGCATTGCCGTGGGGATGGCAACGAATATTCCGCCGCACAACGTGCGCGAGACGATCGAAGCCTGCCTCTTCTGCCTGGAACACCCCGACTGCTCGGTGGACGATCTCATTCCGCTCATGCCCGCGCCCGACTTTCCGACGGGCGGGATCATCTTCGGGCTTTCTGAAGTGCATCAGGGCTACCGCACGGGGCGCGGCCGCGTCGTCATCCGCGCCCGCACGCACCTTGAGGAATGGGGAGCCCGCAAGGACCGCACCCGCATCGTCGTCGACGAGATTCCCTACATGATCAACAAGCGTGCGCTTTACGAGCGCATGCACGAACTCGTGCGCGAAAAGAAGCTCGAGGGCATCTCCGAGATGCGCGACGAGTCGACCGAACAGATCCGCATCTGCATCGACCTCAAGCAGGGCGCCATGCCCGAGGTGGTTCTCAACAACCTCTACAAGCTCACGGCCATGCAGTCGTCCTTCGGGATGAACATGGTGGCTCTCGTAGACGGGCAGCCGATGCTTCTCAATCTGAAGGAACTCATCGAACACTTCATCGCGCACCGTCGCGAAGTGGTGACGCGCCGCACGGTCTTCCGCCTCAGGAAGGCCCGAGAAGCCGGCCACATTCTCGAAGGGCAGGCCGTGGCGTTGGCAAACCTCGACGAATTCATCCGCATCATCCGCGCTTCGAAGACGCCCGAAGAGGCGACGACGTCGCTCTACGAACGCGCCTGGCCCGCGGAATTCGCCCGCGAACTCGTCGCCCGGGCGGGAACGCTGGCCGCGCGGCGCTATCCCGACGGCATGGAATTCGGCCGCGGTCTGCGCGACGACGGCACCTATCTCCTCACGAAGGTGCAGATCGAAAACATCCTCGCGATGAATCTGCGTCGCCTGACGGGGCTCGAACAGGAGCGCGTGCGCAACGACTACCACGCGACGATGGACAACATTATCGACCTTCTCGACATCCTGGCTCGCCCCGAACGCGTCAACGCGATCATCGGCGACGAGCTGAAGGAAATCAGCGAGGAGTACGGCGACGAACGCCGCTCGACGATCGACGTCCTCGGCGATCCGAACTTCAACGAGCGCGATCTGATTCCGAACCGCCGCATGGTCGTCACGCTTTCGCGCGACGGTTTCGTCAAGAGCCAGGAAGTGGCCGACTACAACGCGCAGCGCCGCGGCGGCAAGGGTCGCAAGGTGCAGGAAATGACGCACGACGACGCGGTGGAGGAACTCTTCATTGCGAATTCGCACGACATCATTCTGTGCTTCACGACGGGCGCGAAGGTCTACGCCCTCGACGTCTTCCGTTTGCCCGAAGGAAAGTCGAGCGCGCGCGGCCGTCCGATCGTCAATCTTCTTCCGCTTGAGGAAGGGGAGAAAATCAGCTTCATGCTCCCGATTCAGGAGTTCACCGACGACCTGCATGTCTTCATGGCGACGAACCAGGGTACGGTCAAGAAAGTGCTCCTCTCGAACTTCCGCGGTAGCCGTCTGAAGACGGGCCTGATCGCGACGGTCCTCAACGAGGGCGAATACCTCGTGTCGGTCGCGCTCGCGAAGGAAGAGAGCACCGTCATGCTCGTCAACGACACGGGTATGTGCATCCGCTTTGCCGATTCCGACGTCCGTTCCATGGGGCGCGTTTCGCACGGTGTGGGCGGCATGCGCCTCCCCGAAGGCTCGGAAATCGTGGCGATGATCGTCTCGAACGACGAGAGCCGCAACGTCCTCATCGTGACGGAAAACGGCTACGGCAAGCGCGTGCCGATTTCAGACTTCCGTCTGCAACGGCGAAACGGCATGGGGCTGCGCGGTATCAAGCCTTCCGAACGAAACGGGCGCATCGTCTCGGCGATTGCCGTGGAGGACTCTGACGACATCATGATCCTCTCGACGGTTGGCAAGGTCATCCGCACGCGCGCTTCCGAAGTGCCCGTATACAGCCGCTTTGCCAAGGGCGTGCGTCTCCTGCGCGTCGAGGACGGTGAAAAGCTCGTCTCGCTGCGACGGGTCGAACGCACGGCCGACGAAGCCGACGAGGACGATTACGAGCGGCTCGATCTGGACGCGGCCGAACTCGAGGCCGTCCGTCACGAAGAGGCCGAGGATCCGACGCCGGAAGACCCCGTCGAAGACGATGTTCCGGAGGACGCCGCCGAAGAGGCTGTTGCCGAGGACGCGTCCAGGGACTGACGAACTTCTCGGAAGTCTTGGTGGAAACGGACACGTTCGACGTGTCCGTTTCTGCTGAGGAAAAGGAAGAAATGCCGCAGATTTGGAATTTTTCCGCGGGCCCCGGAATGCTTCCCCGTCCTGTGCTCGAAGCCGTGCAGAGGGAGTTTCTCGACTACCGCGGACTTGGCGCCTCGATCGTGGAGATGTCGCACCGCACGCACGCCGTCGAAGCGATCGTCGAATCCCTGACCGACGGTCTCCGCGGGCTCCTTGCGATTCCCGAGGATTTTGAGATCTTCTTTACGCAGGGCGGAGGCCGTACGCAGTTCGCGATGGTGCCCGCAAACCTCCTTCGGGGTAAAACGGGCGCTTATCTCGTCACGGGGCTCTGGAGTGCGGCGGCGCTCGAAGAAGCGCGCCGCATCGGCCGCGCTGAAGCGGTCGTTCGCACGGAGGGCGACGTTCCCGACGCCACGGAGTGCGACTGGCCTGATGCCGCCGCCTATGTCTATTACTGCGACAACGAAACGGTGCACGGCGTCGAATTTTCTGCGCCTCCTATGGCGCCCGAGGGCGTCCCGCTTGTCGCCGACATGTCGAGCAACTTCCTCACCCGCCCGATCGACTGGTCGCGCCACGGCGTCGTCTGGGCGGCGGCGCAGAAGAATTTCGCGCCCGCGGGCCTCACCGTCGTCATTGCGAGGCGTGATCTTTTGGGGGGGCTCCTTGCACACATGCCCTCGATGTTCGACTGGGCGCTCTACGCCCGCGAAAAGAGCATGCCCAACACTCCGCCCGTCTTTCAGCTCTACATCGCCGATCTCGTGGCGAAGTGGGTGCGCTCTGAGGGCGGCGTTGAAGAGATGCACCGCCGTGCGCTCGAACGCTCTTCGCTTCTTTACGAAGCGCTCGACGCTCGTCCCGATCTCTACGTCACGAACGTGGCCCGACGGGCCCGCAGCCGCGTGAACGTGCCCTTTGCGCTCAGGAATCCAGACGATCTCGCCGACTTCATTGCGGCGGGCGAACGCGAGGGCTTCCGACAGTTCACGGGCCACGCGAGCGTGGGCGGACTCCGCGTGTCGCTCTACAACGCCATGCCGCTCGAAGGCCCGCGGCGCTTTGCCGAATTTTTGCGCGCCCGGCGTCCGTGAGGACATCCCGTGCGGCAACGAAACGAATCCCTTCAACAAAGGAGACAAGCATGGAACAATCCGTCCGCGTCATTACGATCGACGGTCCCGCCGCAAGCGGCAAGGGTACCGTGGCCGAACGCATCGCGCACGAACTCGGATTTCACTATCTCGACAGCGGGGCGCTTTATCGCCTCGCCACCTACCGCGCTCTGAAGCTCGGGACGCCGTTGGACGACGCCGAGGCGCTCGAACGCGTGGCGAGTGCGATGGCGCCCGTTTTTGAAAAGGGGCGCATTCTCCTCGACGGCGAAGACGTGACGCTGCGCATCCGCACCGAGGAGGTGAGCCGCGCAACAAGCCGCGTCGCCGCGGTTCCGGGGGTGCGCAAGGCGCTTTTCGACCTGCAGCGCCGTGCCGCGAAGGCCCCCGGACTCGTCGCCGACGGACGCGACATGGGGACGGTCGTCTTCCCCGAGGCCGACCTCAAGATTTTCCTGACGGCTTCGGCGCGCGTACGCGCCGAGCGACGCGCTCTGCAGCTCGAGGCTCGGGGCGAAGTTGCCGACCGCGAAGCGCTCACGCGTGACCTTGAAGAGCGTGACCGACGGGACCGCGAACGCACTGAAGCGCCGCTCAAGCCCGCAGCCGATGCGAAGCTTCTCGACACTTCGGCGCTCGGTATCGAGGAGGTCGTCAAAAAACTCCTCGATTGGTGGAATGAAGCACGATAAAGTGCAGTACAATCACAAACTTCCGTGCATCGTGACTTGTCACGGACGCGGAAGTTTTCTTTTTTCTTTGTCTAACTCCGCCCAAGGGATTGTCCCGCGGGTGTGTATACCAACAACTCATGTCCATCAACGAAACCAATAAGCCCGCCGAATCCTTCGCCGAGCTGCTCGAAGAAAGTTTTGCCCGTCACGAAATGCGTCAGGGCGAAGTCGTCACCGCCGAAGTGATCCGCGTGGATTACAACTTCGTCGTCGTCAACGCCGGCCTCAAGAGCGAAGCCTACGTGCCCATCGAAGAATTCAAGGATGACCGCGGTGAAGTGACCGTCCAGCCGGGCGACTTCGTTTCCGTCGCCATTGAATCCGTCGAAAACGGCTACGGCGACACCATCCTCAGCCGTGACAAGGCCAAGCGCCTCGCCGCCTGGATGAACCTCGAACAGGCTCTCGAAAGCGGTGAACTCGTCACCGGTACGGTTACGGGCAAGGTTAAGGGCGGTCTCACCGTCATGACCAACGGCATTCGTGCCTTCCTCCCGGGTTCGCTCGTCGATACGCGCCCCGTCAAGGACACGACCCCGTACGAAGGCAAGACCTTCGAATTTAAGGTCATCAAGCTCGACCGCAAGCGCAACAACGTCGTCGTTTCGCGCCGTGCCGTCGTCGAAGCCAACATGGGCGAAGAACGCGCCAAGCTGCTCGAAACGCTCAAGGAAGGCGCCATCGTCAAGGGCATCGTCAAGAACATCACCGACTACGGTGCCTTCGTCGACCTCGGCGGCATCGACGGTCTTCTCCACATCACCGACCTCGCCTGGCGCCGCGTTCGTCACCCGAGCGAAGTCGTCACGGTCGGTCAGGAACTTGAAGCCAAGGTTCTCAAGTTCGACCAGGAAAAGAACCGCGTTTCGCTCGGTCTCAAGCAGCTCGGCGAAGATCCGTGGATCGGCATCTCCCGCCGCTATCCGCAGGGTACCCGCCTCTTCGGCAAGGTCACGAACATCACCGACTACGGTGCTTTCGTGGAAATCGAAGCCGGCATCGAAGGCCTCGTGCACGTCTCCGAAATGGATTGGACGAACAAGAACGTCGATCCGCGCAAGGTTGTGACGCTCGGCGAAGAAGTCGAAGTCATGGTCCTCGACATCGACGAAGAACGTCGCCGCATCTCGCTCGGCATGAAGCAGTGCAAGGCCAATCCGTGGGAAGAATTCGCCCAGACCCACAAGAAGGGCGACAAGGTCTCCGGCCTCATCAAGTCGATCACCGACTTCGGCGTCTTCATTGGCCTGCCCGGCGGCATCGACGGTCTCGTTCACCTTTCGGACCTCTCCTGGAACGAATCCGGTGAAGAAGCCGTTCGCAAGTACAAGAAGGGCGACGAACTCGAAGCCGTCGTTCTCGCCATCGACACCGACCGTGAACGCATTTCGCTCGGCATCAAGCAGATGGGCGGCGATCCGTTCAGCAACTTCACGAGCACCCACGAAAAGGGTTCGCTGGTGAAGGGTACGGTCAAGTCCGTCGAAGCCAAGGGCGCCGTGATCGACCTCGGCGATGACGTCGAAGGTTACCTGCGCGCTTCCGAAATCGCCGCCGAACGCGTGGAAGACGCGACGACGCGTCTCTCCGTGGGCGACGAAGTCGAAGCGCTCATCACGAACATCGACCGCAAGGCCCGCAGCATCCAGCTCTCCATCAAGGCCAAGGATGCCGCCGAAGCCCGTGACGCGCTCGATCGCCTGAACGCCGATGCCGCTGCCGCTACCGGCACGACGAACCTCGGCGCTCTCCTCAAGGCCAAGCTCGAACAGAAGTAATTCCGTTAGCTCGGTAGGAGGCGTGCCATGGCTGATACCATGACCAAGTCCGAACTGAGCGACGAGCTTTGTGAGCGCCTGCGCGCCGAATCCGGCGAGACGAAGTACCCTCTGCGTCTTTGTCTCGCCGCCACTCGGATCATCACCGACCGACTCGTCGAAGTCCTTGGACAAGGCAATCCGGTCGAGATCCGAGGATTCGGGCGTTTTGCGCATCGCTACCGTCGTGCGCGTCACACGCGCAACCCCATCGTCGGAGATTTCATCGATCTCGACGAACGCGTGACGGTTTGTTTCCGACCCGGAAAGAAACTGCGCGAACGGGTGGATGACGGTAAGGAGTGAGGCCCGAGCTCACGAGACTCCGCCGCTGAATTTCTTCGGAAGTTCGGCGGCTTTTTCATGTCCGTCGCCACCGTTTCTTTGCGGGGGAGGACGGTCGGGCTACGCAGGGAGATCGGTGCGGAAGGCTTCCACGGTCTCCTTGCCGGATGTCTTCAGATTGGCGCGGGCTCGACCTCCCGAGGCCTGCGTTTCGTGCGGCACGGATCGTGCCGACCGAAGGTATGAAAAAAGGGGCGGTTCCGTCAGGAACCGCCCCTTTTGCCCGCATGGGGATGCGTAGAAGAAAGTCAGGCGTCTGCGCGCTCGTAGACGAAGCGGCCGCCCACCATCGTGGCGTCGACCTTCGCCGTGCGAAGCGTCACTTCCGGATTCGTGAAGATGTCCTCGGAGAGGACGACGAGGTCGGCGTAGTAGCCCGGGAAGAGACGTCCCTTGACGTTTTCTTCGAAGCTGGCGTAGGCGCTCTCGAGCGTGTAGCAGTCGACGGCGTCGTAGATGTCGATCTTTTCGCCAGGCAGCCACCCGCCCTCGGGTTCGCCGCGCAGGTTCCTGCGTGTCACGGCGCAGTAGAGGTTGTCGAGCGGCGCCATGTCTTCGATCGGGGAGTCGGTGCCGAAGCTCGTGTGAATGCCCTTCTTCACCATCGTACCGAAGGCGTAGCTCGTGGCGGTGAGTTCGGGGCCCACGCGGTCTTCGCAGATCTGCATGTCGTAGTGCAGGAAGATCGGCTGCACGAGGGCGAGGATGTCACTTCTGCGGAAGCGTTCGATCTGTTCGGCGTCCGTGATCTGGCAGTGAACGATCCCGAGGCGAAGCGGGTTCGTACCGTCGGGACAGTAGTTTTCATAGCAGTTGAGGACGTTTTCCACGGCGCCGTCGCCGATGGCGTGGATCGCGACGCTGCAGCCGAATTCGACGGCGGTCGACACGAAGGCCTCGATCTGTTCGGGCGTGAGGGTGGCGATCCCCTTGGTCGTCGGATCATCCGCATAGGGACGGCGCAGAAGGGCCGTGCGCGCGCCGAGACTGCCGTCCACGAAAAGCTTCAGGGGGCCGAAGCGATGGAAGGGCGTGCCGCGGTTCGTCGTGTAGCCGCGTTCGAGGAAGGCGCGGTAGTCTTCCGGATTGGGAAAATTCACCTGATGGTAGACGCGCAGCGTCGGATTCATCTGGGTGCGGTTGTAGGCTTCGAGCACCGTCTCCCAGGACCCGCCGCGCAGGTCGTTCGTCTGCACCGAGGTCACGCCCGTCTCGGCCGCGTGCGCCATGGCGATGCGAAGGAGTTTTTCCGTGTCGTCGACGTCGTGCTTGCCGAGAATGGCGCGGACCTGCGGACGGGCGTTTTCGCGGATGATCCCGTTGGGTTCTCCGTCGGGGTCGCGGTCGATGGCGCCGCCCTCGGGTGCGACCGTGTCGCGCGTGACGCCCGCAAGGCGCAGGGCCGCCGTGTTGGCCGTCAGAACGTGTCCGCAGGCGCGCTCAAAGACGAGCGGATAGTCCGTCGTGATGTCGTCAAGGTCGTGACGCGTGAGCATGCGGTGCTCGTCGGTGAAGTAGTCGTGATTCCAACCCATTCCGTGGAGCACGGATCCGGGCGTCGGACGGTGCTTCTCGATGTATTCGAGCGTGAGGCGCTTGACGTCGGCGATGCTGCGTGCGGTGTGCAGGCGTACGTCGGCGAGTGCGATCCCGGTGTTGAAGAGGTGTTGGTGCGAGTCGTTGAAGCCGGGTACTACGGTGCGGCCCCTGGCGTCCCAACGCTCGGCATCGGCGGGCGCTGCGGCCGAGACTTCCTCAAGCGTGCCGACTGCCTTTACGAGGCCTTCGTCGATCAGAATTGCATCGGCGAAGCGGTCGCGTTCGAGATAGATGTGCGCGTTGTAAATCAAAGTGGCCATGACGATTCTCCGATTACGATTGGTTGCTGAGGGCGTCGTGCTGCTTCTTGAAAAAGAGCTCGTAGAGCGCGAGACCGAAGAGAGGCACCAGGAGCCCAAGGGCGGCGGTGACGGGGTCCTTGGTGACCGTGTTGACGATGAGGCCGATCATGATGCAGCAGACGACGATCACAAGGAAGGGGTAGAGCCACACGCGGTAGGGGCGTTCAAGCGTCGGATACTTGCGGCGCAGCACGATCACCGAGAAGAAGGTCATGCCGTGGAAGATCATGCCGACGACGGCGACGAGGCTCGTGAGCTCGGAGAGGGTGCGCGAGCTCACCAGGATGATCGCCATAATGGCCGAGGCGAGCTGAGCGTTGATCGGGGTCTTCGAAACCGGATGGAGCTTGGCGAAGCTCTTGAAGAGCGCGCCGTCGCGGGCCATGGCGTAGTACATGCGGGGGAAGACCATGATGCAGCCGTTGAGCGAATTGAAGATCGCGAGAATCATGGCGGTGCCGACGATGATCATGCCGGCCGAACCGAAGAGCTCGTTGGCGGCGTGCGTGCCGAGGTAGAAGTCGCCCCCGTTGACGAGATTGACGATCGTGTCGTAGGGCAGAACGCGGTAGACGGCGTAGTTGAAGAGGACGTAGAGGAGGGCGACGCCCGTGATCGAGCCGATCAGAGCGAGCGGAATGTTGCGCTTCGGGTTCTTGATTTCCTCAGCGATGTTGTTGAGGTTCGTCCATCCTTCATAGGCCCAGAGGGTGGCGATCACGGCGAAGCCCACCATGCTGCAGAGTTCGGGAATGCTGGGAAGTTCTCCCGGGAAATAGGTGAGGTCGGGCGATTCGTTCCCCATGAAGAGGCCGCAGACGAGGATGAGCAGAATCGGTAACATCTTGAGGATCATGAAGATGTTCTGCACGAGACTGCCGAAACGGATCCCGCAGACGTTCACGCCCGTAAGGAGCAGGATGGCCGAGATGGCGATGATTTTCTGCGTAAGCTCGCCGAGCGGCACAAAGCTCGAGATCGCCGCGGCGAAGGCGACGGCGAGGGCCGCGATCGAGCCCGAGGAGGAAAGGCAGAAGTTCGCGAAGCCGCACATGAAGGCGACGCGTTCGCCGTAGGCTTCGCGCAGGTATACGTAGTAGCCGCCGGCCTTGGGCATCATGGCTCCGAGTTCGGCAAAGCAGATCCCCGACATGAGGGTGACGAGGCCGCCGATGAGCCAGACGAGAAGGGCGAGGCCGAGGCTCATGCCGCTGCGCTGCAGCACGATGGCGCCGATGTAGAAGATGCCCGAGCCGATCATGATGCCGGCCAGGACGGAAATGCCGCCGAAGAGCCCGACGTCGCGTCGAAGCTCGGTCTTTTCGGACGAAAGCGCGGCAAGGTTGTTGCTGTTGGTTGTCACGGAAAGTCTCCAAGGGATTGCGCACGCTCTCTTCGGGGCGTGAACGCGAGGGTTTATAAAAGAGACAAAAAAGCCGCATCTATCGACGCGGCTCCATGACAGTGCAGAAACAGCGGCCGATAGCTCCTCCGCACGGTATTGCGTGCGGGAGTCCTGCGGATGTTCTCCGCAGAACCAGCTTCAAAAACCCGTCGGTCTTTGCGCTTCGGCGGTTTGACCTTTTGCCGTCGTCGTCGGGCACCCCCTCGGACGGTTACTCTTTCGCACCGCGCCTCTATCCGAACTTGTTTGTCGTAGCGTTACTTTCGCAAATTCCCTTCGCCCTGTCCACCCGAGAGGCCGAGAATGTTCGGAGAAAACGGAGTTTTTCATCGGAGTGCAAAGCCTTTGGGAGGTTTATCTTAGGGCATAGTTGAGAGAAAACTCCCTGCGCAGGCCGCGTTGCGCCTGATGCAAAGGGACTTCCGCCCGCGAAGAGGCATCCCTATCTTGTAAAATGACGCATTTTCTCAGTAGCGGATTTTGGTCATGGATCTCGAACTTTGGCATCTCATTTTGTTGCCCGTTCTATTTGCGGCCGGCTGGATCAGCCGGGGCGTCGAAAAACGCCAGAACGAAGCGGAAGTTACGCAGACCCCGGAGGCCTATTCGCAGGGCGTGACGCTCCTTTTGGCCGGCAAGGAAGACAAGGCGATCGACTGCTTCATCGAAGCGGTGCGGCTTGAACCCGAACGAACGGATCTGCACTTCATTCTCGGGCGCCTCTTTCGCGGCCGCGGAGAGTTCGCCCGTGCGATCCGCGTACACGAGTCGCTCATGAACAACGCCGACCTCCCGACGGAGGATCGGGTCGAAGCCATTCGAGCCCTGGCGGAAGACTTCATGACGGCGGGGCTCTTCGATCGGGCGGAAGAAACCTACCGCATGCTCGCAGACATTCCCGACACGCATCTCGACGCTTTGCGGGCGCTTCTTCGCATCTACATCATCGAGCACGAATGGACGGCGGCGATCGATACGGCGCGCGCTCTGGAAAAGGAAGCCGAGGAGGACCGTTCACAGGAAATCTCCCACTACTATTTGGAGCTCGCCGACACGGCTCTGCGCCAAAAGCGCCTCGACTTTGCGGACGAATGCGTCGACGAAGCCCTGCGCACCGTGGCGCATTCGCCCCGCGCCTGGGTGACGCGAGGCGTCATTGCGCTCTCGGCGGGCGATGCGGCGAAGGCCGAGGCCGCCTGGCGTCGGCTCCTCGAATTCGCGCCCGAGTATGTGCCGCTCGTCGCGGGAAAGCTCGCCGACGCGATGGTGGCGCAGGGAAAGAAGGAGGAGGCGCTCGACTTTCTCGTTCGCTGCGGAAACGACCCGGCCGCGACCGACGCGGTCGACGAAATTCTCACCCGCATCGGCAAGCTCGCGGGCGACGAGAAGGCCCGCGTCTTCGCCGAGGAGATCCTTAAGGCGCATCCGACGCTTGCCACCTACGGCGCCTACCTCAAAGGCGCGACGGGCGCCTCGCCCAACGAAGAGATGACGAAAATGCTCTCGGGGATGATGCAGCGCTACGCCAAGCGTTTTTCACGTTACCAGTGCAAGAAGTGCGGCTTTCTCGCCTCGAGCTTTGCGTGGGGGTGTCTCGGTTGCGGCGCCTGGGACAGTTTCCCTCCGCGCAAGATCGACGAGGCCTGAGATTTGTTACAACTCACGAACCTTGCTTTTTCGTGAATCGCCCTCACTCTCTTAGAATGAAGGAATGTCTTTTCCCGCGCCCGAGCCGGCAGCGCGCGGAAATCAAAAGAACGAAAGAGCCGGCATTTTCGAATCGAACAGTACCACCACCATGTTGAAGCGTTTCGGCTTTCTCTTTTTGGCTAACCTCGCCGTCTTTCTGATGCTCTCGATCGTGCTCACGGTCGTGCAGATGGTCTTCGGCGTCAATTTCGGCACCATGACGGGCAGGAGTCTCAACATCGGGACTCTCTTTGTCTTTTCCATGGTCGTCGGTTTTACGGGTTCGATCATTTCGCTCCTCATGAGCAAGACCATGGCGAAGATGAGCATGGGCCTCACGATGATCGACACCAACAATCCGAATCCGGGACTGGAAGCCTGGCTCGTCGACGTCATTCGCCGTCAGTGCGCCAAGGCGGATCTTCCGATGCCCGAAGTCGGCATTTATCAGGGCGAACCCAACGCCTTCGCGACGGGCGCCTCGCAGTCGAGCTCCCTTGTGGCGGTTTCGACGGGTCTCCTGGAACTCATGAACCGCGAGGAGGTCGAGGCCGTCATTGCGCACGAGCTCTCGCACGTCAAGAACGGCGACATGGTCACGCAGACCCTTCTGCAGGGCGTCATGAACACCTTCGTCGTCTTTGCCTCGCGCCTCATCGGCTGGGTGGTCGACCGCGTCGTGCTGCGCAACGAAGAGGACCGTGCCGGGATCGGCTACTACGTGACGAGCATGGTGCTCGACATCGTCTTCGGCATGCTCGCCGGGATCGTGGTCGCCTACTTCTCGCGCTATCGCGAATACCACGCCGACGCCGGCGCCGCCCGCATCATGGGCAACGAACGCCCGATGATCAGTGCCCTGCAGCGCCTGGGCGGGATCGAACCCAACGAACTTCCGGGCGCCGTCAAGGGCTTCGGGATTTCGGGCGGCATCGGTTCGCTTTTTGCGACGCACCCCTCGATTGAGGAACGCATTGCCGCGCTCGAATCGCACCGCTATTAATCATTGACTGCAGTTTCATAAAGAGGGCTCGCTTCGCTCGACGAGGCGGGCCTTTTTGTTAGCCGGCAGTTGCCGTCTCCGTTCGCTCTTCGCCTCGAAAGCGGAAGACGCCGTGTGCCGGAGACCGTCGCGGACGAGAGGAATGGGAAGGCTTCGACACCACGGAGGATTCCTCTGCGTTCGGGGAGATCGGAACACGACGATGCACGGGCGACACCGAGTTCGGACGACAAAAATCGCTATGAAGTCGCCATCTTCACCTCATAGGGTGAAAGTCAGATTCCTTCATGAAAAAAAAGCCGAGGCGGCGGACCGCTTCGGCTTTTTCGGGATCATTCCGTCGTCAGGCGCGCGCTTCGCGAATGACGCGCTCTACCTCTTCGGGCGAATGGTGTTCGTCGCGCGAGCGCTGACGCCCCACCCAGAGGGCCATGGCGAGAAGCGAAAGCCCCGTGAGGATGAGGCCCACGGCCGTGGCGCCCCAGAAGCCGAAGGCGCCGTACGGCCCGCCTGCCCATTCGGCGCCGAATGCGAGCTGATAGCCGAAGCCGATCCCAACGCCCCAGAGCATGATGCCGTAGATGAACATCGGAGCGCGCGTGACGCGGTAGCCGCGAAGCGCGAAGCTCGAGACGGCCTGCATGGCGTCGAAGACGTGGTAGGTGCAGCCGAAGGCGACGAGAGCCGCCGCGGTGGCCGCCACGCCGGCGTCGCTCGTGTAGAGGGCGATGATGTTTCCCTTGAAGAGGTAGAGAAGCGTCGCCAACACCGCCGCGATGACGATGGAGATCTTGAGCGTGCGGCGCAGAATGAATTCAGCCACCGCGGGCCAGCGCGCGCCGAGCGACTGCGAAATGAGGACCGACGAGGCGATGCCGAGTGAGAGCGGCACCATGTAAAGCATCGACGTGAGGTTCGCCACGATCTGGTGGGCCGAGACGGTTTCTTCGCCGAGACGCGAGATGAAGATCGCCATGAGCGTGAAGCTCGAGACTTCAAAGAAGGTGGAGAGCCCCATGGGCACGCCCACATGAAGGTGGTTCTTCAGCAACTCCCAGCGGGGACCGGCGATTTTCTCCACGTGCATCGGACGGTAGAACTTGCCGAATTTCCAGATTACAAGGAAGGCAAAGAGCGAGAGCCAGGAGAGAACGAAGAAGGAGACGCCCGCGCCGCCCCCGCCCATTGCGGGAAAGCCGAGCCATCCGTACATAAAGACCGCGTTCAACGGCGCTTTGAGGGCAAGCATGCCGAGCGACACCCACATCGTGATGCGGGGACGCGAAACGGCGGCGTTGAGAGCGATGAAGCAACGCCCGAGCAGACTCGCCGGAAGGGCGAAGGCCGTCCAGCGGATGAACTGTGCCGCCATGTCGGCCACTTCGCCTTTGGCGCCTCCGAGTTCGATCCAGAAATCGGTGTTGAGCAACAGCGGAACGCCGATTGCCATGAGGACGAGCGAGAGCCAGAAGCTCTGATTGAGTTCCTCTCCGATGGCGCGGAATTTGCGCGCGCCGAAGTGGTGACCTGCGATCGGACTCAGGCCCATGAGGACGCCGACGAGCCCCATAAGGACCGAAATCGTCGTGGCGATGCCGAGCGCGATGGCGGCGAGATGCTCTTTCCCGAGATGACCGGCCATGATGGTGTCGATCGTTCCGCTCCCCACGATCGCGATGTTTGCGATCCAGATGGGGCCGGCCAGTTTGGCGAGGGCTTTGAGGGAGGTGTCGGGAGGAAGAAGTTTCGTCATAGGAACAGGCGAAAAGGTTATTCGGAGCGCACGACGACGAAGCGTTCGGTCGTGTTGGCGCGGGACGCGGATTCGCCGATGACATCGGACGACTCTGTCAGGCGGTCGCGCAGGCGAAGCACTCGGTAGCGGCAGACCTGGTCCTCACGGGCTGTAAAGGTCAGAGCCGAACCGTAGGAGAAGATCGCGCGGATGCCCGGAGGAACGTCTGCAAGCGAAACGCAGTCGTTCGGGGCGATGCCGGCCGAACGGATCGTCGCGTCGACAGAGGCGACGACGGGCAGATAGCTTCGGTTGCGGTCGATCACGTCGTGAAAGAGTCCCATCGTGATGACGAGTGACGTCGTGAGGCCGAAGGCAGCAAGCCAGGGACCGCGCCAGACGACGACCGGCCGGTGCGTGAGGCGCCAGACGACGAAGACGATCCAAAGCGTCGTCATCAGAAGGGCGAACCAGAAGCCGAAGTCGATCGTCGGCTGTGCGGCGGGGGCGAGGCGCGAAATCGAAACGGCCATCTTCGGTGCAAAGTTCGTCGTCCAAGCGAGCCAATAGGTCCAGAGCGTCAGGGCCGTGAGCGTGAAGATCGAGACGGAGAACCAGTCGAGCACGTTCGCCTTGGCGCTTCGGAGCGTGAAGAGACCGAAGGAGGCAAGCACGGCCAGGGGCGGCAGAAAGACGATGAAGACCGTGTCGGCCGTCTGCGAAGAGGAGAAAAGCACGGCGAAGATCGAAACCGCGATTGCGACGATCGGAATCGAGAGGTGCGTGCGCGTCAGCGCATGGCGCCACTTCCAGAGAGCGGCGAGAACGAGCGGCCACAAGGGGCAGAGGAACCAGACGAAGTTGCGCAGGAACCAACTGAAGGTTTCCGGTCCTGCGATGCCGAAGAGCGACGCCTGCGTGTCGGCCCAGCCCCGGAACCAGGCGCCCGCTTCGTCGGGGGCGAGACCGTAGGCGAGCGCGGGCCAGAGCGAAACCGTGAGGACGGCCGAGCCGATCAGGCTCGCGCAGCGCAGGTCCGCGTTTCCGGGAAAGTCCTTCACGACCGCGTGCACGGTAAGCGCCGCGGCAAAGAGCCAGACGCCGCCGAAAAGAGTCGACGAGAGCACGGCCGCGCCGGCTGCGGCACCCGCGATGGCAAAGCCGATCACCGGGCGCTTGAGGGCCTTGGTGAGGCCGTAGAACATGACGCAGGAGAGCGCGAGGAGCACCGTAGCGGGCGTGGGTTCGTGAAAGCCCCGCACGAGACCGAAAGTGGCGATGAAGAGAAGTACCGCGCAGTCGGCCGTCACGCGTCCGTAGTCTTTGGGATTTGCTTCGTCGCCGAAGGGAAAGCGAAGGGGCTGCGCCTCAGGTCGGCGCGCGATGTGCCAGGTCCCGTACCAGAGGGTCGAGAGAGCGAGCGCAAACCAGAAAAGACTCGCGCAGCGAAGGGCCGTGAGTTCGCCCAGAAGCGGTCCGAAGACCGAGAGAAAGAAGGCCGAAACCCAGGCGGTCAAGGGCCCGTTGTGCCAGTCGGGCACGCCCGTAATGGTCGGAAGCAAAAAGTCCGACGCGCGCCCGCCGCGGAGCATTTCCATCGCGACGCCGAAGTTTTCGGCGTCCCGCAGCGTCCAAAAGTCGAGCACCCCGAAGACGTTGCCGATGAAGACGGCGAGAAGTCCGAGAAGGGCGTAGCGGGGAAGTGCGCGGGCCGCTTCGCGGGACATCTTGACGGGGGTGATTTTCTCCAGATGCAAGAGACGCTCCTTGTCCGCGGAGGGCGGGGTGAAAAATACGGGAAACAAAGACACAAAGAGGGGAGTTCTCCCGTAAGAGAAACTCCCCTGCTATTGTGTCGCAGACGCCCTTCGAAGGGAAGGGCGCGGCAATTACTTGGCGGCCTTGGCAGCCTGAGCGGCGGCGTTCATGGCCTGCTGCTTGGCGGCGAACTTGGCGCGGAACTTTTCGACGCGGCCGGCTTCAACGATGCGGGTCTGGGCGCCCGTATAGAACGGGTGGCTTTCCGACGACGTATCGAGCTTGAACATCGGGTAGGTCTTGCCGTCGATTTCAACCGTTTCCTTCGTCTGAACGGCGGAACGGATGATGAACGTCTTGTTGATGGAGAGGTCCACGAAGGCGACTTCGCGATATTCGGGGTGAATGTTCTGCTTCATTTTGCTAAATACCTTGTTTTCGTTTGTCGGTCGCCCTGGTCGCCTTACGAGTCCGCCCGGATCCGCCGGGTCTTACGACAGGCATGCCTACCCACGTGCCAACTGGAAAGGCGGAATTATGGCATAAGGCGAACTTCGGTGCAAACGGATTCGTATTTTTTCTTTTTCTTCGTCTCGGGGCTTAAGAGCGGCACAAGAGTCGCCTGTTACAATCGCGCACATTCTCTTTTTTTTCATCTTTTCGAAAGAAATCACCATGTCCAAATTCGAACGTTGCGTCATCGCCACGCGCGAAAGCCCGCTTGCCATGTGGCAGGCGCTTCACATTCAGTCGGTTTTGCGCAAGACCTATCCCGAAGCCGAAGTCGACCTGCTCGGCATGACGACGCGCGGCGACCAGATCCTCGACCGCACGCTTTCGAAGGTGGGCGGCAAGGGGCTCTTCGTGAAGGAACTCGAGGTGGCCATGCGCGAAGGCCGCGCCGACCTCGCCGTGCATTCGCTCAAGGACGTTCCGATGGAACTCCCCGAGGACTTCGAACTCGTGGCGGTGACGGAGCGCGAGGATCCCCGCGACGCCTTCGTGTCGCCCACGTACGCGAGCCTCGACGAAATGCCCGCGGGCGCGGTGGTCGGTACGGCGAGCCTGCGTCGCGAACTGATGGTGCGCATCAACTACCCCCACCTCGACGTGCGCCCGATCCGCGGAAATGTGGGCACGCGTCTGCGCAAGCTCGACGAAGGCGAATACGACGCGCTCGTCATGGCGTCGGCCGGTCTCAAGCGACTCGAACTCTCCGAACGCATCCGCTCGATCATTCCCGCCGAAAAGAGCCTTCCGTCTCCGGGGCAGGGTGCGCTCGGCGTGGAAATCCGCAAGGGCGACAAGGTGCTCGAAGAGGCGCTCGCCTTCCTGAACGACGCGCACACCCGCGCCTGCTGCACGGCTGAACGCGCGGTTTCGCGCGCCCTCGGCGGCTCTTGCCAGGTGCCGCTTGCGGCCTACGCCGTGGTGGAAGGGGAGGAAATGTGGCTGCGCGCCCTCGTGGGCAACCACCACACGGGCGAGTGCGTTCGCGCCGAAGTCCGCGGCCCTTGGACTGATCCGATGGCCCTCGCCGAAGCCGTCCTAGAAGACCTCCGTCGTCAAGGCGCCGAGAAGATTCTGGCGGACGTTCTCGGTCGCCAGGATTAAAATAGCGGGATTATGAAAAAACGTCCCGTCATTCTCATGCGGCCGGGCGAAGCGAACAATCGCCTGGCCCTGAAGCTCGAACGCGAAGGTCATCGCGTCTGGCGCTGGCCAGCGTTCCGCATCGAACTCCCTGAAAACGCCGAAATGGTCGAGGCGCAGCTCTCCGACCTCACCGGCGTCGACATGGTGATTCTGCCGAGTCCGTCGGCAGTCGCTGCGGTCGCCCACTGGGTGCGCTCCTGGCCCGAACACGTGACGCTCGCCACCGTGGGCGAGGGCACCGCCCGCGTGATCCGCGCGGCCTGGGGCGAACATGTCAAGCTTCTCTACCCCAAGGGCGACGCGGCCCATTCCGGCAGCGAGGCGCTTTGGGCACTCGTCGAAAAGACGGGCGCGCCCGCGCGCGTACTCTTTCTGCGCGGACAGACCGGACGCGAGTGGCTGCCCGAGCATTTCGCCGCCATGGGCAGCGACGTCATCAAGCTCTGCGCCTACGTGCGCGTTCCGATCGAACTCACGGAAGAGCAGATCAAGGACGTCACGCAGAGCATCTTCGGTCCGAGTCCGATCGTTTACATTACGAGCACCGACGCCGTCGACGCTTTGATGCGGGCGATCCGTGTGGTGCCGGGGGGCCGGGATTGGCTCGTCAACGGCGTCGCCGTCACGATTCACCCGCGCGTCACGGTGCGGCTTCGGGAGGCGGGCTTCACGAAGATCGAAATCGCCGGCGTCGACGACGAGAACGTTGCGGCCGTCGTGCGCGCCCAAGAGGCTTCCTGAAGGACTTTTCAGAGGCGGTCCTCCTGCAACCCGCTAGAATGGGGACGTTCCAACGTCCCATTCGAGCGGGTTTTTCTTATGCAAAGAATCATTTACTGTCAAACGGCGCCTCAGACGGGCGCCTTCGCCGCGAACCTTGCGCGACTGGCGCGCCTAGCCTCGCCCTTTGAGGCGAAGGACGCGGTCTATACGGCGCCCGCCGGTGCACTCGAAGGCGGCACCGGGCACGGTGCCCTTGCGTGGGAAGACGTGAGAATGCGTCGCGACGAAGTCCTTCGCGTCTTTGCCGAAGAGACGAAGAGGGACGGTCGACGCTGGGTAATTCCGATTGTGAGGGCAGATGCCTTTGACCTGGTGGAAATCTCCGGTGGCGACGTACGTCCTTTCACCGCGCCTGCCGAGTGGCCGATTCTGCGCACGACCGAAGTTTCCTCTTGGTCTCCCGACGTTGCGCCCGCGCAGGGAACGGTTCTGGAAGGAAGCATTGCCGGCGCGGAAGACCGGATCGTTTTTGCGGGTGGCGGCCGCTTCGTCGAGAAGGGCCGCGTCCTTGCCGAACTCAGTCCCTGGGAAGAAGGAGTGATTCTCGCCGAGCGTTCGGACGAAGGCTGGCATGCGTCTGCGAGGCCCGTGCAACCGGCACTTCCGCCCGTGCGCGACGCTCGGTACCTCGCGCTTCTCACGGCCGTTCGGTCGTATGCGGAAAAATCCCGCGTTTCGGGGGTCGTACTCGGACTGTCGGGAGGGGTCGACAGCGCGCTCGTTCTTTCGCTCGCCGTCGACGCGCTCGGCGCGGACCGCGTTCGCACCGTGATGCTCCCCACGGACTTCACTTCGAATGAAAGTCTCGACGACGCACGCATGCTCGCCGAAACCCTCGGCGTGCGACACGAAGTGCTCCCGATCCGGTCGCTTTTCGATGACGTTCGCGAAGCCTTGGCTTCGGAGCTCGCGGGGCGCCCCTGGGACGCGACGGAGGAGAACATTCAGGCGCGGCTTCGCGGATTGCTCCTCATGGCCTACGCCAACAAGAACGGCGCCCTTCTTCTCTGTACGAGCAACAAGGCCGAGGCGGCCATGGGCTACGGCACGCTCTACGGCGATCTGACGGGAGGCTTTGCGCCTTTGATCGATCTCTGGAAGCGCGAGGTCTATGAACTGTGCCGCGCCCGAAACGCCTGGCGGTCCGACATCCCCGAGCGGATCCTCACGCGCGCGCCCTCGGCGGAACTGCGTCCGGGACAGAAGGACTCGGATTCCATTCCCGAGTACGACCTCATCGAAAAGACGCTCACGTATTACCTCGAAAAGAAGACCCTCCGAGGGCTCGAGGGCGTGGATGCCGAAACGGCCCGGGATATCGTCGGACGGTTTATCTTCAACAACTTCAAACGCGCCCAGGGGATTCCGGGCCCGATTCTCGGTCTTTCTCCTTCGCTGTCCCTTGCCGCCGATTGGGGCCTTACGCGCGGACGCTGAGCTCGAAACGGCGAACCCCCGCGCGGGGCGGGGGTTCGGGCGGCTGTTTAGCGCTTCATGAGATCGAAGAACTCGCTGTTGGTCTTCGTCTGCTTCATCTTGTCGAGGAGGAACTCCATCGCTTCGAGTTCGTCCATGTCGTAAAGGAACTTGCGCAGGATCCAGACCTTCTGCAAAACGTCGGGCTTGAGGAGGAGTTCCTCGCGGCGCGTGCCCGAGCGGTTGATGTTGATGGCCGGATAGACGCGCTTTTCCGCAAGACGGCGTTCAAGGTGGATTTCGTTGTTGCCCGTACCCTTGAATTCTTCGTAGATCACGTCGTCCATGCGGGAGCCCGTGTCGACGAGTGCCGTGCCGATGATGGTGAGCGAACCTCCTTCCTCGAGCTTGCGCGCGGCGCCGAAGATGCGCTTCGGGCGCTGCAGGGCGTTGGCGTCGACACCGCCCGTAAGGACCTTCCCCGAAGAGGGAATCACCGTGTTGTAGGCGCGGGCGAGGCGCGTGATCGAGTCGAGCAGAATGACGACGTCCTTTTTGGATTCGGTGAGGCGCTTGGCCTTTTCAATCACCATTTCCGCCACCTGCACGTGACGCGCGGCGGGTTCGTCGAAGGTCGAGGCGACGACTTCGCCCCGGACGGAGCGCTGCATTTCCGTCACTTCCTCCGGACGTTCGTCGATGAGAAGGACGAAGAGCGTGATGTCCGGGTAGTTCGTCGTGATGGCGTGCGCGATGTGCTGCATGAGCACGGTCTTCCCGCTCTTCGGCGGCGCCACGAGGAGGGCACGCTGGCCCTTGCCGATCGGAGCGATGATGTCGATGATTCGCCCCGTGATGTTTTCGTCCCCGCGCATGTCGCGCTCTAGCGTGAGGGGCTCGTTGGGGAAGATCGGCGTAAGGTTCTCAAAGAGCATGCGGTGCTTCGTGCTCTCGGGCGGCAGACCGTTGACGGTGTCGACGCGCACGAGCGCGAAGTAACGTTCGCCGTCCTTGGGCGTGCGGACTTCGCCTTCGATCGAGTCGCCCGTGTGGAGATTGAAGCGTCGGATCTGCGAGGGCGAGATGTAGATGTCGTCCGTGCTCGCGAGGTAGGAGGTGTCGGGACTGCGCAGGAACCCGAAGCCGTCGGGCAACACTTCGAGGGTGCCGTCGCCGAAGATCTGTTCGCCCTGACGGGCCTTCTTCTTGAGGATGGCGAACATCAACTCTTGCTTGCGCATGCGGTGGGCGTTGTCTACGTCGAGCGCGAGCGCCATGTCGAGGAGTTGTGAGACGTGCAGTTTTTTGAGGTCGGAAAGGTGCATGATGGTGCGGCCCGGGGAAAGGGCCATCGGAGGGAGGCGGTCGCCGCCCGAACGGGCGGCAAGCGACGTCGTTTTATCAGAGGTTTTCTTCGATCCAGGCGTCGAGCGTGGCCTGATCGCAAAGACCGGTGCGGCGGGCCACGACCACCCCCTTCTTGAAGCAAAGGATCGTCGGAATGCCGAGAATGTTGTGTTCGGAGGCAAGTTCGTTGGTTTCGTCCACGTTGTACTTGGCGATCACGGCGCGCCCGTCGAACTTGTCGGCGGCCGCTTCGAGACGCGGGGCGAGCATGCGGCAGGGACCGCACCAGGGCGCCCAGAAGTCGACGAAGACGGGGAGTTCGGACGCGGCGACCTGTTCGGGGAAGGTGCTGTCGGTGATGTGGATGATTTCGCTCATGATGGTGTCCTGAGTAAAGTTCCTTCGCCTCGGTCCGGGCAGGACTCTGGTTCGGGTCGTGCCGAAGAATCGGGGAAAGGGAAGAAAATACGGGATGGTTTCGGATGTCGTCGGGAGGAACGCCCGGACCGGCGGCCCGGTCGGGAAGTGCGCGGCAGAGTGGCGCGAGGAAGACGGATTCGTCCTCCCGGAAGGTTCGCTAATACTAGCATTCCCGCGTCCCCGATGGGGAGGTGGGACCTTTGAAGAAGTGCAAAAAAATTTCTCTGCTCCTCGGACGGAAAAATCTTTTTCTCCGCTTTCCCCTTTTTTCATTCCTTTCGTATAAAATTGTCGCCTTGGCGGGTCCCCTCGCATGCCGCCTCCGGCAATCTGGTCAGGTCAGGAATGAAGCAGCCACACCGGAGTAGCGACAGTGCCGAGGAAAAGGCTCGCCATTTTCTTTTCTGCATTCCCGTCCTCCTGTCCTCCCGGTTATTCCTCTCACTTTCGCACGCCCCGCGCTCTTTTCCTCCTTTCTCTCCGATCCCGCGGATCCGTTAGACTTGAGCATTCGGACCAATCCCGACGCTCGACCCTGACCATGCTGAACCTTTCCCTCTACTCCCTTTTTGTGATTACCTCCGTCATGACCGTGGCGACGCCGGGACCGGGCGTTCTGATGACGCTTATGAAGTCGATCGGCTTCGGGTTTCGGGGAGCGATCTGGACGATCTGCGGTACGGCGACGGGGGCGCTCATCATGTCGGCCATTTCGGCGACGGGCGTGGGATTGGTTTTGCGCGCATCGCCCGACGCGTACGCGCTCCTGCGAGTGGTGGGAGCGGCCTACATGATCTGGCTCGGCATCAAGAACTGGCGCGTGCGCACGGTGAGTCTCGAGAGCGCTCTGCGCGGCTCGAAGCGTCGGGCGCTTTCCCAGGGCGCGGCCGTCGACGGGGAGATCCGTCGCTTTCCCTTCTTCATGGAGGGCATCACGCTGCAGATGACGAACCCGATGCTCATCATGTTCTTCGTGTCGCTCTTTCCGCAGTTTATTGATCCGAAGCTCCCCTATGGTGCGCAGTACGGCATTCTGGCCTTGACCTACGGCATCCTCATCCTTGCGATCCATTCGGGCTACAGCTTCGTGACGTCACGCTTCCGCGGTTTTCTCTCGAGCGAGCGCGTGTCCCGCCTCATCTACCGCATCGGCGGGTCGATCTTCATCGGGCTCGCGCTCAAGGTGCTCTGGGACGTCTACGTCGCGCTCGCGGCCGCGTGAGCCCTCGGGTTTTCCGAGGGGCTTCGCGCGCAAACGCAATCCCGCCCGTGTAATATCTAACGACCGCAATGCAAGGGAAACGTCATGGCCTTTGAGATACGCAACGCCCGTCCCGAAGACTGCGAAGTCATTCGGGACATGATTTTCGAGCTAGCCCGTTACGAACGGCTGGAGTCCGCCTGCAAAGCGAGCCGCGGAAAGATTGAACGGGAGCTCTTTGGTCCAAACCCCGTCATCCGGTGCGTGCTCGGTTGGGAAATCGACGAAGCGACCGGTCGGGAGGAGCCCGTGGCGTTTGCGCTCTATTTCTTCAATTTCTCGACATTCCTCACGAAGCGCGGCCTCTATCTCGAGGATCTTTTCGTTCGGCCGCAGGCCCGCCGCCGCGGCTACGGGCGCAAGATCATGCATCACCTGGCGAAGACGGCGCTCGAACTCGACTGCGGCCGCTTCGAGTGGACGGTGCTCGATTGGAATCAGCCCGCCATCGACTTTTATGAAAAACTCGGCGCCCGTCTGCAGGAAGACTGGCGCATCTGCCGACTCGAGGGTGAGGCCCTTCGTGCGGCCGGACTGACAAACGCATGAGTACGTATCAGGTTTTGGCGCGCAAGTGGCGCCCGCACAATTTTCAAACGATCGTCGGTCAGGATCACGTCGTGACGGCTCTGACGCGGGCGCTTGCCGAAAAACGCCTGCACCACGCCTATCTCTTCACGGGAACACGCGGCGTCGGGAAGACCACGATCTCGCGCATCTTTGCCAAGGCGCTCAACTGTCAGGGCGCCGACGGCAAGGGGGATGTCACGCCCGAACCCTGCGGCGTGTGTCCGGCCTGCCGCGCGATCGACGAGGGGCGCTTCAGCGACTACATCGAGATGGACGCGGCGAGCAATCGCTCGGTTGAAGACATGACGGCGCTTCTCGAGCGCGCCATGTACGCGCCGACCGAGGGCCGCTACAAGGTCTACATGATCGACGAAGTGCACATGCTCTCGACGACGGCCTTCAACGCGATGCTCAAGACTCTCGAGGAGCCGCCCGAATACGTGAAGTTCATTCTCGCAACGACGGATCCGCAGAAGGTGCCGATCACGGTGCTCTCGCGCTGCCTGCAGTTCAATCTGCGAAACATGACGCCGAGCGGCATCGTTTCGCACATGTCGCACATTCTCGACACCGAAGGCGTCACTTATGAAACGGGCGCGCTGCGGCTCCTCGCGCAGGGCGCGCGCGGCTCCATGCGCGACGGCCTTTCACTTTTGGACCAGGCGATCGCATACTGCGCGCAGGGTGTTACCGAGCGCGAAGTGCGCGACATGCTCGGCATGAGCGGGACGGAACTTCTCTCTCAACTCTTTGACCGGCTCCTTGCGGGCGACGCCCGCGGACTAATGGGCGTTGCCGACGAAATGCTCGCGCAGAGTCTGAGCTTCGCGCAGGTCCTTCGCGACCTTGCGGGGGTCGTGCACCGCGCGGCGCTTGTGCAGCGGGTGCCCGAAGCCGTGAGTGAGGACGATCCCGAGTGCGGACTGGTGCGCCGCCTGGCGAAGGACTGTGCGCCAGAGGAAATCCAACTTCTCTACCAGATTCTGATTCACGGGAGAAACGATCTTTCGCTTGCGCCCGACGAGTACGCGGGTTTCACGATGACGCTTCTGCGCATGCTCGCCTTCAAGCCCGCAGGCCTCAAGGCGGCGCACGTTCCCGAACGAAGGGCGCAGGAGGCTGCGTCCGCACCCGGGGCGGTTCGGGCGCCCGAGCCCGCTCCCGCAACGCCCGCGAAACCCGCGGCGCCTCCGAAACCCGCACCGGTTCCCAAGCCCGCCCCCACGCCTTCGGGCGTGCAGGCCGTGGGCGCTTCGTCGGGACTCCCGCCCATTGAGCGTGCGCCGATGCCCGAGGAGTTGCCGCCCTGGGGGGAGCCTGACGCCGGTTGAGCTGCTCCCCGAGGTCCCGAGACCGCCGGTCGTGACGGGACCGCTCAACTGGCGCAAAGTCATCGAGGGAGCCGGGCTGGAGGGCCCGATCCTCATGGTCGCGACGATGGGTGAACCGCTCGAACTTACGGGCGAGAGCCTGCGCCTTCGCATTCCGGTGGCGGCCTTCGCCACCGAGGCGAACCGCACTGCACTAGCCGACTCGCTTTCCACCTATTTCGGGACCGCCTTTCGAGTCACCTTCGAGGTGGGCAGGGTCGAGACCGTCACTGTCGCCGAATCGATTCGGCAGGAGCGGGAAGAGGCGAGAAGGATGCTCGTCGAAGCCTTCCGCAACGACCCCGTTGTCAAGGAGGTGATTCGACTCACCGGTGCCGAAATCGATGAATCCTCCATCCGCTCGCTTGCCCCCGAAGGGGAGCCGCGGAAATAACCGAGTTCCCGGGCGGCAATGCTACAATGCCTGCCTTCGGGGCCCGCATCGGGTCCGGGAAATCTCGTCCTTCGGGACGGTAAACGAAGTCATACAAGAAGGAGCACACTATGCGCGGAATGGGCGGTATGGGCGGCATGATGGCCCAGGCTCAGCGGATGCAGGCCAAACTGCAGAAGGTTCAGGAAGAAATCAAGAAAATGGAGATCCCTGGCGAGGCCGGCAACGGCGCCGTCAAGGTGACCGTCAACGGGCAGCACCGCGTTCTGAACGTGACGATCGCGCCCGAAGCGATGGATCCGGAAGATCCCGAAATGCTCGAGGACCTCGTCACGCTTGCCATCAACAACGCTTTCGAGACGCTCGACCGCATCACGGAAGAACGCATGCGCGCGGCCGTTCCGCTGCCTGCTGGCATGAAGTTCCCCTTCTGACACGAAGTTTCCTTCGAAAGGAGTCTTCCGCGGGCGGGGACTCCTTTTTTCTTGCGTTACGTCCGCTTTTTCAGGTTTCGCCATGACGATCCGTTTGTCGCCGCTCCTGGGCGAGCTCATCGCCGAACTCGAGCGCATTCCGGGGCTCGGTCCCCGGTCCGCGCAGCGCGCGGCCATGCACCTTCTGCGCGAAGGGCGCGTTCCGGCCCTGCGGGCGTTGCTCGAAAAGGTGGACGCGAACCTGCACCGCTGTCCGCTCTGCAATACCTTTACCGAAAAGGAAATCTGCGACGTCTGCGCCGACGAAACGAGGAGTCCCGTGCACCTCTGCGTCGTCGAGAGCGTGGGGGACCAGATGGCGCTCGACGCGTCGCTTTCCTGGGGCGGACAGTACTACGTTCTCGACGGCCGGCTCAATCCAATCGAAGGGCGCGGTCCCGAGGCCATTGGCATGGGCGGACTCTTTGAACGTCTACGAAAGGCCGAGGCGGACGGAAAAGCGTTTCAAGAAGTTGTCGTCGCGACCTCCTATACGCCCGAAGGGGATGCGACGGCCTATTATCTGATCGAGGCGCTCGGGCGCCGATGGCCCTCGCTTCACGTCACGCGTCTTGCGCGGGGACTCCCGTCGGGGCTCGAGATCGAATACACGGACCTCAATACGCTCGCCAACGCCGTTTACGGGCGCCGCCGCGTGCTGCGGCCCGAGAAGACGCCGGGCGAATCCTGAGTCCGACTCCGTCAACCCATTTTTTCGGCGGTTTTGACCGTCGCCGATTATGCAGAACACCGTTTTGAACGCGCTTCGCGAAGCGCAGGCGGCGCTCGACGCCCTTCTCAAAAACGACGAAGCGCAGACCGCCATCGCTCGGGCGGGCGATCTGATGGCCGACGCCGTCGCCTCGGGGCACCGCATCTTCAGCTGCGGCAACGGCGGAAGCCTTTGCGACGCCATGCACTTCGCCGAGGAAATGACGGGTCGCTACCGCAAAGACCGCCCCGCCTATCCGGCGACGGCGATCGCCGACGCTTCGCACCTTGCGTGCGTCGCCAACGACTACGGCTACGAATACGTTTTTTCGCGCTACGTCGAGGCGCACGGTCGCCCGGGCGACGTCCTGCTGGCGATCACCACCTCGGGCACGAGCCGCAACGTGGTGCGCGCGGCCGAGGCGGCCAAGGCGCGCGGCATGAGGGTGGTGGCGCTCACGGGCAAGCGGGGGGTGCCGCTCACGGACGGGCTCGCCGACGTCGCGGTGGTGACGCCGGGCGGCCGCTGGGCCGACCGCGTGCAGGAACTCCACATCAAGTGCATCCACATCTGGATCGAATGGATCGAACGGCGGCTCGCGCCCGAAAACTACGCCGAAGGCGATTGACGCCGCTTCGTCTTTTCCGGTTTTGAGGGCCCGGCGGCTTACGGAGAGGCGTTCTTCGCAGCTCCGAAGAAAAGCTGATAAAATGTCCGGGCTTTCGGGCGGCGTCGAAGCCGTCCCTCTTTCGAGCGGGTGCCGGCGTCGGCGCCCGTTTCCTCTATCTGATGCGGGCGAACGGTCGGAGGACGATCGTTCTTTTTTCTTTGCCTCCGTCCCGCCGGGGGCGCATTGACCAAGGAACACAGTCAAGGAAATGCTCTCCAGTCGAATTCCGATTACGGCCGCCGGTGCCGAAAAGCTCAAGGCCGAACTCGAGTACCTCAAGAAGACGGCGCGTCCCGCCGTCGTGCAGGCCATTGCCGAAGCGCGCGAAAAGGGCGACCTTTCGGAAAACGCCGAATACGATGCCGCCCGCGAAGAGCAGAGTCACATCGAAGGTCGCATCGCCGAACTCGAAGGAAAGATTCCCGCGCTGCAGATCATCGATCCGAAGACGATCGACGCGGGCGACCGCATCGTCTTCGGCGCGACCGTGGATCTTTACGACGAAGAGGACGACACGAGCGTCACCTATCAGATCGTGGGTGACGACGAAGCCGACATCAAGGCCAACAAGATTTCGGTTTCCAGCCCGATCGCGCGTGCGCTTATCGGCAAGTTCGAGGGCGATACGGTGCAGTTCATGGCTCCGAAGGGCCTCGTCGCCTTCGAAATCGAAGGCGTTCGCTACGAATGATGCAAAAAGGCCCCGACGGGGTCGGGGCCTTTTGACGAAGGGCGGGGGATCAGGACTTGGATCCCGCGGCCTTCTTGGTGACGCGCTTCGTCTTCGGACGGGCGCGGCGAACGGGAGCGTAGGCCTTTTTGGCTGCGGGCTTCTTTGTCCCCGACTTCTTCGGGGCGGCCTTTTCCGCCGCAACGCGGCGGCCGGCCGTTTCCGCACGACCGCGGAAGAGTTCGGCGAGACGACGGTCTTCCTCGGATTCTTCCTGTTCCTTTTCTTCGGAAGGACGCCAGAGAACGAGGAGCTTTCCGATCATCTGAACGCGCGCGGCGCCGAGCTTTTGCGCGACTTCGAGAAAAATGGCCTCGCGCTCTTCCCGATCGTCCGTCGGGACGCGCACCTTGATGAGTTCGTGCGCGGTGAGTTCCCGGTCGATTTCCTTGAGGACGGCGTCGGTGAGACCGTTGGCGCCGAGAAGGACGACCGGATCGAGATGATGGGCCGCGGCCCGCAGGGCGAGACGGCGGTCGCGTTCAAGAACGATTTCTTCCATAATTTTTCTGATTCAACGTTGGAGTCGAAAAAATCTTCGACTCAAGGATAAAGAGTTTACAAATGCCGGTGGCAACGAAAAAACTACGCTCCAACCGCGCCTGGATCGAGCGGCACATCAACGATCCCTTCGTCAAGCGCAGCAAGGCCGAGGGGTACCGAGCGCGCTCCGTCTACAAACTCACGGAACTCGACGACCGCGAACATCTTCTGCGTCGCGGCATGACCGTGGTCGATCTCGGCGCGGCGCCGGGGAGTTGGACGCAAATCGTTCGCGAGCGTCTCGTCGGCCGCGACGGCAAGGTGGACGGCCGCATCATCGCCATGGACATTCTGCCGATGGATCCGATCGACGGCGTCACCTTCCTGCAGGGCGACTTCCGCGAGCAGGAGGTTGCCGACAAGCTCGCCGAGATTCTCGGCGGAGACAAGGTCGACGTGGTTTTGAGCGACATGGCGCCGAACCTCTCGGGAATCGCCGCGGCGGACGCGGCGCGCTCGCTCCTTTTGAACGAGCTTGCCCTCGAGTTCTGCCTCGAACACCTCAAGCCCAACGGCGTCTTCGTTACGAAGGCCTTCCAGGGTTCGGGCTATTCGCAGTATGTCGAGGCGCTCAAGAAACATTTTCGCCGCGTCTACACGCGCAAGCCTGCGGCTTCGCGCGACACGTCGGCGGAGGTGTATTTGGTCGCCCGCGAAAGAAAAGCGTGATTGTGCCACCATTCCGACATATTTGCACACGAAGAAAGACGCTTTCTTGCACGTCGCCCGTGAAAAAGCGCTCTCCTTTCGAGGGGGCGCGGCGGTGAAACGCTAAAATGTCGGAACCTCGAAATTTCGCCTCGGGGGAGGCGAAGGTCACATAGAACTCGCAGGGATGTGCGCCGCAGAACGACCGATGCGGCCTCCCTGCGTCGGAGTCAATTTTGGATAAGAAAAGCATCAGCCGTCTTCTCGCACTCATTCTCGCCGTAGCGGTGCTCTTCACGGTTTTTGAACAGTTCGACGGCACGCTCTCGACGACGCAGAGCAGTGTGAGCTACACGCAATTCATGGCCGACGCCAAGGCGGGCAAGATCGCCCGCGTGGACGTCCAGGGCAACCGCATCACCGTGACGCCGCAAAGCGGCGCGGAATACACCCTGACGAGTCCGGGCGACATCTGGATGGTCGAGGATCTGCGTGAAGCGGGCGTTCAGGTGTTCGCCCGTCCCGAGGAACAGCCCGGCTTCCTCACGTCGATCTTCATTTCCTGGTTCCCGATGCTCCTTCTCATCGGCGTGTGGATCTACATGATGCGCCGCATGCAGGACGGCGGCGGCAGCGGCGGCGCCTTCGGCTTCGGCAAGTCCAAGGCCCGCATGCTCGACGGTTCGCAGAACACGGTCCGCTTCAAGCACGTCGCGGGCTGCGACGAAGCCAAGGCGGAAGTGCAGGAAGTGGTCGACTTCCTGCGCGATCCGAGCAAATACCAACGTCTCGGCGGGCGCATTCCGCGGGGCATTCTGCTCGTGGGCAGCCCGGGTACGGGCAAGACGCTTCTCGCCAAGGCCATCGCCGGCGAGGCGGGCGTTCCCTTCTTCACGATCTCGGGTTCGGACTTCGTCGAAATGTTCGTGGGCGTCGGCGCCGCCCGCGTGCGCGACATGTTCGAGAGCGCCAAGAAAAACGCTCCCTGCATCATCTTCATCGATGAAATCGACGCGGTGGGCCGTCAGCGCGGCGCCGGTCTCGGCGGCGGCAACGACGAACGCGAACAGACCCTCAATCAGATGCTCGTCGAAATGGACGGGTTCGAGACGGGTTCGAACGTCATCGTGATCGCCGCGACGAACCGTCCCGACGTGCTCGACCCGGCGCTTTTGCGCCCGGGGCGCTTTGACCGCCAGGTGGTCGTGCCGCTTCCCGACATCCGTGGGCGCGAACAGATTCTGAATGTTCACATGAAGAAGGTCCCCGTGGGCCGAGACATCGACGTTTCGGTGCTCGCCCGCGGCACGCCGGGCTTCTCGGGGGCGGACCTCGCCAACCTCGTGAACGAAGCTTCGCTCTTCGCCGCTCGCCGCAACGCGCGCACGGTGGAGATGCAGGACTTTGAAAACGCCAAGGACAAGATCATGATGGGGGCCGAGCGCCGCGGCGTCGTCATGAACGAGCACGAACGCCGCAACACGGCCTATCACGAATCCGGTCACGCGGTGGTGGCGCGCCTTCTGCCGAAGGCCGATCCCGTACACAAGGTCACGATCATTCCGCGCGGCCGCGCTCTCGGCGTCACCATGCAGCTGCCTACGGAAGACCGTTATTCCTACGACCGCGAGACGCTCCTTACCATGATCTCGATCATGTTCGGCGGACGCATCGCCGAAGAGGTCTTCATGAATCAGGCGACGACGGGCGCTTCGAACGACTTCGAGCGCGCCACGCACCTCGCGCGCGATATGGTGACCCGCTACGGCATGAGCGACAAGATGGGGCCGATGGTCTACGCTGAAAACGAGGGCGAGGTCTTCCTCGGCCGCTCGGTGACCCGCACGACGCACGTCTCGGAAGCGACGATGCAGCAGGTCGACGCCGAAATCCGCCGAATTCTCGATGAGCGTTACGAAGTTGCGCGCAAGCTCATCGTCGAAAACAGCGACAAGATGCACGCGATGGCGGAGGCCCTCCTCAAGTGGGAGACGATTGATTCGGATCAGATCGACGACATCATGGCGGGGCGCGAAGTCCGTCCGCCGAAGGCGTACGACGAATCGAAGTCGGGGGGAGCGAAGGCCGAGAGCGCCGCTCGGGCGGAAGTGTCCGAGGCCCGTCCCTCCGAAAAGGACGAAGAGCGCGCGACGTCTTCGGACGCCGCCGAGAACGAAGAAAAACGGGACTGAGAAGCGTCGTCCCGTTGCGAAGGCGGACCCCCCGCAGACCGATAAGGACATTGGGGCGTCCGCCTTTTTTCTTGAGACCGCAGAACTTTGCACAAGGAGGATTGCCTCATGGCAAAAGCGAAGGTTTGGCGTTGTGCAGAACGCCTTTTTGATATTGAAAAACGACCCCTCATCATGGGTATTCTGAACGTCACCCCCGACTCCTTTTCGGACGGGGGCGAACACAACACGCCCGAGGCGGCGCTCCTGCACGCCCGCCGCATGCGCGACGAAGGTGCCGACATCATTGACGTGGGGGGTGAATCGACTCGACCGGGTTTCGATGAATTCGGCGTTTCCCTTGAAGAGGAGCGCCGCCGCGTTCTTCCCGTCGTACGGGCCCTTGCGGATGAAGGTTTTTGCGTGAGCGTGGATACGAGCAAGCCCGAAATTATGACGGAGGCGGCCGCACTCGGCGCCGCCGTCCTCAACGACATCCGCGGATTTGAGCGGCCGGGCGCCCTCGAGGCTGCGGCCCGAACGAACTGCGGCCTCGTCGTGATGCACCGCAAGGCCGAGCCCCGCTATGACGATCTGGTGCGGGAAGTGACGGCCTACCTTGAAGAGCGCACGGCGCGGCTTCTCGCGCTCGGTGTCACGCCCGATCGTGTCTGTTGGGATCCGGGCTTCGGCTTTGGGAAAACGCCCGACGGGAACTTCATGCTCCTTCGGGAGACGGCAAGTTTCGCCGAGCGGGGGTATCCTTTTATGACGGCGCTTTCCCGAAAGTCGTCGATCGGCCTCGCTGCGCATCAGGAAAAGCCGACGGACCGCGTCGCGGGAAGCGTTGCGGGAGCGCTCTTCGGTGCCTCGCACGGCAGTGCGGTTCTTCGTGTGCACGACGTGCGGGAAACGGCCGATGCGCTCGCCGTATGGAGTGCGGCCCGACGGGGCGCCCTCTGAAATCGAATCATTGCGAAGCAAAAAGGCAGACTATGAGCAGACGCTACTTCGGCACGGACGGCGTGCGAGGCAAGGTGGGCAAGAGCCCGATCACTCCGGATTTCGTGTTGCGGCTCGGCCAGGCGGCCGGACGCACGATCCGTCGCCGTTCGGGCACTTCGCGTCCGACGGTTCTGATCGGAAAGGACACACGCATTTCGGGCTACATGCTGGAGGCTGCGCTTGAAGCGGGTTTTTCGAGCGCGGGCGTCGACGTGCTGCTTTGCGGTCCGATTCCGACGCCCGCCGTCGCCTATCTTACGCGCGCCCTTCGTCTTGACGCGGGCGTGGTGATTTCGGCGAGCCACAATCCATATGACGACAACGGAATCAAATTCTTCAGCGGCGCGGGCACGAAACTTCCCGACGAGATGGAGCTCGAGATGGAGGTGGAAATGGACCGGGGTTTCGCCTGCGTCACATCGGCCGAACTCGGCAAGGCCCGGCGCCTTGACGACGCCTCGGGGCGCTACATCGAATTCTGCAAGGCGAGCATCTCGGGGAACGCGGACCTCAAGGGACTCAAGATCCTTGTCGATTGCGCCAACGGGGCGGCCTACCACATCGCGCCTTCGGTCTTTCACGAGCTCGGCGCCGAAGTGACGGCGGTCGGCAACACCCCTGACGGCTTCAACATCAACGCGGGCGTCGGCGCCACGCATACCGAACACCTTCCCGAGCTCGTCCGCGAGCACGGCTGCGACGTGGCGGTGAGTCTCGACGGCGACGCGGACCGCCTCATCATGGCCGACGCCGATCACGTCTACAACGGTGACGAACTGCTCTGGGCCATGGTGACGGACCGTCTTCTCGACGGCGCCGTCACGGGCGTGGCGGGTACCCTCATGACGAATTTCGCGCTCGAACAAAAGCTCGCCGAGCGACAGATTCCTTTCGGGCGCGCCAAGGTGGGCGACCGCTATGTGCTCGAAATGATGAAGCGCGAAGGTTGGCTTCTCGGCGGCGAAACGTCGGGTCACATCATCGCGCTCGACAAGCAGACGACGGGCGACGGCCTCGTGAGCGCCCTGCAGGTGCTCGCCGCCATGCGCCGTCAGGAGAAGACGCTCGCCGAGGTCACGTCGGAACTCACGCTTTTGCCGCAGGTTCTCGTCAACCGTCCGATCGAACCGGGTTTTGACTGGCGCTCGTCCGAAGCCTTCGGCGCCGCCGTGCGCGAAGCCGAAAAGACGCTGGAAGGGCGCGGACGTCTGCTCGTGCGTCCTTCGGGGACCGAACCGCTGCTTCGCATCATGGTGGAGACGGCCGATCCGGCCGAGGCGCGGCGCCTCGCCGAGGAGCTCGCTGCGGCGTTGCCGTAAGGGCGCAACGGTCGACGACGAAAAGAGGGAGGGCGCGAGGCTCTCCCTTTTTCGCGCTCACGGGGCCATCAAAGGGGTAATGCTGTCTTTGTTTTGTCACAAAACTATGCGAAACTGAGAGAAAGGACTCTTCGTCCGGACTCCCACTCTTTCCTCAGTAGGCATAAAAAATGGAAAACAACGATACGGTCGCCGCCGTCGAACCTGCGGCTCCCACTCCCAACAGCGCCGAAGCGGCGAAGCCCGCCAAGTCGGACCGCACGCGCGGCGCCAAGGAGCGCAAGGAGTCCGCCGTTGAAACGCCGATCGACCTCAATGACCCGAAGTACTATCTCAACCGGGAAATCAACTGGATCGACTTCAACGAGAAGGTGCTCGCCGAAGCCGAAGACCCCCGCGTGCCGCTTCTCGAGCGCGTGAAGTTCCTCTCGATTTTCTGGAACAACCTCGACGAATTCTTCATGGTGCGCGTCGCCAACGTCTTCCGTCAGGAACAGACGGGGGCCGCCGCCACGGGCGCGGACATGATTCCGCCGCGCCGTCAGCTCACGATCATCCGTCAGAAGGTGTCGACCCTCGTCGACCGGGCCGAAGACCTCTGGCTCAAGACCCTGCAGCCCTCCCTGCGTGAAAAGGGCGTCGTCATCACGAAGTTTGCGACGCTCGGCGGCAAGAAGCGCCAGAAACTCGAAGCCTGGTTTGATCAGAACATCTACCCGGTCCTCACGCCTCAAGTCGTCGACTCGGGTCACCCCTTCCCGTGGATCTCCAACACGAGCCTCAACTTCCTCATCGAACTCGTTTCGGAGACGGATGAGGAGGACGTCCGCTACGCGCGTCTGAAGTGCCCGAACAATATTCAGCGCTTCCTCTTTCTCTCGAAGGATCTCGACGACGCCGCGCCCGACCTCTCCTTCCAGTCCTCCTACAAGAACGTGCAGGTGATCCTCACGGAGGACCTGATCGGCGAGTGCCTCGGACGGCTCTTCCCGGGCTTCCGCGTGACCTCCTACGGGCTCTTCCGGATCACGCGCAATACCGACGCGGAAATTGAAGAGGACGAGGCCGACGACCTTCTCGAAGCCGTGCGCGACTACGTTGAGCAACGCCGCTTCGGTGCGCCCGTGCGCTTGGAACTCGAGCGCGGCATGCCGGTCCGTCTGCAGAACTTCCTGCTCGATCACATCGACATGAAGCCCGGCCAGATTTACAAGGTGAGCGGTCCGCTCGCCTTCTCGGAATTCATGGATCTGTGCTTCATCGACCGTCCGAGCCTGCAGTACGTGCCCGACCGCATGACTTCGCCTGAGGTCTTCGATCCGGAAAACGACCTCTTTGCGACGTTGCGCGAGCGCGACGTGCTGCTTTTCCATCCCTATGAAAAATTCACGGGGGTGCTTTCCTTCATTGACCGCGCCGCGCGCGATCCGAAGGTGGTGGCGATCAAGCAGACGCTGTACCGCTGCGGCAGCAACTCGCCCATCATCAAGAGCCTCATCGAGGCGCGACGCCGCGGCAAGCAGGTGACGGCCGTCGTGGAACTGAAGGCCCGCTTTGACGAAGAGCGCAACATCAACTGGGCCGAAGCGCTTGAGCGCTCGGGCGTGAATGTCGTCTACGGGTTCGTCGGACTCAAGGTTCACGCAAAGCTCTGCCTCGTCGTGCGCCGAGAAGCCACGGGCATCCGCCGCTACGTGCACATCGGCACGGGCAACTACAACGCGCTCTCCGCCACGATCTACACCGACCTCGGGCTCTTCACGTCCAACGAAGAGATCTGTGCGGACGTCACGGACCTCTTCAACGTGATGACGGGTTGCGGCATCATCAAGCGCTACCGCCAGCTCGGCGTTTCGCCCCTGTCGCTTCGCACGCGTCTCGTCGAGATGATCCGCCGCGAAGTCGAGGCCCACCGCGAGACGGGCGACGGACACATCGTCATCAAGTGCAATCAGCTCGCCGACGACGAAATGATCCGCGAACTCTACCGCGCGTCGCAGGCCGGCGTGAAAATCGAATGCATCGTGCGAGGCGTCTGCTGCCTGCGCCCGGGCGTTCCCGGCGTTTCCGAGAACATCACCGTCCGTTCGATCGTCGGACGCTATCTCGAGCACGCCCGCGTCTACTGGTTCAAGCACGGCGGCGAGGAGTGCATGTGGATCGGTTCGGCCGATATGATGAAGCGCAATCTCAACGGCCGCATCGAAGTGATCACGCCCGTGCATGATCCGCGTCTGCGCGAACGCATCACGAAGATGATTCTCGACGCGCAGCTCGCCGATACGCGCGGCGCCTGGTCGCTCGACGCCGACGGCAAGTACACGCGCGTTCGTCCCAAGAAGGGTGAGGCGGTCTTTGACAGCCAGAACGCCGAGTTCCAGCGCAAGGGGGTGAAGAAGTGAGTGAAGCGGAGATGCTCGCGCCGCGTGAGCGGCGCGTGGGACTCATCGACCTCGGGAGCAACTCCTGCCGTTTGACGGTGGCCGCAGTCACCGAAGACGGTCACGCTTCGGTGCTCAACCGCGTCAAGACGATGGTCCGCCTGGGTGAAGGTTCCTTCAAATCCGGCATTCTGCAGACTGAGGCGATGAGCCGCACGGTGAAGGCACTCAAGTCTTTCGTGGAAATCTGCGCTTCATACGGCGTCACCGAAATTCGCGCCGTCGGCACGGCGGCCCTTCGAAACGCCAAGAACCGGGACGAATTTCTCGAACTCGCCCGCAAAGAGGCGGGCGTCGAGGTTGCCGTCATCTCGGGCGTGGAAGAGGCGAGCCTCATTCGGCTCGGCGTCTTCTCGGGGCTTCTGCGCGTTTCCGATCCCGTCTGTCTCGTCGACATCGGGGGCGGGAGCACGGAGATTTCCGTTTCGACGCGCCGACACGTCGAAATGATGGAGAGCACCGACATGGGGTGCGTGCTCCTTACGGACGCCGTGCCCGGTGACGAAGCTGGGCGCGTCACGAAGAAGGGTCTTCGCGAAATGCGCGACCTCGTGCGTAGCCGCACTCGCTACGCCACGACGCTTGCCGTCAAGGCGAAATTCAAGCGCGTCTTTGCGAGTAGCGGCACGGCGCAGGCGCTTGTCAATCTCGCCGCCATGGCTCGCTTTGCCGAACCCGGCGCCGTCATTGAAACTTCCGACGGGCGCGAGGCGAAGCTCAGCGCACTCGTGGGCGTCGTCACCAAACTCGCTGCGATGACCGTCGAGGAACGCTCGGCTCTGCCGGGCATGTCGCCTGCGCGGGCGCAGGTCGTTCTCGCGGGCGGCGTCATTCTCGTGACGGTGCTCGAGGCGCTCGGCGTCGACACCGTGACGGCGACTGTGAAGAATCTTCAGGACGGGCAGCTCGTCGACTATCTCGAGCGCAGCGGTCTCGGCGCGGTCTCGAACGAAAACACGCGCCGCAGGAAGAGCGTACGGCGTCTCGTCAAGCGATTTCATTGCGAAAAGGGGCACGCCAAGCAGGTGCGCCGACTCGTGCGGGGGATGCTGCTGAGTCTTGACGCGGCGGGGGTCGTCTCGGTCGGCCCCGAAGACACCGAGCTCGTCGAGCATGCCGCGAGAATGCACGACATCGGCATCGACATCTCCTACAAGGATCATCACCGCATGGGGGCGTGGCTCGTGCGCAACGTGGGGCTCGTCGGCTTCACTGAAGACGAGTGCCTTCGCATGGCGCGTTTCGTTTTCTGGCACAACAGTCCTTCCGCGGCCCTGCCCGAAGAACTTTCGCCCGAACACGAACCCGCACTCACGGACCGTTGGGCAGCCCTCTCGCTTGCTCTATCGGAAAAACTCGACCGCACGCACCGCTCGCTCGTTCACGAGGCCTTCTGGAAGGCCGACAAGGATCACGTCACGCTTCTCGTGCGGGCCGATCCCGACGCCACCATCGAGCGCACCGCTGTGGAAAAACTCATCGCCAAGGCCAATAAGCGCATGGGATTGGGAGAACTCGCGCTCCGGTGGGAGACGATCGGCCGCGGGCAGTGAGTCCTAAGGCAATGGGGCGGGTCGAACGGTTCCCTCGCAGGGAAACCCGCCCCTCTGCTACACTTCAAAGACGTGCCGCCCCGGGTCGGGGAGGCTGGAACCAACCAAAAGAGGAAAAATCATGGCTAAAACCGCCGCCAAGACCAATGCGACCGCCGCGCCGGCACAGGCGCCCGTCGCCGTGGAAGATCACGGTCCCTTCGTTCATCAGCTTCACTTGTACCTCGTGGGCGGACAGAACTTCACGCTCAACGAAGTCACGTCCTCGACCAAGATGCCCGCCAACGTCGTGGCCTTCATCAACGCCTGGCGTGAAAAGAAGGATGTTTGGCACAGCCCCAACAACGACCCGCGTTTTGGCGTTCGCGTGAAGGACGTGACGCTCTATGAATACCGCGTCGGCCGTCCGGCTCCCGCCAAGACCGAAGCCGCGCCCGCCGCGGAACCGGCCAAGGAAGAACAGAAGTAATTCGTTTCGTGTTGGGAGGTTCGCTCCTCCGGGGCGGACTCCCGTTGCATTCGGGGGGCTCTCTCCGAAAGTCTTTTGGAGCGGTGCGGCACCCGCAGGGGCGATCGGCACCGAAAACGTATGAAGCAGATTGTCGCCGTCATCAAGCCCTTCAAACTCGATGAAGTGCGTGAAGCCCTCGCCGATGTGGGCGTGAGCGGGCTTACCGTGACCGAAGTGAAGGGGTTCGGGCGTCAGAAGGGCCACACGGAGCTCTATCGGGGCGCCGAATACGTGGTGGACTTTCTTCCGAAGCTCAAGATCGAAACGGTCGTCTCGGAAGACATCGTCGAGCAGGCGATCGAAGCGATCCGTCAGGCCGCCCATACGGGGAAGATCGGCGACGGAAAGATTTTCGTCTTCGACGTGGAACAGGTCATCCGCATCCGCACGGGCGAAACGGGCGAAGCCGCCGTCTGAGGACGCGCAAAGCCGAAGAAGAAAAGCCTCGGGTCCCTGGGAATCCGAGGCTTTTTTTAGAACTCATCGGCGCGGTGCCTGCGCGAGGAGGACGAGGACGGCACCGCCGCCTCCGTCATTGGGCGGCGCCTCCACGAAACACATCACTTCGCGGCGCTGTTTGAGCCAGCGGCGCACGAGTTCCTTCAAAATGCTCTGTCCGCCGACCGAACCGTAGCCCTTGCCGTGCACGATGCGCACGCAACGGTGATTTCGGGCCTGATTTTCCGAAAGAAAGGCGGCGACCGTGTCGCGTGCCTCGTCCACCGTCAGGCCGTGCAGGTCGACGTGCGCCTCGACCGTAAACTTTCCGCGGTAGAGTTTGCGAGGTAGATCGGGGGAGACGCCTTCGCGGTGGAAAAAACGTCCGTCGTCGCTCTCGAGAAAGAGGAGCGGATCGGCGTCGTCCGACATGGTGGCACGCAGCACTTCGGCGCGCTCGACGTCCTTGGCCATCGGGATTCGAACGGGCTTCTTGATGTTGTGGCTGACGCGGTTGACGTCGGGCTTCTCAAGCGGCGTCACGCCGAGATCCTTCATGGCGTGGCGAAAGAAGTTCTCCTCGCGTTCGCGCTCGCGCGCCTTTTCCTTTTCTTGCGCGCGGCGTTTGGCCTGTTCGGCAAAAGCCTTCTTCACGGCCTTGAGGTCGGAGAGTTGTTGAAAGGAAGACATGAGAGATAGGTCCGAAAGAAAGAACGTCGCCGCGGAGGCGGCGACGGGATAAATCGGAAATCAGTGCGCTTCCTGTTCGAGGAAGCGCTGCGCGTCGAGCGCAGCCATGCAACCCGAGGCGGCCGAGGTGACGGCCTGGCGATAGACGGGATCCTGCACATCGCCTGCGGCGAAGACGCCGGGCACCGACGTGGCCGTGGCGGCGGCGTTGCCCGTGCCCGCCGTGCGGACGTAGCCGTTGACGAGTTCGAGTTGGCCCGAAAAGAGATCCGTGTTGGGCTTGTGGCCGATCGCGACGAAGAGACCGTCGACGGCGATTTCCGCGGCTTCTTCTCCCTTCGTGGAACGAAGGCGAAGACCCGTGACGCCCTTGTCGTCGCCCAGCACTTCCTCAATCTCACGGTCGAGCGCCAGACTGATGCGTCCTGCCTTCACCTCTTCCATCAGCTTGTCGACGAGAATGGGTTCGGCTCGGAAGGTGTCGCGGCGATGAACGAGCGTGACGTGCGAAGCGATGTTTGCGAGGTAGAGCGCCTCCTCGACGGCGGCGTTGCCGCCGCCCACCACGGCGACGGGCTTTTGACGGTAGAAGAAGCCGTCGCAGGTGGCGCAGGCCGAGACGCCGCGCCCGCGGTACTTCTGTTCGCTTTCGAGCCCGAGATACATGGCCGAGGCGCCGGTGGCGACGATGAGGACGTCGGCTTCGTAGGTGACACCCATTTCGCCCGAGAGTTCAAAAGGACGCTTTGAGAGGTCGACCTTGACGATGTTGTCGTACTCGACGCGCGTCTTGAAGCGTTCGGCCTGCTTTTGCAGGCGGGCCATCAAGTCGGGCCCCTGAATGCCCTCGTCGGCGGAAGGCCAGTTGTCGACTTCGGAGGTGGTCATAAGCTGACCGCCCGCCTCCATGCCGGTGACGACGAGCGGGCGCAGATTGGCGCGGGCGGCGTAAATGGCCGCGGTCCAACCGGCGGGACCGGAGCCGAGAATGACGACGGGGTGGTGCAGACGTTCGGTTGACATGCCTTCTCTCCGGGCGAACGGGACGTCCGCCGATAAAAAGATTTAACGAAAAGTGAGAACATTATAGACGCGCCCGCGCGTGGATCCTTCCAGGAAAATGTTCCGAGACGTAGCACGCCGATGGGCGAAGACCGAGAGACGGACGATACCGTCTACAATGATCCTTTCCCTCCAGTTGATCTACCGAAGGACATGGCAAAAGCAAAAAAGACGAATCCGTCGACGACGCGCAGATCCGCTGCGCAGGCCCTGTGGCGCTGGCTGCGCACGGCGGGCACTTACCTGCGCGTTTTCGTGCGGGGCATCGTCTATCTTCTCTGGTCCAAGAGTTGGATCGTCTTTACCCCCTTGGGCATACTCCTTGCGGTCTTCCTCTTTTCCTATTCTCCTTCGGACCCCGCCTTCACGTTCTCGACCGACGCGCCGGCGTCGAACTGGGGCGGTGTCGTGGGCGCCTGGGTTTCGGACTGCCTTCTCTCCGCCTTCGGTTTTTCCGCCTGGTGGTTCGTGCTCGCATCCTTCATGAGCGCGGTTTTCGCGTTTCGCTCTCAATGGCGACAGAACCGCGGAGAACGGGATCCCGAGCGCCTGCGCCCGCCAAAGCTTTCGTCGGCCTTCGGATTCGTCGTACTCCTCGTGGGGTCATCTTCACTGGAAGCTCTGCGTCTGCGGCGCTTTGAAACGAGTCTGCCGGGGAATCCCGGCGGCGTTCTGGGGGACTGGCTTGCCTTCGCGGTCGAGCACTACATCGGCGTGGGACTGGCGACAGTCGTCTTTTTCGTGCTGATCGGCATGGGACTTTCGCTTCTCATGGACTTCGAGTGGATGAGCGTGTGCGAGCGCGTCGGACGTCTTTTGGACTTCCTCATTTTCGAGCCGGTCGGCAAACTTCGCAACCGCAGAAAGGAAGCGAAGCCCGAGGCGTCGCCCGCCGAGGCGGAGCCGCTTCCCCGGGCCGAGCCTCTGGATGAAGAAACGGCGCACGTGCCGATTTTTGCGGGTCTTCACAACGTTTCGCCCGAGGCGGGCGCGGACGCCGTCGCGCAGGTCGAAGCACAGGAGCGCGTTCCCGAAGCGACGTGTCCGAAGACTGCGCCCGCGCCGAAGCGCACCCCCCTCAAGAAGGTGCCCGTCTTTTCTCCGCCTCTTTCGCTCCTGGACGACCCCGATCGCGATCAGCCCGGCATGGACGAGTCGTCTCTGGAAATGACGAGTCGCCTCATTGTCTCGAAACTCAAGACCTACAAGATCGAGGCGCAGGTCTGCGGTGTGCAGACGGGGCCCGTCATTACGCAGTACTGGCTCGAGCCGGGCCCGGGCGTGAAGGGTTCGCAGATCGAAGGTGTCCGAGACGACCTGCGTCGCGTGCTCGGGGTTCAGTCGGTCCGCGTTGTTCCGAGTATTCCTGGAACGAGTTACATCGCGCTCGAAGTGCCCAACGCCATCCGCCAAATGGTGCGGCTCAAAGAAATTCTCGATTCCGACGCCTACCGAAAGAGCGCTTCGCCCCTTACGCTTGCCATGGGCAAGGACATCGCCGGGAAGCCCTTCACGATGGATCTTGCCAAGACGCCGCATCTGCTCGTTGCGGGTACGACGGGTTCGGGAAAGTCGGTCGGCATCAACGCCATGATTCTCTCGATGCTCTATCGCACGGAGCCCAAGGATCTGCGGCTCGTGCTCATCGACCCGAAGATGCTCGAATTCAGCGTGTACGAAGGCATTCCCCATCTTCTCTGCCCGGTCGTCGTCGACATGAACAAGGCTACGACGGCGCTCAAGTGGCTCTGCAAGGAAATGGATCGGCGCTATCAGCTCATGAGCCGTTTGGGCGTGCGTCACTTTACGTCCTACAACGAAAAGGTGCGTGCCGCGATCGATGCGGGCGAACCCATTCGGGATCCGACCGCTGCGCCGGGGGACCCGGCCGCGCCCTCGCTCGAGCCCTGGCCCTACATTGTTTGCGTCATCGACGAGCTCGCCGACCTCATTCTGACTTTCCGCAAGGAGGTGGAAGGAGAGATCACGCGTCTCACGCAGAAGGCTCGCGCCGCGGGCATGCACCTCATTTTGGCGACGCAGCGCCCCTCGATGGACGTCGTGACGGGCCTCATCAAGGCGAACGTCCCGACCCGCATCGCCTTCCAGGTGGCCTCCTCCTACGACAGCCGCGTGATTCTCGGCGATACCGGGGCGGAGCAACTCCTCGGAAACGGCGACATGCTCCTTCACCGGCCGGGCATGTCGATGCCCTGCCGCATTCAGGGGTGCTTCGTCGCGGACGACGAAGTCGCCCGAGTCGTAACCGAGTGGAAGAAGTACGGCGATCCCGTCTATATCTCCGAAGTGACGGAGTCGGTCGAACCCGACGCAGGAGAGGCGGGGATGCGCCGCTCGGGCGAGTCGGACCCCCTCTATGACCGTGCGGTGGAAATCGTGCTCACCGACAATCGTCCGTCCATTTCCTACGTGCAGCGGCAGTTGGGAATCGGCTACAACCGTGCGGCGAATCTTCTCGAAGCGATGGAGGCGGCAGGGCTTGTGAGCCCGCCCGGGCACGCCGGCAAACGAACAGTGATCGCTCCGAACCGCTGAAAGGAACAGTTATGACTACGATTCGAAACCTCTTGACGGGCTCTGCGCTCGGATTCGCCGCTTTTTCGGTCTTGGCTGCGCCGAGCGCCGCCGAGCGGCTCGACGCCTTTCTCACGAAGACGCTGGAAGGGACGGGAAGCTTCGAGCAACGCGTCGTGACGAAGGAGGGGGAAGAGGCGGCGCCTGCCGCCCGAGGGAGCTTTCAGTTCAAACGCCCGGGGAAATTTCTCTGGCGCTACGAGGAGCCTTATCGTCAGCTCATCGTGAGCAACGGCGAGACGCTCTGGTTTTACGACGAAGACCTCGCACAGGTGACGAAGAACACTCTGTCGGGTGCGCTTCCGACGAGTCCCGCTTCGATTCTTTTCGGAACCGGACGGCTTGATTCCGCCGAATGGACGCTTTCGGAGTCGTCCTCCGCGGCGGGACTGGACTGGGTGACGGCCAAACCCCGTGAAGCGGGCGTGTTCGAGCGCGTCGAGATCGGCTTTCGCAGCGACGGCGAGACGCCCGTGCGGATGCGTCTTGTGGACGGATTCGGGCAGGTGACGACGCTGTACTTTCTCTCTTTCGAGGGCAAGAGTGTTCCCGCATCGGTTTTCAATTGGACGCCTCCCGACGGGGTCGACGTCCTCGACATGGGCGCACCGTAAATCTTCGGAAAAACTTTGGCGCTTTCCGGCGTGATAGCGGCTACAATGCTTTCCATTGACGGCGCATGTAATGCGCCTTGCGAAGCCATTGATTCCGTCGCCGACTCCGTTGTCCCGCCCGTTTGAATCCCGAGGGCGAAGAGAGGCGCCGCGCGCTCTGAAGGAAAGGGAGCGCCCCGGGCGCACCAGTCGCGACGTTGAAAAAAGGGAGCCCGAGACCGCCCGCGCATTTGTTCGCGAGGCGGATTTTTCCGTGCTCCTTCGCAAGGCGTGCCTGCGCCCCTGGATGGATTGAAGGGTGTGGCGCTTCAGGCGCCACAGCCCGCGGAAAGAAGGAAGCATCATGGGTGACGAGCAGGAGAAGCGAACGAAACGTCGGCGAGGTCGTCGGCGTCAGCATCGTGCCAAAGAGCTTCCGAACATTTTCTTCTGCGGCGATCCGCACGGAGAGTTTTCTCACATCAACGAGGCGGCCCGCCTCTACAGGCCCGACGCCATGGTGATTCTCGGCGACTCGCAGCCGAGCGCTCCGCTGGAGGAACTTTTGGGCGAAGCGATGTCGCTTACCGACATCTGGTGGATTCCCGGCAATCACGACACCGATACGGACGAATATTTCGACTATCTCTGGCGCGGCCCCTTGGCGTCGCACAATCTGCACGGACGCGTCACGACGGTGGCGGGACTGCGGATTGCTGGGTTGGGAGGTGTTTTTCGCGGACAGATCTGGATGCCCGACGAAGAGCCCAACTACTACAGTCCGGCGCACTTTATCCGGCGCTCGCCCAAGGTGAACATCTGGCGCGGAGGTCTTCCAAGACGGCACCGTTCGACGATTTTTCCGTCCGTCTACAACTACCTCATGCATCAGAAGGCGGACATTCTGATCACGCATGAAGCGCCTTCGTGCCACGCCAAGGGATTCGAGGCGCTAGACCGTTTGGCCCACAATCTCGGCGTGAAGTGGTTCTTTCACGGACATCAGCACGAGGACCGGGTCTACGGCATGCAGGGCGGCTGTCTCACGCGGGCCGTGGGCTTTCGCGGGATCGTCAATCTGCAGGGCGAAGTGATCGTCCCGGCGCAGATGGATCCGAGAGAAACGGTGGCGTTGCAGGAGGCCTTCGATTGGGCGGCTCGCACGCAGGCGCCCGAGGGATTTGAACCGGGTAAGAACACGCGCGCGCCCATCATTTGGGCGCCTACGCACCGCGGTCCGGATGCGCCGCTCGATGAAGGTATTTTCACGTCCGGTGTGACGCCCGATCCGAAGATCGAGGTGCTCTCCGAAGAGGTGGCGATGAAGACGCCCATTGCTCGCTTCAAGCCGGAGGGCTATGTCGTTCGTTCGGGACGCCGTCTGCGGGGGCGCCGCCCGAAGAAGGGCGACGCCAAGTAAAAATTCAAAGGAAGAAAACGTCCACGGGACGGCCGGCCGGAATCGAGCCGGCCGTTTCTTCTATCAGAGCGCAGGCATTGCATTGCGTAAGCGTGGTGAGAAGAGCGGAACTCTGTGTGGCGTAAGGGGTGAAGAAGAGTTCCTCGCCGCGGCGCTCGAGCGTTCCCCGCACGAATTCGGTGCGGCCGGGACGACTTCTTACGTTCGTCGCGGCGGTGGCCCGCAAAAGCGGCGCTTCGGTGCGGCGGGCGCCGAGAAGGCCGTCGAGGACGGGACGCACGAAGAGACGCGCGGAGAGAAGCGCGGCGACGGGATTCCCGGGGAGTCCCAAGAAGAGAACCCGACGGTCTTCGGATTCGATTGTGCCGAAAGTGAGGGGTTTACCCGGCCGCATGGCGACGTGCAGGTGAGTGACGGAACCGAGTCGAGCGAGAACGCGGGCGGTGAAATCCTTGTCTCCGGCGCCGACGCCTCCGGACGTGAGAAGGATGTCGTGCGTTCGAGCGGTTTCGCGAAGCACCGCTTCCATGTGTTCCGGATCGTCGGGGAGAACGCCGAGGTTCGTTACGTCCGCTCCCCAGGCCCGAAGCTGCGCCGTGAGGCTGTGGCCGTTTGCGTTGTAGAGTTCTCCTTCGCCGAGCGGTTGGCCGGGTTCGCGCACTTCGTCGCCGGTGGCGAAGACGGCGGCGCGAACGAGCCGCTCGACGGGAAGTTCGGCATAGCCGAGCGAGGCGGCTAATCCCACGTGCGCCGGACTGATGCGTTCGCCCCGGCGAAGCGCGGCGTCTCCCGCACGAAGTTCCTCGCCCTTGCGGCGCACATTGGCGCCGGGCTTGACGGCATCGCACGCAAAGCGGATGCGCCCGGGCGTCTCCTCGACCTTTTCGAAGGGAATGACCGTGTCGAGTTCTTCAGGAACGAGACCGCCCGTCATGACGTGAAGGGCCGCCCCCGGGGGAATCTTGTGCGTGCAGGGGTGACCGGCGAGCGATTCGCCAGCTACGCGAAGTTCGAGCATGCCTTCTCCCGCGAGCTCTTCCCCTCGGAACGCGTAGCCGTCCATGGCGCTGTTGGTGTAGGCGGGGACATCGATGGGAGAAAGAAGGTCTTGTGCGAGCGTTCGGCCGAGCGACTCGTCAAGCGGGACGGATTCCGACGGGGGGCGGTCGGAAGAAAGGAGCGTTAGGATACGGGCGAGCGCCTCGGGAAGACTCGCTGATTCGACGCGGAGCGTGTCGGACATGAAAAGGGTTCCTTCGAAGAAGAAAGGGATCCGAACATTCTAACTTTGCGTAGAATCGGATGCTGACACAAAATGTTGGGGGTGCTCGTGAAGAATCAAGTGACGCTCCTCATCTATGCGGGCGGCCGCGCCACGAGGATGGGAGGAATCAACAAAGCCCTGGTTCATTTTTTGGGACGTCCCATGGTCGAATGGGTACGCGAGAGACTCTCGGCGGGGGTCTCGCAGGTGCTCCTGAGCGCCAATCGGGATCGGGAGACCTTCGAGGAGATGGGATTCGTCGTGTGCGAAGACACCGTGGCCGAATATCCCGGTCCGCTCGCGGGATTACTCGCCGTGCGGGAAAGGGGGCTTCTCAAGACCCCCTGGGTCCTTACCGCACCGTGCGACGCACCGATGGTTCCGGAGACACTCCTCAAAACGTTGTGGACGGCCGCTGAAGAGGACGGGTTCGCTCACCGCTCCTACACGGTCGTGGCGGAGGGATATCCGCAAAACGCCTTCGCACTCATCCGCTCGGAAGCGCTTTTGGAGATTCGCCCCTTCCTTCTGTCGGGGGAACGCAAGCTCGGAGCTTGGCTGAAAGAAGTGGGGGAAAAGAAAGTTTTTGTGAAAGATTATCGTGGAAACTTTAAGAACCTCAATGCTTTTGAAGAGATTTCGGCTGCGGAGGCAGAAGAAATCTCCAAAAATTTTTAAAAAGCCCTTGACAAAATCGAGCTGTTTAGGCATAATTTCAATCCTTCGCTGCTTCGACAGCGACAGTTCTTTAACAATTCGAATTCAACGAACCGATAAGTGTGAGCATCGGCGGTTGTTCTGCGAAGACGGTCTTCCTACGGG